>LNFM01001598.1_pt1 | contig 79159 bp, 74 predicted proteins | sample 596031 | NCBI WGS metagenome assembly LNFM01 (sample SAMN04254537, study PRJNA301005) | activated carbon metagenome | isolation source: dual media filters at the Ann Arbor, Michigan drinking water treatment plant | place: USA: Ann Arbor | reverse complement strand
ATAACCGCTGAAAGCATCTAAGCGGGAAACCCACCTCGAAACAAGTTCTCCCTTGAGAGCCGTGGAAGACCACCACGTTGATAGGCCGGGTGTGTAAGTGCAGCAATGCATTGAGCTTACCGGTACTAATAGCTCGATCGGCTTGATTGCTCTCATTAAGCAATGCTCATCTAATGCTTCACTTGAAGCAGGGCGGCAGAAACGTCGCCTGATGAGTGTGAGAACACGGAAAGACCAGAATTCATCACATCTTTGCTGACCTGGTGGCTATAGCGGGGTGGCTGCACCCGATCCCATTCCGAACTCGGCCGTGAAACGCCCCAGCGCCGATGGTACTTCGTCTTAAGACGCGGGAGAGTAGGTCGTTGCCAGGTCTGCCAAGATGTGATGAAAGTTATTCTATCGAGATCTCCTCCTTCCGGAGGCATGCTGACGGGCCGTCGAGGTTTCGATGGCCCGTTTTGCGTCTTGGACTTCCCGGCGACATGGTCGCTGGGCAATCGGGATGGTGACGCGGGGTGGAGCAGCCCGGTAGCTCGTCAGGCTCATAACCTGAAGGTCATAGGTTCAAATCCTATCCCCGCAACCAACTTCTCAGAGGCTTAAATATTGGCCCCGGTGCTTCGCGCACCGGGGCTTTTTGCATTCGGGTGCTCAGAGGACATCGCAGCTGCTTTATCGAAGCACCAGCTATCCGGCCTTCACGCCGTACTGCGCAGCCGCCGCTTCGCGCGTGAGGTAGCCGTTCGCCATGTCATCGGCGATGGCCTCCTCGCGCCGCTTCGAGGGTTCGCCGTAACCGCCGCCGCCCGCCGTCACCAGGCGAAAGACATCGCCCTTCGCGATTGCTTTGCCAGCGACCTTCGATGGCAGGCGCTCGACGGTCCCGTCCGCGCGCTGCAGCTCGGCGAAGCCAGCGGCACCGGGCGTACCGCCGGCGAGACCATAAGGGCGCGTCTTGAAGCGATCGAAGTTGCAGGCAAGCGTTCCCGCCGGCGCGTCGATGCGGAAAGCGCGAATAAGACCGCAGCCGCCGCGCAATTCGCCCGCGCCACCTGAATCCGGGACGAGTGTGTAAGCCTCGAACGTCACCGGATATGTGCTCTCCAGCATCTCCACGGGCGCATTGGCGATGTTGTGCAGGCCGCATGAGAAGCCGTTGGCGCCGTCCGCTTCTGGATGTCCGCCCCAACCGCCACACGTCAGATCGAAGTAGACCTGACGCCGCCCGTCGGCGTGGAAGAGATTCGTGGCATAGGCGTAGCTCACGCCGTAGTAGGCGGCCGGCACGCGACCGGGAATAGCCTCGGCAAACGCACCCATGACGGCATTGACGACGCGGTGCGCGATCGCCATGCGATTGGCGACCGGCGCGGGCGAGCGTGCTGTCACGCAGAGCCCATCGGGCGCGACGATCCGCACGGGCTCGTAGCAACCCGCATTGGCCGGGATCTCGCTGCCGATCGACATGAGGATGCCGCAGAATACGCCGGAACCCGACATATTGCGCGTGCAGTTCACCGGCCCCTGTGCCTGCGGCGACGATCCCGAGAGGTCGACCTCGACGGTGTCGCCGCGCACGGTGAGCTTCACGGCAATTCTGATTTTTGTGTCGCGATCGATGCCGTCGTCGTCCGTAAAGTCCTCGAACGAGTATGTCCCGTCCGGGATGTCGCGGATCATGGCGCGCATGGCCATCTCGGATTGGCGGCGGATGCCGAGGCAGGCTTCGGCGAGCCGGTCGGGTCCATACCGCCGCGCAATGCGATGCAGGCCCTTCACGCCGATGTCGAGTGCCGCGAGCTGCGAGGCGAAATCGCCGCCGACATTGGCCGGCTCGCGCGTATTGCGCAGCAAGAGCTGGATCACTTCCTTATTGCGCCGTCCTGCATCGTCGAGGCGCATGGGCGGAATGCGGAAGCCTTCCTGGTAGATCTCCGTCGCGCCCGCGTAGTAGCTGCCCGGTGCGCCACCGCCGACATCGAGATGGTGGACGAGCACGCCGGCAATACCGACGAGGCGCCCTTCGACGAAGGCCGGCTTGAAGGTCAGAATGTCATTGAGATGCTGGCCGCCCGAGTAGGGATCGTTGGTGATGATGATGTCACCTTCGCGCCATTCCTTAAGCGGGATGTGGTCGCGCAGGATATCGTCGAGGCAACTCGACATGGAATTCAGATGCACGGGAATGCATGTCGCCTGCGCGACGCTCTTGCCTTCGGCATCGAAGACGCACGTGGAGTAGTCGAGCAGGTCGCGCACGACGCTCGAGCGGCTCGTGCGCCAGATGGTGACGCCCATTTCCTCGGCGGCGGCGACGAGCGCATTGCGGATAACTTCCAGTTGGACGACGTCGAGCGCTTTCATGCTCATGCTGCGCCTCCCGCGCGCTTCGTGGCGACAAGGTCTCCAGTCGGGGCCGTGGTGAGCTCCCATCCTGGTGGAATAAAATGCGTCGCGTGTGCTTCCTCGATGATCGCGGGGCCGGCGATCTTCGTCTCAGCGGCGAGCTTCGCGCGTTCGTAGACGGCCGTGTCGTGCCAATTGCCGGCAGCATAGACTTTGCGGCGGCCCTTGGGTGCGGCCGATCCTTCGAATGCGAAGGCGTGCTCGATGGGTTTCCGCAGCTTGCCCGTCGCGGCAATGCGCACGGCAACAATATCCGGCGTCACGTGCTTCTCTGCGTGTGCGTACTGCGCCTCATGCACTTCATGGAAGCGTGCGATGGAGGCCTTTAGGGCCGCATCGAGGTTCCCCGCGGCCCCATCAAACGGCACCTGGATCTCGTAGGCCTGACCGGGATAGCGCATATCGAGCGCGATCGGCAGAAGCTGCTCCGGCGGCGCAATGCCATCGGCTTCGAGACGTTCTGCGCCCGCGCGGCGAAGCTCGGCGCAGATGTCCTTGAGATTGGGAATAGCAGTCCCATCGGCCTTCATGAGCCTCGCTCGCGCCAACGCGTGCACGACATCCGAGTAGAGCATTCCCCAGGCGCTCAGCGTTCCAGGATCACGCGGGAAGACGACGCGTCCGATGCCGATCTCATCTGCGGTATCGCATGCATGAAGCCCACTCGCGCCGCCGAACGAAAGCAGCGTGAAGTCCTCGGGATCGAGCCCTTTCTCGAAGAGCGAGAGGCGGATGGCGCCGGCCATGTGCGAGACGGCGACCTGCAGGATGCCTTCGGCCGCGGCCTCGGGCGTGAGCTTGAGCGGCTCCGCGACGCGCCCCGTGACGGCAGTGCGCGCTGCTTCCGCATCGAGGCGCATGGCACCACCGAGAAAGAACTGCGGATCAATGCGGCCGAGCACGACATTGGCATCGGTCACGGTCGGCTCGGTGCCGCCGCGGCTGTAGCAAGCGGGGCCCGGTTTCGCGCCGGCGCTCTCGGGCCCGACGCGGAGGCGTCCGCTCTCCTCGACGCGCGCGATCGATCCGCCGCCCGAACCGATCGTGCGAATTTCGATCATGGGCAGCCGCACGGGCAGGCCATCGACATTGCCTTCCGTGACGAGACGCGTGCGTCCGCCGCTGACGATCGAAACGTCGTAGCTCGTGCCACCCATATCGACGGCGACGACATCCGGCATGGCGAGGCGCTGGGCAATCGTCTCGGCTGCTAGCGCGCCGCCGCTTGGTCCCGAGAGCAGAAGGCGCGCCGGCAGCAGCGCGGCCGTCTCAGGGCTCATCACGCCGCCATTGGACTGCACGAGATAGACGGGCGCCTCGAAGCCGGCGGTCTTCAGCCGGGCGCGGAGCCGCTCGAGATAACGCCGCACGACCGGCATGAGCAGCGCATTGAGCACGGTGGTCGAGGAGCGCTCGAACTCCCTTATCTCGGGGCTCACCTCGTGCGAGAGCGAGACATCGAGCTCGGGCGCGTGCTTCGCCAACAACTCGGCGATGCGCTGTTCGTGTGCGGCATTGGCATAGGCATGGAGCAGGCACACGGCGACGCACTGGATGCCGCCGGCCTTTAGCCTCTCAGCAATACGCGCGACATCTCTTTCATCGAGTGGCGTCTCGATCGCGCCCGTTGCGAGCGTGCGCTCCTTGATGCCGAGGCGCCAGGCGCGGGGAATGAGCACCACGCGCGGCTCCGCCTTGCTCGCATAGACCTGCTTGCGAAAGTGGCGACCGATCTCCAGCACGTCCTCGAAGCCGGCCGTCGTGATCAGGGCGCCCTTGGGCAGGCGGCGCTGCAGGACGGCGTTCGTCGCGATCGTCGTGCCGTGCATGAGGGCTGAGATATCGCTGAACCGAAAACCGACATGCTCGCCAGCGAGACGCAAGCCCGTGATCAGCCCTTCGGACGGATCATCAGGTGTGGTCGGGGTCTTGACGGCAAACGTCTGGCCGGTCGTCTCGTCCAGGATCTCGATGTCGGTGAACGTGCCGCCGATGTCGACGGCAATGCGCACGGGGCGCGGCGATGCTGTGGGCTGCATCTTGAGCTTGGGACCTCGATTGGGCTGATGCCGCACTCGCGGCCGGCGTCATACTGCCGGAAAGGCTTCGCGCAAGGCAATATAGCTTAGCGGTATCCGACCCATGCCATTCCGGCTGCGCCAAGTGAGCCGAGCCAAACTGCGCAAGTCTAGAATGTGGAACGATAAAGGCCGATTCGCCCCATCATGGGCGCATTGAGACCCGTCTTTTGTCTCAAAGAGCGGGCTAGAGTGTCGCTCAAGGATGATTCGTCGTTGCCCCATTCGCCGGAAAGGCCGAATCGGCGATGATGATTTGAACCACACAAAGAAACGGGTGGGCATCGCAGTTGGGGATTCGCTTCAGCAAGCTCTCACTAATGGCCCTGGGCGTGGCGGCTTCGTTCGCCGGCGCAGGCGGTACCATCGCTTTCGATCGGCTCGGTCTCCTCGGTGCAGCACTGGGGCCTGACCAGAACACCGCGAAGCTGCCGGCAGATGCACCGATCACAAGTCCGGAAATGCCGGACGGGGCCGATCGCTTTGCTTATGTGTCGGCCGATGTCGGTGCCCTCCGCTGGACAGCGCCGAATATCGAGATCGTGGCGGTAGCGCCGCTCAAGACACTTGCGGATGATATTCCTACGCCTTGGACGACAGCGACGAGCGCGCCGTGGTCGACAGAGACGCGCGCCGAGCGCGTGATCCCGCTGCTCGAGCTGCCGCGCTTGGCAATCCGGCCGCCTCAGACCTCGGCTTGGATGCCGCCACGGGCAAGCGCTCCGCTCCGCGACTATAGGCTGGCGCGCAAGCTCGCCGAGATTTCACCGGGTGCGATGCGACGCCTCGATGCGAAGTTCCGCGCCGCGAAGGCCGCATGGCCGCCGGTCGAGGTCGCGTTCGTCACCATCAAGGATGAGAAGACCGTCGAGCTGCACGCGCGATCCGAGGGCGCTCCGTGGAAGCTGGTCCATCGCTATCCCGTGCTCGCGGCGAGCGGCAAGGCTGGCCCCAAGCTCCAGCAGGGCGACAAGCAGGTTCCCGAGGGTGTCTACGGCATCGCGTACCTCAATCCCGCGAGCCGCTATCACGTGTCGCTGCGGGTGAACTATCCGAACGCATTTGATCGCCAGATGGCGGCAAAGGATGGTCGCCGGGATCTCGGCGGCGACATCATGTTCCACGGCAAGGCCGTTTCGGCTGGCTGCATTGCTGTTGGCGACGAGGCATCGGAGGAGCTGTTCGTCCTCGCGGCCAATGTCGGCGTCGAGAATGTGAAGGTCGTGATCGCACCGAGCGATTTCCGGCGGAATGGCCTGCCGATGGCAAATCCGGCGCACCCTGAGTGGGTGCCGGGTCTCTATGCGCAGGTCGCCTCGGCCATGGCGCCGTTCAAGGGGCCGCCACCGAGCCAGAGCCTGCTCTCGTCGATTTTCAGCAATTGAACCGATGCGCTGCGTCGCTCTACTTCCGGGCGACACCTGATTTTGACGTGGACAGGAGCGCAGATCTCGAGGACGACCGTCCGCCGCTTTCAGCCTGCTCGTTCTCGTCGAAGCGCCGCAGTGCGGCTTCACCGGCATTCTGGACATAGGTCGTCAGCGAGCGCGCCGCCAACTCGCCGTCGCGGCGCTCGATAGCGTCCATGACAACTGCCAGTTCGCGACCGCTTTCCTCGAGCCGCCCCGGCACCGCAATCGCGAGGGTCCGGACCACGCTGATACGTGCAGCAAGCTTACGGAGCATGTCGCCGATGAGCTCGTGTTCGATGGCGCCCATCATGTGCTCCGTGAAACGCGTCGTCTGCGCCACGATGCGCGGCACCTCGCCGGTCGCGCGCGCGCTCCGTAGGTCCCCATAGATACGGCGAAGCTCCGTGATATCATTCTCGCTCGCCGTCTCGGCAAAGCGACGCACGAGGGCTGCCTCGAGCAGCGCGCGCACTTCGTAGATCTCGGCCACCTGCTTGCGCGTGACGCGCGATACGACCGGTCCGCGTCGCGGCTCGACCTGGATGAGATGTTCGGCCTCGAGGTGCCGGAGAGCCTCGCGAATGGAGGTCCGGCTCACGCCCATGCGCTCGCAAAGTTCACGCTCGATAAGCCGGTCGCCGGGCCTGAAGTGCCCCGCGATGATCGCGTTGCGGAGCCGCTCGATCACCTGGTCGCGTCGCAGCGGCGGAAGCTCCGTAAGGCGTAAAACATCCCCAGTCATTCAAATCCTCCAGAACAATAGTTGCGGCTCCGCGATTGCCGTTGTCATCAACCGTTTGGCCGTTGGCGATTCCGCGGCGCACAAAATGGCGCCGCAAACTGCCAAAACAATGATCGGAACTCAAGTTGACATACTAGCATCCGCTATGGTGTCATCTTGACTGCTGTCATACAAGATGACGGCAAATGGCATGAACATCAAGCATTCCGGAGGTCGTCCCATGTCGAAGGTGTTGGATGAAGTTTCGGCGGACCGAATCCGGGCGCACGTCGAGAAGATCGTTACCGATATCCCGCATCGTGCTGCGGGCAGCGTCAACGGCCGGCGCATGGCCGAGTACAGCCGCGATGCCATGAAGGCCAATGGCCTGACGGACGTCGTGATGCACGAGCTGCCGGCGATCGTTTCCTTCCCCGAGCACGCCGAATTCCGCGTCGAGAGCCCGACCGAAACCGCCATCCAGGCCAATACACTGGGCCACAGCATCAACACGACCGAGGACGGTATCAGAGCTGAGATCATCGACGTCGGCGGCGGCGCCTTCTCGGACTACGAGGGCAAGGACGCACGCGGCAAGATCATCCTGACCGAGCTTTCCTATTCCCCCGCGCGCCACGAGAAGCAGCGCATTGCCGGCATGAAGGGCGCGATCGGCGCCGTGATGATGAACTGGGGCCACCCCGAGAACGAGGCCGTACCCTTCGGCTCGGTGAAGCCCGTCTGGGGCAATCCCACGCCCGAGAACGTCAAGACCGAGATGCCGACCATACCGTGCATCGGCATTGCCCGTACGGCTGGCCTACAGCTGCGCGAGATGGCCAAGAAGGGTCCCGTGCGCGTCTGGTTCCGCACGCACATCGAGAATGGCTGGCGGCCCATCCATGTGACCATCGCGCGGATGGCGGCACCGGCCTCATCGCCGGAGAGCGACGATTTCGTGCTGGTCGGCGGCCACCAGGACAGCTGGCCGGGTGAGGCCGCGACCGACAACGCCGCCGGCAATGCCTGCAAGATGGAGCTCGCCCGCGTCTTCATGCAGCACCGCGACAAGCTGCGGCGCGGCATCACCTTCGGCTTCTGGACTGCGCACGAGACCGGCACCATGGCCGGCTCGGCGTGGTTTGCCGATCGCAACTGGGATGACCTGCGCAAGAATTGCGTCGCCTACCTGCAGATCGATCAGCCAGCGTTCATCAATACGACGCTCTGGAACACGGCCTCCAACGCCGAGCTCAAAGCCTTCCATCAGGGCATCGAGAAGGAGCTGCTGACCAAGAAGTTCAAGTGGAAGCGCGCCGTGAAGACCGGCGACTCGAGCTTCTTCGGCATCGGTATTCCGATGTTCCACGGCGAAGGCGGCTTTACCGATGAGGAGCTTGCCGCGACCGCCAATGCGACGCTCGGCTGGTGGCACCATTCGGTCGAGAACCGGCTCGACAAGATGGACTGGAAGCTCATGCAGGAGCACATCCGGCTCTATGCAGCCTATCTCTGGGAGCTTACGACAGCGCCCGTGCTACCCTTCCGCTTCGTGCCCGTCGCCGAGCAGGTCATCGCGCGCCTCGAGGAGTTCAAGCAGCCAGGCAAGAGCGTCGGTCTCGATGGTGCGGCCGTGCGCGCCAAGGAGTTCTACGATGCGGCTGTTCGCATCGATGCTGCGGCTAGCGCCGAAGCGCAGAGGTTTGCGGCCGGCAAGGGCTCGGAAGCTGCGGCCCAGCTGCTCAACCGTGCCATGAAGCGCCTGTCGCGCATCCTCGTGCCGCTGCAGTCGACGGCGATCGGTACGTATGGCCACGATCCGTACGGCTACACACCGCAAACGACGATGATCCCCTGCCTCTACGACCTCACCGAGCTCGGTAAGCTCCCCGACGGCGAGCAGCGCTGGATGCTGGAGACGAAGATGGTGCGTGCTCGCAATCGCGTGGCCGATGCATTGCAGGACTCTACAGCCCTGATCGATGATACGCTGGCGCAGTTGAAGTAGGGAGCCAACCATGGCCCGCCGCATCGTCTATCAGCTCGTTGCGCCCATGGAGAAGACGCTCGGCGTCGCCGAGATCGATCGGCGTCGCGACTACCTTCAGCGACATGCCTCTGCCGGTACCGAGATCACCGTGCAGAGCGTGCCGGCGGGCTATCCTTCCATCGAGAGCGAGCGCGATGTGGTGATGGTCGCGCCGCATCTCATGGCTGGTCTTCAGCGGGCCGAGGCCGAGGGTGCCAGCGCCGGCATTGTCGGTTGCTTCTCCGATCCGGCTCTCGATGCCATTCGCGAGACGGTGACGATGCCGATCGTCGGTCCCGGCCAATCGGCCGTGACGCTGGCGCTGCAGCTCGGTGAGCGTTACGCCATTCTCTCGCCCCTCGACAGCGGCGCCAAACGTGCGGCGCCACGGTTGCGCGCGCAGGGCTTGAGCGAACGTCTCGCCTCCGTACGCGGCGTAGGCGTGTCGGTGGTCGATCTCGCGCGCGGCGGCAATGATGCCTGGGATCGCATCGTCGCGACCGGCCGGCGCTGCATCGACGAGGATGGCGCCGATGTCCTCGTCATGGGCTGCATGAGCATGGCTTTCATGGGCGTCGAGCGCGAACTCTCGCGGCGGCTTTCCGCCCCTGTCGTGAGCCCCGTGCTTGCGGCCCTCAAGACGGCCGAGACGCTGCTCGATCTCGGGCTGGCGCACTCTCGTACGGCGTGGCCCGCGCCGCCCGACAAGACGTATCTCTCGTGATCGTCCGCATGTTGATAAGCAACTCGTAGCTGGAGGGAAGTCATGAAGCGCAGAACATTCCTTGTCGGGACCGGCGCCGCCGCCGCGACTGCAGTTATCGGATCACCCATCGCGCTCGCACAGCGCGCGCCCAATGAGCTCATCTGGGCCGACCAGCTCCCGGGCAGCCTCGATCCGCATGCCGTCTTCGACGTGCCGATGCAGGGCTACATGGTCAATGTCTACGACACGCTCTACGCCTACGAAGGCAATCCGCCGAAGCTCGTGCCCTGGATCGCGACCGGGCATACGGTGAGCGAGGACGGCCTGACCTGGACCTTCAAGCTCAACGACAACGTCAAGTTCCACGACGGCAGCCCGCTCACGGCCGAGGATGTCGTGTGGAGCTTCCAGCGCCTGCTCGGCATCAAGCGCGGTGCGGCTTCGGCTTTCCTCCCCGTGCTCGACCCGGCCAATGTCACGGCGCCGGACAAGACCACTGTGGTCTTCAAGCTCAAGCACGCCTACGTGCCGTTCCTCTCCGCCATTCCACTCGTCGCCATCGTCAACCGCAAGGTCATCGAGCCGAACGTCAAGGAAAACGACTGGGGCACGGCGTGGCTCTCGTCCAACTCCGCAGGGTCCGGTGTCTACGTTCTCGATCCGGAGAGCTACCGCCCCGTCCAGCAACTCGATCTCAAGCGCTTTGCCGGTCACTTCAAGGGCTGGAGCCACAATGCGCAGCCTGTCGAGGTCGTGCGCCGGCGCAACATTCTCGAGACGACAACGCGCATCAATGCGCTGATCAAGGGCGAGATCGACGCCACGGACAGCTACCTGCCGACCGATCAGGTCGAACGCGTCATAAAATCGAAGACGGCAGTCGTGTCGCAGGATGAGTCCATGCGCGTCATGGTCCTGCGCATGAACAACCGCAAGGCGCCTTTCGACAACGTCAGCTACCGCCAAGCACTGAGCCACGCCTTCAACTACAAAGGCTTCATCAGCGGCGTGCTCAAGGACTATGCCGTGCGCAATGCGGGTCCCATTCCGGCGAACCTCTGGGGCGCGCCGAAGGATCTCCCGCCGTACGACTACAACCTCGACAAGGCCAAGGAGCTGCTCGCCAAAGCCAAGGCCGAAGGCGCGCCGATCGAGCGCCCGATCGAGATCCATATCCAGCAGCATCTGGCGCAGACGACGCAGGCCGCCCAGATCCTGCAGCAGGATCTCCGTCGCATCGGCGTCACGCTCAACATCGTGCCGAACCTCTGGCCGCAGCTTACGGCCTCGACCGCGAAGCCTGACACGACGCCCGATATGTGGGTGCATTGGGTTTCGACGTACTTCGTCGACCCCGAGAACTGGATCGGCCAGATGTACGACAGTTCCTTCCACGGCACGTGGAAGGCTTCCTGCTGGTACAAGAACGAGAAGGTGGACAGCCTGCTCCGCGAGGCGCGCCGCCTATCCGATCAGGCAAAGCGCACGGCCCTCTACGAGGAAGCCTCGCGGATCATCGTCGCGGAAGCCGCCGACATCTGGATCTACAATACGATCGAGCTGAGAGGCCTCTCGAGCCGCGTGAAGGGCTTCCAGTTCACGCCCGTCGGCTCGGGCGCCAACTTCCGCATCATCTCGGTCACCGGCTGATGTCACCAAACTACGGAGCACGAGAAGCGCGATGACGCGGTTCATCCTGCGTCGGCTGCTGCTGGCGCTCCCCGCTCTTTTCGGACTTCTCGTGCTCACGTTCATCATGCTGCGCGTGCTGCCGAGTGATCCCTCGGCGGCGCTTGCGGGTGAGAATGCCACGCCCGAGCAGATCGCAGCCGTGCGCAAGGCCTATGGCTTCGACGAACCGCTCTGGAAGCAGTTCGTCATCTACGTCGGTCAGGTCGCGCGCGCCGACTTCGGCAATTCCATCATCTCCAACCGACCTGTCGTCAGCGACATCGCCTGGCGGCTGCCGGCAACCATCGAGCTCACGTTCGCATCGCTGCTTTTTGCGGCCCTCGTTGGCATACCGCTCGGGACCATGGCCGCCGTCTGGCACAACTCGCCCTTCGACCATGTCATGCGCGTCGTAACGGTCGGTGGGCTCGCCATCGCATCCTTTTGGTTCGCGATCATCCTGCAGATCGTTTTCTCGATGGACCTCGGCTGGCTACCGCTCAGAAGCCGATATCCCGATGGTCTTCCGCCACCTACCAACATCACGGGCCTCTATCTGGTGGACAGCCTGCTGACGCTGCGCTTCGACCAGTTCTGGCTCTCCTTCAAGCACATCATCATGCCGGCTTTCACGCTCTCCCTCGGCGGCCTCGCATCCATCGCGCGATTCACCCGCGCTGGCGTGCTCGAGACCATGCAGAAGGATTTCGTGCACTATGCCGAGGCCGCGGGCTACGCGCGAAAGCGCATCATCTGGGTGTACGTTCTGCGCAACTCGGTGGTCGCGGCAACGACCCAGATCGGCCTCCTGTTTGGCACGCTCATCTCGAGTGCCGTGGCCGTGGAGGCCATCTTCGACTGGCCGGGCGTCGGCTCCTATGCCGTCAGCGCCATCCTGACCTCGGATTACAAGGCCGTGCTGGCCGTGACGCTGGTGGTCGGCGTCATCTATGCGATCGTGAACATCGTCGTGGATGTCGTGCACGCCATGCTCGATCCGCGCGTCGCCGAGACGCTGTGAGGGCGCGGGCGGATGCTGATCCTCAAGAAATTCCTGCGTGATATCCCGGCGGTGCTGGGGCTCATCATCATCAGCGCAGTCTGCTTCATCGCCGTGTTCGCGCCGCTCATCGTGCCCGATGCCGACGCCGTCTACTTCGGCAATATCATCGACCGCCTGAAGCCGCCCTCCGCGGAATACTGGTTCGGCACGGACAACCTCGGCCGTGACGTCTATGCGCGTGTCATCATGGGCACGCGTGGCGCGCTCCTCGTGGCGTTGACCGTGGTAGCACTTTCCATCGCCATCGGCGTGCCCGCAGGCCTCTATGCCGGCTACACGAACGGCTGGGGTAGCGAGGCAATCATGCGTGTCACGGATGTCTTCCTCGCCGTGCCGCAGCTCATTCTGGCGCTCGCCATCGCCCAGCTCATGGGGCGGGGGCTCGAGAGTGCCATGGCGGCGCTGGCGCTCACGTACTGGCCGTTCTTCTGCCGAACGGTCTACGGCGAGGTACGCCGCGTGCGCAATGCGCTGTTCGTCGAGGCCTTGCAGGGCCTCGGCGCCTCCACCTCGCGCATACTCTTCGTCCATGTGCTGCCCAATGTCGCCTCGCCGATCATCGTACGCGCCACTATTGGCATGGGCTTCACGATCCTGACGACCGCCGTGCTCGGCTTCCTCGGTATCGGTGCCGCGCCGCCGAGCCCGGACTGGGGTCTCGCCATTGCCGAGAGCCGCGAATATCTGCCCGAGTCCTGGTGGGCTGTGACCTTCCCCGGCCTCGCCATTCTGATCACCGTGCTCGGCTTCAATCTGTTCGGCGATGGTCTACGCGATCTCGTCGATCCGCGGCTGAGGCGTTCGCGATGATGTTGGAAAAACCAGCTTCGGTTCTGGAGATCCGCGATCTCTCTGTCTCGGTCGGCACCGACGAGGGCGAAGCGCGTATTCTCGATAACGTCGGCCTCTCGCTCATGCCGGGCTCGATCCATGGCATCGTCGGCGAATCCGGTTGCGGCAAGTCCACGCTGATCCGCTCGATCCTCGGCATTCTCCCGAAGCGCGGGCGCGCGACGCATGGCTCGATCATGCTCGGCGAGCGCAATCTGCTCAGCTTGCCGGCCGACGCGCTCCAGAAGGACGTGCGCGGGCGCGCCATCGGCTTCATCCCGCAGGATCCGTTCCAGGCGCTCAATCCCGTCTTCCGCGTCGGCACGCAGCTTCTCGAAAACGTCCGGACGCCGGGTGACAGCAAAGCGACGCGCGAGGCCAAACGGGCGCACGTGATCTCGCTGCTCAAGGCCGTTCAGCTTCCTGACGCCGAGCACGCGCTCGACCGCTATCCGCACCAGTTCTCGGGCGGCCAGCGTCAGCGCCTCCTGATCGCGGCCGCGCTCGCTGCCGCACCCGGCATCATTCTCGCTGACGAGCCGACAACGGCGCTCGATGTGACGACGCAGCTGCAGATCCTGAAGCTGCTGCGCGGTCTGGCTATAGAGCGCGACCTTTCCATGCTCTTCGTGACGCACGACTTCGGCGTTGTTGCGCAGCTCTGCGATACGGTGACGGTGATGTATGCGGGCCAGACCGTCGAGAGCGGCCCCGTCGCTCAGGTGCTGAAGGCACCTTTCCATCCCTACACCCAAATGCTGCTCGCCTGTCATCCCGAGCGTGCCGAAGAGCTTGCCGGCATTCCGGGCGCCGTGCCGTCGCCACTGCGTCCGCCAACGGGCTGCCGTTTCAGCCCACGCTGCCCTCATGCGCGCGCCGAATGCACCGCCGGCCAGCCGCCGCGCGTCGCGCCTCAGCCCGGCCATGCCGTGCGCTGCGTGCTGCATCTCGATGAGGCGGCGGCATGAGCACGAGCGGAGCCGCGCTGCTGGAGATCGAGGACCTCGTCACGGAGTTCGGTGGCGGCAAAGCCTTCCTCGGCAAGCCGCAGCGGATCGTGCGCGCCGTGGATGGTGTGAGCGTGCAACTCAAGCCCGGTCAGGCGCTGGGGCTCGTCGGCGAGTCGGGCTGCGGCAAGACGACGATCGCCAAGACGGCGCTGGGCCTCGTGCGCGAGAAGTCCGGCACAATGCGTCTCGATGGCCGCGTAGTCTCGGGTCTCGCACCCAAGGATGCACGAAAGGCCCGCGCGACTATCCAATATGTGCACCAGGATCCTGGCGCCGCGCTCGATCCATGGTGGAGCATCGGCCATGCCCTCGACGAGGCGCTGCGCATTCACGGCGTGAGCGACAAGGGTGAGCGCACGACGCGCATCGACGAGATGCTGCACGCCGTCGGTCTCGATCCGAGCTTTCGCACGCGCTACCCGCACGAGCTTTCGGGCGGTCAGCAGCGCCGCGTCGGCCTCGCACGCATCCTCGTCCTGCAACCGCGCATCGTCATTCTCGACGAGCCCACGTCCGGCCTCGACCTCTCCGTGCAGGCAACCGTACTCGGCGTCATCGATGAGTTGCGCCGCCGCTTGGGCTTGACGTACCTCTTCGTCAGCCACGACCTCTCTGTCGTCGAGCGCATGTGCGAGGAAGTCGCGATCATGTATCTCGGCCGCATCGTAGAGACCGGCCCGACCAAGCAGATCTTCGCAAAGCCTCAGCATCCCTACACGCGCGCCCTGCTGGCGGCGGCACCGCGACTCGAGCCCGGTTCGCTCAACGACACGCCGGCACTCCCCGGTGATCCGCCCTCGCCGACCAATTTGGTCTCGGGTTGCACGTTCCGGCCACGCTGCGCCTTTGCCGCGCCGAAGTGCGCCGAGGCGCGTCCGCCCCTACTCTCGGTTGGCGAGAAGCATCGGGCCGCCTGTGTGCGGCTCGATGAGATCGGTGCGCCTACCCCGGCATAAGCAGAGCGCAAGGAAACGGCCATGGCACGGATCGCAGTCGGCGGCTTTCACCACGAAACGAACACGTTCGTCACGCCGCCGACGGACTACGCCTATTTCTGCAGCCATCGCGACCGTCCGCCGCTCGTCCGCCGCGGTGATGTTCTGAAGTGGTTGAGCGGCATATCCTTCGCGCTTTCCGGCTTCCTCGATGTCATGGACAAGGAGCACGAGATCGTGCCGCTGCTGTGGACCAGCGGTGGTGCCGGCGGCATGGTCACGCGCGATGCCTACGAGCGCATCGCCGCCGAGCTCGTGGCCGAGCTTTCACAGCAGATGCCGGTCGATGCGATCTACCTCGATCTGCACGGCGCCATGGTGAGCGAGGATTTCGAGGACGGCGAGGGCGAGCTGCTTCGCCGGATTCGCGCGTGCGTCGGCCCGGATATGCCGATCGTCATCAGTCTCGACTATCACGCCAATGTCACGCACGAGATCACCGCGTACACCGACGCCGTGTCGGGCTATCTGACCTATCCGCACGTGGATAGGCCGGAGACGGGCGTCCGCGCGGCGCGCACGATGAAGCATGTTCTCAGGCACGGCCGCACGCCCGGTCGCGCGCTGCGCAAGATGCCCTTCCTCATTCCGCTGCACAGCCAGTGCACCATGGTCGAGCCATCGAGCGGCATCATCGCGCTGACGCAGCAGCTCGAAAAGCAGGGCGGCGTCATCAGCGTGTCCTATCTCGCAGGCTTCCCGCCGTCCGATCTCTTTCAGTGCGGGCCGTGTGTCATCGTCCATGCGACATCGCAGGAGATCGCCGACCGTGTCGCCGACGAGGCTGCCCGCTACATCGCGATGAAGGAGCCGGAGTTCGCGGTGCCCGTGCTTTCGCCGGCGGAAGCTGTGGCGCGCGCGAAGCAGATTGCCGCCAAGGCGAGCCGCCCCGTCCTCATTGCCGACACGCAGGACAATCCCGGTGCGGGCGGCAGCGCCGACACCACAGGCCTGCTCTTCGCGCTGGTCGAGGGCAAGGCCGAGGGCGCCGTGCTCGGCTATCTCTGTGATGCAGAAGCGGCCAAGGCCGCGCACGCCGCCGGCAAGGGCGTAGAGATCAAGCTCAAGCTCGGCGGGCGCAACGGGCCGGAGGGCGTCGTGCCCTTCGAAGCCACATTCGGCGTCGAGGCGCTCGGCAATGGCAAGTTCCGTACATCAGGGCCGGTCTCGGGCAATCGCGACATCGATCTCGGCCCCATGGCGCTGCTTTCGATCGGCGGCGTGAAAGTCGCGGTAACGACGAAGCGAATGCAGGCCCTCGATCAGGCGCCGTTCCGCCATCTCGGCATCGAGCCGAAGGATCAGAAGATCCTGGGCCTCAAGAGTACCGTGCATTTCCGCGGCGACTTCCAGCCCATCGCCGAGGAGATCCTGGTCTGCATAGCTCCCGGTGGCCATCTGGCGGACTCGGCCAAATACCCCTACCAGCGCCTGCGCCCCGGCGTACGTCTCATGCCTCTCGGCCCGGACTCGCGCGGCCCCAAGAGAGGCGTCGAACAAGTAAGTATTTAATATAATTGACTATTATAAGGGGTGAGCTACTCGGCTTACGCGCGGCTATATGTATCTGTCGGTGAGCCGTGCGGGTTGCTCCACCATGATGCCACGACGTTACCGGGCCCAAGAGCCCAACGATTGACTAACGCATTCCCGGTAGTTACCTGCATAGTAAGGTTTCGGGGCAGCCCAATGTTCGGGATGCGTCCGGGATGTCGGCCTCAGGTTCTTGACCCTGCAGGCCCAAGGAGATCCGTGATCATGGCCATCACATCGCACGCCGCATCGAGCGGCAGGATCGAGGCTTACGATCCTATCTGGCAGTCCATCCGCACGGAGGCGGAGGCCGTCATGTCTGCCGAGCGCGCGCTCGGCGGCTTCATCTATGCGACCATTCTGAGCCACGAGCGCCTCGAGGACGCCGTCTGCCATCGCCTCGCGCAGCGCCTCAATCATGCGGACGTCGACGCAGGGCTCATTCGCCATACGTTCGAGGACGTCCTGCGCGCGCGCCCGGAGATCGGGCACTGCTTCCGCGCGGACCTCGCGGCCGTCTACGATCGCGACCCGGCATGCCACCGCTATATCGAGCCGCTGCTCTACTTCAAGGGCTTCCATGCGCTCGTCACACACCGCTTTGCGCATGCCTTGTGGATGGAGGGGCGGCAGGATTTCGCCCTCTATCTGCAGAGCCAGAGCTCGCGCATCTTCGCCGTCGACATCCATCCGGCGGCGCGGATCGGGAAGGGCCTGATGTTCGATCATGCGACGGCCATCGTCGTCGGCGAAACGGCTGTCATCGGCGATCACTGCTCGCTCCTGCATGGCGTGACGCTCGGCGGCAGCGGCAAGGAGACCGGCGACCGGCATCCGAAGATCGGCGACAACGTCATGATCGGTGCCGGCGCCAAGGTGCTCGGCAATATCTCGGTCGGCAACTGCTGCCGTGTGGCTGCCGGAAGCGTCGTGCTCCAGGACGTGCCGCCGCAGTCGACGGTTGCTGGCGTGCCGGCAAAGATCGTCGGGCCGGCAGGATGCCCGGAGCCGGCGCGCAACATGGACCAGCGTCTCCAGCCGAGCGACTGCGGTTGCGGCTGCTGAGGGCGGAAATTGGCGAGCGGTGCGGGCACGAAGGTGCTTGCCCACGAAGGAGCGATGTATGGCGGCGGGACCGAAGGGCGGCGCATCCAAGTCGAATGCGCTGGCGAAGCCTGAACTCGACAAGCTGCAGGTGTACCTGCGCAAGGTTCTAGCTAACAAGACTGTCGAGGTACGTGCGCGCCAGCGTGCCGCGGATGCGGCCGAGCTTTACGTCGGTGGCGAATTTCTCGGCGTGGTTTCAAAGGTGCTCGACGACGGCGAGACTTCGTATGAAGTCAGCATGTCGATCCTCGACTACGATCTCGAGGAAGATGCCGGATCCTGAGGTCGGAGTCCTCAATGCCTCTCTACAAGCTGGGCGATCATGCCGTCACGCTGCCCGCGGCCGGCCGCTACTGGATTGCGCCGACTGCCGTCGTGATCGGTCAAGTGACGATCGAGGAGGAGGTCGGCATCTGGTTCGGTGCCGTCATCCGCGGCGATAACGAGCCGATCCGCATCGGTGCCCGCTCGAACATCCAGGAGAACTGCGTCCTTCACGTCGACCCGGGCTATCCGATGGTCATCGAGGAGGAGTGCACGATCGGCCATACGGCCATGCTTCATGGCTGTCACATCGGCCGCGGAGCGCTGATCGGTATCGGTGCCATCGTCCTCAATGGCGCGCGTATTGGTGAAGGCGCCATGATCGGTGCGGGCGCGCTCATTCCGGAAGGCAAGGTCATTCCGCCGAACAGCGTCGTTTTCGGCACGCCCGGCAAGGTCGCGCGCGAGGTGAATGCCGAGGATCGCAAGCGCGTCGATGGAGGCGTTGCGGATTACATGGCGCGCTGGAAGCGCTACGCGGCGACCTTCAAGCCGCAGGACTGAGCGCGCGCATCGAGCCGCCCAAAGTTGCTTTAGAATATTTTGGTGCTAGAGCGCCTTTGGACCTTGAATGCGACTTTGAGACCAGCCCAGGCGTGGGTCGCATTTAAAGTCCGCCGATTTAGCGCCGTGTGCCGTCCTTGCGTACGCCGGCCAGGTGATCGGGCGTGCGGCTGTCGCGGCTATCGAGCGACACCCAGACCTTCGGATTGATGTACGACTGACGCATGATGAAGGTGTACGAGACGGCGTGCCAGGGGCGCACGTCATCGAACTTGTTGTCGAGGATGAAGTCCCCCTTGGACGTGCGCGCCGTCAGAATGGCGTGTCCGTCATTCTTCTCGTCGCGCACGACTGTGATCAGCAGCGCGCTCGCGGGCCAGCCGCGCTGCATGAGCACCTGCCGCTTCAGAAGGGCGTAATCCTCGCAATCGCCGCGCGTCATCGGGAGTGTCCAGTACTCCGCGATGCCGAAGATCTCCTGGTCCGTTGCCGGCTCGATCAGCCGGTTGATCGCCCGGTTCACGTGATCGAGCTGCTCGCGCCGCTCGTCGGTCAGTTCGATGCGTGTCTCTTCGAACGCGCCCTGGTGGCATTCGTTCGGATGGCGGTCGCAGAAGCTGACGAAGCCGAAGGGCGGGAGCGTCGGCCCGTAGACGCGCATGAAGGCCGACGGGCGAGGTTCCGGCGTCTGACGGTGCGCGTAACCGTCACCGCTGCCAGCGGTCGCCAGCAGCACACCCAATGCAGCACTCGACAACACTTTTGACGCCGGCAACATGACTTCGACACTCCCCTTCGATCGAAGTGAGCTTAACAGGCAGTCGTTAGGCGACCCCCAAGTCGACGCGAGGCATTTGAGGCAACTAATGCCCAAAATTTCCTCGAAGTTACGTAACCCCCTTAACGTCTCGCATACCGTCGCCGTTGCACCGGCAATCGGTTGTTTGTCCCCGCGCCCTTAGTCGAAGTGATTGCGCAGCGCTGCCGGGTTCTGGATATCCCTGAACCGGACGCCAATGCCCTTGGTGTGGTGCCGTACAACTACCGCGCGCAGCTTGCCGAGCAGGATGTCCTGGCCGATCGGCGGGCGTGCCTCGGTGCCGATCGAGGCGCCCGAGATGGACACGTCGAGCACGCGGACGGGAATGACGATCCCCTCGTCGAGCTTCATCATGGATTCAGTGTTGCCCGGAGAGATGCGCTCGTGCTTGCGCTCGTCTTCGCCTGTGAGCTCATTGCGATTGATGAGCCAGGTAAGCTGGGCGACGAGCTTTTCGCGCTTGTGCTGGGTAGCAATGAGCTGGATCGCGAACCCGCCTTCGAACAGGCGCGTCACCGTGCCTTCAAGGCCGCCGAGCTGGTCGAAATAGGCGACGATGCGCTCGCCTTCTTCAACCTCCACAGGGGCCATGATGGCGGCCCCGCCCGCGGACACGTCGTGCAGCTTGCAGGGAAATTCCTGCTTGTTTGCACGCATGAACCGACCGAGCAGCGTCAGAGCAACGCGCTTGTGCCGGCGGCGATCGGCCGGCGCGCGGACAAGCAGGCTGCCGCTCTGGGCTGGGGCGGACGCGGGTTGAAGCGACATGGAAATCCTTTTGCCTTGATGACAAGGGTGAGTTCAGCAGGTGGCAGGGCCGCTTCGAAACTGGCGGAGGCGCCAATCCCGCAACTCCAGGCCGATTATCAGGGCGGTAATTTAATGATCTGCTAATCGCACGCCATTTTGGCACGCCGTCCCGTTAACCCATTTGTGATCGACTTAATGGGCGTGGCCTTTTTGACGCCCCGTTCTGTTGGCCGTATCTTGAATCGATGAACGGTGATCCGAGGAGCAGCCGAAGCATGATGCGCACCGCCGCAGCATTAGGGGTGGCTTGTGCGCTTGCAGTGGGCGCCCACGCCCATACAGCGCACGCTCAGCAGCCCGCCCTGCCGCCGCCGCAGGAAGCACCGGAGGCCACGCCTCCGCCCGCTGCAGAAGGCGATGCACCGGCCGCCGGTCGTCTGACCGATCGTGTCCCGACATCCGCCGACGATAAGGCGAAGATCCTGGCCGATCTCTATGCACACCTGGCGACGGCCGACACGCCCGATGCCGCGAAAACCATCCAGGCGACCATCGAGCGCCTGTGGGGTTTCTCGGGGAGCGACACCGTCAATCTGCTCATGCAGCGAGCGTCGAAGGCCCTCGGCGCCAAGGACAATGACCAAGCGCTGAAGTTCATGGACTATGTCGTCCAGCTCGCTCCGGACTATGCCGAAGGTTTCAACCGGCGCGCCTACATTCATTTCTCCCGCAACGATATGGCGTCGGCGGTCGGCGATCTGAGGCGGGCCATTGCGCTCGAGCCGAACCATTTCCGGGCGCTCGATGGTCTTGCTCAGATCTGGCGCCAGACGGGCAATGCCAAAGGGGCACTGAGCGTCGTCAAGCAGCTCCTCGAGGTGCACCCGCATTGGGAGGGTGGGGCACGTATGGCGGAGGAACTCGCTCGCGAGGTCGAGGGCCAGGGTATCTAGCCCCGCCTAACCCGGGGCGGGCGCACGCTTCAGAATATCCGGTTCGGGAAATAGCGCAGCATCAGCTCCTCGTAGCGCCCAGTGCGCCGCAAGCGTTCCAGCGTGCGGTTGATCATCCGCTTGAGCTCGACATCCTGCCGTGGCACCGTGATGGCAAGCCCGTCGCCAAAGAACCTCGGCTCGAAGAACGGTCCGCCCTTGAGCTCGCAGCAGTCCTGTGACAGCGAGCCGTTGACCCAGAACACGAGCCCGATCCCATCGCCAAAGACGAGGTCGGCGCGCCCCTGGCGAACGGCCTCGCGGGCCTGCTCGATGTTCTCCGTCGTCTCGATGGCGCTCTCGCGGAAGAAGGTCCTGAGGTAGGCCTCGTGTGGGCTGCCACGGGCGACGGCGATGCGTCGGCGCTCGAGCTGCTCGGGCGTGATTGTCACGCGAGGTCCGCCGCGCAGGCCGGCAAACCAGGCTGTCGTGTAAAAATAGCGATCCGAGACGTCGAACTCCTTGAGCAGAGACGGCGTGATGCGCTGGGCGGCGATAATGGCATCGGCTTCGCCGCGCCGTAGCGCCGGAAGCAGCTCGTTCCAGGGAACCGCGCGGATATCGCACTGAGTGCCAAGCTCGAGGCAGATGGCGCGGGCAAGATCGACATCGAAGCCGGTCAGCACGCCGTCCTCGTCATAGTAGTGGAACGGAGGGAATTCGCTGTCGGTGAGAAAGCGGATGGCGAAGCGGCGCGTACCGGCGCCGGGCGGCGCCGGAGGAGGCGCGATGCTCGGTGTTTCGGTCTGCGCACCAGCTGGCGCCTGGGCGAATGCCGATGGCCCAGGCACAAATTGATCAAGAATCAGTATTGCGCCCGCCAGCACGGCACTTATGATCGCAATGCGCACAATGCGTCCTCATTCTGTGGCGTCGGTAGGGTAGGCGTTAGCCCATCTTCCAGAACGCTGTGCAAGTCGTATTCGCAGGTGCGCACCGACTTCGGCGGCACCGTCAGCTCGGCTCGATTGCTGCCATGGACCAGATTTCTGGGCAATCCGTGCTTCGTCCCCGCCGCCGCGCTGTGTGGCGGGAATCGCCCCGCCAGCGCAGCATTCTAGCGCGGTTGCGGAGCGTGCGACACCGGATCGGCCGTTTCCAGGGCGGCACCGTAGACGCGCCGGAAAGCGAGTACGCCTTTCTGGTCGGCCGCGCCATCGATGCGGCGACTCTCGGGCGGGCCGAACGCATGGCTCAGGCGTGGGCCGTCCTGCCCCACGAGGTGATGATCGCGCTTGGATGGGTCGACGAGCGAGAGTACGTCGCCGCGCTTGGTGCGACCCTCGGCATCGATTGGCTCGGGCGGACACCTGGGCGGCTGCGAGGATCGGGCGAGGTCGTGATCGGCGCTTATGCCATGCGCCCGCAGGTCATTCGCGAGGCCGTCTCGCTCATCCCGGAAGGAAAGCAGGCAATCCTCGCCACCCGCCGTGAGCTAGATGCCATCCATATGGCGGGGGCTGAGGCGGCGCTCATCGATCATGCCGTCGAGGGGCTCTGGCGCGCCGACCCCGCGGCCTCGGCACGGTACGGCGCTGAGACATGGCAGGCGCTCGTCGCGGCCACGCTCGTCGGGCTCTTTGTCGGTGGCACCGCTGTCGCGCCCGATGTGATCGTGCCACTCGTCATGGCCATCCTGACCCTGCCTTTCCTATGCGTGGTGCTGCTACGCTCGGCGGCGGTCATGGAGATGATCCGCGTCAGGCGCCCCCACAGCAGCGCAAGGGCGGCACCGACAGTTCCCGATGCCGACCTGCCGCGCTACAGCGCCCTCGTCCCGCTCTATCGCGAGGCTGCGATCCTGCCCGACCTCGTCGAGGCCATGGCCGCCCTCGACTACCCGGCCGCCAAGCTGGAAGTGCTGCTGGTCCTTGAAGCCAGCGATACTGAGACACTAGCTGCCCTCGCCGACCTGGATCTGCCCGGCAACATTCGCCCTGTTGTCGTGCCCGACAAGGGTCCGCGCACCAAGCCCAAGGCTCTGAACTATGCGCTGGAGCTGGTGCGCAGCCCCTATGCCGTCGTCTACGACGCCGAGGACATCCCGGAGCCCGATCAGCTTCGCCGAGCACTCGCTGCGTTTGCTCAAGGTGGCCCGGAGGTCGCCTGCGTGCAGGCCCGTCTCGCGCTCGAGTATGCATCGCTCTTCGACGCGCAGCTTCCCTCTCTGCAACGGCTCGGTCTGCCGATTCCGCTCGGTGGCACCTCGAACCACTTTCGTGTCGACCAGCTCAAGGAAGTCGGCGGTTGGGATCCCTACAACGTGACGGAAGACGCCGATCTGGGCTTTCGCCTTGCACGCGGGGGCTACCGCACGCTCACGATCGCCTCGACGACCTGGGAGGAAGCGCCGATCGCGCTCGGGAGCTGGGTCCGCCAGCGCACGCGCTGGCTCAAAGGGTGGATGCAGACTTATCTCGTGCATACGCGGCGCGGTATGCGCAGCCGGAATGCGTCCGGTCGATGGTCGTGGTTCGGCCTGCACGTTCTGATCGGTGGGATGCTTCTATCGGCTCTGGTTCATCCCGCGGTACTCGCCATCATCGGCTGGCAGGCGCTCAATGGAAATCTTCTCGCGCCCAACGCCAGCACCATTGAGCGCGCGCTCATCTGGATCGGTCTCACCAATTTCGCGCTGGGCTACGCCAGCGCCATTCTGGCGGCGGCGATTGCGTCATGGCGACGGGGCTGGCGATGGCTGTCCTTCGAGGCCCTGATAATGCCGTTCTATTGGCTGCTCATATCGTTCGCGAGCTATCGCGCGCTGTTGCAGCTCATCACGGCGCCGCACCTCTGGGAGAAGACCTCGCATGGCCATTCGCGACCGGGGACGCGAGCTGGCTAGGATGCCGAGGGCAAAGCGAGTGCAACGCATCCCCTCTCCCCGCTTGCGGGGAGAGGGTTAGGGTGAGGGGCGACCGCAGGTGCTGACGTCGGCGTTTGCTGCCGCCCCTCACCCCGACCCTCTCCCCATTGAAGTCAATGGGGAGAGGGGGAAGTGAGGCGCCTGCGAACGTCTACGCCGCGGTGATCTTGTCCACTTCGGCCATGTCCTCGGCCGTGAGCTGCCAGTCGGCCGCCTTCACGTTGGCTTCGACCTGGGCTGGCGTCGTCGCCCCTGCGATGACGCTCGCCACGGGCGCCTTGCACGAGAGCCAACTGAATGCCAGCTCCAGCAGCGTGTGCCCACGCGCCTTGGCGAAGGCTTCGAGCTTCTCGACCTTCGTCCAGTTGCCTTCGTTGAGATACTTGTCCGCCCACCGTTGTGCTTGCGAGAGGCGCCCGTCCTTCGGCATATTGTTGCGTGCGTACTTGCCGCTCAAGAGTCCACTCGCGAGCGGGAAGAACGGCAGCAGGCCGAGGCCGTAGTGCTCCATGGCCGCCGCGAGCTGCGGCTCGACGACGTTGCGCACAACGAGGCTGTACTCGTCCTGGCACGAGATGAAGGTCGTGCTGTTGCGCGCCCGCGCGATCTCCTGCGATTTCGCGACCTGCCACGCCGGCATGTTCGAGCACCCGACGTAACGCACTTTGCCCTGGCGCACGAGGTCGTCGAGCGTCGCCAGCGTCTCTTCGAGCGGGGTCAGCGGATCGGGCTTGTGGTACTGATAGAGGTCGATCCAGTCGGTCTTCAGCCGCTTGAGGCTGTCCTCCACCGCGCTCATGATGTAGCGCCGCGAAGCCCCGCGCTTGCGGCCCTCGTCGTCCATTTCCCAGCCGAACTTGGTGGCGAGCACGATATCCTTGCGCCGCACACCCAGCACCTCGCCGATGATGCTCTCGGAACCGCCGCGGTTGCCGTACATGTCGGCGGTGTCGAACAGCGTGATGCCGGCATCGAGCGCCTTGTGGATGACCTTGCGCGAACCTTCGAGGTCGAGCTTGGCGCCGAAGTTGTTGCAGCCGAGGCCGACGACGGACACACGCAGGCCCGAGGGCCCGAGATTGCGTTCCTTCATTCATCTTCTCCTTGGTGGATCAAGTATCGATCATGCCGGCGATGGTGAAGCCACCGTCGGCTGCATAGACGTGTCCCGTGACGAAGCTTGCATCGTCCGAAGCCAGAAAGGCCGCAACCGCAGCGATCTCGCTCGGCTCGCCGAGGCGCGCAAGTGGCATGCGCGTGCTGATGTAGTCGGAAGGCCGGCCACTCGGATTGGCGCCGGTTCGCGTCGGTCCGGGGGCCACGGCATTGACGTTGATGCCGTGCTGAGCAAGCTCCATGGCCATGCACTGCGTCAGGTTCATGATGCCGGCTTTGCTCGCGCCGTAGGCTGCTCGTCCCTTGCCGCCGAAGATGCCGGAATTCGACGCGACGGTGACAATGCGGCCGCCTCCTCCTTGGGCAACCATCTGCCGCGCGGTAGCTTGCGCGCAGATAAACGTGCCGTAGAGATTGGTATCGATCACGCGGCGCCAAAGATCGTCGGTCATTTCCAGGAATGGCTCGCGATCCATGAGCCCGGCATTGCACACGAGGATGTCAAGCTTGCCGAAGTGCGACACGGCTTGCTGGACAGCACCGGCTGCATCCTCACGTTTGCGCACGTCCATGGCGTGTGGCTCGGCGCGGCCGCCGGCGTCACGAATGGTTTTGACGGTGCTTTCGGCACGCTCGGCCCTGAGATCTGCGACCAGTACGTGCACGCCTTCGGCAGCCAAGCGCTCCGCGATCGCGGCGCCAATGCCGCTGCCGGCACCTGTCACGATGGCTGCCTTGCCAGTCAAACCTCGCATGGCCGTCTCCTCCCGACTTTTCTTGCAGGTTGCGACGGGCGGCCCGCTCTGCCAAGAGCTATTCGCACCTCAGGACCGCAGAGGACCTCCGCATGAGCCGCACACGCCCTCAGCTTGATTATCTGCCTGCCGAAGAGAGCTTTCATGACCCATTGCGGGCCGATGCCCACCAGCCGGATAAGGCGCGGTGCGTGGTCATCCCCTTCGGGCTCGAAGCCTCGGTGAGTTATGGTAGCGGCACGGCGTCCGGCCCCTCGGCGATCCTGGCGGCGAGCCACCAGCTCGAACTCTATGACGAGGAACTGAGGCGTGAGGCCTATCTCGACTACGGCGTTGCTGCGATCCGCGAGCCGGAAATTGCGAGGCCGATCGAGCCGGCGCTGGCGCAGCTTTCAGGGCTCGTCGAGCAGGTGCTCGAGGCGGGCCGCTTTCCGATCGTGCTCGGCGGAGAGCATTCGCTCACGGCAGGCGCCATCCGGCCGTTCGCGGCAAGCTACAAGGATCTCGTCGTCCTGCAGTTCGATGCGCACGCGGATCTGCGCGACGGCTATCTCGGCGAGAAGTATTCCCACGCTGCCGCCATGCGCCGCGTCCTCGATCATTCGCACGTAGAGCTCGTCTCGGTCGGCATCCGTGCGATATCGAAGGAGGAGGCGGAATTTGCCGACGCCCACACGAACCGCGTGCACATCTACTGGGGCAAGGATCAGGCGCGCTGGGATATCGAAGCCATTGCCGCTCGTCTGCGCGGCCGCCCGATCTATGTCTCGTTCGACATAGATGGCCTCGACGGCGCGGTGATGCCGGCGACAGGCACGCCGACGCCGGGCGGGCTCTCCTATCTCCATGCGCTCGCGATCCTGAAGCGGGCGGCGGAGGTCGGCACCATCGTCGGCGCGGATCTCGTCGAGCTGGCGCCTATCCCGAACTTCCACATCTACGACTACACGGCGGCGGCGCTCGCCTACAAGATCATGAACTACGCACTCTCCGGCACGGGACCGCGCTGAGAGAGATCAGCTTCCCATGGCCTCCTTGAGGCGTTCCATGGCCGTCGGATCGCTGGCGAAGCGAAACTGCGTGAAGCCCACGATCAGAATGATCATGAGGCCATTGAACGCGAGCGTCGGCCCGAGGCCTACGTGCTCGGCGATGGCGCCCGTCATGAGATTGCCGAGCGGTGCCATCCCGATGAAACACATGATGTAGACACCGATCACCCGGCCGCGCCAGGCGTCCTCAACGGACTGCTGCATGATCGTGTTGGTGGACGCGGATGTCATCAGGATGGATCCACCGAGGATCGCCAGCAGGAACATCGATAGCGGCAGGAAGCGTGACTGGCTGAACGCAATCAGCGTCACCGCGACGACGAACGGTGCGATCCGCACCAGCACGAGCTGGACGCGGGTGCTCGACTGCATGGCGAGCACGACCGCGGTGACGAGGGCACCGGCACCGACCGAGCTCATGAGCAAGCCCATGGTCGAGGCATTGCCGCCGAAGAAGGAGACGGCGATCGACGGCATGATGTGCTGATAGGGCAGCGCGAAGATGGCAACCGCCGTCACCGTCGGCAGCAGGTAGCGGGCGGCGGGATGCGTCTTGAGATACGCGATGGTCTCCCGGAACGCGATGCCCTTGTCTCCCTCCCTGCGCTGCGGCATGGGATCGGGAAGACGCATGAGGATCAGAGCCGTGATGACGGCGCTGAAGCTCAAGGCATTGATCGCGAAGCACCACGCCTCTGTGAGGTGAAGGAGCAGAATGCCCGCAATCGTCGGCCCGATGATGCGGCCCATGTTGAAGAGCATGGAGTTCACGCCGATGGCGCTCGGCAGCAGCTTGCGATCCTCGACGATGACGGAAAGCAGGGTCTGGCGGGCCGGCGTCTCGAATGCCGTTGCCATGCCCGAGCAAAGCGCCAGCGCGAGGTAGAAGCGCACGTCGCTGACACCAAGCGCGGTCATCGTAGCGAGAATGGTCGCCAGCATCGCGAGCACGATGTTCACCGTGATCAGCAGGCGCACGCGACGTACGCGGTCCGTGAGCGCGCCCGCAAACGGCGAAATGACGAGGAAAGGGATCTGCGTCAGGAAGCCGGAAACGCCGAGCAGGAAGACGGAGCCCGAAAGCCGGTAGATGAGCCAGGACAGAGCAATCTGCTGGATCCAGCCGCCGATGATCGAAACGGCCTGGCCGGCTGCGAAGAGCCGGAAGCGCGGCTTCGAGAGCGCAGGCGGCAGGAATGCGGCCATTGCCACCATCAGTTCAATCGTCCTGGCTTGCGATCTGAGGTCGGGATCGAATGGCTCGGAGCGGGGTCAACTCGATACGCGGTAATCCAGGCGCGCACGCGTGTGGTCAGGTGATCTCTTTTCTGTTACGCCATCCGCCCGCGCGAACATTGGCGGTCGGGAGCCGCACTCTGAAGCAGGCGCCGAGAACCTTGCCGCCCTCGACGAGGTTCTCGGCCCAGATCCGCCCGCCATGGACACTGACGATCTCGCGCGAGATCGAGAGGCCGAGGCCAGAGTTCTTGCCGCGCGTGCGGTCGCTCTGCGGGCGGTCCGAATAGAAGCGCTCGAAAATCTTGTCGATGCTTTCAGGCGGAATGCCAGGTCCCTCGTCGCTCACGGATATCTCGACGCCATCGGTCAACGCGGCAGCGCGTACGGTCACGGTGCCGCCCGGCGGGGAGAACGACAGGGCATTATCAAGAAGGTTCGTGACGACGCGGCCGAGGTTGATCTCCTGGCCATTCACGATGAAGGCATCGGAGCGTGCCGGCACGTCCTGGATCTCGAGTGCGACGTGGTGCTGGCCATCCTCGATCGTCGCGCGGATGGACGCAACGACTGTGCGAAGGATACCCCGGACATCGAAGGGCGCCGTCGTCTGCAGTGCGAGCTCGGCATCGAGGCGCGAGGTATTGGCGACATCCGTTATGAGGCGATTGAGGCGCTTCAATTCGCCGAGCACCTGAGCGACGACCTGTTCGCGCTGCTCTGGCGTGCGCGCGTAGTGCAGCGACTGCGCCATGACCTGGGCTGCCGTCAGCGGGTTCTTGAGTTCGTGCGCGACGTCGGCCGCGAACTTCTCGCTCGACTCGATGCGGCGGTAAAGCGAGCGCGTCATGCTGTGCACGGCCGTGGAGAGCTGGCCCACCTCATCCTGGCGGTTGCCGAAATTGGGGAGTTCCGTATGCGCGTGAATGCTGCGGCTCACGCGCTCGGCGCCCTCGGAGAGACGGCGCATGGGGCCTGCGATCGTGCGCGCCAGGAGTAGCGATGCGAGCACGGATGCCGCCAGCGCCAGCAGCACGAGCATCGCCATGGCGGAGCGCTCGTTGGCGATGATCTCATCGATCTCACCGGGCCGCGTGGAGAGCAGGAGTGCGCCGAGAATGGCATTGCGCCGCTGGATCGGTACGGCCAAGGACACGATCTTTTCCTGATCGTCGGTCAGCAGCAGCATTGGAGGCAGCGCCGCGCCCCTGAGCGCCTGCCGCACTTCCGGATAGCTCGTGCCGCTCGCGTTGCGGCCGATCTCCCGGTAGATCGGCAGATCGGAGCGATCGAAGAAGCCGGTGAGGCGCGTCCAGAAATTCTTGATCCGGACGCGCTCGGCGGGCTGAGCCTCCTGGGGCTCGCCAGGACGCAGGTCGCCCTCGAGCTGCAGCGGGAACTGGAGGTCCTGCAGTTCGCTCGAGTCGACGATCAGCTTGCCATTTCGGTCGTAGATGCGCGCGCGCGTGTTGTGCGTCGGGTGGATGAGGCGCCTCAGAACGGGGATGACGCGCTCGTGGCGCAGCGACAGCTCCATGGCAGCGAAGCCGTCGTCGCGAAACGGCACGCGCATCGCTTCGAGCTCCGGCAGACGCTCGGGGTCGAAGGACAGCCGTCCCTCACGCTCGACGAGCGCGCTCGATGCGATCGCCGAGGCAATGATCTCGCCCTGGATCTTGAGGCTTTCGTACTTCGCCGTGATCAGCCAGGCGTGCTGCTGGCTGAGCCAGACCATGCCGCTGACGAGCACGATGAGGCCGAGCAGGTTCGCCAGCACGATGCGCCGCGCGAGCGTCGAGAAGAGTTTGCGCAGCGGTCCGTGAGCGTCGAGAAATCGCCAGACCTCGACCGTCCGATGCCAGGCGACGGCGAGCCACGGCGCGCGAATGCCCCGCTTGGCGGTGCTGCCAGCGTCGTCTTCCGACGCCGGGACCTGCCACATGCGGTCGCCATCGAGTGCCATGCTCAGTTCCCTCGCTCTCGCCAGTCAGCTCGGATCGGCGCCAACTGTCGGAGGCGTTCTACAGCGCGCCATATTACAGCATCTGCCCCAGATGCCAGTAACATCGCGTTACCCACTGTAGACAGTAGACCCGTCAGGTCTCCTTGAAGCGATAACCCACCCCGTAAAGCGTTTCAATTACATCGAAATCGTCGTCGACTTGCTTGAATTTCTTCCGCAGGCGCTTGATGTGGCTATCGATCGTACGGTCGTCCACATACACCTGATCGTCGTAGGCGGCGTCCATCAGCGCGTCGCGGGTCTTCACGACGCCCGGGCGAGTCGCCAGCGCCTGGAGGATCAGGAACTCGGTGACGGTCAATGTGACCGGGCGGTTGTCCCAGTGGCAGGTATGGCGCTCGGGATCGAGGCGGAGATTGCCCCGCTCGAGAATGCGCGCGGCTTCGGTCGGCGGCGCTGTGCCGTCCTTGGCCTGGGCACGCCGCAGCACGGCCTTCACGCGCTCGACCACGAGCCGCTGTGAGAACGGCTTGGCGATGTAGTCATCGGCGCCCATCTTGAGGCCGAACAGCTCGTCGATCTCCTCGTCCTTGGAAGTGAGGAAGATCACCGGCATATCCGACTGTTGGCGGATGCGGCGCAGCAGTTCCATGCCGTCCATACGCGGCATCTTGATATCGAAGACACCGAGATCAGCAGGCTCCTCGGTCAGCGCCTCGAGGGCGGCTGCACCGTCAGGGTAAGTCCGAACCTTATATCCCTCGGCCTCGAGCGCCATGCGGAGCGCCGTCAGAATATTGCGCTCGTCATCAACGAGCGCGATCGTGCTCTTTTCTTTCATGGCCTCGACATCCTGGCTGTGGACGCACGCTTTTGAGCCTCTATGGCTTCAGCATGGGCGAATTGTGACGGCGCGGGCGGTCGCGCCAGACTTTTGAACGATGCATGACTATGCCCCCTCGGGGGCCTCTCGCCAAGGCTAGCATGGCCCCGCGACGCCCGCGGCGGACTTTTGCACAAGCGCGCTGCGGCAGATGGCCGTCGCGGGTGGAGATGAGGGGCGTTATATCCCAATGGTCTCAAACATCAAATTCGCCATGGCCCAGTATTGGCGGCAATAATCGCGCGGTCCCTAGACCCTTCGTGCGGCCCTCTGCCACGCCCGCTCGGAACGCGCATTTCCCGAGCGCAATTGAGGGCTTGGCGCCGGGCTTGCCATCCGGTTCAATGCGGATCAATTCTCTCGCGGCCAACACCCTCCAACATGCCCTGAATGCTCTAGGAAACGCCTCGCATGACCGCCACCAGCTTCGACATCATCATCATTGGCGCCGGCCCCGGCGGCTACGTGGCAGCCATTCGCGCCGCCCAGCTTGGCTTCAAGGTGGCCATCGTCGAGCGCGAGCACATGGGCGGCATCTGCCTCAACTGGGGCTGCATCCCGGCCAAGGCCCTGCTGCGCTCCGCCGAGATCTATCATTACGGCACCCACGCCAAGGACTACGGCCTCAAGCTCGAAGGGAAGCTCACGGTCGACACGGCCGGCGTCGTGCAGCGCTCGCGGGACGTGTCGAAGCGCCTGAATAACGGCATCGGCTTCCTCATGAAAAAGAACAAGGTCTCGGTCATCTGGGGCGAGGCCGTGATCGAGAAGGCGGGGCGCGTTCAGGTCAGCGCGACGAGGAAGCCGCCCATGCAGCCGCAAATCCCGCCGCCGGCGGGCACGCTCGGTGCTGGCACTTACGAAGCCAAGCACATTATCGTCGCGACGGGCGCGCGGCCCCGCGCGCTCCCCGGCCTAGAACCGGACGGCAAGCAGGTGTGGACCTATTTCGAGGCCATGCTTCCGCAGGCCATGCCGAAGTCGCTTCTCGTCGTAGGTTCGGGCGCCATCGGTATCGAGTTCGCCTCATTCTACCGGACCATGGGCACGGAAGTGACGGTGGTCGAGCTTCTGCCGCAGATCCTGCCTGTGGAGGATGCCGAGATCGCGGCTCACGCGCGCAAGCGCTTCGAGCGTCAGGGCATGAAGATCATGACCGGTGCCAAGGTCGTCGCACTCGACAAGAAGAGCGACAAGGTCATTGCCACCATAGAAGACTCCAAGGGCGCGCGTACGACTGGCGAGTTCGAGAAGGTGATCTCGGCCGTGGGTGTCGTCGGCAATGTCGAAGGTCTCGGGCTCGAGAAGCTCGGCGTGAAGATCGAACGCGGGACGATCGTCACCGACGGCCTCGGTCGCACGAATGTCGCTGGCATCTATGCGATCGGCGATGTCGCGGGGCCGCCCATGCTTGCCCACAAGGCCGAGCACGAGGGTGTCATCTGCGTCGAGACGATCAAGGGCCTTCACACGCACGCCATGGACAAGATGCAGATTCCGGGCTGCACGTACTGCCATCCGCAGGTCGCGAGCGTCGGCCTCACCGAAGCCAAGGCGAAGGAGCAAGGGCGCGAGATCAAGGTCGGCCGCTTCCCGTTCGCCGGCAACGGCAAGGCCATTGCGCTCGGTGAGCCCGAAGGTCTCGTCAAAACCATTTTTGACGCCAAGACTGGCCAGCTCATCGGTGCGCACATGGTCGGTGCAGAAGTGACCGAGCTGATCCAGGGATTTGTCATCGCAATGGGGCTCGAGACGACGGAAGAAGAGCTGATCCACGCAGTCTTCCCGCATCCGACGCTCTCAGAAATGATGCATGAGAGCGTGATGGATGCCTTCGGCCGCGTCGTTCATACCTGAGGAGTGGCCACATGATGAAGCTGTACTACGCGCCGGTCACGTGCTCGCTCGCGTCGCATATCGCGCTCGAAGAAGCCGGAGCCGACTACGAGCCTATCCGCGTCGACATTCGCAGCGGCCAGCAGCAGTCGCCCGAGTATCTCGCACTCAATCCCAAAGGTCGCGTGCCGACGCTGGTCACGGAGCGCGGTATCCTCACTGAGACGCCGGCCATTCTCGCCTATATCGCCCAGACGCATCGCGCGGCGGAGCTGGCACCGATCGACGATCCGTTTGCCCTCGGCGAAGTCCAGGCCTTCAACAGCTACCTTTGCTCGACCGTGCACGTTGGCCACGCGCACAGGATGCGCGGCGGGCGCTGGGCCGACGACGCCGAGGCGCGCGCGTCCATGACGGCAAAGGTCGCGCAGAACATGGGCGACTACTTCGGCGTTATCGAGAGCAGGATGTTCCGCGGTCCCTGGGTCATGGGCGACCACTATACGATCGCCGACCCCTATCTCTTCACGATATCGAACTGGCTCGAGGGTGATGGCGTCGACATCAAAAGATTTCCGAAGGTCGCCGATCATTTCGCTCGCATGAAGACACGCCCCGCAGTGGCGAAGGTGCTGGAAGTGGTGAATGCGAAGGTCTGAGGGGCGACCTCGGGGGTGAATAGCAAACACGGAGGATGAATGACCTGGTCGATCATCGCGCGGGACGCTGCGAGCGGCCGGATTGGCATTGCGGTGGCGACGTGCAACTTCGCCGTAGGAGCGCGCGTGCCGCACATCAGGACGGGCATCGGCGCCGTTTGCACGCAGGCATTGACCAATCCTCTCTTCGGTCCGCGGGGCCTCGCGCTGCTGACGGCCGGCGGCACGGCCGAGGACGTGGTGCGCATGCTCATGATGGCGGATGAGGGCCGCGACCACCGCCAGGTACACGTCATGGATCGCGAGGGCCGTTTCGCTGCCGCGACCGGTTCGGCTTGCGTTGGCTGGTGCGGCCATCTCATTCGCGAGACGCACTCGGTTGCCGGCAACATGCTCGCTGGTCCGCAGGTGATCGAGGCGACGGCGAATGCCTATGAGGCAGGCTCCGAATTCCCGCTGCCCGAGCGGCTCGTCCGCGCCATGCAGGCAGGCGAAGAGGCGGGTGGCGATAAGCGCGGGCGCCAGTCGGCAGCGCTTGTCGTGCATGACGGCGAGGACTCCGCCATGGTCGACATTCGCGTCGACGATCACACGGACCCGCTGAGCGAGCTTGCCCGCCTCGAGTTGGTCTCGCGCGAGCGCGCCATCCATGCGCGCCGCTTCGGCCCGACACGCGACAATCCTGCGGGTCTACTCGATCGCCCGGCTCTCGAGGTCGCCATTCAGCGCTCGGTCGACGAGGGCTATCGCTGACGGTTAGCCGCCGCGCATCTTCCCGCGCCACCCGTACGCCAGCACGGCGCCACCGATGGTGACGCAGATGGCGGCCATGACGAAAGCCGCGCGATATCCGAACAGCGTGATGACCAGACCGGCAATCGGCGGGATGACGACGTAGGTCGCAAAGACGAAGAACGTCGAGCCTGCACTGGCTTCACTGGCGCGCTCTGGCGCCAGTCCCGCGACTTCGGCCATGAAGAGCCCGTTCCAAGTCGCGACCGAGATGCCGGAGAAACACGCAACCGCCATGAGTGCCACGAGTGACCAATCACTTCCCATCGACGCGATCGCCAATGCCGAAGCCGCCGAGAGGATCGATATCACGCACAGCATCGGTCGCGGCGAGCCGACCGCATCGGCAATGAAGCCGTAGACCACGCGCCCCGCGACGCTCAGCGCCTGGTTCAGCGCAAACAGCAGCCCTGCAACCTTGAGATCATAGCCGAGGCCATTGGCGAGGAAGGTGACGTAGAAGGCATTGAGCACGCCTTGCACGCTCGCAAAGCCGATGCTCGCGAGCGCGATGAGCCGCAGCCCAGGAATTTCGGCGAGCGTCAGGAAGGGTTGGCGCAGGTTCGAGAGCGCGAACAGGCGTCCGAAGCGGAAATCCGTGCGTGGGCGGCTCTCGTTGAAGTGCCGCGGCGCCATCAACAGGATGCTGCTGGCAACCAGCAAGAAGCCAACGAAGATAGCGAGTGCACTGCGCCAGCCGTACCATTCCGCGAGTGCCGCCCCTGCGACGCCCGCAATGGCGCCGCCGAGCGGAACGCCCGTCTGCCGCAACGAGAATATGCGGTTGCGCTTCGAGGGCGGCGTGTTGTCGGCGAGGATCTGGCTGCCGGCCGGCGTGGTCGTCGCATAGGCAAAGCCGATCAGGATGGCGCCGACGATCATCAGCGAATACCAGCCCGACATGATCAGCGCGGCGCCGGCCGCTGCGATGAGCGCCGCCACCATGAGCGCCCTGACTGGTCCAAGCGGCACCGTGAAGGCCGAGTTGGCCATGTAGAGCCAGACAGAGCCGAGGCCTGACGCGCCGCTGATCCAGCCAAATGCCGCCGGTGGCATTTGAGCCGTTGCCATCATCATCGGCGCCAGCACGGCGAGCGACAGCGCCAGCGTGGACGAGCCGACAAGTGTGATGAGCGCGACGTTGAATGCCTTCAACGTATCGTACTGTCGCGGGACAGTTGCCGGGGGATCTGGAGGGCCGTCGTTCACGTCGCGGCCAACAGTATCATTGCGGCTTGTCCTCCACGCTCGCGAGAATGCCGCGTACGCCTGCTTCGAGCAACGTATGGTCGGGGCCGGCAGCCAGCATGTTGAAGCCGAATTTCTTGTACTGGCGCGCCCACTCAGGGCTCGCGGCCAGGAAACCCAGGCCCTTCTTGTTCTTGCGCCACGCGGCGACGATCCGCTCGACGGCCTTCACGTAGGTAGGATTGTCGAACTGGCCGGGGATGCCTAGGAAGTTGGTGAGATCGAAGTGCCCGACCCAGAGCACGTCGATGCCATCTACGGCGGCGATGGCTTCCACCTGATCGAGCCCGCGCTCAGTCTCGATCTGTGCGATCACGAGCGTACGCGCATCGGCCGTCTTCATCTTCGCTTTGGGATCGCCAGCGGCGTAGTCGTCGTGGGCAAAGCCGAAGGCAGCGCCGCGCCTGCCGCGTGGCGGATAATGCGTCGCCTCGACGATGGCGCGCGCCTGCGCCTCGCTCTCGACCATCGGAATCATCACGCCGTGGCAGCCGATGTCGAGTGCACGGGCGAGGAAATGGTACTCGCCACGCGGCACCCGCGCCATGGGCGCGATCGGCAATCCGCGGCAGTAGGCGATCTGTTGCTTGATCGTCTCGAACGACGTCCCCGTATGCTCCATGTCGTAGATGACGTATTCGGCGCCGGCATGCACGAGGAGCTGCGGAACGCCCGGACCGTACAACTCGAACATCATGCTGCCTAGCACAGTCTCGCCGGCGAGGGCGCGCTGACGCAGAGGTTTGCGTGCCATGTGTTGGAGTCCTCCCTGGATGGCGCGTTGGCCAGTCTTCTTCTTCTTTGGCAGGCTTGTTTGTCAGTGGTGCTCAGCCGGCCGCGCGCATGGCTTGCACGAAGCGCACGCGGTTGGCCGCGCCGTCGAGCGAGAGCTTGTCCTTTGGGGGCTCGGCCGTCGAGACCTTCACCAGCACGAAGGACGTGCCATTGCTCTCGCGTAGCATCCGCGCGCCGGCCGCGAGCTGATCCTCGCGCTCCACGGTCATGGTCGCGCCGATCCCGGCGCCGATCGCCATGCGCTCGAGATCGACACCGAGGCTCGTGTGGCTCTTCTGGAAGCCGGTTTCGCCGTAATGGCCGTTGTCGACGCACAGAATGGAGAGATTTGCGGGCTGCATGACGCCGATGGTGGCGAGCGCGCCGACGTTCATCAGCAACTCGCCATCGCCGGTCGCGACGAGCACGCGCCGCTTGGGCTGGGCCAGCGCGAGGCCGAGCCCCATGGAGAGAGCAGCGCCCATCGCGCCGCCAAGGCCGAACAGATTGTCGCCGTTGTTCGAGATTGCGGCAAGTTCGTAGGCCGTACCAGCAAGGCCGGCAATCATGAGGAAATCCGAGGGGTTGCCGACGAGGGCGGGAACAGCGTGATTGCGGTCGAGGGGCATGGGGTGGGCGCTCTCCCAGGAGAAATAGCCGGCCGTTACCGGTGGACGTCAAAAGTGACCTTTGTTGCCTAGGATTGCGCGATCGGGTGCCGGGGGCAAGCCGCGGCCGCGCACAAGCCCATGCGGCAGTGGCGCGGCTCAATGCGGAGCGGTCTGTACGGGCCTGATTGATCTTCATCAAGCAGCTGCCGCTGTCGCCAGGGCATAGGATAGACGTTGGGAGGCCATGTCCATTGGGAGGGAGCTGTCTCGGATGAGCGAAGATGCACTGCTGCAGCGACCTGCCAGAGCCGCCGCGATCTCTCGATCGGGGCTCGCGATCCGAAGTGTGCCGTTCGATGCGCCATGGGCATGGCTCGCCGCTGGCTGGAACGACATGTGGCGCGTCCCGCATATCTCGCTCGTCTACGGCGCCTTCTTCGCGATTGCGGCCGGCGGTTTGTGGCTCGGGCTTACACTCGCGCGCTGGCAGTCGCTGGTACCGGCCCTTGCCGGCGGCTTCCTGATCGTCGGCCCGTTGCTGGCAGTCGGCCTCTATGAGACAAGCCGGCGGATCGAGACCGGCGAGCCCATCGGGCTTGGGGACGTCATCGACGCCGGGCTCCGCGCGAAGGGCCAGCTCGGCTTCTTCGGTGTCGGCCTCATGATCATCTTTCTCGTCTGGCTCGAGCTTGCCTTCATCCTACTCGTGCTGTTCCTTGGCGGTGCTGGCTTGCCGCCACCCTCCGAATTCCTCGCGCGCCTGCTCTTCACGCCCGCCGGCCTCGGACTGCTGATTGTCGGTTCGATGGTTGGTGGGATTCTCGCTGCCACGGTTTACGCGGTCTCGGTGGTTGCCGTGCCGCTTCTGCTCGTCCACCGCATTGATGCGATCTCCGCGGCGGCGACAAGCCTCGCGGCCGTTCGCCGAAATCCGAAGCCCATGCTGCTCTGGGCGGGTCTAATCGGCGGCTTCATGGCCATCGGCTGCGCCACACTCTTCGTCGGGCTCGTGCTGCTCTTCCCACTGATCGGGCACGCGACGTGGCACGCATTCCGGGCTGTCGTTGCCGTCGGTGAGGACTGGACTGGCGGCCCACTGCCCGAGGGCCGCCCCGCGCCTTGACCTCGCGCGCTGAAACGCGCAAGTGTGGCGCCGCGCTGGCCGCCCATCCGCTGGGCCGGCATCCGGTCCCGTAGCTCAGCCGGATAGAGCACCAGATTCCTAATCTGGGGGTCGCAGGTTCGAATCCTGCCGGGATCGCCATACAGCGGCTTCAATTACTTATGGAATCTACGCTGGGCAGGACTACGGTCGTGCGTCCACCGCGCGCGAATAAGGAACGGGCGCCACATCCTACATTCTTATTTGCTCTGGGCGGCGCCATCGACAGCGACGATCTTCTCGTCGATCGCGCCACGCAGATTTGCGTCGGTCAGCAAAGAGCTTGGATCCGATCCGTTCCTCGAGCACGGCGATGTGACGTCTGATCGTCGAGTGCTCGACCGAGATCGCGCGCGGCAGCAGAAATCGACCCCTGCTTCGCGATGGCGATCCGGGACCACGGATGGTCCCGATTGAAGGGCTTGGCTCGGCCCCTCGCTTTTTGCACAGCCACTCCCACAAAGTGCGGGATAGTTGAGCACGCCCAGGAGATCTACAACAACTGCAAAAGGTTCGGACAACCTCTACTTTCTTGCGTTCCGAGTGTGCGATGCGCTTGCTGCGCTGCAACACTTTTGGAATGCGGAAGGCCAAAGGCCCCGAACGGACAACAAAGAAAGGCGCAAAAGAAGAGGCGCATAGCTGGGAGCGAAAGTGAGTGAGAAGACTTTCAAACCAGTTCTCCGAACGCCGCTTGTGCCTCCATGGCAGATTGCGCGACGTCGCCGTGCTAGTCAGGGAAGGTCGCCAGCAACCACTGTGTCGAGGTTGATGTGAATCTCTCTCAAACCGTGCGCCGCGTCGCTCGGCGCCTGCCTCACCACCCTGCTGTTACATCGGACAGCGGTGCAATTACGTACGGACAACTCGAGGACCACATCGGCCGCATCGCCGGCGGCCTGCTCGGCCGCCTTGCGCTACCGCGCGGCTCCCGGGTCGGGATCGCCATGGAGAATTGTGGCGAGTACTTCGAGGTTCTTTACGGCATCTGGCGCGCCGGTCTTGTTGCGGTGCCGATGAACGCCAAGCTGCACGAGAAGGAAATCGCCTTCATCCTCGTCAATGCGGGCTGCAAGGCGTGCTTCTGCACACCTGATGTGGCCGACCGGCTCGGCGCCCTGGAGATCTTCGCACCGGGGATGCCGGGAATACTGCCGATCGGCAGCAAGGACTACGCGGCATTGCTCAGATCCGAGGCTGCCGGCGAGGTCGAAAGCGCGCCGGAGGATGAGGCCTGGCTGTTCTACACCAGCGGGACAACCGGCCGGCCAAAAGGCGCGGTTCTCTCGTTCCGCAATCTCCTCTTCATGTCCCATTGCTACTACGCCGACATCGACAATCTCGATGAGCGCGACGTCAAGCTTCATGCGGCGCCGCTCTCGCATGCCTCGGGCCTCTATGCCATCCCTCACATCGCCAAGGGCGCGCACAACATCGTGCTGTCTGGATCATTCGAGCCGGACCGCATCTTTGATGTGCTGACGAAGCACCAGAGCGTCACGATGTTTGCTGCGCCGACCATGTTGTCGCGGCTGATCAATCACCGTCGTGCTGGCTCCGCCGATACGCGGGGGCTTCGGACGCTCTATTTCGGCGGCGCACCGATGTACGTGAGCGACCTCAAGAAGGCGCTCGACATCTTCGGGCCGAAGCTCGTGCAAATCTACGGTCAGGGCGAGTCACCCATGACCATCAGCTTCGTCGCCAAGCATGTGCTCGGACAGACGAACCATCCCCGCCGCGAAGAAATTCTCGCATCCTGCGGCGTGGCGCGGACTGGCGTCGACGTGAAGGTGGTCGACGACGCCGGACGCGAGTTGCCCCCGGGCGAGATAGGCGAGGTCATCACGCGGTCGGACTGCGTCATGGGCGGCTATTGGAATAACCCTGAGGCGAACGCCAAATCCTTGCGCGATGGCTGGCTGTGGACGGGGGACCTGGGCTTTACCGACGCGGAAGGCTTCCTCACGCTCAAGGACCGCTCGAAGGACATGATCATCTCGGGCGGCTCCAACATCTATCCGCGCGAGATCGAGGAAGTTCTGCTTACGCACCCGAAGGTTCTCGAATGCGCCGTCATCGGCCGCGAGCATCCCGATTGGGGCGAGGAAGTGGTCGCGTTCGTCGTGCCACGCCCGGATGCGGATGTCAGCGCGCAGGATCTCGACGCGCTCTGCCTTGAGAATATCGCGCGCTACAAGCGGCCGCGCGACTACCATATCGTCGATAACCTGCCGAAGAACAGCTACGGCAAGATACTCAAGACGGATCTGCGGCAGCTTCTGAAGGAGAGCGGCAATGCGTGACGTTGCGATTACCGGCATCGGCTCAACTCTGTTCGGCAAGCATGAAGGCAGAGGTCTCGAAAGCCTGGCTGTCGAGGCCGCCAATGCGGCGCTCAGGAATGCCGGCGTGTCGCGCAAGGAGATCGGGGCGCTCTACCTCGGTAATTTCATCGCCGGGCCGCTCAGCGGGCAGGAGGTGCTCGCCGGCATCGTTGCCGACGAGCTCGGCCTCGAAAACATCCCATGCACCAAGGTCGAAGGCGCTTGCGCTTCCGGTGGCATCGCCTTTCGTCATGCAGTGCTCGCGGTCAGCTCCGGCCAGTGCGACGCTGCCCTTGTCGTCGGCGTCGAGAAGATGACGCATGCCTCGGGTGGGCAGGTCACGCAGGCTCTCAATTGTGCCATGGACAACCGGTCGGATGGACCTTCGGGGCTGACGTTCCCGGGCCTCTTCGGACTAGCCTGGCGCATTCACGCTGAGAAGTACGGGACTACGCGCGACGAGGTGTCGTCGGTCGTCATCAAGAACAAGGCGAACGGCCTCAAGAATCCGCTTGCGCAACTCGGCGCGGAGCTGAGCTTCGACACCATTCGTCAGTCGCAGTCGATCGCCGATCCCATCCAGCTCTACGACTGCTGCCCGGTGAGCGATGGCGCCGCCGCGATCGTTGTCGTCGCGAAGGATCGCGCGAAAGGGGCGCCCGATCTACCGATCGATGTTCTGGCGAGTGTGCAGACACGCGGTTCGCCGAGAATCGCCGGCCACCGCGACATCGTCTCGTTCGATGCCACCGTCAAGGCAGCCGAGTTCGCCTACCGGGCGGCAGGCCTCAGCCCCAAGGACATCGATCTCGTGGAGCTGCACGACTGCTTCTCGATGGCCGAGATCATCGACAGCGAGGACTTGGGACTGGTTCCGCGCGGTATGGGCGCGAAGTGGGCTGCAGAGGGCCGTACCCGCGTCGGCGGCGACATCCCGATCAATCCGTCCGGCGGCTTGCTGGCGAAGGGCCATCCCGTCGGCGCGACCGGCGTCGGGCAGCTCTACGAGGCAGTGCTGCAACTCCGCGGCATTCACGCCAATCAGGTCAAGGACGCCGGTATTGCCATGACGCACAATCTTGGCGGCTCCGGCATCGCCTGCACCGTCAGTATTCTTAAGCGGCCCGACGCCTGAGGATTGGAGCAACAAATGTCCGCAAGAGCAGGCTTCGTCGATGTCTTGAAATGCAGCGCGTGCGGCGCACTGGACGCGGGACCGCGTGAGATCTGCCCCGCTTGCCATGCATCCGCACTGTCGCCTGAGCAGGTGTCAGGTGCTGGCGCTTTGCTCTCATGGACCGTCATTCGCCGACCGCCAGCGGCATTCCGTGCGGAGGGTGCTTATGCGGTCGCCGTAGTCGAGCTTGACGCCGGCATCAAGGTGACTGGCCGCCTCGATGCAATGGATGCAGGTGGCCGATTGGGTGCTCGCGTGGTGTTGGCGGAGAATAGAAACGGCGTGCCCATATTCCGCCTCGCCTAACGACTGATCGATCAGGCACGTTTCTGGGAGTGAGTGGAGAAAGCTAAGGACGTACCACTTCAGCGCCGGCCTATAACGGTGCGAAGCAAAAAAGACACGACCAAACCAGGAGGAAACAAGATGGCTATCAAGCACAGCGGCGCTCTCGCGCTGCTCACGACGCTTGCGCTTTCGATCGGGAGCGCATCGGCGGAGAACGTCAAGATCGGTGTTGTCCAGGGCCTCAGCGGTCCGCCGGCGATTACGGACTTCGGCGAGTCTTACCTGCAGGGCATCAAGCTCGCCGTGAAGGACTACGAGGCCAAAGGCGGCAAGCACAAGATCGAGCTCGTCGTCTATGACGACGAAGCCAACCCTCAGAAGGCTGTGTCGCTGGTTCAGCGATTAATGCAGAACGACAAGGTGCCGGTGATCATCGGCACTGTCTCGAGCGGCAACGTGCTGGCATTTGCGCCAATCATGCAGAAGGCTGGCGTGCCGCTCGTGGCCGGCCCGTCGATCGCCACGAACATCACAGCGCAATTCATCGACCAGAGCCCGAGCTACATCTTCCGCTGCTCGATGGTGGAGAAATTCCAGATCGAGAGCATGCTCGACTGGGGCACCAAGACCTTCAAGAAGATCGGCCTAGTGCACTCGACGACGGGCTATGCCGTCTTCGCGGCCAAGGAGATCCAGGAAGGTCTCAAGGCGCGCAATGTCCAGCTCGTTGCGGTTGAATCTGCGGCGCCCAATGTCAGCGACCTCACGCCTCAGCTGCTGAAGATGAAGGAGGCAGGCGCCGAGCTCGTGCTGAACTTCCACGAGTCCTTCGAGCTGATCTATCGGCCTATGTCGAAGCTCGACTATCGCCCGACCATTGCCGGCAACTGGGGGCTTTCATCGATGAAGGTTCTCCAGATCGTCGGTCAGAAGGAGATCGAGGGGACCGTCATGGGGCAGGCGCTCGACATGGCACTTGACGGCTCCAAGGCCTTTGTCGCGCGCATGGAGACGGAATACGGCAAGGCCTTCCGCTGGCCGGTTATTGCTGCGCTCGGCTATGACGCGGGGCAGGTCGTGCTGAGAGCGCTCGATACGGCAAAAACCATCGATCCCAAAGGCGTGCGTGACGCGCTCGAAAGCGTCGACGGCATCAAGGCGATCTCGGCGACGCCCGAAAAGCCGTTCGGACCGAAGGACCATGAGTGCCTCGACCGGGAGCACGTGTTCCTCGGTGTCTGGAAGAGCGGGCAGGTCGTCCGCCTGAAGTACTGATCCGCATCGGCTGGCGTCACCATCGCTGCTGAACTCTAACGGAGCATTGCCCGCCCATGTCGGCTGCGAATTTCGTCCAGCTTTTGTTGAGCGGACTGGCGATGGGGGCAATCTATGCTCTCACCGCCACCGGGCTGTTCATCGCGCACCTTGCGACGACGCGGTTGAATTTCGGTCAGGGCGACTTCCTGATGTTCGCCGCCTATCTAAGCATGGCCCTGCTGCTGGCGGGGGTTCCGGTGCTGTTGGTGATGGTGGTGGTCCTCGTCGTCCTGGCGTTGATGGGTTGGGGCCTAGAGCGGTTCGCGATACGGCCGCTCGACCGGATGCGGGCGCTGGTTGGAGGCCAATACTCCTGGGTGCTGACGACGATGGGTGTCGCGCTCATCATTCAGAACGTCGTTACGCTCCTGTGGGGAAAATCATCGCAATATTCTCCACCGCTCTTCTCCGCCAATCGCCAAAACGTCGTGCAGGTCTTCGGCGCCGGAGTCTTCGTCGAGGAGCTGCTGGTGATCGTCGCGGCGCTGGCTGTGATCTTGCTCTTCTACGCGTTGCTCTATCGCACCAGGCAGGGCCGAGCCATCTATGCGGTCGCCTTCAGCCCCGATACTGCAGCACTGCTCGGCATAGACGTGCGCCGCACGGTCGTGCTGGTGTTCGTCATGGCGTCCGTTCTCGCTGCGATCTCCGGCGTGCTGGTCGGGCCCATCGTGACGGTTCAGCCGCACATGGGCCTAGTGTTCACGGTCAAGGCGTTCGCCGTGGCCTCGCTCGGTGGTTTCGCAAACCCGCTGGGCGTGCTGGTCGGCGCCATCCTGTTCGGCGTGGCGGAAAGCTTCTCGAACTACGTCAACTCGGCATTCGGCGACCTCTATCCGCTCCTTCTTGTCATGGCACTCCTCGTGATCAAGCCGAGCGGGCTCTTCGGGGAGGCCAAGACCGATGTCCGTTGAAACGCACAACAGTCCCTGGCTTCGCAACGGCGCCTATGCGGCTATGGCCGTGGCGATCGCTGTCTTTCCACTGCTCATCAGCAATACCTTCCACATCCATCTCGCGCAAACGCTGCTGTACACGACGATCGCGGTAATCGGCCTCAATCTGTTGCTTGGCCTTTCCGGCCAGATGTCGATGGGGCAGGCCGGCTTCTATGCAATCGGCGCATACGGGTCAGCCTTGCTGACGGCAAAGCTCGACTGGCCCATTGCCGCGGCGATGATCGCCGGCATCGCTCTAGCAGGCGTCGCGGGCTGCCTGGTGGGGCTGGTCGCGTTGCGGACGCGCGGCCTCTATCTCGCGATGGCAACGCTCGCATTTGGCTTCATGGTCGAGATCGCGACGCAGCGATGGGTCGACCTGACCGGCGGCACGATGGGCGTCTACGGCATTCCGGGCCTCGACTTCGGCTCATCGACCATGGGCAAGACCTATTACCTATGGGTGGTCGGCGCGGTCTATCTCGCCGTGCAGATTGCGAGCGACTACGTGATGAACTCGCGCATTCGCCGCAATCTGCTGGCGCTGAAGGAAAACGAGAGCGCCGCGCGCACTGCGGGCATCAACGTCCCCGCCTGGCGTACGGTCGTGTTCGCCGTGAGTTCGCTGGCAGCGGGCACCGCTGGCGCTTTCTTCACGCACCAGAATGCCTACATCAACAGCGACGCGTTTACGCTGAACCTGACGCTGACCATGCTGATCGCGACCGTCATCGGCGGTCTCGGCACATCCTATGGCCCGCTGATCGGCACGTTGATCACGCTCATGATCGCGGAGCTGATCGCCTCGCTCTACGACGTGTCGTTCATGATCAACGGGTTCATTCTCCTGACGGTCCTGCTGCTCTTCCCCCAGGGGGCGATCGGATTGGTTCAGCAGGCTGGAAAATTCCTGTTCGGGCGCACCGGTGCAGGCCCCGAGACGCCGACGGCCATGCCGGATCGACCAGTCGCACTGCCGGCGGCGCCACCCTCCAACGGCCCGACGCTCGTCGTCGAGAACCTGACTAAGCGTTATGGCGGTGTTGTCGCCGTGAGAGACGTTTCGCTGTCGATCGAGCGCGGCACTGTGCACGCGCTCATCGGCCCCAATGGAGCGGGCAAGTCGACACTGATCAACTGCGTCAGCGGTCTCTATCGGGCGGATTCCGGCTGCATTCTCCTCAATGGCCGCGACGTGACGGGATTGCCGGCGCACGCGCGGGCGCACATGGGATTGGCCCGCACGTTCCAGAACCTGCAGCTCGTGAGCAGCCTGACGGTCATGGAGAACGTCCAGCTCGGCATTCGCTCGAACCGGTCGATCGTTGGGGATTTCTCCTCGTGGCTGCTGTCGTCGTCGTTCGAGGCCGAAGAACGCGCGCGCGCACTCGCTCTCCTGCAGCAATTCGGCATGGCCCACTTGGCGGCGGCTCGCCCCGAGGACTTGCCATATGGTCATCGCAAGCTCGCGGAGCTGGCCCGCGCTATCGCCGAGGAGCCGGCCGTGATGCTCCTGGACGAGCCGGTCGCCGGCCTGAACGACCGCGAAGCGCAGGAGATTGCCGACGTCATTCGCCGGATCCGCGATAGCGGCACGTCGATCCTGCTGGTCGAGCACAACATGGAGTTCGTCATGAAGCTCGCCGACCGCGTGACGGTACTCGACTACGGCGAGAGGATTGCGCAGGGTGCACCCGAGCAGGTCCAGAAAGATCCTCGCGTCGTGGAAGCCTATCTCGGCGGCTCGCTCGAACAATCCGCGGGCAAGCTGGAGGCGGCGTCATGATCGCGCTCGAGAAGGTATGCGCCGGCATCGATCGCGTGCAGATCCTGCGCGATGTGGATATCAGCGTCGAGCCGGGCAAGCTCGTCCTCGTTCTCGGCGCCAACGGGGCCGGTAAGACGACGCTGCTGCGGGTGATCTCCGGACTGGTACCCCTTTGGAGCGGAAATCTGCTGTTCGATTCAAAATCGATTGCGGGCCAGCCGGCCCATGAGCTTGCCCGCTCGGGTTTGGTGCACGTACCGCAAGGGCGGCAGATCATTCCCACGCTCACGGTCGAGGAAAATCTCGTCATCGGCGCATCGCACCTGCCCGGCATCACGCAGGAGACCATCGCGCGCCGGCTCGAAGCCGAATACGAGCGATTCCCGGTGCTCAAGACGCGCCGCAGTCTGGCCGGCGGCTCGCTGTCGGGCGGCGAGCAACAAATGCTGGCCGTGTCGCGCGGGCTGATGATGGCCCCCAAGCTGCTCATGCTCGACGAGCCGTCACTGGGACTGGCGCCGCAGATGGTACAGAGGATCCTTGGTGCGCTCGCGGGCCTCGCCCGTAGCGGCATCTCGGTTCTGCTCGTGGAGCAGAAGACGATGGCGCTCGAAATCGCCGATCACGCCTACGTCCTCAAAAACGGTGCCATCGTCCACTCCGCGGCCGCGTCGGACATTGTCGATCATACTGAGCTGTTTCGGCACTACATGAGCTGACCGCAAGCGACATGGGCGTTTCTACGCTCTCCGGAGATCCACATGAACGCAGTCAGGAAGGTCTTGCCCGCTCACCTCCAGAAACAGAAGGAGGAGAAGCGGAAAATCACGATGCTCAGCATCTATGACTATGCCATCGCGCTTTTGGCCGACCGCGCCGGTCTCGACACGATCCTGGTCGGCGACTCCCTTGCGATGACGGCGCTCGGTTACGACAGCACGGTAGCCGTCACATTGGACGAGATGCTCCACCATACGCGCGCGGTGTCGCGGGCTGCAAAGCGCGCCATGGTCGTCGCCGACATGCCCTTCATGTCGTATCAGGTCTCGATCGAGGAAGCCGTACGGAACGCCGGTCGGTTCCTCAAGGAAGCGGGCGCGGATGCCGTCAAGGTCGAGGGTGGCCGTACGATAGTGCCGACACTCGCCGCTATCTACAACGCGGGCATCCCGGTGATCGGTCATATTGGGTTGACGCCGCAAAGTGCGGCACAACTCGGCGGCCTAAAGGTGCAAGGCGGTGATGCTGGCGCCGCGATGCGCCTCGTCGAGGATGCAATGGCATTGGAAGCCGCCGGTGCTTTTGCGGTGATTCTCGAGTGCGTACCGCGCGACGTTGCAAGGTTGATCACAGAGCGATTGCGAGTTCCGACCATCAGCTATGGCGCCGGCGTCCATTGTGATGGACAAGGTCTCGTCTCGGCCGACATTCTCGGCCTCTTCGAGCAGTTCACTCCGCGCTTCGCCAAGCGTTACGTCGACCTTGCACCTCAGATCAGCGGCGCGTTCCAGAGCTATTGCGCGGAGGTCGTCGCGGGTACGTTTCCAGATGCCGAGCACAGCTACGGCATCAATGCTGCGGAGCTCGAGAAGTTGGAGCGTGCTCTGGCATCCGGTACGCGAGGTTCAGAAACGCAATGACGATGGAATTGGCCCGCCTACTCTGGGATGCGCGCTATCTCGGCCACACGATCAACGCCTCAGACATCGAGACGCCGAAGACGAATGCAGATGCCTATGCGGTGCAAGAGGCAATTGTATCGCTCAGCGGCTGCTCACGCGTGGGCTACAAAGTCGGTTCGACGAGCGAGGAAGCGCAGCGTCACCTCGGGACGAACGAGCCCGGCGCGGGCGCACTTTTGCAGCCGTACATTTATGCAAGCCCGGTGGAGATCCCGGTCGTCGCAAGCCACATGCCTGCCGTCGAAGGCGAGTTTGCTTTCAGGTTGGCGAGCGATCTACCTCCTCGAGATGAAGCGTACACGCGCGACGAAGTGGTCGCGGCGATCGGCGAACTTGCGGGCGCCGTCGAGGTCGTCGGTACTCGGTTCTCTGGGGGGCTCAGCGGTAAGGGCAGGCTTCTGACGACGGCAGACGGAGGCGTGAATATCGGCCTCGCGCTCGGCCACTGGGTGCCGTTCCAAGGGCAGGATTTGCGCGATCACCCGGTCAGCATGACCATCAATGGTGTCGCGAAAGGTTGTGGTACAGGAAGCCGCGCGCTGGGCGATCCTTTGAACGTGCTGCACTGGCTTGCAAATCATCTGTCAGGTCGATGCCTCGGCCTTTGGAATGGGGCCATCGTTTCAACGGGCACCTGTACCGGGTTGGATGCTGTCGTCAGCGGCGATTGCGTGCGAGCTGATTTTGGTGCTTTGGGAGCCGTGGAAATTCAGTTCCGCTCCGAATGAGAGTCGAATGAATATGACAACGGACGCCAAAATTAACGCTTCTCATGCGGTCCTGCAGATCCTCGCCGACAACGGCGTTGACCGCGTCTTCATGGTGCCTGGCGAAAGTTTTCTCTGGCTGCTGGATGCATTCAACGATTTTCCGCAGATCGACGCCGTGTCCTGTCGCCACGAGTCAGGCGCGGGCTTCATGGCCTGCACCGACGGTCGCCTCACAGGGCGGCCAGGTGTGCTCATGGTGAGCCGGGGGCCGGGCGCCAGCAACGCCACGATTGCGCTGCACCTCGCACAGCAGGATGCCGTACCTCTTCTCGTGATCATCGGGCAGGTTGCGCGTGGCGATGTCGGTCGCGCGGCGTTTCAGGAGATCGACTATCGGCAGATGTATGGCGCGCTGGCGAAGTGGGTCTGCGAGATTGCCGATCCAGCGCAGATCCCCGAGGCCTTCATGAAGGCCATGCGCCTTGCCACGAGCGGTACGCCGGGGCCTGTAGTGATCGTCCTGCCGGAGGATGTGCAGCAGCAGACTGTCACGATGCCGCGTCGGGTTGTCTATTCGGTGGGCAAGGTCATTCCTACCGCCGATGAAACGGCATCCGTCGTGCGGGCGCTCAGATCCGCCAAGCGACCGCTGCTGATTGCCGGCGGCGCACTGGAAACGGATGCAGGCAGGCAAGCGCTACTCAAATTCGTCGAGGCTTGGCGCATTCCCGTCGCGGTGTCGCTGCGCCGGCACGATCTCTTTCCGAACCACCATCCGCTGTTTCTCGGCCACCTCGGCCACGGATATCCCTCTCCGCTCCTCAGGGAGCTCGAACGCAGCGACGTGATCCTCGCAGTCGGTACGCGCTTGGGTGATATCACCACGCAAGGCTACAGCTTTCCGCGACTGCCCGTTCCCAATCAAACGCTCATCCACTGCTATCCAGATACCGAGGCGGTCGCCTGGAACTTCTCGCCGGCGATGTCGCTCGCCTGTGATGCGACGAGTTTTCTAAACCAGATCGCAGCGACAGGTCCGGAAGGTCCTCCCGACTTTACGCAATGGTCCAAATCGTTGCAGCGCCTGTATGAGGAGAACAATGCCTGGCCTCGTCGGCAGCCATCTGATGGCATCGAGTTCAGCGATGTCGTTCGTGAGACTCTGGAGCAGGCCAACGAAAATCTGGTCCTATGCGTCGACGGCGGCGCGTTCACAGTGCCGATCTACCGATACGCGCGGTACACACCGCCGCAGAGGATGCTCAGTCCGCTTGCGGGTGCAATGGGGTACGGTGTTCCATCCGCGCTTGCGGCGCAATTGCGTCTGCCGAAGTCGAAAGTCGTCTGCATGGTCGGCGACGGCGGTTTCCTCATGACGGGCAATGAGATGATTCTCGCCGTCGAGCGGCGGCTGCCAATTCTTTTCATCATCGCGAACAATGCTAGCTACGGCTCGATCCGCGTTCATCAGGAGCGAGAATTCCCTGGCCGCGCGGTGGCGACGAACCTGAGGAATCCCGATTTCGTCGCTCTTGCAGCAGCATTCGGAATGCGTGGGCGCGTGTTGAGCCGAGCCACCGACATCAAAGCGGTGCTTCAGGAGGGCTTGGCCGCAGATGAGCCATTCATGATTGAGGTGAAGACCAGCCTCAACGCGATCCTTGGTAAGTGAGCACTTGAGCGTTTGATCGCAGAGACCGGAGAAGTCGGTGAGAACTGTTGCTTCGATTATCGTCGAGATGCTGCGCGACGCGGGCGTGGACCGCGTCTTCGGTGTTTCCGGTGAGAGCTATCTGGCATTTCTCGATGAACTCGAAAAATGCCAGTCGATCGACGTCGTCACCTGCCGACACGAAGGTGGTGCAGGCATGATGGCGGTCGCCGACGCGAAGCTGACCGGCCGTCCCGGTGTCTGCATGGTGAGCCGGGGACCTGGCGCAGCCAATGCGGCCATCGGCGTTCACGCAGCACTCAACGACACAGTCCCGTTCATCCTGCTCGTGGGGCAGGTGGGGAAAGCGCATCTGCGCCGTGATGCCTTCCAGGAGGTGGACTACAGCAAGTTCTTCAGCGGTACGGCGAAGTGGACGGCCGAAATTTCCGAGCCGACGCGCGTGGCCGACATCATCTCGAGGGCCATTCACATAGCCACCTCGGGAACTCCTGGGCCTGTCGTCATCTCGTTGCCCGAAGACGTTCTCGGCGAGTTGGTCGACGTGTCGGTCCCGCCGCCTCACCGACGCGTGTTGGCAAGCCCGGACGGTGCCGCGCTTGGTGAAGTGAAGGCGCTGCTGGAGAATGCCAATCGTCCAATCCTCATAGCGGGCGGCGAGCTGGCGAACGAGGAGGGACGTGCAGCGCTGCTCTCTGCCGCCCGAAAATGGTCCATCCCGGTTTTGTGCAGTTTCCGTCGCCACGATCTCTTTCCGAACAACGATCGCCTGTTCGCCGGAGAGCTTGGTTTCTTCAATACGCCGGATCAGATGTCGCTTCTCGCGACGGCGGACCTGATCCTTGCCGTTGGCACGCGGCTGGGGGATCTGACGACGCATGGCTATACATTTCCTGTGTCGCCGAAGCCGCGGCAGCAGTTTGTTCATGTCCATCGCGACGAGGCCGTCCTCGGCACTAACTTCGTCGCAGACATTGCACTGCCGTGCTCTTCGCAGTCCTTTCTGACGGAAATCGCCAGGATTGCGCCGGCGCATCCGCCGAACCGTGAAGGATGGGTTTCCGATCTCAGGAGAGAGCTTGCCGCGGTAACGAAGTGGAAGTCGAGGACCGCCAGTGACGGCGTCGTGTTCGGCAATGTCGTTGCAGAACTCGGGCGCCATCTGTCACGCGACGCGATCGTTTCGATGGATGCCGGCATCTCCGCGGGGATGATGTATCGCTACTATCCATGGTCGCCGCCGCAGATCCTTCTCACGCCGATTGCCGGAACAATGGGATGGGGCATGCCAGGCGCTGTCGCGGCGGCTTTGCGGTATCCCGATCGTCAGGTGGTTTGCATGATCGGCGATGGGGGAATGCTCATGGGCGGCATGGAGCTTGCGGCTGCTGCCGAGCGGCGACTGCCACTGATGATCATCCTGGCCAACAACAAGAGCTATGGCGCTATCCGCTTCAATCTGGACCGCGCCTATCCGGGACGACGAACCGCGACCGAGCTCTTCAATCCGGACTTCAAGCTATTGGCCCAGTCGTTCGGTTGCCGCGTGTTCTCCATCGACGTTGAAGGCGACATCGCGCCGGTCCTCGAGGCGGCATTCAGGGCCCGTACTTTGACAATGGTGGAGGTCAAAACCAGTCTGTCCACGATCCTTCCTTCGCGGCAAGCCTAGCGGTTGCATCGCGGAATGAAGACCGTTTGACAGTTCAGGTATCAGCCGCGATGGTGTCGTGAACTCAAGTTGGACTAGGCATGGGCGACGCAGGTGCTCACGCTGCCCTGTTGACCAACATCATTGTAGTAAGGGGATACAATCGAGAGATTTGGAGAACGCCGGCAGTAGACCAGCGACTCCGCGAATTGATCGGCAACTAAAATGCCGACGAAACAATAACGGACAACGGAGGAAACTTATGCTTCGAGCTACGAGACTGACATTGTCGGCCGTCATGTGCCTCGGCGTGGGCGTTGTGGGTACGGCACAAGTGCAAGCGCAAGCGCAAGCGGCCAATCCGGAAGTATCCTGGAACCTTTCCGTCTGGGGCCCGCCGCGGGCCTTTACGGCCGGCATTGAAGAACTGGCCAAGCACGTCGAAAGCGGATCAGGCGGCAAGTTCAAGATCAAGATCCACTACGGCGACTCGCTTTCGAAGGCGTCCGACAACCTCGACAACATCAAGCTCGGCGCCTTCGCTATGGCGCAGATTTGCACCGGCTACCACCCCGGCAAGAATCCAGCCCTCAGTGTTCTAGATCTTCCCGGTCTTCCGCTTGTTGATCCCGACGTGCACTCGCGTGTGCACGATGTCGTCTACAAGCACCCGGCCGTTGTCGAAGAGTTCAAGCGGTGGGGCGCCATCCCGTTCATGTCGGTGATACAGCCGCAATCCGAGCTGATGGGCGTCGGTAACCCGCCTACGAAAATGGAGGACTTCAAGGGAATGCGCGTCCGCGCCCTTGGCGGCACGGGTGACGCACTGAAGAACATGGGCGCGGTGCCGACATCCGTGCTGGCGCCCGAAGTGTACAATGCGCTCGAGCGCGGCGTTTTCCGCGCGGCGGCGTTCCCGTACACCTACGCATTTGCGTCTTACAAGCTGCAAGAGATTTCGAAGTGGTACACGAACAATCTTGGGCCGGGCGCGAACAATTGTCCGACCATCGTTGGCATTCAGGCCTATGAGGCACTTCCTGCGTCCTACAAGGAGTTGCTGCAGTCCGGCAGGCCAAAGGGATACGAGGCGCTCAAGATCGCGCAAAAGACGACCGACGCCAAGAATCTCGCGGACTGGAGAAAGCGCGGCCTGATAGAGATCAACTATCCGCCTGAGGAACTGAAGAAGTTCGCCGAGATCGGTGCCAAGCCGGTGTGGGATGCCTGGGTGACCGAAATGACGGCCAAGGGCATACCGGCGCGCGAGTTACTCGATCTCGTGTTGGCCGAGGCGGACAAAGCAAAGAAGGCGCTCGGCAAGTAGCTCTGCTGCACGCCCTCGCGGGCTGCACTTCCCTCACATGACGTCTTCTGTTCGCCTCCGGCACTCCGGAGGCGAACAGATCGCGAGAACTGGAGATGAGCAATGCCAAAGGTGCGCTGCATTTATGGTCGGTTGCCGCCCAATATAGGCGGGCTGCGGGCAAATCGCTCTGGCCGGTACTGAAATGACGGCCGATTCAAGCGCCGTCGCATTATTGCGTCGAGCCGACAAATACCTATCGCAGGCCGAAGATGTCATGAATCTGATCGCGGCTCTTGCCGTGTTCTTCCTCATGGCCGTTGGTGTGGCACAGATCGTCGGGCGCACGATCTTCGATTTCGCGATCTACGGATACATCGACTGGATCGAGCAATCCTCGTCGCTGTTCGCATTCCTTGGCATTGCCTACGTACAGCGCTACGGCAGCCATATCGGAATGGACCTGACGATGGGCTGGAGCCCATCGATACGTTGGAAGCTGCAACTGTTCGGCGTCCTGGTGACCATCGCCATCGTCACCGTCCTGATCTACGCCACCTTCGACTTTTTCCTGCGTGCCTATCAGCTCGGCGACTCCACGATGGATATCCGGCTGCCGACGTGGCCAGCAAAAATGATGGTGCCGCTGGCGCTGAGTCTACTGTGGCTAAGACTAGTGCTGCAGATCTTCGGCTATCTACGCATGGTCGCATATCCCGACGCCGAGCCTGTCGCCGTTCCAAAGCTTGTAACCATCGAGGGGCAGGTGGAGGAAGAAATCGCCGACGCCCTTGGACACAAGGACGCACGATGATGGAGCGGAACTCCCGATGATGCAGCTTGGACCGATGGCCATTGGTGGCCTTGGCGTGGGGGCGTTGCTGCTGCTGTGCTTCCTGGGCGTGCGCTTCGCATTCGCGGGGGCGATCGTCGGCACTGCCGGCCTGTCGATTTTGCTCGGGTGGGATACAGGCATTCGGACGGCGGGCCTCGCGCCCTACGCGTCGGGCGCCAACTATACGCTTAGCGTGCTGCCGATGTTCATCCTGATCGGCTATCTGGCCTACTATGCCGGCATTACCCAGAGCGCGTTCGAGGCGGCGCGTCGATGGTTCGGCTGGCTGCCGGGCGGCATGGCAACGGGCACGGTGTTCGCGGTCGCCGGCTTCTCCGCGGTCTCAGGGGCGAGCAGCGCTGCCGCTGCTGTCTTCGCCAAAGTGGCCATCCCGGAGATGCTGCGTGCTAAGTACGACAGGCGCCTGGCTGCCGGCGTCTGTGCAGCTGGCGCAACGCTCGACTCCCTAATACCGCCCAGCACCTTGCTCGTGGTGTACGGCATCATCACCGAGCAATCGATCGGCAAACTGCTGATTGCGGGGTTCGTGCCGGGCATCGTCTCGGCGCTCGTTTATGCGCTGATCATCACCTATCGATGCTGGCGCAAGCCGGAACTCGGCCCTCGCATCACCGGCTATACGTGGCCGCAACGTTTCCAGTCGCTGCCGGGTACCACGCCGATCTTCCTTGTCATCCTGATCATCTTCTTCAGCATGTATTTCGGCTGGGCCACGCCCACCGAGGCGGGTGCGCTCGGCGCCTTCTCCGTGTTTGTGTTCGCGCTCAAGAACGGCATCAATCGCGGTGAGCTGCGCCAGTGCTTGCTCGACTCGGCAAAGCTTACCGTGATGATTTTCACGGTGATCTGGGGGGTGCTTATTTTCGTGCGGTTCCTCGGCTTCTCGGGCCTGCCGCAAGAGATTACGCGTTGGGTGGTCAGTCTCGACCTGGCGCCGATCGTGGTTCTGCTGGCGATCTATGCGCTCTACCTCGTCCTCGGCACTGTCCTCGAGGGCATCGGCATGTTCCTGCTGACGCTCCCCGTGGTGTTCCCGGTGATCATGGCGCTCGGTTACGATCCGATCTGGTTCGGTATCGTGCTGGTCAAGCTGTCCGGCATCGCCTCGTTGTCACCGCCCGTGGGGCTGGTGGTGTTCGTCGTGAACGGTGTGCGTCCGGACATTCCCGTGCGCGACATCTTCATCGGCATCTGGCCGTTCATCTTCGCCGACATCGTCACATTGGGCGTGCTGACGGCCTTCCCCGAGATCGTGACCTTCATTCTCAAGACCGGAACGTAATTTCGCGAAGTGAAATCGAGCTTGCTGCGACGATCGTCTCCTCCGATCAAGAAGGCACTGAATGTTGGCTGTTGAGCTCCTTTCCCCCAGCGACTATCGGCGCATTCCTTGGAAGAACGGCCGCGGTGAGCTCGTGGTAATTGATCGAGAAGGTGGGGATAGTTGGGAGAACATGGGCGTCGCTTGGCATTTCGGCCGTACGGCCATTGTCGAGGAAGGACCGTTTTCGGACTACACAGGCTACGAGCGCTTGCAGATCGTGACCGGAGGCGCGGGACTCGTGCTCAAAGCGCGCGACCACGATATCGACCTCCGCGTGCCGATGCGTGTCCAGCGCTACGACGGCGCCACGCCAATTCGCACGATGCTCGAGCAGGGGCCTGTCGAAGTAGTGAACCTGATCGCCGACCGTTCGCGCTTCGCCATAGATCTGCGCGTAGGGGAAGCAGGCGCGGAAATGCTCTGCAGGCCCGGTAATCACGTCGTGTACACGCCGACTGCTGACTCGCGAGTCGACGTCGATGGCCGCGCCTACACCCTCGCAAAGGATCATGCGCTTAGGCTGCGCACTTCCGCTGAAGCCATGGTCCTGGTGCAAGAAGGCCAAGTACTTCTCGGATCGATCCACGATAGGCACTAGAACCGCACAAGCACTTCCAGCCGATCAGTTCGCATCGCTTCGGAGCCGACGCGTGCCTTTCTCGGGCAGAAGGCGGTCGCTCGGACGCGAAGGCGTCGGCTCTAGGAATCGCGGAGCATCCTCCTGCCTTACGCCTTCGCGCGTATCGAGGCGCTCCATCAGCCGCTGGAGGGTGCGCGAGTTCAGGATGAGGCGGACCAGTGCCGACATGGGTGGTTTGTGCCTTGCGTCGCTCACAGCAGGCTTCATATCGCTTCGCGGGTTTCGATCCGCGCTGCCTTGCGGGTGGTGTGGATGAAAGCCAGGACGAAAATGATCGAAAGCAGGAGCACGATGGTGGGCGCCGGTGCGCTGTCGATGAAGAACGACAGATAGACGCCGAGAAACGACCCGACCATGGCAACGATCACGGATATGATGAGCATGACGCTGAACTTGCGCGCGAGCAGGAAAGCGATCGCTCCGGGCGCAATCAGCATGGCGATGGCGAGAATGATGCCGACCGCTTGCAGCGCCCCGACGATGGTCAGCGAGATCAGGCAGAGCAAGCCATAGTGCAATAGATTGACGCGCAAGCCCACCGCTCGCGCCTGCGCCGGGTCGAAAGCGTGGAGCAGGAAATCCCGCCACTTGATGCCGATGATGCCGGCTGTGACGGCTGCGATCATTGCCGACTCGCCGATGTTGCGCCAGGAGACGCCGAGCATGTCACCGAAAAGAATGTGGTCAAGATGCACGTCTGCCCGGATCTTGACATACAGCACGAGGCCAAGACCGAACATGCCGGAGAAAACGACGCCCATGACCGTGTCCTGCTTGATCCGGCTGTTGTCCTTCAGAAAACCGGTCGCAATGGCACAGAACATGCCGGCGATGAAGGCGCCGACCGCATAAGGGAAACCGACGATGTAGGCGATGACCACGCCCGGAAAGACGGCGTGCGAGATCGCATCGCCCATCAGCGACCAGCCCTTGAGGACCAGGAAGCAGGACAGCAGTGCCATCGGGATCGCCACCAGCACCGAGATGATCAGCGCATTGACCATGAACTCGAACTGGAAGGGCGTCAGAAGCGTGTCGACGATGCTCATAGCCCTGCCTCCAGCGCCTCGGCAGCACGCCGGCGAGCGGCGAGCAGGCCGTGCTTCGGCGCGAAGATGAACGCGATGAGGAAGATCACGGTCTGCAGGACGACGATGATGCCGCCGGTCGCGCCGTCGAGGAAATAGCTGGCATAGGCACCGACGAAGCTGGTGATCGAGCCGATCGCCACAGCGATGACGAGCAGTCGCGGAAAGCGATCAGTGAGCAGGTAGGCGGTCGCCCCGGGCGTCACCACCATGCAGATGACGAGGAAGGCACCGACTGTCTGCAGCGCGGCAACTGTCGAGGCCGACAGCAGTGTGAAGAACATGACCTTGAGTGCTGTCGGATTGAGGCCGATGGAGCGGGCGTGGCTCTCGTCGAAGAAGGTGACCATCAGGTCCTTCCATTTGACGAGCAGGATGGCCAGCGAGATGAAGCCGATGAGGGCGAGCTGAAGCGTGTCGCCCGGCGTGATGGCGAGAATGTTGCCGAGCACGATGGTCTGAATGTTCACGGAGGTCGGCGAGATCGACACCATGAACAGGCCGAGGCCGAAGAAGGCCGAGAAGATCAGGCCGATGATGGCGTCTTCCTTCAGCTTGGTGCGCTGGTTGAGGAAGAGCATGGCTGCGGCAGCGAGAGCGCCGGCGAAGAAAGCGCCGATGGAGAAGGGAAGTCCGAGCATATAGGCACCGGCTACACCGGGAACGATCGAATGCGAAAGTGCGTCGCCGATCAGCGACCAGCCCTTGAGCATCAGGTAGCAGGAGAGAAACGCGCAGACGCCGCCAACCAGGGCCGATACCCACATGGCGTTCCGCATGTAGCTGTAGCTGAAGGGCTCGAGGAGGAGCTCCATCACGCCGTGCCCCCATCCCCTTTGTCGGGCTCGCGCGCCGTCGCCTTGCCACCCTGCAATATCAGCGGACGCTCGTCATCGGTGAAAACGCCCACAGAGGTTGGCCGGCCATTCTGTGCTTCGTTAAGGACGAAGTGGCGGAGAACGCCGCCGAAGGCTTTTTCCAGGTTGTCCTGCGTGAAGGTTTCGACGGTCGGGCCGTAGGCGAGTATCGTGTTCTTGATCAGAATGGTCCGGTCGCAGAATTCTGGTACGGAGCCGAGATTGTGCGTCGAGACCAGCATGACGCGACCCTCGTCGCGCAGCTCTCGAAGAAGAGTGATGATCTGGTCTTCGGTCTTGACGTCGACACCAGTGAAGGGCTCGTCGAGAAGGATCACGCGCCCGTCTTGAGCGAGCGCGCGCGCGAGAAAGACGCGCTTCCTCTGACCGCCGGAGAGCTCGCCGATCTGTCGCTCGCGAAAGTCGCTCATGTTGACGCGATCAAGCGCGGTGGCCACCGCCTCGTGATCGGCGGTCCGGGGAATACGCATCATGCCCATGTGGCCGTAGCGGCCCATCATCACCACGTCCTCGACCAGAACCGGGAAGTTCCAGTCGACCTCCTCGGCCTGCGGCACATAAGCGATGAGGTTTTTCTTAAGCGCCTCGTCGACGGGCAGGCCGAGCACGCGGATATCGCCCTTCGCGAGCCGCACGAAGCCCATGATCGCCTTGAACAGCGTCGATTTACCGGAGCCGTTGACTCCCACGAGCGCCGCGATCGTGCCGGTCGGGATCTTGAAGCTCGCATTCCGCAGAGCGGTGTGCCCATTGCGGTAGGTGACCGTTGCGCCCTTGACTGCAATGCCTGACCCCGCATCCGAAGATGCGGGGCGGCCAAGGTTGTGAGCGAGGGCGGTCATTGCGTGAGACCTTTGGCAATTGTCTCGGAGGTAACGCGCAAGAGGTCTAGATAGGTGGGAACCGGCCCATCGGCCTCGGTCAGCGAGTCGACATAGAGCACGCCGCCGTACTTCGCGCCGGTCTCGCGCGCCACCTGCTCTGCGGGGGCAGAGGAAATGGTGCTCTCCGAGAACACAACCGCGATTTTGTTCTTGCGCACCGCATCGATCACCTTGCGGACCTGCTGGGGCGTGCCCTGCTGATCGGCATTGATCGGCCACAGGTAGAGTTCCTTCAGGCCGAAATCGCGCGTGAGATACGAGAAGGCCCCTTCGCTGGAGACAAGCCAGCGCTTGTTTTCGGGAACCTTGGCGAGCTCCGCCTTGATCGGATCGATGACCGCTTTGATCTTCGCCTTGTAGGCCTCGGCATTGGCCTTATACGTCTCGGCATTCTTCGGGTCGTACTTTGCGAATGCATCGCGGATGTTGTCGACATAGATCAGCGCCGCCGTCGGCGACATCCAGGCGTGCGGGTTGGGCTTGCCACTGTAAGGGCCTTCCGAAATTCCTATCGGCTCCACGCCCTTCGAGACGACCACTCCTGGCACGTTCCTAAGGTTGTGGAAGAACTTCTCGAACCACAGTTCGAGGTTGAGGCCATTCCAGAGGATCAGTTTCGCGCCCTGAGCCCGCTGGATATCGCCGGGCGTCGGTTGGTAGTTGTGGATCTCGGCGCCTGGCTTGGTGATCGATTCCACGATTGCCGCATCACCCGCTACGTTCTGGGCAATGTCGGCAATGACCGTGAAGGTCGTTACGGCCTTGAACTTCTCCTGCGCCGCCGCCGGCACAGCTGTCAGTGCGGCCACGGCCGCTGCACCCATCAATCCGGCCAAAGCCCGCCGCGTTATGCGGTCGACCATTCTTTCACTCCTGAAGCGATTGCCCCGTTGCCTATGCGTATGCTGGTCACCCCATAGATACAAGTAAGAATGAGTTGCATTTTATCCAGAGGCGGCCTGCCTTAGTTTAATAATGCAATTGCAAATCATTTGCAATAATGAACAGCCGGAGCCGGCGAGATTGTGCCCACAAATGTGCAGATCCCATCTTGCGGGGTGAGAGAGGTGCGGCTCCGCGACAGGGCGCGCGGGCGTGGTCGAACGCGGCCGTGCAGGGAGTGGGCCGCCAAATTCCGGTTAACCACTGGATGACAGCCGGGTTGCAATGGCCCCCGACTATCCCGTCACAAATGTGCCTTTCATGCTGATCGGACAATGCAGCCGTGGCACGGCCCTCCTGGCGACGCTTGATACAGTCGATAGTTCTGGCAATGGCGGGCTGCGGTTTCGGTCAACCTGCTGCCGCTCATCCGCACGTCAGGATCAGTGCCGAAGTCGTATTCGTTGTCGAGCAGGGTGTCGTCGCACTTGTGAAGCACCGCTGGACGTTCGACGAGGACTTCCGCCGATCGACCTTTCTCGAGTTTGACAAAAATGAAAACGGCCTCCTGGAAGTGGACGAGCTGGCTGCATTCCAACAGCGAGCTCTGGAAACGCTGAAGCGCTTCGATAGCTTCACTGTCGCTTGGCGCGGCGCCGCCAAGGTTCCTCTAAAAGAGCCGATCCTCGTGCGATTTGACATGCAGGCAGCAAGACCGGTCTATGAATTCAATGTTGCCCTCAGCACGCCGATATCGCTGACGGATGCGGGCGCGCTCTTCGACGTCTACGATCCCACGTACTACAGCACATTCGATTTCCCTTCGGAGCGGACGCTCTCGATCCAATCGGAAGAGGGCACCACCTGCTCAGCCACGCTCGTCACGCCCGCACGCGGAAGCACCCAGATGAAAGACTATCGGGCCTTCGTATCCGAATTCGGCCCGCTCGCAGCGAAGCTCGTGACGCCGCGATCGATCAAGCTCACGTGCCAGCCATCCGCATCGCGCTAGGCGGATGGCGAGCTACGATCATCAAGGGCATCACGCTGATTTGAATGAGGTTTTATGCTCCTCGAACGCGACGCGCTCGTCAGCGCGCCCCAAAGGAGTTCTATCCAAGCGGTGGTCCGACCCCGCCCAGCAGCCTGTTTCGGCATCTGCAGCGGCGGAATGGTGCCGAACGCATGACGCTATTTCGGGAACCGAGCCAGTTTCTCCGCAGTTATGGGAGATACTAGTCGGTATCGACTCTATCGAGAGGTGGATGTCATGAAGCGCATACTTTCGATGGCGGCAGTTGGTGCGGCAATGATCGGCGTGGGCTCAATTAGCGCATCTGCGGCTCCTGTAACTCCTCCCAAAGCCCCGGCCGAGGCCGCCAATCAGGCCGAGCAGGTTCACCGGCGCTACAATCGCCGCCACCACTATCGCTACTACGGTGGTCCGCGCGTTTACTCCGGACCGCGCAGGTACTACGGCTATCGCCACTATCCCGACTATTACTACGGCGGCTATTACGGCGGTGGCCCGTATGTGTATGGCGGCGTCGGGCTTCCCTTCATCGGGTTAAGCTTCGGCGGCGGACATCGGTACCATCGGCATCGCCATTGGTAGGCCGAAGTTCTGGGCGAACTGGAAATTGCCAGCCACCAGCACAATATTCGTGATGGCGGCAACTTAGAGGAGGTGCCCGATGGTATCTCGTATATCGCCCCGTATAGTCGTGATCACTGCAGTGTTTGCCGCGCCGGCAGGCGCGGCTTTGCCAATGCACGCCGCGTCGTCAGCTGAGCGGCCGGGCATCGAGCGTCCGGGAGCGGCGGACGCGCGGGCCGCAGCTGAGGCGCAGCGGCTGCAGCGTCAGATGCAGTCCATAAGACAGTCGCAGGACGAGGCAGCGCGGGCGCGTGCTACGGAGCAGCGGAGGCTCGACATTCAGCGCCGCGTCGATGAGATCAAGCCGCCGCGCTGATCGCCTATAAGGCGGACGCCTCGCTTCTCAAAAGTCCGCGTCCGCCTCGCTGATGCGCTGCTGATGGCGTAGGTGCTGCCAGATGGCAAACACCACAGAGAGCGCCGCGGCGAGGAGCAGTCCGCCGGAAATTGGCCGGGTCAGGAATAGCCACGGATTGGCGTCGGTCATGATGGCGCGGATCAGGTTGAGTTCGATCTGATCGCCCAGGATGAGACCGAGGATCAAGGGCGCCAGCGGGAAGCCGGCCTTTACCAGCACATAGCCGAACACGCCAAAGAGCAGCAGCACGTAGACGCTGCCCATGGTGTTGTTGAGCGCATAGGCGCCGATCACACACAACACCAGCACCACGGGTGCCAGCACCGCCAGCCTCACGGCCGTGACTTTGAGGATGAATATCGTGCTGAGACCGATGATCAGCACCATCAACGGATGCGCCAGGATGTACGCAGCGTAAATGCCATACGCGATTTCGGCATTCTGCGATACGAACAACGGCCCCGATTGAATGCCATGGATCGTCATTGCGCCGAGCATGACGGCGGTGACTGCATCGCCCGGTATGCCGAACGCCATGATGGTGACGAGGGAGCCACCCACGTTGGCGTTGTTTGAGGACTCCGAGGCAATGATGCCTTCGGGAACGCCTGTGCCGAACTTCTCGGGACGAGGCGAAAACTTCTTCGCCTGATCGTACGCCATCATATTCGCGGCACTGCCGCCGATCGCCGGCAAGACGCCTATGACTATGCCAACGATCGTCGACCACAGCAGCAGGACAGGTCGCGAGAGTATTTCCCAGATGATCGCGAGGTGCGAAATTCTAAGCGTCGGTTGGCCAACGGCCGCGACGCCTTCGGTCTGCTGGGGGTCTCGAACCTTCTCCACATCTGCCATGATCTGGGCGAAGGCGAAGATGCCGATCAGTACGGGAAGGAACGGGAAACCGGCGCTCAAGAACTCTGAGCCGAAGTTGAAACGCAATGCGTTGCCGATGGGGTCGGTACCGATCACCGTTATCAAGAGGCCGATAGCGGTAGCCATAAGGCCTTTCACGAGCGAGGCCTCGGCAAGTCCCGCGACCATCGCCATTGCCAGCACGAACAACGAGAAATATTCCCACGGGCCGAACTCAAGCGCGATTGCTGCGAGTGGTGCTGTCACCAGAATGAGGAACGCGCCGCCAAGCAAGCCGCCAAAGAATGACGCCCAGACTCCGAGCCATAACGCCCGGCCTGGCTCGCCATTTCGGGCCATGGGAAAGCCATCGAAAGTGGTGGCGATGGCCGACGGCGTCCCCGGAATCCCGAGCAGGCAAGCGGTTATCAGGCCACCGGCCGAGCCGCCAACGTACACGCCTGTCATGGCGGCCAGCCCAGCCAACGGCTCGAGCCCGTAAGTGAACGGCAGGATGACGATAATCGTCATGGTGATCGTGACGCCCGGAACGGCGCCGCCAATGACCCCCGCTAGTGTTCCCAGGAACAGCGGAAGAAAAAATTTCCACTGCAGGATGGTGAACACGCCGCTACCGAGTAGCTCCAGCATCGCTCACCAACCTGTCCAGGCGCCGCGCGGAAGGAGCACCAAAAGGTACCTCTCAAACACCAGGTAGGCGACAACCGAAGTTGCGATCGCGATCGCTGTAAGAAGAATCCACTGCTGTGTCGTCTTCGGGGGCTCCAACAAATATTGGAAGGCGCCCACGAACAACACGGTTGCAAGACGAAAGCCGACAAGCGGCAGCAACGCGATGTAGCCGGCGACGACGATGAACGCGGCCGCTACGAGGCCATAGGCACGAGGAGGCGCAGGGGGCGTCTCAGCGGCGGCCGGCCCTGCTCGACGCTGCGCGAGTACATCCTGGACTAGCAGAATGGCGCTTGTCGTCCCCAGGAACACCAGCACGATGGTTGGGTAGAAGCCCGGCCCTACCGGAACGATCGGCAATTTCGGCAGTCCGAACGCCTGCGGCAGAAGTAACAGGCTGATCGCGAGGCCGATCAGCCCCGCGATCCCATCCCGGCCGAGCCTCATGAGGCCCTCACTTCTTCATGAGCCCGAGGTCGGCCATGATCGCCTTGTTCTCCCCGTCGATCTTGTCGAGGAAGGCCGCATAGTCCTTCTCGTTGAGGAATGAGACCCGCGTTCCTTGCTTTTTCATCGAGTCCGCGAACTCGGCCTCGGCTGTCGCCTTCGCGCAGGCGTCGGCGAGTTTCGCGCGCGCGGCGGCGGGCGTCCCCTTCGGCACCATCAGGCCGCGCACCACCTCGTAGACGATGTTGAGCCCGAGTTCCTTCAAGGTCGGAACGTTCGGCATGTCGGGGTCGCGCTTCTCGCTGGCGATGGCGAGGAACTTGAGCTGCCCAGCCTCCACCTTGCCTTTCTGCGTCAGGTTCGAGTCCGTGAGATCTATATGGCCGCCAAGGATCGCGTTCATGCGCGGCGCCAAACCGTCATAGGAGACGTATTTGAGCTTGATGCCGGCTGCCTTCTCGACCGACGCCGGGAAGATGTGGCTGGTCGAGCCGAGCGTGGCGCCGACCGTGATCTCGCCTGGACGCTTCTTGGCGTCGGCGACGAAGCCGGCCCAATCCTTCCAAGGAGTTTTCGGGCTGGCTGTGAGAACGGACGGCGTCGCAGAAACGAGGCAGATCGGTTCGAAATCCTTGTAGCTGATGTCAGTCAAGCCGGCGTAATGCACGAGATGGATGTAGTCGTGCACGGCGTAGATGGTGTAGCCGTCGGCTGCCGAGTTCTTGGCCTCGCGCGCGCCGACGGTACCCGACGCGCCGCCAACGTTGGCGATAACCACAGGCTGACCCAGCTGCTTTTGAAGCAGCGGCGCCAGCGGGCGGAAGATGTTGTCGGTGTCGCCGCCCGCAGCCCACGGCACGATCATCTTGACCGGCCGGTCCGGAAACTGCGCGCTGGCTGTAGCCGCAAGCCCCGCCGACAGCAGCACTGCGCCGAGACAGGAAAAGAGCTTCTTCACGCTCGCACTCCCTTCTTCGTTTTCCTCGATTTTTGTGTTGGAGGCACTGTAGCCCGCAGCCTTTTATGAGGCAACGCGCCATTCGCCGGTTGGCGCGCCGCCCGATGAAGGCAGTGCGTTCAGGTTCCGTGAAAGCGCTAACCTATCTTTATCTTGAAGCCGGATTTAACTGTGCGCAGTACAACCAAGCTCGTGTAGCGACGGACGATCGGATTCTCCGACATCAAGACCTCGATGAACTGGTTGTATTCCTCCAGGTCGCGGACGGTGACGAGAAGCACATAGTCCGTCGAGCCGGTCACGTACCAGCCGGACTGCACCTCGTCGGCGGCTTGCAGCCAGCGTTGGAACTGGTCGAGTCCCTGCCGATGCTCGGTCTGGATCTCGATCTCGACGAGTATCGTGAGCGTCCGGCCGACCGCCTTCGGATCGACCATGGCGACGGTCCGCGAAATGACGCCGTCCTTCTTCAAGCGCGCGAGCCGTCGCTGCACGGCCGAAGGCGAGAGATGGACGAGTTCTGAAAGCGCCTCGCTCGTCAGGTCCGCATTGTCCTGCACGATATCGAGGATGCGACGGTCAAGCTGATCCACGCAGGAAACTCCGAGCCAGAGCCGAAAAAGCGCGGACAAAGAGCGTTACTTTGCTATTTATCGCGAAATTTGCGCGCGAATGATCCCTAGCATGAATGAATGCAATCGCAATCCCCTCTCTCGACGGCGCGGATCGAAGAAGCCCGGCGCCTGATCGATCCAGTCTTCCTGAACATGCCGTTGGTGAACGATGCAGCTCTCGATGGGGCTCTCGGCGCTGAGGTGCACCTCAAGCTCGAAATGGACAATCCGATCCGCAGCTTCAAAGGTCGCGGTACCGGCTTCTTCGTTGCGAGCGAACTGCCGCAGGGCGTGCCGGTCGTCGCGGCATCGGCAGGCAACTTCGGGCAGGGTCTCGCTTACAACGCAAAGCGACGCGGCCACGACGTGACGGTCTTTGCGGCCTGTGGCGCCAACACGGCCAAGATCGATGCCATGCGCGGTTTCGGTGCCGAGGTCATCGTCGACGGTGCCGACTTCGATGAAGCCAAGGCGCTGGCGCGTCGCCACGCCGAACGGTTGGGTCACCTCTTCGTCGAGGATGGTGCGCACGCTTCGATCGCCGAGGGGGCCGGCACCATTGCGGCCGAAGTGACCGATGTCGTCAGCGGCATCGATGCTTTCTTCGTGCCGCTAGGCAATGGCGCGCTTGCGACCGGCGTCGGGTGCTGGCTGAAGGCCGTCTCGCCATCGACAAAAGTCATAGCGGTCGCGGCCGAAGGGGCGCCGAGCATGGCCATCTCCTGGCGCGAAGGGCGTGTCGCGACGACCAAGCGCGCCGATACGATCGGCGATGGCATTGCTGTCCGCGTGCCGGTACCGTTCGCGCTCGAATGCATGAAGACGACGATCGACGATGTCCTGCTGGTCTCGGATAACGATCTGCTCGCCGCCATGCTGCTCGTCCATGCACGAATTGGCCGGCGCGCCGAGCCCGCAGGCGTCGCCGGACTTGCGGCCCTGATAAGCAACCGCGCCGCTTTTGCAGGCCAGCGCGTGGCCACCGTAATCTGCGGCGCCAACCTCACAGAGCAACAGATCGCTATGTGGTTCGACTGAAAATATCGATCACTTTTGCAGACAGCCGAGGGGAAACAGGGTGACGACGACGGTCAACATCAATGCCGACATGGGAGAGAGCTTCGGGCGCTATACGCTCGGCGACGACGCCAGTCTGCTGAAGATCATCAAGTCCGCAAACATCGCGTGTGGAATGCATGCGGGTGATCCGACGGTCATGCGGCGAACAGTGGAACTCGCCAAGGCGAATGGCGTCAGCGTCGGCGCTCATCCGGGCTTCAATGATATCTGGGGCTTTGGCCGGCGCGAGATGCAGATGCGGGCCAACGACCTAGAAAACCTCGTGGCCTACCAGATCGCTGCGCTCGCCGGGATCAGCAGCATGGTCGGCGTGCCCGTGACGCACGTGAAGCCGCACGGCGCTCTACACAACGTGGCGAGCCGCGACCCGGACATGGCGTGCGCCGTCGTGAAGGGCATCAAGGCGATCGATCCGAACTTGGTGCTCGTCTGTCTCGCGACCCTTGAGCTCGAGAAGGCCGGTCTTGCCATCGGCCTCCCCGTGGCGCGCGAGGCCTACATCGATCGCGTGTATGAGGACGATGGGTCGCTCAGGTCGCGCATGAACGACGACGCCATGATCCACGATCCCGAGGTGGCGGCGGCGCACGTCGTCCGCATGATCGTCGACAGGACGATCGTCTCGCGCTCGGGCAAGCGCATTCCCTGCACGATAGACTCTCTCTGCGTGCACGGCGACGAGCCGACGACTCTGGCAACCGCCGCCGCCGCGCGCAAGGCGCTCGAGCAGGCTGGAGTCCGTATCGCCACACTCCCGGAGATGAACATTGCCAAGCGGGCCGCCGTTGGCTGAATATCCGTTCCAACGGAGGAAATGCCGAGAGCCTCGCTCAGGGGCCATCCGAGGAGTGTCCGGCAACGCTGCACGCTGCCGGGCGGGCAGACCGGTGACGCGACGCACCCTATTCCACGATTGTGGGATCCACTCGTGCCAAGCGCCAAGCTTCCGGCGACTGTTCGGTTTACCTAAGCAGGGACATTGGCGTTAGGGGATACACATGACACGGCAACTGATCTATCGCACGGCCGCAGCATTTGCTGCGCTCGCTATGGCACTCTCGTCCGCGCAGGCCGCCTGGCCGGAGAAGCCGATCACCATCACCGTCGGGTTCGGCGCGGGCGGCACGACGGACGTGGCCGCACGGGCGGTAGGAGAACTCATCTCGAAGAAACTCGGCCAGCCTGTGGTCGTCGAGAACCGTCCCGGTGCTGGTGGTGCCGTTGCCGCCACGGCCCTTACCAAGGCCGCGCCCGACGGATACAACCTGGTCGCTATAACATCGACGACCATCGCGCTCGATCCGCAGATGACGTCGCTCGGCTACTCGATCGACGACTTTACATATATCGCGGCAATCGGCGATTTCCCGGAGGCTTTCATCGCCCTGCCGACGCACGGCTGGAAGACGCTCGCGGATGCCTTCGCCGCGAACAAGGCGAAGGGCACCGTGAACTACGCGTCGACGACCTCGCTCGATCGCATGATGACCAAGGTGCTGGGCAAGAAGGTGGGGCTCAACCTCGTTCCCGTGCCGACCAAAGGTGGTGCCGAGGCTGTCACGCAGGTGCTCGGCGGGCACGTCGATCTCGCCTACAGCTCCGGCGCCTACTATCCGCAGGCCAAGGCTGGCGCACTGTCCGTTCTGGCCGTGTTGTCCGATCGTCGTGTCGCGGGGCTCCCCGAAGTCCCGACGCTGAAGGAACTCGGCTATGACGTATCAAGCGTCAACCTGATCCTTTATGTGGCGCCGAAGGGCCTACCCGCTGATATAGCGACCAAGCTCTCGGCAGCATTCGCCGAGGCCGGTGCTGATCCGTCGACGGTCGCGCTCATGGAGAAGCGCAGCCTCAACAACATCGTCGAGACGGGCGCTACGCTGGAGAACACGATCCGTGCGCACGCGGCTTCCTACAAACAGATGATCGAGGCCGCCAAGTGAGCGGCGAAAGCCCCTCGACCGAGCAGCGTTCGCGCGGCTCAGTGCTGGCGGAGCTTCTGATCCTCGCTAGCCTCGCCCTAGTCGCTTTCGTTTGGGTCATACCTGCTCAGGTCTCCGGTGGAGGCTTCGGGCTCGATCCGGGCATTCTGCCGCGCCTCTGTGCTGCCGCCATCGGTCTCATGGTGTTGGGTGACGGCCTCCAGCGCCTCGCACGTGGGGCGCAAATGGAGGCCTATTCTGCAGGCTGGGCGGCGCTGGTGCGGATTGGCGTGCTTGCTGTCATTGGCGCCGTCGTTTTGCAGGTCGCAGGGATCGCGGCCGCCGCGCTCGTAACAGTGCCTGTCGGTATGCTGCTTCTCGGCGAGCGTCGACCGATGCTGATCGCTACGACGACGGCTCTGGTTGCGGGGCTGCTGTTCTTGTTCCAGCGCTGAGGATCGAAGATGAGCGATGCGCTGCTCGGCTTCGGTGATGCGCTGCAGCCTCTGAATATCGCGTTCATCGTCCTCGGCGTGCTGATGGGCTATGTGATCGGGGTGCTGCCGGGCCTCAATCGCCCGGCTGCGCTCGCGATCGCGGTGCCGCTCAGCTACTACATGACGCCGCTTTCGGCTGTTGCCTTCCTCATCGGCATCGCGAAGGCGAGCGGCGCTGGGGGCGCCACCACCGCCATTCTCATCAATACGCCGGGCGAGCCCAACGCAACGGTGACATGCCTCGACGGCTATCCCATGGCTAAGGCGGGCAAAGCCGTGAAGGCCCTGAAAGTCGCGCTCTACGGCTCCGTCATCGGCGATGTCGTCGGGACACTGGCCCTGATCATGATTGCGAAGCCGCTCGCGGTCTTCTCATTGCGCATCGGGCCGATCGAGATGACCACGATCATGATGATAGCGCTGGCGCTGATCGCCGCGCTCGCCGGCAACTCGCTCTTGCGCGGTCTTGCAGCGGGCATCTTCGGCATTCTGCTCGCGACGGTCGGACTGGACCCTGAGAGCGGTACGCCGCGTCTCACCTTCGGCCAGGTCGAGCTACTCGACGGCATACCCTTGCTCGCGGTCACCGTCGGCATGCTCGCGCTGTCGGAGATGATCATTCAGGCAGAGGATGTCCTCGCGAGGCGCGGCGAAGTGGTGGCGAGCGTACCGACGACCGGCGACCACAGCTTTAGCTGGCGCGAGTTCCTGCACGTCCTGCCGACCTTCCTGCGATCGAGCGTCATCGGGACGGGCATCGGAATTCTGCCGGGACTTGGGCCGACGGTCGCGTCGTTCGCCTCTTATGCCGCCGCCAAGCGCCTGGCGCGACCGGGCGAGGAGTTCGGCAAGGGTGAGATCAAGGGCGTGGCGGCGGCGGAAACGGCCGACAACGCAGTTGTTCCGGCAAGTTTCATTCCCCTGTTCGCGCTCGGCCTGCCCGGTAGCGTTTCCGCGGCGATCCTCATTGCGGCTCTGATGATCCACGGCGTGGTGCCAGGGCCCCGCATGTTCGCCGAGCATGAGCGGCTCGTGTCCGGGATCTACGGCACCATGCTCGTGACGGCCGCGGTCATGCTCATCGTCGGACGGATAGGGCTCGTTGCGTTTGCGCAGCTCACGCGTGTTCCGGCGACGGTGATCATCCCGGTCGTGACGGTGTTGTGCCTGGTCGGCGCCTATCTCGAGAGCCGATCATTCTTCGCCGTCCAGATGACGATCGGCTTCGCCATCCTCGGCTACCTCATGCATCGCTTCGACTACTCGCGCGTCACGTTCCTGATCGGCTTTGTCATCGGACCGCAGTTCGAGCTGTCACTGAGGCAGTCGATCATCATCAGTAATGGCGACATTACGGTCCTCGCTCGGCATCCAATCGCTCTGGCGATCATTGTGATCGCTATAGTCGCCGGGCTGTACTTCCTTCGCAGGCCGCGCGCATGAAATCGCCGCACGCCCCCGATCAGCCGGTCATGGAGACGGCCAGCTTGCGATAGTGATCCATGCTTTTCGTCAAATGCGCGCGCATGGCTTTGCGCGCTTCGCCGCCATTGCGGCTGCGTATGGCCTCGGCAATGCGCGCGTGATCTCTCTGAATGCGCTTGAGATAGGAGAGTTGATCGCTGCGCGAGCCTTGAGCCGCGCGGATCGTCTGGCGGGGAATGACGTGCCGCCCTAGAAAGTCGAGGAAGTTCGCGTAGTGGGGATTTCGCGTCGCCTCGGCAATGGCGCGATGGAAGGCGAAATCCTCCGCAATTGCGGCGCTACCCGACGCGATCGCCTTGTCGATGGCGGCAAGCGCGGCTTCGATGCGGCGGAGCTCCGACGACGTGGCCCTCACGGCGGCAAGCGCTGCAGCCTCGACCTCTACGGCGAGGCGAAGCTCCACGATACTCACGACATCGCCGATAGAGCTGGGGGCGCCCCTCGATCCGTCTGCGATCCGGAAGGTCGCGCGATTGGCATCTCTCGAGACATAAGCGCCACTCCCTTGCCGCGTCAGGACAAGGCCCTCGGCGCGCAGCGCCGCAACTGCCTCACGCACGACCGTGCGTGAAACGCCCATGGCGGTCATGAGCTCGAGTTCAGTTGGCAGCCGTGCTCCCGCAACGAGGCGACCGCTGCGGATTTCGCCAGCAATTCGTTCCACGACTTCATCGACGAGGTTGCGGGACGGGCTGAGCGGTTTCAGCAGTGATCGTGTCGACGAGGCGGCGCGCGTGCTTGACGTGATATGTCTGCTCATCGTACAAATTAATTATCACTTTGCCTTCTATCCGGCAAGTCTCCGTCCTAGAAGCGGAACGCCGGCGACGGACGGTGGTCCATGCCTGCCGGGTATCACGGGAGCGGGCGGGAAATTGGGAGGAGCGGTCACCATTGGCCGCACGCGTCACCAGGAGATCTCCGATGTCCAAAGTCACCATCGACAGGCGCAGTCTGCTTCGCCTGGGCGCCGGCGCTGTTGCGGCGACGACTGCCATGAAGGCAACGATCTCTTCGGCGCAGGCCAAGGTCGTGCTCAAGGCCACGGACGTGCATCCACTCGGCTATCCGACAGTCGAGGCGGTCGTGCGTATGGGCAAGAAGCTCGAGGAAGCCACCAAGGGTCGTATTTCGATCCAGATGTATCCGTCGATGCAGCTCGGCGGTGAGAAGGAGATGATCGAACAGGCGCAGCTCGGTGCGCTGCAGATCGCGCGTATCTCTGTCGGCCCAATGGGGCCGCTGGTGCCCGAGTTCAATGTCTTCAATCTCCCCTTCGTGTTCCGTGACGTCGCTCATATGGAGAAGGTCATCGATGGGCCGATCGGCAGCGAGCTGCTCGATAAGCTGACCAAGCACCCGACCGCGGGGCTCGTCGGCCTCTGCTACATGAATGCGGGTGTTCGCAACGTCTACAACTCGAAGAAGCCGATCACCAAGGTCGAGGACCTTAAGGGCCTCAAGATCCGCATGATGGGCAATCCACTGTTTGTCGACACGATGAACTCGCTCGGCGGCAATGGCGTCGCCATGGGCTTCGACCAGCTCATCAACGCCATGCAGACCGGCGTGGTCGATGGTGCCGAGAACAACGAGCCATCGTACGAGTCGGGCCAGCACTACCGCTATGCCAAGTTCTATTCGAAGACCGGCCATCTGATGATCCCGGAGATCCTCGTCTTCTCGAAGCGGACCTTCGATGGAATGTCGAAGGACGATCAGGAACTCATCTTGAAGACGGCCAAGGAAGCACAGCTCGAGCAGCGCAAGCTTTGGTACGAGCGCGAGCAGGAGTCGCTCAAGAAAATGCTCGAAGCCGGCGTGGTGGTGAACGAGGTCACCGACAGAGAAGCCTTCCAGGCCGCCGTGAAGCCGGTTTGGGAAAAGCACGGAGCCGCACACAAGGCGCTGATCGATCGCATTGCGGCCGTGAATTAATCACTCGCGTCAATGCCGGAGTTGCCCACTGCGGTGGGCAACTCCATTTTCTGCGCAATTGGTGAGGTCGTGAATGCGTGACGCCTATTTCCGGGCGATGGACCAGCTGCACTCGCTATGCATGCTGCTCGCTGGCACTGCGCTGGTGGTGATCACGATCATCATTCCCTATGGCGTATTCACAAGATTTGTCCTGAACTCGGCATCTTCCTGGCCTGAGCCCTTGGCGATCCTGCTGATGATCGTGCTGTCGTTCCTCTCGGCAGTCATCTGCTACCGCGAGCATCTCCACATCGCCGTCGGCATGCTGCCCGATGTATTGCGTGGAGCCCCGCGTGCAGCATTGGGAGTTTTCATTACCGTCACCATGCTTGCGACCAATCTTTTCCTGCTCTGGTACGGCATCAAGCTGTGCCAGAAGACCTGGTACCAATCGATCGCCGAGTTTCCTGTTGTCTCCGTCGGCGTGTCCTACCTGCCGGTTCCGATCGGGGGAGCGATCTCGGTGCTGTTCGGCATCGAGAGAATGCTGAAGGGAGACTGGTTCCCGCCGCCGCCCGAGACCGATGACATCGTCGCTCAGACGATAACGGCCGAGTAGCAGGCATCGCGCGGAGCTCAGCATGGACGCACTCGTACTTATCGGCACGTTCGTCGTCTTGTGCCTCGTCGGCATGCCCGTCGCTTATGCGCTCGGCCTCGCCGCGGTCGCCGCCGCGTTGTGGATGGACATCCCGCTCGAGGCCATCGCGCTCAAAACGTCCGATGGCATGGACGATTTTCCGCTCCTCGCCATACCGTTCTTTATTCTCGCCGGTGCCATCATGGGCGAAGGCGGGATGGCCGAGCGCATCATAAATCTGGCCAAGGTGTTCGTCGGCTTCATTCGCGGCGGACTGGCCCTCGTCAATCTCCTGGCCTCGACCATGTTCGGCGCGATCTCGGGATCTTCGGTCGCCGACACGGCCTCCATCGGCTCGGTGATGATCCCGCAGATGATCAAGGCCGGCTATCCGCGCCTGTTCGCGGTCAATGTCACCATCTCCGGCTCCTTGCAGCCGCTGCTGATCCCGCCCTCGCACAACATGGTGATCTACTCGCTTGCAGCGGGCGGAACAGTCTCCATTGCCCATCTGTTCGTCGGCGGGATCATCCCAGGCCTGCTGCTCGGCCTGTCGCTGATGATGCTCGTGCTGATCTACGCCTATCGCAATGATCTGCCGAAGGGTGAGGTCGTGCCACTGCGCGAGGCGCTGCGCATTGCGCTTGATGCCGTATGGGGTGCGATCACCGTCGTCATCATCATGGGCGGCATTCTCTCGGGCATCTTCACGCCAACCGAGAGCGCGGCAGTTGCATGCGTCTGGGCCTTGTTCGTCACGATGTTCATCTACCGCAGCTACAAGTGGAGCGAGCTGCCGCTGCTGATCGGTCGCGTGGTCCGCACCGTCGGCATGGTGATGATCATGATCGGTTTCTCGGTAGCCTTCGGCTACATGATGGCGCTGATGCGCATCCCGGCACATGCCGCCGAGTTCTTCACTGCGATCGCCTCCGACAAGTACACGCTCCTTCTCTACATCAATATCCTTCTGCTCGCGCTCGGCACGTTCATGGATCTGGCGCCGATGCTGCTCATCTGCACGCCAGTCTTCCTACCGGTGATCCAGAAGTTCGGATCGGTCTGCTGACGCCACCCGTTGGCCCGACGCTCGCGGTCGGCTGCGCGATCGGCAAGGTCACCATGGAGGCTGTGTCGCGCTCCATTATGTTGTTCTATATCCCGATGCTGATGGTGCTAATGCTCATCACCTACGTGCCCGCGCTGACACTTTGGCTGCCGCGTCTGCTGCTCGGGAACTAAAGCGTCAGACCTTAAATGCGACCCACGCCTGGGCCGATCTCAAAGTCGCATCTAAGGTCCAAAGACGCTTTAGAGTCATCGCGTTCTAAAGCAACTTTGGACTTGAAATTCACTCCCTGCCTAGCCTCGAAACGAGGTGAATTTCAAGGCCGTTGCTTTAGTGGCTGCCCCTAGGCACGGTCAGGCGAAGGAATGCTCCGGCATCCTCGCTGCGATCCAGGTTCCAGACGGCGTCGATGATGGGCTGCACATCTTCAGCACGCCAGCCAGCTGCCAGAACGCGCAGCTTCTCCTCGATTTCGCGATCGGTCAGCGGGCGCTGAAGACTGCCTCGCGCCGCCGCGACTGCACCCTGCAAAGCAATGCTCGGGTCCTGTTCGACTTCGATCTTCGCGCGCAAAGCGAGAACGGCAGGATCGAGGACGCAGACATCCGTGTATTGATCCAGCCCTGCTTTGCCGAACAGAAGAGCTGCCGCCACGCTGTGCTGAACGCTCACCTGAGCTTCGCGTCCTGTTGTTACGTGAGGGCGGTCCGTCCGCGCCGCGAGCAGCGGATGCCCCCGCACGAGTATGCGCGCGATGGCCTCCGACGCGGGTGCATGCTTCTCGCGTAGCGCCAGCGCGGCATCGATAACCGGATGGATAACGATACCGCCCGGATAGGGCTTGTAGGCATTCTCGAGCAGCTCCCACGTGTCTCCAAGCCCGTGTGTCAGGGCTGACCAGTTGGGCGCGGATGGAGCAAGCGCGTTGAAATAACCCTGCCGCCCTTCGAGTGGCGCTGCAGGCCCGCGGAAGCCTTTTTCGGCGAGTAGGGCCGACCACAAGCCATTGCGTGCGGCATTGCCCACGCTGAGGCTTTTCGTTGCCGTGCCCAGGCATTCGACCAGGCCACTCGTCTGCGTGGCCGCGCCGCCGAGCGCCCAGACCATTCTCTCGGCATCTAGAGAGAGCATCTTGCCCGCGGCCGCTGCCGCACCGAAGCAGCCACAGGTCGAGGTGATATGCCATCCGCGCCCGTAGTGCTCCGGCGAAATGGCATTGCCGATCCGGCACTCGATCTCCACACCGAGCGTGAAGGCGAGGAGAAGCTCGCGGCCGGAAACAGAACGAAGCTCGGCCAAGGCGAAGAGTGCGGGTGCGACCGGGGCGGTCGGATGGATGACGGTGCGGAGATGCGTGTCGTCGAAGTCGAAGACGTTGCCGCTCGCCGCGTTGAGGAACGCTGCACTCAGCGCATCCAAGCGCTCCGTCCGACCAATGACAGTCGCCTGCCCGCCACGCGAAAATGCCAGAAGCGAGGCAAGCGTTTGCTCGACCGCATCTTCGCGGCAACCGGAAAATGCCGTCGCTACGAAGTTCAGGATCGAGCGCTTGGCCTCGTGCCGGACTCGGTCCGGAAGCTGATCCCATTGCGTGCTGGCAATGAAGTTGCCGAAGGTTCTCGTAAGGTCAGTCGGAGGGGACATTGTTTTGCTTCTGATGAGTATTGCGGGGAGACGAGAGAGGCGCATCTGGCTGGCACGGTTCTACCCCGCGCGCCGTCCCTTGGATTGTAACCATATCAGCACGGCAGTATGCAGAAACGCGGTATCGAATGCCTGTCAGAACGTGCAATAAGACGGGTAAGCTGCGAAGAGTGCACCGCAGCAGTGTCAATCAAGGAATCCCACGGAGCGAAAAAATGAAGCGCATTCTCGGTATGGTTCTCGGCGCGGCCATCGCGACTTTTCCCATCACCGTTCAGGCAGAAACCAAGGAGCTGCGCGTACCGCTGGGCGCTGGTGGGTTCGGCTTCCTGCCGCTGCACATGATGAAGGAGCATAAGCTTATCGAGAAGCACTCGGCCGCCGCCGGCGTGCCGGTGACCGTGAACTGGGCCAACGTCGGCGGCCCCTCGGTCATGAACGAGGCCCTGCTCTCGGGCTCGGCGGACTTCATCTCGGCTGGCCCGCCGGCCTTCCTCACGCTCTGGGACCGCACCAAGGGTACCCCGATCGAGGTCAAGGCGGTGGCCGGCATGAGCTCCATGCCTATGTACCTGAACACCACTGCCGAGCACCTCAAGACGCTCGACGACATCAAGGCCGATGACAAGATCGCCGTCACGGCGGTGAAGGTCTCGATCCCGTCGATCATCATGCAGATGCACGCGCTGCAGAAGTACGGCAAGGGCGAGGTGTTCCGTTTCGACCGCAATACCGTCTCCATGACGCACCCCGACGGCGTCATCGCCATGCTCTCGGGCAACAAGCAGATCACCGCGCACTACACTTCTCCGCCGTTCCATCAGCGCGAGATCAAGGAAAAGGGCGTCCGGACCATCCAGACGACTGACGACATCATGGGCGGCTCGACCACCTTCACGATGATCTCGACGACCGAACGCTTCCAGAAGGCGAACCCGAAGGTGTTCGGCGCCTTCCTCGCCGCACTCAAGGAATCGCACCAGATGATCGCCGCCGACAAGCAGGGCGCTGCCAAGGTCCTGCTCGACTCCATGGGCGGCAAGGGCTGGGAGATCAGCGAGCTCGTCGCCATCCTCAACGACAAGGACATCAAGTACACGACGGCGCCCGACAACCTGATGAAGTATGCCGAGTTCATGAACAGCATCGGCACGCTCAAGAACAAGCCAGCCAACTGGAAGGAGATGTTCTTCCCCGAGATGCACGACCAGAGCGGCAGCTGACATCCGCGCGCCGCGCATCTCCTGCATGATCTCAGGGCGGGCCATCGGCGCCCGCCCTCACCGTTCTCATTGGGCCTCCTAGTAATGCATTCCATGCACGATAAACCCGATGCCGATCCCCTGCTCGCGGTGAAAGGCGTCACCCTGCAGTATCGAACGCGCGATCATCTGGTCACGGCGACCTACCGCGTGAGCTTCAACGTCCATCGCTCCGATCGCTTCGTGATCGTCGGGCCCTCCGGCTGCGGGAAGTCGACGCTGCTGAAGGCGGTCGGCGGCTACATCCGGCCCGTCGAGGGCGAGATCCGCTTGAACGGCACGCCGATCTCCAAGCCGGGCCCGGATCGCGTGCTCGTGTTCCAGGAGTTCGACCAGCTCCTGCCCTGGAAGACCGTCAAGCAGAACATCACGTTCGCGCTCACGGCGAGCGGCCGCCTCAGCAACCGCGAAGCTGAAGATCGGGCCATGCACTACATCGGCAAGGTCAACCTGACGGGCTTCGCCGACAGCTATCCGCATACGCTTTCGGGCGGCATGAAGCAGCGCGTCGCCATTGCCCGCGGTATGGCCATGGAGCCGGACATCCTGCTCATGGACGAGCCCTTTGCCGCCCTCGACGCGCTGACGCGCGGCAAGATGCAGGAAGAGCTGCTGCAGCTTTGGGACGACACCAAGTTCACGGTGCTCTTCGTCACCCACTCTATTCCCGAAGCCGTGCGCGTTGGCAGCCGCATTGTGCTGCTGAGCGCGCATCCCGGGCAGGTAAAGGCTGAGATGAACTCCTTTGGCGCCGACACGCTCGATGAGGGCGGCAAGCTGCTCAAGGATAAGATCGAGGATCTTCTGTTCGACACGCCGGCCAGCCAGAGGAGCGCCACCCATGTCTGATGCATCCTCTGGCGCGGCGCTCGCGCGGCCCGAGATCTACAACACCGTTTCCACGTCAGGTATCGGCGTCGTCCAACGGCCGCTCGGGCTTTGGGAGCGCATCATCGGCTATGGTGCCGTGCGCAAAGCGTTCCTGCTCGTCCTGATCGCGCTCGCCTGGGAGTTCTATGCCCGCTGGCTCGGCAACAGCCTGATCTTCCCGACCTTCGGCGACACCGTTTCCGCGCTGGTGACGGGCATCGCCTCCGGCGAGCTCGTGCGCTCGGCCTGGTTCAGCATCAAGCTGCTGCTGCAGGGCTATGTGATCGGCCTCGTGCTCGCGGCCGCCTTCACCGCCTTCGCGAGTGCGACACGCATCGGCGCCGATCTGCTCGAGACGCTGACTTCGATGTTCAATCCGCTCCCCTCGATTGCGCTGTTGCCGCTCGCCATGATCTGGTTCGGCCTAGGCAATCCGAGCATCGTATTCGTGCTCATTCACGCCGTGCTGTGGTCGGTGGCGCTCAATACCCATGCCGGCTTTCGCGCGGTCAGCCCCACGTGGCGCATGGTCGGGCAGAACTACGGCCTGAGCAAGATCGGGTATGTCGTGCGCATTCTCATTCCCGGTGCCTTCCCGAGCATCCTGACGGGGCTCAAGATTGGCTGGGCCTTTGCCTGGCGCACGCTCATCGCGGCGGAGCTTGTGTTCGGCGCCAGCGGCGGCGATGGCGGGCTTGGCTGGTACATCTTCCAGCACAAGAACCAGCTCGACATTCCGAGCGTGTTCGCGGGCCTGCTGACTGTGATCATCTTCGGGCTCGTGGTCGAGAACGTCGTCTTCCGTCTCCTTGAGCGCAGCACTGTCCAACGGTGGGGCATGCAGACGTAGTCGAGTTGGAGGAAAAGATGGCTTTGCTGGCGCGCTTTTCCTTATCACTCTCCAGTATCGCCGTCGCAGCCGTGCTATCGAATGCGGCACTGGCCGCGCCGGATGAGCTGCTTCTTGGCAAGGCGGCCGGATACCCCATCGGTACCGGCCGCACATGGTTCTACGACGAGAGTACCCGTGTCGGATCGTTCAGTCATCTCTTCGAGCCTCGAACGTGCAGAACGCCCGCCGACTCTCACCTATCGATTTCAGCAGCAGACACTGACGATTGCGAACTTCCTCGATCGCCAGCGGGTCACTGGCCTCATGGTCATCAAGGATGGGCAGGTGCTCGCCGAGCACTACCAGTACGACCGCAATGCGTCTCACCGGCTTGTTTCGCACTCCATGGCGAAATCGATAACCAGCGTCGCCATCGGCTTTGCTCTTGCCGAGAAGAGGATCAAGTCGCTCGACGACAAGGTCGCCACGTACGTGCCGAAGCTCGCAGGATCGGCCTACGGGGAGACGACGATCCGCAACATCTTGCGCATGTCGTCGGGGGTGAAGTTCAGCGAGAGCTACGACGGCAAAGACGACCTCGCCCGCTTCACATCGGTGCGGGGAAAGGATGGGACCATCGCCGCGCTCAAATTATTCCAGCAGCGGGAGGCACCAGAGGGGACGCGCTTCAAGTACGCGACGGCGGAGACTGTGGTCCTCGTTGCCCTTCTGCGGGAGGTGATTGGCGGGCCCATCAGCGACTATCTCGCCGAGCGGCTCTGGCAACCAATTGGAGCCGAGGCCGACGCCACGTGGATCACGACGCGTTCTGATGGCTATGAGAACGGTGGCGGCAGTTTCAACGCCGTTTTGCGCGACTATGGCCGCCTCGGCGTCTTGCTCGCCAACGATGGCCGCGTCGGCAGCAAGCAGGTCCTGCCGAAGGACTATCTGATCGAGGCGACTGACTGGCGCCGTCATCCCGAGGCTTTCCAGCCGCGCAAAGCGACGTCGTACTTCGGCTATGGCTACCAGTTCTGGACATATCCTGCCGAGAAGC
>LNFM01000760.1_pt1 | contig 79173 bp, 75 predicted proteins | sample 596031 | NCBI WGS metagenome assembly LNFM01 (sample SAMN04254537, study PRJNA301005) | activated carbon metagenome | isolation source: dual media filters at the Ann Arbor, Michigan drinking water treatment plant | place: USA: Ann Arbor | reverse complement strand
ATCACGAGCAAGGCCTGGCGCGTCGAGAAGCTCACGAGGGTCGCCGCGAATGCGCGCGGCAGCAGTTTCAGATCTGGCATCGTCGAAGATAGGGCCTTCAGGCGGACTCTTGGGAAAACTGGAGGGCCCGGTGCGGGCGCCCGCCAGCATACGGCAAAGGCATCCCCGGCGGCACGCGGCGCGGCACTCAGTCGGATGCTTCCGACCCCGGATCCGTCCCCTCCTCCGTCATCGGCAAGTCCACCAGCCCCATCCTGAGCGCCACGTGCATGAGCTCGATGTCGGTGCGCGCATGCAGCTTGCGCTTGATGGCGTAATGCATGTTCAGCACGGTTTTCTCGCTGAGACTCAGCGCCCGGGCGATCGCGGCCACCGGACGCGCATCGACCAGCAGCCGCAGTACTTCGAATTCGCGCAGCGTGAGCTGTTCGAGGTTGTCGGTCCCCAGCCGCTGCCAGGCGAGCTGCTGGGCGAGATCGGCGCTGAGATAGCGCCCGCCAGCCAGCAGCACGTCGACTGCGCGCAGCAGGGTGTCGGGTTCGCTGCCTTTCGTGACATAGCCGTGGGCGCCGGCGCGCAGCGTGCGATCGACGTACGCCGGATCCGCATGCATGCTCAGCACCAGGACCCGGCAGGCCGGCAGCCGCCGGCAGATTCGCGGGATCACCGCCAGCCCGCCGAGCCCCGGCATCGACAGGTCGAGCACCACGAGATCGGGCTGCAGGGTCGTCGCCAGCCGATAGGCCTCGACGCCGTCCGCGGCTTCCCCGACGATGGCGCAGCCCGGATGACGTTCGAGCAGCGCGCGATAGCCGGCACGAACGATCGCGTGATCGTCGGCGAGCAGAATGCGCCGGCTAGCGGGCAGCTGCATCGGCGGCCTCCGCGAGCGGCAGCCAGGCTTCGATCCGCGTACCGCCGCCCACCCGGCCCTGCCAGGTCACCGTGCCCCGCAACGCCGCCGCGCGTTCGCGCATGCCGGGCAGGCCTCGCCCGGCCCGAAAATCCACCGGCAGACCGATCCCGTCATCGTCGACGGCGAGCCGCAATCCCGGGGTGCCGCCCGGGGTCTCGAGTCTGACATCGAGCGTGATGCGCCGGGCGGCGGCGTGGCGCGCGGCGTTCGTCAGCGCTTCCTGCGCGATTCGATAGGCGGTGATCGCCAGCAACGGCGACAGCGGGACGGGCAACGCGTCGGCACGAAAGCGGAAGTCGGGCTGTCCGCGATGCAGTCCTCGCCAGCGGGTCGTCAGGGATTCGAGCGCCGGCACCAGCCCCAGTTCGTCGATGGCGGCCGGTTCGAGTCGTTCGAGCAGTTCGCGCAATTGCCGCTGCATGCCTGCGGCAGCGGCGGCGATCTGCGCGAGGTCGCCGGTGGCCGGCAGCTGGCCGGCCGCGACATCGCGTTGTGCCGCCCGCGTCAACGCGGCGATGCCGGTGAGGCTCTGTCCGAACTCGTCGTGCAGTTCGCGTGCGAGTCGCCGACGCTCATCTTCCTGCGCACGCAGAATGCCCGCCGCGAGTTCGCGCTGCGCGCGCATCGAAGCATCCAGTGCGGCGGCCAGCCCGTTCAACGATGTCCCGATCTGCTGAAGTTCGCGAAAGCGGAAATCGTGCGCCCGCGTGGCCAGATCACCCTGCTCGATCGCGGTCATATGCGCGAGGATGCCCGACGCCGGCCGCAACGCACGCGACACCACCAGCAGCGCGATCAGGCCGAGCCCGCCTGCCACCCCGATCACGAGCACGCTGGTATCGCGAACGGCCCGCCAGGCCGCGCGGAGTTCCTCGCCCGGGGCAGTGTCGATGCGCAAGTGGGCCGGTGCGTCGGCGGGCGTTGCGAGCGGAAATTCGAACGGGCTTGCCGGGCCACGCAGACGCCGATAGACCTGTGCAAACCACATCGGCGCCGCGCCATCCTGGGTGACGGCGCTGCCGCGGCAACTGCTGCGCCACAGGCTGCCGTCCGCGTGCAACAGCCGCAGGCAGGTGCCGGGCGGAATGCTGAGACCTTCGACGAGCGCCCAGTCCGGAAACCGCGCGCCCGCTTCAGCACCAAGCGCGATGCGCGAGAGCTGGAGGTCGAGCAGCCGCACGGCGTTGTCGCCGAGGGTGCGCGCTTCGGCTTCGACGCGCGTGTGCGTGACATGCAGCGCGTAGGCGGCAGCGCCGAGCACGCACACGAACGTCCACAGGCACAGATGGGCAAGCAGGTATCGGCTGAGCTTCATGGCGCAGGCGCTGGCGGCACGCGTTTCTCCGCGTGCCTGGTGACGCTCAGGCAATTTGCCCGCCCGTGGCGGTCACGGTTCGGCGGCGGCCCGCGCACGCAGCGACCAGACTGCCAGGACCTTGCCGTCACCCGTGTGCAACAGCCTGCAGGAGATCGAACGATGCGCGACCCCGTCCAGCCACAGGCCTTCCTCGACAGCTGGCAGTCCCTGCTGGCCGCCGCCCAGCCCGGCCTCATTGCCGCGGCGCGACTGTTGCTGATCGACAGCAGCCGACCGCCGTGGCACGCCAGCGGTTTGCGCCTTGCGGCCGGTGACGAGGTGTCCTGGTTCGCACACGGAGAATCCGTGCTGACACCCCTGCCGACGATTCGCGTGGGGCCGGCCTTGCAGATCTGGGCCCGGCTGGGCGCTGCCGACATCTTTCGCGGCGTTGGCGACAGCCATACGTTTCGCGCCGACGGCCCCGGCGAACTCGAACTCGGCACCTATTTCCCGGGCGAGTGGCGCTCGCCTGGTGGTGATCTGGCCGTGCCACCGGATACTTACGGGACGGTCCAGGGTTGCTTTGGTGTCGTCGTGCTGCACTGGGCGGCCGGCGTGGCGCCGGTTGACGGCATGCAGCGCCTGCTCGCCCTCGGCAATCCGGCGCAGAGCCTGAGCCGGGCCATCGCCCGTTTGCGCCATCCCGTCGCGCCGCCGCCGGGATGGTCGTACCTGTGGGCGCCGGGACCGGCGGAGATCTATCGCGCACAGCCCGCCGACGGCCCCTGCATCGACTGTCACACGCGGGCCGACGTCGGCATCCTGCGGCACGCTGCACCCTATGCGCTGACGCCGGGCACCACCCTCGACTGGGAATGGCGTATGGAGCAACTGCCGTCGGCGGTTGCCGAGGACACGCTGCCGACCCACGACTATCTCAGCATCGCGGTCGAGTTCGACAACGGCCGCGACCTCTCCTACTTCTGGAGCGCCGAGCTGCCCGTCGGCAAACACTTTCATTGCCCGATTCCGACGTGGGCCGCCCGCGAAACGCATCTCGTCGTGCGCAGTGGCAACGCCGGCTTCGGCGAGTGGCAGCACGAACGTCGCGATCTCCATGCGGACTACCGGCGCTGCATCGGCGAGCCACCGGCGCGCATCGAACGCGTGTGGCTGATCGCGGTGAGTCTCTTCCAGCAGCAGGAAGGTCGCTGCAGCTATCGGCGCATCGCGCTGGACGGATCCGGATCGCGACTCGCCGTAGGCAGCGGCTCATGACTCGGCAGCCTGCGTCGCGCCATGCGCATCGATCATGGCGCGCGCGTCGTCAGATCACGCCGTCGCGCACCAGTTGCCCGACTTCGTCGTCGCTGTAGCCGAGTGCCTGCGCAATCTGCCGTGAATGTTCGCCCAGCGCCGGCACCTTGAAGCCGATCTGCGCGGGCTCGCGCGTGAACTTGATCGCGGTGCCGATGTGCGGCAGCCCCTGCTCGTCGTGCAGCAACATCTCGCGTCCGGCCGTGTTCGGATCGTCGAAACTCTCGACCAGCGAACGCAGCGGCGCATAGCAGACATCGAGATCCGACAGCCACGCGAGCGCCTCGGCCTGGGTCCGGGCGCCGAAGAATTCGCGCAGGAAATCCTTCACCGGTTGTTGCCCTGCTCCGGGCGGCAGATCGCACAGCGGGATCAGATCCGGACGTCCCGCCTTGTGCAGGAAGTTGGCGCAGAAGTGATGTTCCATGCCGCCGAGCACCATCCACTCGTCGTCGCTCGTGCGGTAGATGTTGTAGAACGCGCCGCCGCCCCAGTTGCGCTCGTTCTTCACGTCGTGCGCGCGGTGCTCGGCGAAAGCCGGGCCGGTGTAGTTCGGCGTCCAGGCGAGCAGGCTGTCGTGCATCGCGATGTCGACATAGTCGCCGAGGCCTGTCTCGCGCTGCTTCAGCAGCGCCATCAGCACGCCACTCAAGGCGAACATCGAACTCGTGATGTCGGCGGCCGGCAGCCCCGGGTTCGTCGGTGCGCCGTCCTGTCCGCGATTGAAGCCCAGCGTACCGGCGAGCGCCTGCACAGCCATGTCGTGCGCCGGTTTGTCGCGGTAAGGCCCGGTCTGGCCGAAAGCTGAAATCGAGCAGTAGATGATCTGCGGCGCATGCGCGCGGACCGTCTCGTAATCGAGGCCCAGGCGCTTCATGACGCCGGGGCGAAAGCCTTCGACGAGCACGTCGGCCTTCGCCAGCAGTTTCAGCAGCAAGGCCTTGCCTCGTGGATCCTTCAGATTGAGTTTCAGGCTGCGCTTGCCGCGATGCGTATTGCGAAACCAGACGCTGTGTTCGCCTAGACGCAGACCGTAATCACGGCTCGGTTCGCCGGCGGGCGGTTCGATGCGGATGACATCGGCGCCATGGTCGGCCATCATCAAAGTGAAATGCGGACCCGGCAGGAACATCGACAGGTCGACAACGGTGACCCCGGCAAGCTTCATGCGAAAACCTCTGCTGACATGGTACGGACGGCGACGCGCGCGCGCGTCAGGACGGAAACGGTCACGGCATGCCGGGCGGCATCCGCGGCGCAATCACGCGGCGCATCGTCTGCACGGCGCGCAGGCTGCGCGACATCGTGCGCAGATCCATCGGGCGCGGCGGCGACGGCGGGCTGTTGGCGTCGGGCACTTCGGTCACGTAGTTCGGGTGGTCGATCGTGACGCTGCCGTGCGCGTTCGAGACCTCGATGGCGGACGGCGCCGTGCCCTCTTCCGGCGGCAGCAGGCCAATCTTCGCGGAGGTTTCCGTCACCTCGCCGATCACATGCGTGCCACGAATGCCAATCGTCGCGACCGACGTGCGGATGGCGATGGCCTGCGGCCGCGCCCGGGCGAGCAGCCCGGACACGTAACGGAACAGGCCCTTGACGACCTCGGTGGCCGCTTCGGATTCCTCCGGCGCACCGCCATAGCGAAAGCGGTCGATGCGCAGGCGTGTGTCCGTGCCGAGTTCGTACTTCGACTGATCCCGGAACAGCAGCAGCGCGCGCGCCTTGCCGAGCGTCGCCACGGTGTCGCCGGCAAAGACCTCGCCGTGGAGCGCCAGCGTGCGCGACCTGCCGTCGGCGCCGATGACGAGTGCGCGGCCCTCGAGTTCGACCGCGCGGGCCGCGGGTTCCGCGGCCACGGCGACGCCGGCGCAGAGCAGGACGAAGCAGCAGGCGAACAGCATCGCCGCCGCGTGCAGGGCATCGGGCCGTCTGGTCATGGCTGATTCGCGTCGCGTGTGCACCCGGCGAAGAATAGCACTGCGGCCACCGGGGATGCTGTGTCTGCTCGCCTGCCTGCTCGCCGTGGCGGCCTGTTCACGTCTGTCACCGCCTGTCGCACCGGCAGGCATGCCGGGGCCCGCGTCGATTGCCGGCGACGGGTTCGAGCACCGCGTCGACCTGCAGGGCGCGGTGCGCGCCGCGCCGCGCCTGCACGTCTATCTCGAAGGCGACGGTCGCCCGTTCGCGACGCGTCATGTGCCGGCACAGGATCCGACGCCGCGCCGGCGGCTGGCGCGCGAACTGATGACACTCGACCCGGCGCCGGCACTCTACCTGGGACGCCCCTGTTATGACGGCCAGGCCTCGGCGCCCGGCTGTACCACGACTCTGTGGACCGGGGCCCGCTACGGCGAAGCCGTCGTGCGCAGCATGGCCGCGGCGCTGACCCGGCTGCGTGGGACCCACGGCTTCGACGAGGTGACGCTGATTGGCTATAGCGGCGGCGGCACACTGGCCATGCTGCTCGCCGAGCGTCTGCCGTATGTGACCCGGGTGGTGACCGTCGCCGGCAATCTCGACCTCGACGCGTGGGCTGCGCTGCATCGCTATACGCCGCTGTCGACGTCGCTGAATCCGGCGCGACGGCCGCCATTGCGGCCGACGATTGGCCAGTGGCACTACGCTGGTGACGCGGATGCCGTGGTGCCGCCCGCCCTGTTGCGCGCCGCGCTGGGCGAGCATGGCAACACGCGGGGCAACACGCGCATCCGCGTGCTGCCCGGGGTGGCGCATGCGGACGGCTGGCGCGATCGGTGGCCGGCCCTGCTGGCAGAATTCGCCGCGTCCCCGGTGCCGTGAGACGCGGGCCGCGGCTCAGAACGGAATGCGCACGCCGACTTCGACCGCATGCGTGGTCAGATCGCTGTAGCCGAGCAGCGTCTGGAACGACACGAATGCCGCGGCGCCGCTGTTGAGCACGAAACTCGACGAAACCCCCACGTTCGCGAAGTCCTGATCGGGATCGTCGATGCCCATCCGGAAGTCGACGCCGGGCGCGTTGACGAAGCGCCCGGTGATCGGTTCGCCCTCGTTGTCGAACTCGTGCACGTACTCGGCCCTGACCTGCGGATACCACGTGCCCCAGCTCTGCGGGCTCAAATAACCGAAGCTCGCGCCGAGCGCGGTCATCAGCGATGTGAAGGACTGCTCGTCGACCTGCAGCGCGAGACCGTTGCCGAGCGCAGTCGGCCGCGACATGCGCTCGGTATACCCGTCGATGCTGACGTCGGCGGCGTCGAAACGCAGATACGGGCTGACAGTCCAGGCGCCATGCACGGCGTCGAAGCCGAACTTCACGCTGCCGGCGATTTCATCACTGTCGAGATCAGACTGCGCAACCTGGTTCATCGACACCTGGCCGCGGGTGGCGCCGAGCACGCTGTAGGCGATGTTGCGCGCCTGCTCGTGCTCGTTCTGCGTGTAGCCGATCATCGCATCGAGGTACCAGCCACCGCCGATCGTGTAGGTCGCGTACGCAAAGCCACCGTAGGTGTCCGTGTCGAGTGCACCGCCGCGCTGTGCGATGTCTGCTTCCGCGCTCGAATAGGTGAATGCGGCGCCGACGAGCAGCGGATCGCTGAGTTGGTAGTCGAGACCCGCGGTCACGCCGTAGGTGTCGGATTCGAACCCGGCTTCGTTGATCGTCTGATCGCGATCGCTGTAGCTGTAGTGTCCGTTGACGAAGACGCCGAGGCGCGACGCCATGTCCGCGCTCGCGCCCCCGCCGCTCAGCAGGCCCGCACCGCCTTCAGCGGCCAGCGCGCGCTCGAAGCCCGGCATCGCAATGGCCACGCGCGGGCCACCCGCGCGCAGGTTCTGCAGGCGGGCACCGACGGCGTCCATCTGCCCGGACGATGCATCGACCTCGAGCGAGCCGATCGCGTTGACCTCTTCGTTGGCGACTGCCTGCATCGCGCCGAGCGCGCCGGTCAGGTCGCCGGTGGCCAGCACGGCTTCGGCCATGTCGGTGCAACGGTCGGCGAGGTCGGCGCCGCCCGTCGTACTGGCGATCACGCCGCGCGAAATGCCGCCCGGGCAGACGTCTTCGATCAGTGCACCCATCGCGCGCTGCGGCCCGGTCAGCGCCACGGACTGGAGCCGGCCCGCAATCGGGCTGTCGAAGCCAGCATCGAAATCATCGAAATCGTCGAAGTCGTCGTCGGTCGCGAGCGCGGGCGCGGGCGCGGCGAGCACGGAAAAGGCGATGGCGTGCGCGATGGCCAGGGGGAGTGTGCGGAGTTGCGGTTTCATGCGGCATCCCTCGTTGCGGTCGGGCGCGAGATCACGCCAACCTTCATGCGATTTCTCAATTGTGGCCAAGTATCGCATTAAATCAAGAGATTAATGAACTATGGTGAGAACTCACCTCACTGACAGCTTGTCACCACTGCGCCCAGAGCGGGGTCAGGCCGGCCGGCAGCACCGGCGTGATGCCCGGCGCCGGGGCCCACGACTCCGGCCCGTGGAAGTCGGAGCCGGCGGACGCGAGCAGCCCGAAACGGGCGCAGGTGCGCCCCAGTTCGAGCGTCGCTTCAGGGGGCTGCCGGCCGCAGACGACTTCCATGCCCTGGCCGCCGGCGGCCGCGAAATCCGCCAGCAGCTCGCGCAGTCGGGTCTGTGTGAACGAATACTTCGCCGGATGGGCGAGCACCGCGCTGCCGCCATCGCTGGCGATCCATTCGACGGCCTCCGCGAGTGTCGCCCACTGCTGGGCGATGCCGGCCGTGGCGCGATCGTTGAGCCAGCGGGTGAAAGCCTCGTCGACCGAACGCGCAGCGCCGGTGGCCACCAGGTGTCGCGCGAAGTGCGGACGCCCGATGCTCCCGCCCCCGGCCAGTGTTCTGGCCCCGTCGAATGCCCCTTCGATGCCTTTCTTGCGCAGGCGCTCGCCGATGGCCCAGGCCCGCGCTTCGCGCCGTTCACGCTGCAGGGTCAGGCCCGCACGCAGCGCCGGCGCGTCCCACGAGAAGCCGTAGCCGAGGATGTGCACCACCCGGCCGCGCCAGTCGGCGGACAGTTCGACCCCGGCAATGATGCGCGTGCGGCCCTGCATCGGCGCGCGGCCGATCTCGTCGTAGGCCGCCAGCGTGTCGTGATCGGTGATGCTGAACAGTTCGACGTCGGCGGCCAGCGCCTGCGCGAGGAGCTCGCGCGGCGTCAGCAGTCCGTCGGACGCGGCGCTGTGCGTATGCAAATCGAGTTTCATCCGCGCAGTGTACGCGCAGCCTCGTTCAAGTCAGCATCACCCACGCCGCGAGCGCGAGCGCCACGGCCCCGATGAAGTACCACACGGCGTAGGTCTGGCGCGGCACCCCGGCGCCGGACGGCGCCACGGCAGCGGATGGGCCGCTGACAACGCCGGTGTCAGTGCCGGGATCCGCGACCGCGCCCGGCTCGCTCACCAGGGTTTCGAACTGCTGGAAGAACTCGCCCGCGAGCTTGCGCGCAGTGCGATCGATGATCGGACCACCAAGCTGGCCGAGTTTGCCGCCGACGTCGGCCTTCACTTCGTAGTGCAGCAGCGTCGTCGCGCCCTCGTCGGCCAGGCTGACTTTCGCCTTCACCTTCGCGAACCCGGCCGGACCGCCCTTCCCTTCGCCGCTCAGCGTGTAGCCTTCGGGCGGATTCAGGTCGCTCAGTTCGACGTGGCCCTTCAGCTTCACGGTCAGCGGCCCGACCTTCGACGTCACGGTGGCCTCGAACGTCGTGTCGGAGGTCTTCTCCAGCGCCTCGCAGCCGGAAATCGACTGGCGGAGAACCTCCGGGTCGTTCAGCGCCGCGTAGACTTTGGCACGCGGCGCATTGATGCGGATATCGTCTTTAAGCTCCAAACTCAGCTCCTCGCGGCTTTCGCGTCGCGAATCTTCGCCCACAGACTGCTGGGCCGCAGCGGCAACTCGGTGATTTCGATGCCGAACGGGCTCAGCGCATCGCAGACCGCATTGCACAGCGCACCCGGAATCGAGCTCGGGCGTCCCTCACCGATGCCACGCGTGCCGAGCGGCGTATGCGGGCACGGCGTCGACGCGTACGTCAACTCGATGTCCGGCACGTCGGCGGCGGTCGCCATCTTGTAGTTCTCGAAATCAGCCGTCAGCTGCTGGCCCTCGTCGGTGTAGATGAACTCCTCGAAGATCACGTTCGAGAGCCCCTGCACGATCGCGCCGTGCATCTGCCCGTCGACGATGTTCTGGTTGATCACGTTGCCGACATCTTCGGAGGTCACCCAGCGCTTGATCTTGAACTCGCCGGTGTCAGGATTGACTTCGACGATGCAGAAATCGGCGTTGAAGCAGATCATCGGCTTCGCGGCCTCGAAAAAGGCCGTGGCCTCGAGCCCGCCGACTTCGCCTTCCGGCAGGTTCACCGGGAACATGATGATGCGCTCGACGATTTCGCGGAAGGTCTTGCGCTTGCTCGGATCGCGCAGATAGATCACGTCACCGTTGGTGAACGCGAACTCCTCGGCGGTCGCGCGGAGGCCGAAGTCGTGCGCCATCACGTGCGTGATCTTTTCCTTCAGTTCGCTGCAGGCCTTGTGGACCGCGCTGACGAAATAGGACCCTGCGCGCGCGCCGATCGTGCCGGCGCCGAACGGCGTCGAACCGGTGTCGCCGGTGGTCACGACCGAGTCGGCCGGATTGATGCCGAAGACCGCCGCGACAACCTGCGCGGTGGTGGTCTCGTGCCCCTGGCCGCCGGGCGCATCACCACCGAAGATCAGCACCTTGCCGCGCGGATCGATGCGCACCGTCGCGGCGCCGTAACCCGGCTGGTTCTCCATCGGCACCAGCAGCTCGGACGCCACGCCCGACAGCTCCGCGCCGCAGGCGAACCCGATACCGATGTAACGGCCCTGCGCGCGCGCCGCGGCCTGCTCGCGCCGGAACGCGGGCAGGTCGATGTTCGTCATCAGGTTGTCCCACACTTTCAGGAAGTCGCCGCTGTCGTAGTACTCGCCGGTGATCGTCGTGTACGGCAGCTTGGGCACCATGTTCTTGCGGCGCAGATCCGACGGTTCCATGCCGATGCGGCGCGCGACCATGTCGACGCTGCGCTCGAGTGCGAAGCGCGTCGGCAGATGACCGAAGGCCCGCGACGGCGTGAGACAGGCCTTGTTCGTCGTGGCGACGCGCAGCTTCACGTCGCCCTTCTCCCAGGTGTAGACGTTCGGCATCTCGACCTGGCCGAGGAAGGGCATCACGAAGCCCCAGTACACGCCGGTCTGGCCCGTGCCGTTGTTCGCGATGCCGCGATTGCGCATCGCGAGCAGCTTGCCGTCCTTCGTCGCCGCGACGTCCAGATCGTTGATCTGATCGCGCTCCTGGCCGACGTTCATCAGGCTCTCGTAGCGCGATTCGATCCAGCGCACGGGCCGCCCGATCTTGCGCGCGGCGTAACTGATCACGACATTCTCGCGGAAGAACGGCGCCTTGACGCCGAAGCCACCGCCCTGGTCCCGCGGCGCGATCACGCGCACTTTCTCGCCGGGAATGTCGAGGATGTCGATCAGCGCGAGGCGATCGATATGCGGGCGCTGCGTGGTGATGTAGGCCGTGAGGCCGTCGGACATGTTCCAGTCGCACAGCACGCCGCGCGGCTCCATCGGCGTGATCCCGGTGCGATGGACGCGGAAGCGATGGCTGACGACGACGTCGGCGCTCTTGAAGATGCGCTCGACCTCTTCATCGTTGCGCTGCTGCTCTTCCGGCGTTGCGCCGCCGGTGAACGTCATCGCGAACATTTCGTTGCCGGGCTGTTCATCGTGGATCTGCGGGGCGCCCGGTGCCAACGCCTTCTCGGCGTCGACGACGACCGGCAGTTCCTCATAGTCGACGACGACCATTTCGGCCGCGTCTTCCGCCAGGTATTTGTCGCGCGCGATGACGAGGGCCACGGGTTCGCCGTGGAACTTGACCCTGTCGACCGCCAGCGCGTGATAGTCGGGATACTTCGCCGGCAGGTTCGGCAACAACACGGGCTGGCGCATCGACTTCACGTGCGCCTTGATCTCTTCGCCCGTGATCACGTCGACGACGCCCGGCATCGCGCGCGCCGCGCTGGTATCGATGCCGGTGATGCGCGCGTGCGCATACTCGCTGCGCACGAACACCGCGTGCAGCATGCCCGGCAGCACGATGTCGGCGAGATACTTGCCCTGGCCCGAGACCAGCCGCAGGTCTTCCTTGCGCTCGAGGCGCGCCCCCATCCAATGCTTGCTGTCCTGAATCTGGATATCCATGACGGTTCCTCAGCCGGCCGTGGACGCGAGCGTCTTCGACGCTTCGCGCACGGCCTTGACGATATGGACGTAGCCGGTGCAGCGGCACAGGTTGCCGATCAGGCCCTGACGAATTTCTTCATCTGACGGATTCGGATGGCGTGCGAGGAAATCCGTCATGTTCATCAGAATCCCCGGCGTGCAGAAACCGCACTGCAGGCCGTGGTGCTCGCGAAAGCTCTTCTGCAGCACCGACAGTTCCTGGTTGCGCGCGAGGCCCTCGACGGTCGTCACCGCATGGCCGTCGGCCTGCACCGCGAGCATCATGCAGCTCTTCACCGCTTCGCCATCGAGATGGATGGTGCACGCGCCGCATACGCCTTCGTGCGTGCAGCCAACGTGCGTGCCTGTCAGTGCGAGGCGATCGCGCAGGAAATCGACCAGCAGCATGCGCGCCGGAATGGTTTCTTCGTACAGCGCGCCGTTGACCGTGATCTTGACTGTTTGCATGGCATTTTCCCCCTGCGCGCTCAGACGACGGCGCGCGCGAACGCGGTGGCGGCGACGTCGGCGCCCAGCGTCCGGATCAGTTGTTGGCGATAGGCTTCGCTGGCCCATTTGTCGGCCTGGACGTCCGCGCTGTCGGCGATCGCGGCGAACGCGCGTTCGAGGGCGGCGGGCTCGCCTTTCGAGCCGACGAGCGCCGCGTCACCGGCCGTGGCCATCTGTGCGCCGGCGCTGAGGCCCGACAGCGACACGCGCGCTGCGGTACACACCCCCGCGGCGTCCAGTGTCACCTGCACGCAGACGCCGACGACCGGCAGTGCGTCCTTCAGCAGGCCCCACTTCCGGTAGGCGCTGCCGGCACGTCCGGCGACCGGCGCGAAGGCGACCGACTCGAGCATTTCGTCGGGCCGACGTGCCGTCTCCAGCGGCCCGATCAGGAACTCGCTGGCCGGCACCGCGCGCCGCGCGCCGCTGGCGGCAACCAGGTTGAACGTGCCGCCGAGACCGAGCACCACGGCCGGCGTGCACGACGCGACGTAGTTCCAGCAGCAGCTGCCGCCTATCGTGCCGCGGTTGCGGACCTGGCGGTCGCCGACGTGGGCCGCCGCGTCGCGCAGCGCCGCATAGGCACCGCGCAGCCGCTCGTCACCGGCGATCTCGACGTAACGCGTCATCGCGCCAATGCGCAGACCCTGTTCGAAGCCGATGCCTTTCAGCGCCTCGATGGCCTGCAGGTCGATCAGGCAGCGCGGTCGCGCCATGCGCGACTTGATGGCCTGCATCAGACTCTGGCCGCCGGCAATGAACATCGCCTCGCCGTCTTCGTAGCGCGCGTTGGCGGCCAGCGCGTCGGCCACACTCGTGGGCCGCACGTATTCTTCTATATGAGCCGGAAACATCTCCCCTCCCTTCGAACGACGCCGGTGGCCGTGTCCGGCCCCGCCGCCGATGGTGCGTCGCGTGCGCGGACGCTGCAGGGTTGAAACTCTAGCACGCCCCTGCTTTAATGAGCAAACGCTCAACTAACGACACTCACCGTCAGGACGTGTCAGTCACGCCCGGATGCACTGCATAGCAGCAAAGTCTCGGGGCCGACGCGCCGTTATTAATCATACGCTCATTTACGCAGGGCATCGGAAGGATCGAAACCGGATGAAGTACAGCATCGAATGCGTGGTCGCGGACTCGAATGAACTCGGCGAAGGCCCGGTGTGGGACGAGGTCAGCGGCTGCCTCTACTGGGTCGACGGCACCGGCCGGCGCGTCGGCAAACCGAATCTGTGGCGACTCGATCCCCGCACCGGCGCCACTCGCCACTGGACGGTCGATCACGATGTCGGCGCCCTGGCACTGCGTCAGGACGGCACCGCCGTGCTCGCGCTCGATGACGGCTTCTACTTCTTCAATTTCGAGACCGGCGCGCTCGATCTGATCCGCCACATCGATCCCGGGCAGCCACGCACGCGTCTCAACGATGCGAAATGCGATCGCCGCGGCCGCTTCTTCGCCGGCGGCATGGACGACCAGGAAGAGTTGCCGATCTGCGGCCTGTGGCGCCTCGATCCCGATCTGAGCGTCACCCAGGTCGACGCCGGCATCATCTGCTCGAACGGTCCGTGCTGGAGTCCCGACGACAAGACTTTCTACTTTGCCGACACCTTTCAGCAGGTGATGTGGGCCTATGACTACGACATCGCGACCGGCACGCTGGCGAACCGGCGCGACTTCGCGAGCACGCGCGAGGACCCCGGTTTCTTCGACGGTTCGACCGTCGACGCCGAAGGCGGCGTGTGGAACGCGCTGGTGATCGGAGGCGACCTGATCCGCTATGCGCCCGACGGGACCGTCGAGCGGCGCATCGGGATGCCGGTGAAGAACATCACGAGCGTCGCCTTCGGCGGCCCCGAACTCGATGAAATCTACGTGACGTCGATGGCGCGTGTGCGCCACCCCGCCGTCCACGACCACTTCGCGAAGCAGATCAAACCGCAGTTCGGCGCAGGCAGCCTGTTCCGCATTCGCGGTCTCGGCATCAAGGGCATCGCGGAACCACGCTTCGGCGGCTGAAAGGCCGGCGTCGGCACAAGGGACACACCATGATTAAAAAACTCAAAACCGGCGCGACGGTCGCCGCCTCGGCCGCCGCTGACGCGGCGGTCCGCGCCACCGTCGAGACCATCATCACCGACATCCAGACCCGCGGCGAAGCGGCGGTCCGCGAGTACTCGACGCGGTTCGACCATTGGTCGCCCGCGTCCTTCCGGCTCAGCCAGGCCGAGATCGACGCGTGCATCGCGGCCGTGGCGCCCCGGACGCTGGACGACATCCGCTTTGCGCAGGCGCAGATCCGTCGCTTCGCACAGGTGCAGATGCTGTCGATCCGCGACGTCGAGGTCGAGACGATCCCCGGCGTGCAGCTGGGCCATCGCAACATCCCGGTCAATTCGGTCGGCTGCTACATTCCCGGAGGCAAGTATCCCATGGTCGCCTCCGCGCACATGAGCGTGCTGACGGCGAAGACCGCCGGCGTCAAGCGGGTGATCGCGACGACCCCTCCCTACGACGGCAAACCCGAGCCGGCCGTGATCGCCGCGATGGCGCTCGCCGGCGCCGACGAGATCTACGTGCTCGGTGGCGTGCAATCGATCGCCGCGATGGCGCTGGGTACCGACAACATCGCCCCGGTCGACATGATCGTCGGCCCCGGCAACGCGTATGTCGCCGAAGCCAAGCGCCAGTTGTTCGGCCGGGTCGGGATCGATTTGCTGGCTGGCCCCACCGAAACGCTGGTGATCTGCGACGACAGCGTCGATGCCGAACTCGTCGCCGTCGATCTGCTCGGGCAGGCCGAACACGGCCCGACCTCGCCGGCCGTGTGCATCACGACGTCCAGGGAGATTGCCGAGGCCCTGCCGGCGGCGATCGAGACAGTGCTCGCCCGGCTCGCCACGCGCGACATCGCGAGCGTCGCGTGGCGCGACCATGGCGAAATCTATCTGTGCGACACCCAGGAAGAAATGCTCGAACAGGCCGAACGCGTGTGTTCCGAACATGTGCAGGTGATGACGCGCGATCCGGACTGGTTCCTGCAGCGCATGACGAACTATGGCGCGCTGTTCCTCGGCGCCCGCACCAACGTCGCCTATGGCGACAAGGTGATTGGCACGAACCACACGCTGCCGACGCGTGGCGCCGGCCGCTACACGGGCGGCCTGTGGGTCGGGAAGTTCATCAAGACCCATACCTATCAGCGGGTGCTGACCGACGAAGCCTCCGTCCTGATCGGCGAATACTGTTCGCGACTGTGCGAGATCGAGCACTTCGCCGGACACCAGGAACAGGCGGACATTCGCGTCCGCCGGCTCAAATCCGGCGGCGCCTGAGCGCCGCCCATCAGCCCGGAGATCACCCATGTCCTACGAATTCCTGCCCGGCGCGCGCTATCGCATGCCCTCGCATTTCGGCCCGTCGCCGGGTCCGCGCAATATCCCGAAGAGCGAAACGATCGACCACGGCAAGTACCCGCAATCGACGGTCGTGACGCTGCGCTTCCGCACCGATGCCGAGCGCCTCGAAGCGATGATGCCGCCGGGCCTCGCGCTGGCCGGCGAGCCCGTGGTGTCGATCGACTTCGCCTACATCAAGGCGATTCCGTGGCTCGCGGGTCGCGGCTACAACCTGTGTCTCGTGTCGTGGCCCGGCGTGTTCCGCGGCACCCGCGACACCGCGCACGGCCGCTTCGCCGCCGTGCTGTTCGAGAGCTTCGCCGATCCGATCATCACCGGCCGCGATGAGCTGGGGCACCCGAAGATCTACTGCGAAATCCCCGAACCGCGCATCCAGAACGAGCGCCACGTCTGCAGCCTCGCGTGGCAGGGTTATGAGTTCGTGCACGCGGAGGTCGACGTCAGCGCGGCCACCCCCGCGCCAGCGATGACGAGCACCGATCCCTTTCATCCGCCGCACTGGCTGCAGTGGAAGTACATCCCGGGCACGCCACCAGAGGCGGGCCCCGACGCCTCCTACGCGACGATGTCCCCCGATCCGCTCGCCGCCCATCACTATCCGGGCATCAAGGTCGACAGCGCGCTCTGCGGACCGGGTACGCTGAAGTTCAGCGAGGCCCGCTGGGAGGATCTGCCGACGCTCTACCACGTCGCGAACGGCCTCGCCGCGCTGCCGATGCATGAGATCACGCTCGCCGCCGTCACGCGCTCGCACGGCTGGATCGGCGATGTCGGCGACACGCGGCGTCTGGCGTGATGAACGACGCGACCCTGCCGCTGCGTGGCAAGCTCGCGCTGGTCACCGGCGGCGCGGGCGGCATCGGCAGCGCGATCTGTCGCCTGCTCGCGCACCAGGGCGCGCAATTGCTGATCACCTATCACCAGCGCGCCGATCGGGCCGAGGCCCTGGTGGCCGAACTGCCGGGGCCCGGACACGCGGCGCTCAAGCTGTCGGTCCGTGACAAGGCGGATATCGACAGGGCAGCACAGGCTGTCAGCGCCAGTCACGGTCGTCTCGACATCCTGGTCAACAATGCCGGCACGACGCGGGTGGTGCCGCATACGGATCTCGACGCACTGGACGACGCGCTGATCGACGAGATCTTCGCCACGAACTGGCGCGGCGCCTTCGGCATGGTGCGGGCGTTTCGGCCCTTGCTGGATGCAGCCGGCGACGCCGTGGTCGTCAACCTGTCGTCGATTGCGGGCACCACGGCCGTCGGCAGCAACATCGCCTACTGTGCGTCGAAGGCCGCGCTGGACAACATGACCAAGTCGCTCGCCCGCGCACTGGCACCGAAGATCCGGGTCGTGTCGGTCGCCCCGGGCTGGGTGATGGGCGAGTATGCGCGCAGCGCGGATCCGGCCTATCTGCAGCGCCAGCGTGACCTGACCCCGCTGGGGCGCATTGCCGAAGCGGACGACGTCGCGCGCGCCGTGTACGCCGCCGTGACCCTGCTCGGCTTCACCAACGGCGCGATCATTCCCGTCGACGGTGGGCGGCCGCTGAACTGATGGCATGAGCATGCCCGATCCCGCCGCCCCGAAGCCGCGAGCGGGCCGCCGCAAGGATCCCGCGGCGCCCCGCCAACGCCTGCTGCCGGGCGATCGCCAGCACATGATCCTCGAAGGTGCGATTTCCTATTTCGCGGAGTACGGGTTCGATGGCCGCACGCGCGACCTCGCGCGTCATCTCGGCATCAGCCAGGCGCTGCTGTTCCGCTACTTTCCGTCGAAGGCCGCATTGATCGATCGCGTCTACGATGTCGTCTTCCTGAATCGCTGGAGCCCGGCCTGGGAGCAGCTGATCGCCGATCGCACGCAGCCCCTGTCAACGCGGCTGAAGGCGTTCTACAAGGACTACAACCGCAGTATCGATCGCTACGAGGTCATCCGCATTTCGCTGTTCTCCGCGCTGCGCGGCGAAAGCATCAGTGAACGCTACTTCACCCGCATCCGGGAACGCCTGATTCAACCGATCGTGCTCGAGTGCCGCCATGCGCTGGCGCTGGCCGGCCCGTCGGACCGGCCCGTCTCCAGTCACGAGGAGCAACTGGTGTTCAGCCTCCATTCGACGGTCATTTACGGGATAATGCGCAAGCACGTTTTCCATCAGGCCGGTGTCGAGGACCCTGACTTCATGATCGAACTGTATGTCGACGGCTTCATGGCCGGTGCCCGCGATGCGTTTGCGCGCGTGCAGGCGCACCTCGCGGCGAAGGACGCCCGAGCCAACACGCTCGCGACACCCTGACGCCGCACCGCGCTCCGATGCCGGCCCGCTACATGAACGACGTGCTGCCGACCTGCCTGCAATGGCGGGCACAGGGACTGCGCACGGCACTCGTCACGCTCGTGTTCGTCGATGGCTCGGCGCCCCGGCCGCGCGGCAGCCAGATGGCCGTCAACGAACGCGGCGACGCCGTCGGCAACCTCACCGGCGGCTGTGCGGAAGCGGCAATCGTCGCCGAAGCGCAGGCCCGGATGGCCGCCGGCACGAACCGGCTGCTGCGGTATGGGGAGGGGTCGCCGTACATCGATATCCGTCTGCCGTGTGGATCGGGCATCGACGTGTTCTTCGACGTCCTGATCGACGATGACGACCTGCAGCGCGTGGTCAACGCGAATGCGGCGCGCCGACCCGCGGCCTTGTGTATCGACCTGGCGCGCCTGCACGCGACGACGACGCTCGACTGCGCGGTGCCGGCGCCGGAACCGGGCTATGTCAGGATCTTCGAACCCGTGACCCGAGTGCTCGCCGTCGGCAAGGGCCCTCTGCTGCCCTTGATCTGCCAGCTCGGCTCGGCCGCCGAATTCGAAGTCGTGGCGATGTCGCCGGAAGCCGAGACGCTCGAACTGGCGCGACCCCATGCCCGCGAACTGCACGCCCTGTCGACCGCCGATGCGTTTCGCTGCGGCCCGCTCGATCGCTGGACGGCTTTCGTGTCGCTGTTCCATGAACACGAATGGGAGCCGGACGTGCTGCGCGCCGCGCTCGCCTCGGACTGCTTTTACGTTGGCGCGCTCGGCAGCCGCCGCACGGCGGAAGCGCGCCGCGCGGGCCTGCGCGAGGCCGGCGTCGAGGCGGCGGCGATTGCACGGATTCACGGCCCTGTCGGTCTCCCGATCGGCGCCAGGAGTCCGCCCGAAATTGCGCTGGCGATTCTGGCCGAGATCGTGGCCGTGCGCCGCGGAGCATCACCACCCCACCCATGAAGCGGATCGCGGCGATCGTGGCCGCCGCGGGCTTTGGTCGGCGCTATGGCCCCGGCGGCAAACTGCACGCCGCGCTCGACGGCCGGCCGGTGCTGGCGTGGACGCTCGATCTCGTGGCGAGCCTGCCGTTGGCCGCGCGCGTGGTGGTGATCGCGCCGGATGATGTCCCCGCACAGTCACTTGCCCGGGCGGTCGGCGTCACGGCGATCGCCAACCCCGATCCCGCCGCCGGACTCGGACGGTCAATTGCCTGCGGCGTCCAGGCCCTGCCAGCCGACCTCGACGGGGTGCTGATCATGCTCGGTGACATGCCGCTCGCGAGCGCGCACACCATTGAGACCCTGTTGCATCGATTCGACGTGCTCGACGGGCAGGCGATCGTGCTGCCGGTCCATGCCGGCCGGCGCGGCCATCCGGTGCTGTTCGGCGCCGCGCACCTCGTGGCGCTGGCTGCACTCGAAGGCGATCAGGGCGCACGCTCGATCCTGCAGCGCGCCGCCGTGACCGCGGTTGATGTCGACGATCCCGGCGTACTGTTCGACATCGATACGCCGTCCGATCTCGCCGCCGCGCGCCGCGGCGACACGGCAAGCTGAGCACCGGACAGCCCTGGTTGCCGCCAGCCGTCGCGACGCCGGACCGACCTTCAGGCCGCGCGCTGGCGGGCTTTGGGTTTTGCGCGTGAGGGCTTGGCGGCGCGGGTTTTCGGGGCCTTGACCGCCGCCGTGCGGGCCTTGGGTGCCGGCTTCTTCACCACCGCACCCGCCGACGAATGCACCTTGCCGCGCTTGCGCGGATCCCGCTCGAGCAGCCCCGCCGCGGCCAGTTCGGCCATCGCTTCGCGTGTGAATTCGGCCGACGGCGCGTCGCCCGAGATCACGAACATCAGCGTTGAATACTGCTGCTTCGAACCCTTCGTCACGTTCTCGAAGCGCCGGATCACGCCGGGCGGAAACGAGATCACGTCGAGCGGATCCAAATCCACATGTTCGACCTTGCCGCGCGGATTCTCCCAGCTCGCGCGCCATTTGCCGGTGATCGCGATGAAGGTCTCGTTGGTGTCGTGATTGTGCATCATCGGCCCCTTGCCCGGCGTGGCGCGGCAGAAGCCGAGATTGAATCCTTCGGAAATCTTGATCGCCGACAGCCGTGCGGCCTTGTCACCGACCGGAGAGACCATGCCGCCGCTTTCGACCGGCGGCGGCTGAAAACCGATCACGTTGTACAGAATGCGTTCGGCGCTCGGGTGGTAGCTGTCCGGCAGGCCGCCGTCCGAGCCCTTGATCTTCGAGAAGCGCGCCACGCGCTTGAGCATGTCCTTGCGCGTGACCGGCTTGCGCGGAATCTGTTCTTCGTAGTTCATGACCATCCCCCTGTTGTGCGTCGTCAGAAGGTAGCGCAAGGGCTCGAATGCTGACAATCGACGCGGCGCGCGGGGCGCTGGCTCGGCGGATACAGATCCTGCCGGTGAACGCGGCGAGCGCTGCTGCGCGCGGGCCCTGTTCCTGTGCTTTCTGGCAGTCTGGTGGTGACGCAAGTCCCATCCCGGGCTCGGCGCCCGGTGCTCCGGCAGACCACTGGCTGACAGCCCGCGGTGCCGATTCGCGACCTGGCGCACAAGATTTACGTTGCAATGCAACATTTCAGCCCCATACTGGTCTCAGCACAGGCAAGGAGCCAACAGGGCTCCGCTGGAGTAGCACATGGCACGACTGGTACATGAACTGGGCAGCCTCGACCGCGCCCGACTGGTCACACACTTTGCCCACCTGGGCGCCGAAGACCGGCGCCTGCGGTTCGGCCTCGCGGTGTCGACCGAATTTCTCGCCGATTACGTCGGCGGCATCGATTTCACGCGCGATCACGTGTTCGGCATCTTCGGCGATGCGTTCGAGCTGATCGCCGTCGCCCATATGGGCCGCAGCGGCGATGTCGCCGAACTCGGCCTCAGCGTGCTCGAACCCTATCGACGCGAAGGGCTCGCCAAGCGCCTCTACGTCCGTGCACGGCAGCGCGCCACGGCGCTCGGCCGTCGCGCACTGTGGATTCACTTCGTGTCGGAGAACCACGCGATGGCAAGGTTCACGCGCGAACTGGGCATGGAGGTGAAGATGTCGCAGGGCGAGGCTGATGCCCACCTGGCGCTGCCTGACGCATCGCCTCTGCAGCGGGGACTCGACCTGTATCAGTGCCAGATCGACGGACTGCTCGGCACCTGGCGCGGCTTGCTCGCGCCGGTCGACGGCCAGGCGGCATGATCCCGCCGGGCCGCCCGCCGCTCAGGCGTGGATGGCCCTGACCAGTGACGGCCACTGCGTGAACGCGCCGTCGCCCCCCATCGTCGAGTACAGCGACACGCGATCCAGGACGCCGTCGTAGCGCGCGCGCAGCCGCGCCCCGAGTTCGTTGCCCGGCGCGAACACGACGATTTCGTTCAACAGCGCGTCCGGGATGTGCGCCCCCATCTCGTCGAGCCTGCCCTCACGCATCAACTGCCCGAGCTGTTTGCCGAGTGCACCGTGACCGTGGAATTCGAGCACCGCGGCGTAGCTCGGCGTCGACGCATAGAAGGCAATCTGCCGGCGCACCGCCGCTTCCATCTTCGCGCGCTCCGCTTCGGTGTCGCCCGTCACCACGAACACCGGTGAATAGAGTTCGAGATCGTCGACGGACTTGCCACGCGTCCTGGCCCCCGCGTCGAGCGCCGGCCGCACGACTTCCTGCAGGTAGGGCACCGTGTGCATCGGATGGATGTGGAAACCATCGGCGACTTCGCCCGCTGCCTGGCACATGCGCGGATTCACGCCGGCGAGGTAAATCGGAATGTCCGGATGATCGAGCGGGCCCGGGTTGAAGAAATCGTTGATCAGCTTGAACTGGTAGTAAGGCCCCTGGTAGTCGGGCCGCGCGCCGGTCTGGAAGGTCTGCCAGATGGCACGCACGCAGCGGATGTAATCAGCGACGCGCGCCGCCGGGTGCTCGAAGGCTGCCGAGAACCGCCGCTCGACGTGCTGACGCACCTGCGTGCCCAGACCGAGCCGGAAGCGGCCGTTCGAATAGCGCTGCAGATCCCAGGCGATCTGGGCAGTCGAGAACGGCGAACGCGCGAAGGCGACGGCGATGTTGGTGCCGATTTCGAGTCGCGTCGTCGCCTGTGCCGCGAAGGCCAATGGAAAGAACGCGTCGTGCGCGGCCTCGAAGGTCCACACGCAATCGAAACCGTCCTGCTCCAGCGCCTGCGCGCGCTGCGCCACCTCGGCCGGCGCCGCGGCCGCCATCAAGCTGTCTATCTTCATATGCACTCCAGAATCTGCAGGGCACACGCGCGTCGGCGCCGCCCGGGTTCGAGGCCTGGTGTCAGTCGGGCGCGCAAATCCGGATGATCACGCCGCCGGACTTCTCGTCATGTTCGAGCGTCAGCAGTTTGCGGGCTTCGGCTTCGTCGAGCAGCTTGCTGAACGAGCGGTAGCCATAATAGGACTCGTTGAAACCGGGCTGGCGACGCTTGATCGCCTGCTTCACCATCGAGCCCCAGATCTTCTCCTCCGCGCCCCGCTCGGTGATCAGCGCCTCGACCGTTTCCATCACAATGTCGAGTGCTTCCTGCTTGCGATCGTGTTCGCCGACGGTCGGCGCAGCCTCGGCTGGCGCGACATTGCCGTTCACCGCGTCGGTCGGTGCTTCGAGCGGCGTCTCGGCGGGTGCCTCGGCGGCACTGCCCGACGCTGCCACAACCGCGGTCGTCGCGCTCGGCGTGCTGCGACGGCGCGTCGGGCGCTTCTTCTCGTTGCGGACGAGATCGTCGTAATAGATGAACTCGTCGCAGTTCGAGATCAGCAGGTCCGAGGTCGACTGTTTGACGCCGACGCCGATCACGGTCTTGTTGTTCTCGCGCAGCTTGCTGACCAGCGGCGAGAAATCCGAGTCGCCGCTGATGATCACGAAGGTATCGACGTGCGACTTGGTGTAGCAGAGATCGAGCGCGTCGACGACCATGCGGATGTCCGCCGAATTCTTGCCCGACATCCGCACATGCGGGATCTCGATCAGCTCGAACGCGGACTCGTGCATGTTGCCCTTGAACTCCTTGTAACGTTCCCAGTCGCAATAGGCCTTCTTGACGACGATGTTGCCTTTCAACAGCAGTCGCTCGAGGACCTTGCGGATGTCGAACCGGGAAAATTTGGCGTCGCGCGCACCGAGCGCGATGTTCTCGAAATCACAGAACAGCGCCATGATGCTGGTATCGGACTGGACGGCCATCAGAATGCCTCCGCGGCAAGCGCCATCATGGCGTCGGCGCCTGCTTCGACCCGCGCCCGGTGTGCCGGTGTTTCGCAGATCACGTGTGAAAAATAATAGCGACCCACGGCAATCTTGTTCTCATAGAACGCCGTGTCCGCCGCCTTGTTCGCGAGCGCGGTCTGGGCCGCCTTGATCATCAACGCCCACTGGTGCCCCAGCGCGACCAGGCCAAGCAGGTGCAGGTAGGCCATCGAACCGGCCGCCGCATTGTCGGGCTTCATCAGCGCATGGCGCATCAGCCAGCCGGTGGCGCCCTGCAAATCATCGAGCGCCCGCTTCAGCGGCGCGGCGATGAACTCGCGCTGTTCGTCGGCCGCGCATTCCTCGATGCATGCGCCGACGAGCTGCAGGTACGCGCGCAGCGCACGCCCCCCGTTGGCCGGCAGCTTGCGGCCGACGAGATCCAGCGCCTGGATGCCGTTCGTGCCTTCGTAAATCATCGCGATGCGCGCGTCCCGCACGAACTGCTCCATGCCCCACTCGCGGATATAGCCGTGGCCGCCGAAGCACTGCTGGGCGTTCGTCGCGTTTTCGTACCCCTTGTCGGTGAAATAGCCTTTGATCACCGGCGTCAGCAGGCCGATCTGATCTTCGGCCGCGGCGCGTGCTTCCGGCGTCGCGGACTTCTCGGCGAGATCGACCATCAGCGCGCCCCACAGCGCCAGCGAGCGCGCGCCTTCATTGAACGCGCGGGCGTTCATCAGCATGCGCCGCACGTCCGGATGGACGATGATCGGGTCGGCCTTGCCGGCTGCGTTCTTCGGCCCGCTCAGGGCACGCCCCTGCAGGCGCTCGCGCGCGTAGTTCGCGGCGTTCTGGTACGACACCTCGGACTGTGCGAGCCCCTGGATGCCAACGCCGAGGCGTGCCGCGTTCATCATGATGAACATCGCGCGCAGCCCCTTGTCGCGTTCGCCGATCAGGTAGCCCGTCGCGCCGTCGTAGTTCATCACGCAGGTGGCGTTGCCATGAATGCCCATTTTTTCTTCGAGGCTGCCGCACGCGACCGCATTGCGCGCACCGAGGCTGCCGTCCGGGTTCACCAGCACCTTCGGCACGATGAACAGCGAAATGCCCTTGACGCTGTCCGGCGAGTCGGGAAGCTTGGCGAGCACCAGGTGGATGATGTTCTCGGTGAGATCGTGCTCGCCGGAGGAAATGAAAATCTTGGTGCCGGTCAGCCGGTAGCTGCCGTCCGCCTGCGGTTCGGCACGCGTGCGCAGCAGGCCGAGATCGGTCCCGCAGTGCGGCTCGGTGAGGTTCATCGTACCGGTCCAGCGGCCGTCGACCATCGGCGGAATGAACAATTGCTGCTGCTCGGGTGAGGCCACGGCGCGAATCGCGGCAATCGCACCCTGCGTCAGCATCGGGTACATCGTGAAGGCCATGTTGGCCGCAATCATGTATTCCTCGAAAGCCGTCGCGACCACGTGCGGCAGTCCCTGACCACCGAACGCGGGATCGCCGGCGAGCCCGCCCCACCCCGCTTCGACGAACTTCGCATAAGCGTCCCGGAAGCCGTCAGGGGTCTGCACGCGGCCATCCGGATGGCGCTTGCAGCCCTGCTCGTCACCGGTCCGGTTCAACGGCTGGATGACTTCTTCGGCGAATCTGCCGCCCTCTTCGAGCACGGCGGCGAGTGTGTCGGCGCCGATCTCGGCAAAGCCCGGCAGCGCCGCATACTGCCCGAGGTGCAGGACCTCGTTGAGAATGAACAGGCTGTCTTTGACCGGGGCTTTGTAAGTGGGCATGGGGGCTCTCTCCGCGTGGCGCAGGCGGGCATCTTAACAGGCTGGTGAAAAACCTCGCGAGGGCGCCGGTGGCACCGCAGGCCTCGGGGCGCAGGGGTCTTCATCGGCCAATGTGACCCACCACCGGTGCCTGTCGCCTGCACCCGTCCGTGACCACCCTGTCGGCGGCTGCCGGCACTCCGCCACGCCGCGTGGCCGCGTCACAGATGTTTGCCTGCCACCCTGATGCAGACCGCTATGCGCCACCAGTCCGGATGATTAGAATTGAAGCGCATCTCGCCTCCTCCACCGATCCTGTAACGACGGTTGATCAAGACCATGTCCATTGCTGCCCGCTTCGCCGTGTCCCCTGCCCGCTTCGGCGAGGGCATCGTCTGGTCGACCACGTACACCGGCCGGCGTGACGAGCTCGTCGGCGCGGGACTCGCGAGCCACTCGCAGTTTCCGGTGACGTCGAAGGCTCGTTCGTCCGCCAACGGCGCACATCCCGAATCCGGCCGCTGGTACCTGTGGCAGGAACAGCCGAACGGCGACGTGTGGTCGATCACCTACTACACCGACGGGTTCATCGGCGAAATCGATCACGACGGCCTGCGGCAGCTGCAGCGCCACCTGCTGCACGATCTGCAGATCACGCCGGAAACGATCGGCGCCATCGTGCTCGCCTGGCGCAGCCACGCCGCGAATCAGAATCTCTGATCCGGGCCCGCAGACTGCCTCGATGCGCCGGCTCTCATCCGCCGCGCTGCTGGTCACCGCCACCGCCGTCGCAGCGCCATTGGCGCCGGAACTCGTGTTCGAACGCGCGGCGCCGAGCATTGTCACCGTGTATGCGGCCGACCGGCAGGGCCAGGTCGTCAGCCAGGGCAGTGGTGTCGTGGTGGCACACGCACATGTGCTCACGAACTGCCACGTGCTGAAAGGCGCGGACTACGTCGGCCTGAAGGCCGGCAGCGCCGCCGTCAGCGCCGAGCTCGTCGAAGTCAGGCTCGAGCACGACCTGTGCCTGCTGAAGTCCCCGCTGCTGCCGGCGCCACCGCTCGCGCGCGCCAGTTCGCTCGATCTGCGGGTGGGCCAGCGCGTGTTCGCGCTCGGCGCACCGCTCGGTCTCGATTTGACCTTCACCGAAGGCATGGTGTCGGGGCTGCGTCGCGAAGAAGACTATCCGCTGATCCAGACCAGCGCCGCGGTGTCGCCCGGCTCCAGCGGCGGCGCACTGCTCGCGCCCGACGGCCGCCTCGTCGGCATCGTCACCTTCCAGGCCAGCGATGGCGAGCAACGCAGCCAGAATCTCAATTTTGCGATGCCGATCGATCTGCTCGACGGCTTCCGGATGCTGCCGCGATGAACGAAGCGACCGACGATTCCGCCGGCGACGATGACAACGCCGACGAGGCGAGCGATCAGGCGCGACAGGTCTTCACGATCGAGTACACACTGCGCGACGACGATCCGCCGTTCGCGCCCGACGTGCTCGCGCGCCTGACGGGACTGTCGAAGCTGCGCATCAAGGATGCCATGACCAAGGGCGCGGTGTGGCGCGCGCGTGACGGTCGCAAGCCAGAGCGCATGCGGCGCGCGACGACGCCCCTGAAGATCGGCGACCGCGTGAACCTCTACTATGATTCCGGCGTGCTCGGGCTGGTGCCGCCCGTACCGACGCTGATCGCCGATCGCAAGCGCTACAGCGTGTGGTTCAAGCCGCCGAGCCTGCTCGTCGAAGGTTCGCGCTTCGGCGATCACGCCACGCTCGCCAGCCAGGTCGCGCGGCATTTCGAGCCGCGGCGCGAGGTTTATCTCGTGCACCGGCTGGACATGGAGGCGAGCGGGCTGCTGGTGATCGCCCACAGTCGCCAGGCCGCCGCCAGGCTGTCCGCGCTGTTCCAGGCGCGCACGGTCGACAAGCGCTACAGGATCGAGGTGCGAGGCGATCTGCGACCGCGCGGCGAACACGGGCGCATCGACCTGCCGCTCGACGACAAGCCGGCCGTCACCGACTACCGCCTCGAGGTTTATCGCGAGGCAGAAGATCGCAGCGTCGTGCTGGTGAAGATGCTCAGCGGCCGCTATCACCAGATCCGGCGGCACTTCGACGCCATCGGTCACCCCGTGATCGGCGATCCGCGTTACGGACAGGGCAACAAGGACCCGCAGGGCATGCGACTGTCGGCGATCGGCATCGCATTCACCGATCCATGGACGCGCCAGCCCGTCAGCTACGGCGAGTTGCCAGCGTGAGCGACGTCGCCTTCCGCGCGCAGCTGTGCTTGAATGGGCCGATGCCGACGCGCGAAATCGACCGATGACCGCCCTCCTGCCCGATGGAGATCTGCCCGGCTGCGCCGCCGATCGCTGCGGCGTGGAAATGGTGTCGTCGCCGGCCATCCCGCTGCGCACCGCGAGCGCGCAGCTCGACGTCGTGTCGGATGTCATCTGTCCGTGGTGCTATGTCGGCAAGCAGCGTCTGCGCCGGGCGCTCGCCCTGCTCGGTGTCGAAGTCGACATCACCGTGCGCTGGCGCCCGTTCGAGCTGAACCCCTCGATGCCGGCCGGCGGCCTCGAGCGCGACGTGTATTACGAGCGCAAGTTCGGCAGTGAAGCACAGGCGCGCAGCCGCTATGCGCGCGTGATCGAAGCGGCCGCCAGCGAGGGGCTCACGCTGTCCTACGACCGCATCGGCCGGATCCCGAACACCCGCCTCGCCCATCGCCTGATCTGGCTGGCCGGGACACGTGACGCGCAGTCGGCGGTGGTCGACGCGCTGTTCTCGGCCTATTTCGTCGAAGGCCTGGACCTCGGCGACCTCGGACTGCTGACGGACATCGCCGTCAGCGTCGGCTTCGCGCGCGAAGCGGCACTGGCCGCGCTGCGCGGCACGGCGGGCGCCGCGGAAGTCGCGGCCGACGAGGCGGCCACGCGCGCGCTGGGCATCGACGGCGTGCCGGCCTTCCTGTTGAACGGGCGCTTCGTGCTGTCCGGCGCGCAGTCGCCGGAAACCATCGCCCTCGCGCTGACCGCGGCGTTGCGGCGTCACGCATGAACGGCGCGGCGCCCACCGACGCCCGCTACGTCAGCCTCGCGACGCGCAAACGCGATGGCACCGAAGTCCGCACGCCGGTGTGGATCGCCGAACGCAACGGCCGACATTACGTGTTCTCGGCCGCCGATGCGGGCAAGGTCAAGCGGGTCCGGGCCCAGGGGGGCGCGCACCTTGCCGCCTGCACCGCCCAGGGCCGTGTGCTGGGCCCCTGGGTCAGCGCCCGCGCCCGTATCGTCGCCGACAGCGCCACCGTGGACGTGGCCTATCGCGCGCTGTATGCGAAATACGGCTGGCAGATGCGCGCGATCGACTGGCTGTCGAAACTGACCGGCCGCTACGATCGACGCGCCATCATCGAACTGGAACTGGATCAGGCATGACCACGCATCCCGCACACGCGCCGTTTCTGCACGCGACCCCGACCATCGACTTCGACGCCCCCGCCGTGCAGGCTTTCGTGCAGGCGCATGACACCCCCGGCGCCGACGACCGCGCGCGCGCGGTCGGGCTCTACTACGCCGTGCGCGATCTGATCCGCTACGACCCCTATTCAATCGTCATCAGCGAAACCGGCCTCAGCGCCAGCGAGGCGGTCAGGCGCGGGCGCGGCTGGTGCGTGTCGAAAGCGGTGCTGCTGACGGCCTGCTGTCGCGCGATCGGCATTCCCGCGCGTCCGGGCTACGCGGACGTGCGCAACCACCTGTCGACGGCGCGCATGCGTGAACTGATGCGCACCGATGAATTCCGCTGGCACGGCTATACCGCGATTCTGCTCGACGGCCAGTGGGTCAAGGCGACGCCGGCGTTCAACATCGAACTGTGCGAGAAATTCCGGTTGCACCCGCTCGAATTCGACGGCCGTGGTGACTCGATCTATCACCCGTTCGATCTCGAAGGACGGCAGCACATGGAATACCTGCGCTACCGTGGCGAGTTCGCGGACGTGCCGGTGGCCGAGATGCGGGCGGATTTCGCGGTGTTCTACGCCCACATGATGGATCAGCTCGGCAGCGGCGATTTCGACGCCGAGGTCAGCCGGGAGACTCGCTGACCCCGACGCAGATCCCGGCGCGGCTGTCAGTCGACGAGCGCGGTCACGACCAGGTCCGCCAGGCGCTGCAGGCGCTCGCAGTGGTAGGTCTCTTCCATCAGCCCGGTCGACAGGAAAGAGAACGTCAGTTCGCTGACCGGATCGACCCAGAAGCAGGTCGAGCCGGCGCCCCAGCCGCAGAAGGTCTGCGGGCTCGAGAAATTGCTGAGCGGGCCGGGCTGGATCCCGCTGCCGCGCACGAAGAAGCCGATGCCGATGTTCGCCGGCCACGGCGCCCAGCCGCGCGTATCGCGCGCATAGTCGAACAGCACATTGCGGCGGTCCCCGGTGTGATTCTGCGCGCAGTAGGCCAGCGTTCGCGGCGACAGGATGCGCACGCCGTCGAGTTCGCCGCCACGGGCGAGCATCGACGCGAAACGATGCAGATCGGCGCTCGTTGTCAGGTAACCGCCCGCCGGCACCTCCGCGCCCTCCATCAGCACCACCTGCCCCACCCCGGCCACTTCCTGCGGATAGAACATGCCGGGCTCTTCATAGCAGGCGACGACCGGGCACAGTTTCGCGACGAGATCTGCGCGCGGTCCGAGGCTCGTGTTGCGCATGCCCAGCGGCTCGAACAGGTCTTCGGTGATGATCCGACCGAACGACCGGCCCCGGCCGTCGACGCGACGCACGAGATCGGCGAGCACCGCGTGCGCGGCGATGATCGAATAGTTCACGCGTTCGCCCGGCAGCGACTCCGGGCGCTGCGTGCCGATCCACTCGGTCAGCTTCTCGACGTTCGTGATGACGTCCAGCGGTACGGCCGGGATCGCCGAGAGGATGCCGCTCGTGTGCGTCAGCAGATGAAAGACCGTCACTTCGCGCAGGCCCCGCGTGCGGAAACCGGGGATGATCTCGCCGACCTGCATCGCGAGGTGCAGGTCGCCGCGCTCGATGCGGTTGAGCACCAGCGCATTCGTGAACTGTTTGCCAATCGAGAACGAGACGAAAGTCTCGTCGCCCCGCATGCGCCGGCCGGCAGCCCGATCCGCGTCGCCATGCACCGCGTCGAGCACGAGGTGGCCGCGGCGTCCGACCTTGAGCTGCGCGCCGTGGTAGCGGCCCGCGGCGATGTCGGCGTCGATGCGCGTGCCCACGCGGGCGAGGCGGTCGGGATCGAAACCCAGCGTCCTGGCATTGTCGGCGATCATGTGTGTCCTCCGGAGGTCGGGTCAGATGTTCTTGCTGCCATAACTCGCCGCAATGCTGTCGAGCGGCGACTTCTGGATGCCGTGATTCGGAATCGGGTAACGCAGTCCGTTGTCGCTGAGGTTTTTGAGCCCGTCGACCACCTGCGGCAGGAAACTCGGCGGAATTGCCATCAGCATTTCCTCGTCGAGCACGCCGCCGAATTTGCGCTCGGCGTAACACGGCAGCGACAGCGAGGGTTCACCAGTCTTCAGGGCATTGCCCCACGAGTCCGCACACGCGCTCTCGCCGACACAGCTGAAGTTGTACTTGCGGTAGTTCAGGTACTGCAGGCCGTTGATGAACGTGATCATCTGGCCGGGCGTGGCGTAAATCAGGCAGATGTCCGGGTTGTCGAGCCGGCCGGCGGTCAGCGGCGAGGCCGCGATCGCCTGGTAGTCGCCATAGCTCGCGCAACTCATTGCTCGCTGGTGCGCGCCGCTGTCTTCGAGCGTGCCGTACCACACGCCTTTCATCGCCTTGCCGCTGAGGAATTCCTCGTCCGGCTTCGCGAGCCCGACGACCGCGCCGCACTGCGCGCCCATCAGGTTGTCCATCGTCACGCCGAGCGTCCAGCCCAGCCAGCGCGACTGGCCGACGATCTGATCGAACGCGAACTTCTCGCCGGCAGGCGGGCGGCGAATGCGCGGGATCGCGAGCATGTCCTCGACGGTGCGAAAGCGCTTGAGGCCGATAGGTGTCGCCTTCAGGCGCAAGTAACGGTTCAAGGCGTCGACAATGGCGTTGAAGTCGTAGCCGGTGGCGTCACCCCAGCAATTCGGTGTCATGCAGGCTCACTCCCCGCGCGCGCTGCGCGCGTCATCAATGAGGCGCGGGTCGCGCCCCGGTTCATTCGATGATGCGCAGCGCCGGCGTAGGCTCACGCAGGCGAACCATGCCGGCACCGCGCACCGTCATCACCGTATCGCCGGTCGCGTCGACGACTTCGACCTTGTGAAAGAACAGGCCCCGGTCGGGCTTCGACTGCGAGCGCCGCTTGTCGAGCACGGTGACGCGGACCGTCAGCTTCGCGCCCGGCCGCACGGGCTTCAGCCAGCGGATTTCGTCCAGTCCCGGTGAGCCGAGACCGGCATTCGCCGACACGAAGTGATCGACCATCAGGCGCATCATCGCGCTCGCCGTGTGCCAGCCGCTCGCGATGATGCCGCCATACGGCGACTCGGCTGCGGCTGCGCGATCGACGTGAAAGCGTTGCGGATCGAAACGTCGCGCGAAGTCGACGATCTCGGCCTCGGTCAGTGCATAGTCGCCGAGCTCGTAAGTCGCGCCGACTTCGTAATCTTCGAAATAGCGATCTGACGTGGGCGTGCTGAAGGTTGCGTAGGCCATGCGTTGCTTCTTCCATTCTCAGGTCTCGCACTATAACGCAGCCCGCCGGGTGGACGCCGGACCGGCGTGCCGTGCATCATGCGCGCACGCTGAAGCCTGCGGAGCAATCACGGGAGTACACGGTGGCGAGTCTGTGGGTCTTGGTGTTCATGGGGGTCCTGGTGTGGTCCGGGATCCAGCCGAAGGATTACGCCACCTGGGGGCTCGAAGTCGCGCCCGCGGTGCTGGGCCTGTTGATCCTGTGGGCCACGCGCCGCAGCTTTCCGCTGACCACGCTGCTGTACCTGATGATTCTCGTGCACTGCGTGATCCTGATGGTCGGCGGCCATTACACCTACGCCGAGGTGCCGCTCGGCGAATGGGTCAAGCCGCTGTTCCAGTTCGAGCGCAACCATTACGACAAGCTCGGCCATTTCGCCCAGGGCTTCGTGCCGGCGTTGATCGCCCGCGAGGTCCTGCTTCGGCGGCGGGTGCTCGCCCGTCGCGGCTGGCTCGGGTTTCTCGTGCTGTGCATCTGCCTCGCGCTGAGCGCGACCTATGAGCTGCTGGAATGGGCCGTCGCCGAGTGGTCCGCGCAGGGTGCGGAAGCCTTCCTCGGCACGCAGGGCTACGTGTGGGACACCCAGTCCGACATGGCCTTCGCCGGCATCGGCGCCCTCGTCGCGCTGGTGACGATGCGACGCTTCCACGACCGCCAGCTGCGCAAATTCAGCTCCCTGTAGGCCGCGGGCGCCGGCGCGGGACTTGACCTGGCGCAGGCGGGCGCTGCGCCCTGCGGTTATGCTGCACATGCGGAATCGCCCGCCGAACCCTGCCCTTCTGCCATGACCGACGCCACTTCCCGTTCCGTCAATCCCGTGCCTGCCACCGCCGGCTGGCTGGGTTACCTGGGTCTGCTGCCATTCTTTGCGCAGGCCGCCGCGGCGGTGCTGGCCCCGCCGGGCCCGGACAGCCTCGCCTCCCATGCCGCCTATGGCGTCGCGACCTATGGGGCGGTGATTCTGTCTTTCCTCGGCGGCATCACCTGGGGCCTGACCGTCAACAGCCCGCACCTGAACAACACCCAGGGCAGTCGCGAGCTGATCTACAGCATGCTGCCCGCGCTCGGCGCGTGGGCCGCGATCCTGTTGCCGACCACCTTCACGCTGTGGTTCTGCGCAGTGGGTTTCCTCGTCGCTTTCATCCACGACTGGCGCACCGCCAGCCTGCACCACCTGCCGCCCTGGTTCCTGCGCCTGCGCCTGCATCTGAGCCTGGGCGCGATCGTCAGCGTGGTGCTGACCGCCGTGTATCGCTGACGAGCGACGCCGCGGCTGTCCTGTCACCTGCCGGCATCCACCGGCAGGCGACCGCCCGCGCTAGTGTGCGAGCAGCAGATTGCAGGGCCGCTTCTTCAGGAAATGGCTCGTGAAGTCCCCGAACAGCAGCCGCTTGAGCCGGGAGTGGGAATAGGCGCCCATCACGAGCAGGTCGGCGCCCACTTCGCGATAGCACTCCGCGAGCTGCAGCGCCGGACTGTCGGCGGCGCGCAGCACCATCGGCGACGTCGCGACGCTGTGCACGTTCATCAGGTAGTCCGCGATGTCCTGCACCGATGGCTGGGCCGACGGCTCGCCATCGTCTTCGATCGCGACGAGGTACACCTGCCGCGCCTTGCGGAACAGCGGCAGTGCGTATCGCAGCGCGTGCTTGGCCGACGCGGACGGTTTCCACGCATACACCATCGCCATCTGTTCGAGGCTGGCCGCCTGCGGCGTGTGCGCGATCAGCGCGAGCGGCGCACCGGCTGCAATCAGCACCTGCTCGATCGCGTACTGCACGACTGCGGGTGACAGGTCGAAGCTGCCGACGATCATGTCGTGCAGGTAGCCGAGGCGGGCCATCACGGTTGCAGCGTCTTCACGCAGATCGAGCGCGTCGCCCCAAATCAGATGGCTTGCCGAGGACGATCGCTTGAACGCGGCAATGGCCGTCTCCGCGTGCGCTGTACGCTGCCTGTCGTAAGCCTTGCTCAGGAAGGCCTGCGCGCGCTTCAGGCCGTCGACTTCGATCAGGGCCCGGTACTCGGCGCGCTCGTCGGCGCTCAGCAGGCTGAGCATGTCGGCCGCAAAGCGGCACGCGACCGACGCCCCGAGTCCGTCGGCCACCGCGGCGGAAAACGCCAGCGCGGCCTGTTCGGCCGGTTCGCCTGAATAGAGCACGGCAACATTCGTCAGCATGGAGCACCTCGGTTCGGATTCGTCGGATCGACGGACGCTGTCAAGGCTAGGACTTTGCCCGGGCGCCGCGTTGATCCAGCGCAAACAACACCGCGCCGACCGGCCAGCGGCGCACCATCCCCTCCGCGACCGTCCCCGCGTTCAGGCGCCGGCAAACGCCGTGCAGGCCTCGCGCAGCAGCGGCGCCAGGCGCTCGATCCAGGCGCGCTGGCCGGCGGCGCTTGCGATGCAGTCCTGGCGCAGTTCGATCAGCACGTGCGGCAGGCCGCGCCGCTCGCCGTGCACGGGCACACCGTAGTCGCCGTCATCGGTCAGGCGGTACGGAATGTTGTCGCCGACGGTCAGCGCCGGATCGCGCTGCAGCGCCTCGAGCAGCAGATCGGCGACGCGCCGATCGCGATTGGACAGCAACGCGACTTCCCACGGGCGCGCGGTGCCGGCATACACCGGCGTGAAACTGTGCACGGCCACCAGCAGCGTCGGCCGCCCGCGGCGCGCGTCGAGCAGCCGGGCAATCGTGCCGTGATAGGGCTCGAACAGCGCGTCCTGCCGCGCGCGTCGTGCCGGCTCGTCGAGTGCCGTGTTGCCAGGAATGGCCGTCGCTTCGCTGACCACCGGGAACAGGTCCTGACGGTGCGGCGGCCGGTTCATGTCCATTACGAGCCGCGAATAGCCGCTCGCGACCAGCGTTGCGTCCAGCATCTCCGACAGGCCGCGCGCCACCGCGAGCGCGCCGATGTCCCAGGCGATGTGTCGATCGAGATCAGGGGCCGCGACCCCGAGATCGCCCAACGCCTCGGGAATGGCCTGACTCGCATGATCGCAGGTCAGGAACACGGGCGATGTGCCGGCCGGCCGCCCGACGCTGACGGCCGGCGCTTCATGGGCCCGCAGCAGGCTCAAGCAGTGCCTCCGTCGCCCGCGTTGCCCGCCGCGTCGGGATAGAGTTCGGGATGCCGGTAGCGCTTCGCCCAGCCGAAACCCTGCCAGGTCACGAGTTTCTTCGGCACGATCTTGAACGTCCAGCAGGGTTCGACGTTGACGCCACCGCGATACTCGGCGGCCTTCTCACCGAGGTAGCGCGGGCCGGTGTGCTGTTCGCCGATCAGGTTCCAGATCGATTTCTCGCCGTTCATCAGCACCGGACCAACCGCGGCTTCGACGACCACCGCGGTGCCCTCGCAGATCACTTTCCTGATCGGCGCCGTCGGCTCGTCGACGACCAGCGACACGCGCGGATCGAGCGCCATGAAATGGCACCATTCCGAACGCTCACGACCGACGACCCAGAACGCGCTGCCGTCCCAGTGGTACCAGACCGGGATCACGTACGGCCAACCGTCCGGCTTCAGACAGGCCAGCCGCGCCAGCCACGGCCCCCGCAGAAACTCGTTCATCTCCTGCGGCGTCATGCCGCCCAGCTTGCCCCGCCAGTCGCTCATGCCTGCGCTCCTGTTGCGGCACGCGGTGACGGACACCGGTGCCGGACTGATTCATTCGGACGATTTCCCCGGACGATTCCCCAATACCGCTAATAGACTTCGAAATACTCGCGGTGCTCCCAGTCGGTGACGTGCGCGAGGAAGCGGTCGATCTCGTTCTGCTTGATCGCGAGCAGGTAATCGACGAACACATCGCCGAAGCCGGCGCGGTACATCGCGTCCGTGTGCAGCGCCGCGGTCGCGTCCATCAGGCTGCGCGGCAGCTTCGGCTTGTTGCACTCGTACGGCGAAAGCTCGGGTGGACCGGGATCGAGCGCCGCGTCGATGCCGGCGAGGCCGGCGACGATCTGCGAGGCCATGTACAGGTAGGGATTCGCACAGGGTTCGCCGGCGCGGTTCTCGATGTGCGAGGCGCGATCGCCAGGGCCACCGAGCACCCGGATCATCGCCGCGCGATTCTCGCGCGCCCAGGTGATGCGATCGGGCGCGAAGGAATTCGGGCGATACCGCTTGTAGCCGTTGATCGTCGGAGTCGAGAACACGCAGCCGGCGGCCGCGTGCCCGAGGATGCCGGCGACATACTGGCGACCCAGCGGACTCAGCACGTCGTCCGAGCCGCTCATGTTCGCGAACAGGTTCGTGCCGGTGTCTGCGTCGATCAGCGACTGGTGCAGGTGCCAGCCACTGGAGAAGAAGTTGGGCAGCGCCGGCCGCGTCATGAAGGTGGCGTGATAGCCATGGCGTCGGCACAACTGCTTGGTCGCGGTGCGGAACAGCAGCATGTCATCGGCCGCGCCGATGCCGCGCACCGGGTCGAAGGTGAACTCGCACTGGCCCGGGCCCCATTCATCCTCCATCGTGCGCAACGGCAGTTTCAGTGCCTCGAGATTGTCCTGCAGCATCTGCAGTATCGGATCGATCTCGTCCTGCCGTTCCTCGGTGAGATACTGGAAGCCGTGCGCGATGGCCGACACGCGCGGCGGATCCGGCGGCCAGCCCGACTGCTCCGGGGCGAGCATGCGGTCTTCGAGTTTCGTGATGTAGAACTCGACCTCGAGGCCGGCAACGAAATCGAGACCGCGCCGGTGCAGTTCGCGCAGCTGTTTCTTCATCACCGCGCGCGTGTCGAACGGCATCGGCTCGCCGTTCGCGAGATACATCTCGCTGAGGATCCAGCCCGTGCGCGCGGCCCACGGCAACACGCGGAAGGTCAGCGGGTCGGGCACGAGTATCGCGTCCGGACCACCGGCGAGCGAGGTCATGCCGAGGCCCGCGTCACTGCTGAACATCGGCGCGAACATGTTGTTCGTCGTGTCCATGAACAGCGTCGCCGTCTGGAAGTCGATGCCGTTGCGCAGCGCCTGCATGAAGTCGTGCGTCATCACGTGTTTGCCACGCACGACGCCGTGCTGATCCCCCCACGCGATGCGGATGGTGCGCAGGCGGTGGCGCGCGATTTCCGCCTCGATCTCTTCGATGGCTGCCAGTTGCGCTGCAGTGTGCAGGCCATGGCGGGTGACGAAATCGACCTGACCAACACTGCCGTCCTGGACGCTCATCTCGTTGCCCCCTTGCAGAAATGCGCTGTTGGGGAGTATAGAAACATGGCCCCGGCAGGCCAACCGCCGCCGTCAACCAGATTCACCGCCGGCAGCGCCGGCAGGGAGCATGACGATGCCCGCCAGCAAGACGTCGTACAGTCGCGAGATTGCATTGCTGCCAGGACAGGCTGCGCTGCTGATGATTGACATGCAGAACTATTGCTGTCATCCCGACGGCGGCCTGTTCCGCACCTGCCCACCGGATGAACTCGCGGCGCGCTACGCGTACTTCCGCCGCCAGCTCGACTCCGTCGTCATTCCGAACCTGCAGCGCCTGGTGTCCGCCTGCCGGCAGACGGGCGTCGAGGTGATGCACACGACGATCGAGGCCCTGACTGCCGACGGCCGCGATCAGAGCCTCGACTACAAGATCAGCGATATCCTGGTACCGCGCGGCTCATGGGATGGTCAGGTGATCGATGCACTGGCGCCGATCTGCGACGAGATTCGCCTGCCGAAGACCGCCTCGAGCGTGTTCAACTCGACCAACATCGACTACCTGCTGCGGAACCTCGGCGTGACCCAGCTCGTGATCGGCGGCGTCGTGACCGATCAGTGCGTCGAGTCCGCGGTGCGCGATGCCTGCGACCGCGGCTACCTCGTGACTCTGATCGACGACGGCTGCACGGCCTTTTCGGCCGAGCGGCATCGCAGTTCGTTGGCGGCGCTCGCGGGCTATTGCCGACAGCGTCCGACCGATCTCCTGCTCGAGGAGATTCGCGGACAGCGCCCGCGCTCCGCGCTCGGCTGAGGCCGGCCGTCCCCGATGGCGTTCACCGCTGCCTCTGCCGCCGCCGCGCGCGCCGATTTCCCCGCGCTGGCGCGGCACATGAATGGCACTCCGCTCGCCTGGTTCGACGCGCCCGGCGGCACGCAGGTGCCGCAGGCCGTGATCGACGCGGTGAGCCGGGTGTATCGCGACTGCAACGTGAATCTCGGCGGCCTGTTCGACACCTCGCGCGAAGCCGGTGAGGTCGTCGCCGCCGCCCGCGCTGCTGCCGCCGACTTCCTCGGCGCGGCGAGCCCCGCCCAGATTTCGTTCGGCGCGAACATGACGACGCTGAATTTCGCGCTGGCGCGCGCGCTGGGCCGGCGGTTGCAGGTGGGCGACGAGATCATCGTCACCGCGCTCGATCACGAAGCGAATCGTGGCCCGTGGCTGAGCCTCGCCGAACGTGGCGCGGTGATCCTCGAGGCCCGGCTGAAGTCCGACGGCACGCTCGATCTCGATCACCTCGCGAGCCTCGTCGGTCCGCGCACGGCGATCATCGCCGCCGGTATTGCGTCGAACGCGCTCGGCACCGTGACGCCGTTCGCGCCGATCCGCGAGCTTGCGCAGGCCTACGACGCATTGACCATCGTCGACGCCGTGCATCATGCGGCGCACCTGCCGCTCGACTTCGAGGCGCTCGGCTGCGACTTCCTGCTGTGCTCGGCCTACAAGTTCTACGGCCCGCACGTCGGCGTCCTGTGCAGCCGTGCCGGCCTGCTCGACACGCTCGAACCGGACCGTCTGAGCGTGCAGCATCAGGCCGCGCCGCACCGGATCGAGACCGGCACGCCGAACTTCGCGGCGCTCGCCGGCGTGACGGCCGCGATCGACTACCTGGCCGCGTTCGGCGCCGGCGCTGACCGGCGCGAGCGTGTGCTCGATGCGATGCAGTCACTCGCCGACTATGAACATGGCCTCGCCGTGCAGTACGCGACCGGACTCGACGCGCTGCCGGACCTCATGCGCCATGGGCCACCGCTCGACACCTGGCCACGGGCGCCGACGGTGTCATTTGCACGCGCCCGCGGCGTCGCGCCGCTCGCCGCGGCGCTCGGCGCGCAGGGTTTCCAGGTCTGGCACGGACACTTCTACGCGCGGCGCGTCGTCGAGAGTCTCGGGCTCGCCGATCAGGGCGGGCTGCTGCGCGTCGGCTTCGCGCTCTACAACACGCCGCAGGAGGTCGATCGCCTGCTCGACGCACTGCGGACCGTCATCGCCGACGGCCTTTGACAGCCCTTGCAGGGCGCCGCTACCATCCGGGCACTTTTCACCCAGGACCTGCGCCGCCGTTTCGTCGGTGTGCGCGGTCTGCCTGTCGGAAGAATGCGCGCGACATGAGCAAGAAATCCCCCGCCGCCGCGGCCGGCAGCGCAAAGACCGATGACACGCTGCTGGCGTGTTACCGCGCGATGCTGCGCATCCGCAAGGTCGAGCAGCGTCTCTCCAAGCTGTTCGCCGACAAGGAAGTGCCCGGGTTCATCCACTTGAGCATTGGCCAGGAGTCGGTGCCGGTCGCCATCAGCCGCCATCTGCGCGACAGCGACACCATCGCCGCCACGCATCGCGGCCACGGCCAGGCGCTGGCGAAGGGCATCGATCTCCACGGCTTCGTCGCCGAGATGATGGGACGCGAGAGCGGCATCTGCCGCGGTCGCGGCGGTTCGATGCACATCGCCGAGGCCAAGGTCGGCATGCTCGGCGCCAATGGCATCGTCGGCGGCGGCATGTCGATCGCCACCGGCAGCGCGCTCGCGCACAAGCTGAGCGGCAAGGGCGACATCGCCGTGTGCTATTTCGGCGACGGCGCCCTGGCCGAAGGCATCTTCCACGAATGCCTGAACCTCGCCGCGCTGTGGTCGCTGCCGGTGCTGTTCGCCTGCGAGAACAACGGCTGGGGCGAGTTCTCGCGCACCGACCGCCAGTTCTGCGGCAAGCTGGCCCAGCTCGCCGGCGCCTTCGACGTGACCTACCGCTTCGCGAACGGGCTCGACGTCGCCGACGTGACCCAGGTCGCCGGCGAACTGATCGACGTCATGCGCGTCGACCGGCGTCCGGCCGTGCTCGAGTGCAAGGTCGAGCGTTTTCACGGCCATTTCGAAGGCGACCCGCAGAAGTATCGCGATCCGGCCGAACTGGCCGCCCTCGCCGACAAGGATCCGCTAGCGCACGCGCGCCTCGCGCTCGAACGCGCCGGTGTCGATCCGGCCAGCCTCGACGCCCTGGACGCCGAACTGACGCGTGAAATCGAAGCCGCGGTGGACGCCGCGCGCGCCGCGCCGCAACCGGACTTCGCGTCGGCCCGGGCCGACGTCTACGCGCACTGAGGGGCACATGGAACAGATGCGATTCGGACAGGCGATCGGCAAGGCACTTGCCGACGCGATGCAGGCCGACCCCACCGTCATCCTCTTCGGCGAAGACATCGGCGAGGCCGGCGGCCCATTCGGCGTCACGCGTGGGCTCTACCAGACCTTTGGCGCCGCACGCGTGCTGGACTTTCCGATCTCCGAAGCCGCGATCGTCGGCACGGCGGTCGGCGCCGCGCTGTCGGGCTACCGCCCCGTCGCCGAAATCATGTTCATGGACTTCTGCACGCTGGCGATGGATGCGATCGTCAACCAGGCGGCAAAAGCGCATTTCATGTTCGGCGGCCAGACCTCCGTGCCGCTGGTCGTGCGCGCGCCGCACGGCGGCGGGCTCAATGCCGGCGCCCAGCATTCGCAGTGTCTCGAAGCGTGGTTCGCCCACGTGCCCGGCCTGCACGTGGTCTGCCCGGCCACACCGGCCGATGCCTATGGCCTGCTGCGCACCGCGATCGACTCGCCGAATCCGGTGCTCTACATCGAGAACAAGGCGCTGTACGCGCGCAAGGGCGACATGCCCGAGATGCCGGCCGCCATTCCGTTCGGACAGGCACGCATTGCGCGCGCGGGTCGCGACGTCACCGTCGTCACCTACGGCGCCGCCTTGTACCAGGCAGAAGCCGCGGCACAACAGGCGGCGACACTCGGCATCGACGTCGAAGTGATCGATCTGCGCTCGCTGCAGCCGTGGGACGAGGCGAGCGTGCTCGCGTCGCTGTCGCGTACGCATCGCCTGGTGATCTTTCACGAGGCGGTCGAGGCCTTCGGCGTCGGCGCTGAAATCGCGGCACGCATGGCCGATGTCGGCTTCGACGAACTCGATGCGCCGATCGTGCGCGTCGGCGCGCCGTTCATGCCGACACCCTATTCACCCGATCTCGAACATGCCTACCTGCCGAACGCCGCGCGCCTGCTCGCCGCGATCGAGCGGGTCATGCTCTGAACCCTCACGGAAAGCCCACGCCATGACCACAGCCACCGCGCGCCAGAACATCCTGCTCGACATCAAAGACCAGCAGGCATGGCTCACGATCAACCGCCCGGCGACCCTGAACGCGCTGGACATTCCGACCCTGCTCGAACTCGAACAGGCCTTCCTCGAGGTGCATGCGAATCCCGAGGTCCGCGTGATCGTGCTGACCGGGGCCGGCGATCGCGCCTTCATCGCCGGCGGCGACATCGCGGACCTCGACTCGCGGCAGGGCCTCGCGCATTTCGAGGAATTCGCCGAAGTGATCCACCGCGTGTTCCGTCGCATCGAAACCAGCGACAAGCCCACGATCTGTGCGATCAACGGCTGGGCGCTCGGCGGCGGCACCGAAATCCTGCTGTGCACGGACATCCGCGTGGTGTCCGAGAAGGCGCGGCTGGGCCTGCCCGAAATCACGCTGGGCCTGTTCCCGGGTGCCGGCGGCACGCAGCGCTTCATCCGCCAGATCCCGCCGTGCCGCGCGAAGGAGCTGATGTACACGGGCGATCAGATCACCGCCGCCGAAGCGCTGACGCTCGGCCTCGTCAATCATGTCGTGCCGCCCGATCAGCTGGTCGCGAAAGTCAGCGAAATCGCGGCAAAGATCACCCACAAGTCGCCGCTCGTGCTGAAGCTGCTGAAGCGCTCGATGAGCAATGGCATCGACATGCCGATGCCGGCAGCGCTGGCCTACGAACAGGCGCTGATCGGGCTCGTGCTCGATTCGAAGGACGCGCACGAAGGCTGCCAGGCCTTCCTGCAGAAGCGCCCGGCGACGTTCAAGGGCGAGTGATCCGGTGAGCGTCGAACGGGCGATCCGCCTGCCCAAGCTCGGGCTGACGATGACCGAGGGCACGGTCGTCGAATGGCTGGTGCGGCCCGGTCAGGCCGTGGCACCGGGCGACCTGCTGTACATCTGCGAGACGGAGAAAATCGCGAACGAAATCGCCGCAGACGAAGCCGGCACGATCGGCAGCCTCGTCGTCGGACCCGGCGAAACCGTCGAAGTCGGCACCGTGCTCGCCACCTGGGCCGACGCCGAGGGCGCGGCAACGGGCGCACTCGCGACCGCGGCGGCAAGTGCGCCGCCAGCGCCGGCCACGGCCACTCCGCCGCCGGTCCGCATGACTGCCGCGCCGCGCGCCGACGCCCGGCTACTCGCCACGCCGCATGCGCGCAAACTCGCGCGCGCACGCGGCATCGACCTCTCGACACTCGCCGGCAGCGGCCCCAAGGGCCGCATCAAGGCATCCGACGTGCTCACGGCGACCACGGCACCCGCCGCGCAGGCGGTCGTGACAGCCCGCACTGCAGCGCCCGCCGCCGCGCAGCCGATCGCGATGACCGCCGCGCAACGCACCGTTGCTGCGCGCATGGCGCAGAGCAAGCGCGAGATCCCGCATTTCTATCTCGATACCGCCGCCGACGTCGGCGCACTGCTCGAACTGCATCGGCAGGCGAAGCAGCGCCCGGGTTGCGCGGGCCTGACGCTGACCCACTGGATCGTACAGGCGCTGGGCCTTGCGCTCGAAGCCGAACCGCTGTTCCGCCGCGTGTGGCACGACGACGGCCTGCTCGAACTGCCCGACAGTGATGTCGCGCTCGCCGCCGCCACTGACAAGGGCCTGTACGTCGGCGTCGCGCGCTGCGTCGGCCGGCACACCCTGATGCACAACAGCACCGCGCTGAACGAACTCACGCAGCGCGCGCGCAGTGGCCGCCTGACCGCGCAGGACAGCGGCGGTGGCGCGACCTGCGTGTCGAACCTCGGCGGCACCCGCGTGCGCCATGTGTTTCCGATCATTTTGCCCGGCCAGTCGACGATCCTCGGCGTCGGGCGGACCGAAAGCCTTTTTCGACCCGACGCGCACGGCGCACCAGTGCTCAGGCAGGAACTCGGTCTCGTGCTCGCCTGCGATCACCGCGTGCTGAACGGCATGGACGGCGCGCGCCTGCTCGACGCCGTCGTCGCCCGCCTCGAAGATCCGCTGTCGCTGCTGCTGGCGCAGTGAAGCCGGGTTCGGCCTTGTGCCCATGAATGACGTCGATTGTTTTGGCCACCGAGAACACCGAGAACACCGAGGAATGAAAGCTGGGGTTGGTGCAGCTCCGGTCATTCACCGGCTACCTGGTGGCGCCCTCTCCTGAGGCGCTGGTCCATTTCTGCATTCTCTGTGTTCTCTGTGTTCTCGGTGGCTGATTTCCCCAGCGCCCAAACGAAGCCCAGGAGCTCCCCATGGATTTTCAGCTGACCGACGAGCAGAAGATGATTGCCGATACCGCCCGCAAGGTCGGCGAGAAGTTCGGGCTCGACTACTGGCGTGACCACGACAAGCGCAAGGCCTTTCCGCATGAGTTCTGGAAGGCGACCTGCGAAGCCGGCATCGGCGGTGTGGCCCTGCCCGAGGAATTCGGCGGCAGCGGCCTCGGCATGCTCGAGATGGCGCTTGCGATCGAGAATCTCGCCCGCGGCGGCGGCGGCAGCACGATCGGCCAGCTGTTCATGCTGAACCCGATTTTCGGCGGCGTGTCGATTGCGCGCTACGGGTCGGCCGAGATGAAGCAGAAATACCTGCCGCCGCTGATCTCGGGCGATCTGATCTGCTGCATGGCGCTGACCGAACCCGATGCCGGCACCAACACGCTCGAGATCACGAGCTTTGCGCGACCCGACAACGGCGGCTGGGTGCTGAACGGCAAGAAGCACTGGATCACCGGCGCGCTGTCGTCGGGCATCATGCTGATCGTCTGCCGCACGAAGAAGATAGAAGAGGTCAAACGCAAGACCGAAGGCATCTCGCTGTTCCTGATCAACACCGATCGCAAGGGTGTGAGCCTCGGCCGCATCGACAAGCTCGGCACCAACACGCTGGATTCGAGCACGGTATTCTTCGACGACGTGCGTCTGGAGGCTGCGGACGTCATCGGTACAGTCGACAACGCGTGGCCGGAACTGCTCGACGTGCTGAACACCGAGCGCATCGTCACGACCGCAGGCCTGTGCGGCACGGTCGATCTCGCGATCAAGCTCGCCGTCGACTTCGCGAACGAGCGTCGCGTGTTCGGCAAGACCCCGATCAGCGCCTACCAGGCGATCCAGTTCCCGCTCGCGCAGGCTTTTGCTGAAATCGGGTGCGCACGGCTGATGAACTACCAGGCAGCGGTGATGTGCGACAACGGCCAGGCGTTCGGCGCCGAGTCGAACATGGCGAAACTGATCGCGTCCCAGGCCTGCGACAAGGCGACGATTCAGGCGATGCAGACGCTGGGTGGCATGGGTTACGCAAGCGAATACCATCTCGAACGCCTATGGCGCGACCAGCGCCTCTTCCGTTTCGCGCCGGTGTCCGAGGAGATGATCCTGAACTTCATCGCACAGCATAATCTCGGCATGCCGCGCGCCTACTGAGGCCCGGCCATGTCGACGCCGGCCCGCCTGCGCACGCGCCTGACCGAACGCTTCGGCCTCGACACGCCCGTGCTGAACGCGCCGATGGCGCTGGTGGCGGGCGGCGCGCTCGCCGCCGCCGTCACGCGCGCCGGCGGGCTCGGCTTCATCGGCGGCGGCTATGCCGGCACACTCGGCCATGAACCCGATCTGCACGCCGAGTTCGCCCGCGCCGCAGGCCAGCGCGTCGGCATCGGCTTCATCACGTGGGCACTCGATCGGGCGCCGACACTGCTCGACGCCGCGCTCGCCTGCAAACCGGCCGCGGTGTTCCTGTCGTTCGGCGATCCGCGGCCCCACGCGGCGAAAATTCACGCCGCCGGCGTGCCGCTGATCTGCCAGGTCCAGCGTCTCGCCGACATCGCCCCGGCGCTGGACGCGGGCGCGGCGATCATCGTCGCCCAGGGCACCGAGGCCGGTGGCCACGGGGGTGACCGCGCGACGTTCCCGTTCGTGCCCGAAGCGGCCGATCATCTCGCGGCGCACAGTCCCGATACCCTGCTGCTGGCCGCCGGTGGCATTGCCGATGGCCGCGGCCTGGCGGCTGCGCTGCTGCTCGGCGCCGACGGCGTGGTGCTCGGCACGCGACTGTGGGCCGCAGAGGAAGCGCTGACGCACGACGCCGCTCTCGCCCGCGCGTTCGCGGCCAGCGGCGACGACACCCTCCGCACCCGCGCGATCGATGCGTTGCGCGGCGTGCCCTGGCCCGAGGATTTCTCGTTCCGCATCCTGCGCAACGCGCTGACCGATGCCTGGGCCGGGCGCGAAGCCGACGCCTTCGCCGCGCGCGGCAGCCTGCAGGCCACCTACGACGCTGCACGCCAGCGCGGCGACTACGAGGTGGTCGTTGCCGTCGCCGGCGAAGTCGTCGGACAACTCCGGCAGCGCGAGGCGGCCGGCGACATCCTCGCGCGCATCACCGGGGATGCCCTGACCGCCCTCGCCCGTGCCGGCAACGGCGACTTTCGACCGCCGGGAACCTGAGGACCTGCTGATCCGGGTCGCATCCGGTGCACGCCAGCGCTGCTGCCGGCGTGCTGCCCGCCGAAAGGGGGAGCACTCGCCCCGCCATTGCGCCGCCGCACCCCGACCGGTTAACGTGACGCACCGTATCGAAATAGAGTCTTGCGCGGTTCTCCACCGCGCCCGGAGCCTGACCCTGCATGTGGATCGTCGAGCTGGCACTGCGCCGTCCGTATACGTTCGCGGTGATGGCGCTGCTGATCCTGATCATGGGCGTATATGCGATCCGCGAGACCCCGAAGGACATCTTTCCCTCGATCGAAACGCCGGTCGTCACCGTCGTCTGGCAGTACGCCGGCCTGTCGGCCGAGGAGATGCAGAGCCGGATCACGGCCTATTCCGAGTTCTCGCTCGCCAACAGCGTGGAGGATCTCGCGCGCATCGAATCGCAGACGCTGTCCGGCATCTCCGTCATCCGCGTGTATTTCCAGCCGCAGGCGAAGATTGAACTCGTCGTCGCGCAGGTCACGTCGATCTGCCAGACCATCCTGCGCCGCATGCCGCCCGGCATGCAGCCGCCGATCATCGTGCGCTACGATGCGTCCAGCGTGCCGATACTCCAGATGGCGCTGTCGAGTCCGTCGCTGACGGCGTCACAGCTCTACGATTTCGGCGCGTTTCGCGCACGACAACAACTCATCGGCGTGCCGGGCATGCGGCTGCCGCTGCCGTTCGGTGGCGCGCCGCGCCAGATCCAGGTCGATCTCGATTTGCAGGCGCTGACGGCGCGCGGCATCACGCCGCTCGAAGTCAGCCAGGCCGTCAGCGCGCAGAACCTCACGCTGCCGGCCGGCACCGCCAAAATCGGCAGCACCGATTACATCGTGTCGTTGAACAGCAATCCCGAACTCGTGCCGCTGCTGAACGACATCCCGATCCGCAAGGACGCCAACGGCACCATCGTGCGCCTGCACGATGTCGCCAACGTGCGCGACGGTTATGGCATCCAGACCAACGTCGTGCGGCGCGACGGCCAGGATTCGGCGCTGGTGACGTTCCTGAAGATCGGCAGCGCCTCGACGCTCGACATCATCCGCGACGTGAAGGCGCGCCTGCCGGCGCTCAAGGCGGCCGCGCCGCCCGACCTGTCGATCGATTTCCTGTTCGACCAGTCGCGTTTCGTCGAGGCGTCGATCGACGGCGTGGTGCTCGAGGGCGCGGTCGCCGCCTGTCTGGTGTCCGTGTTCGTGCTGCTGTTCCTCGGCTCCTGGCGCAGCACGGTGGTCGTCGCGACTTCGATTCCGCTGTCGATCCTCACCTCGCTGTGGCTGCTGTCGATACTCGGCGAATCGCTGAACGTGATGACGCTCGGCGGCCTCGCGCTCGCGATCGGCGTGCTCGTCGACGACGCGATCGTCGCGATCGAGAACATCCATCGCCATCTCGAGGAAGGCGCGCCGCTCGAGCAGGCCATCCTGCACGGATCGCAGGAAATCGCGCTGCCGGCTTTCGTCGCCACGCTGGTGATCTGCATCGTGTTCCTGCCGGTGCTGTTCCTCGACGGCGCGGCGAAGTACCTGTTCGTGCCGCTCGCGATGGCGGTCGTGTTCGCCGTCGGCGCGTCCTACATCCTGTCGCGGACGCTGGTGCCGGTGATGGTGAAATACCTGCTGCCGGCCGAGGTCCGGGCGCGCGATGCCGGCGCGCGCGGCCCGCTCGCGTGGCTGTTCGAGGCGGTGGAGCATGTGTTCGGCGCCGCCCAGCGCCTGTTCAACTCGCTGCTCGCGCGGTTGTTGCGATGGCGATCGATTGCGCTGCTGGCCGCCGCCGCGGTGATCGCGAGCGCCGTGCTGATCCTGCCGCAGGTGGGTCGCGACTTCTTTCCGACCATCGATGCCGGCCAGTTCCGCCTGCACGTCAAAGCGCCGAGCGGCACCCGGCTCGAGGAAACGCAGCGCCTGTTCACGGCAGTCGGCACGGTCATCCGCGAGGTGATCCCGGCCGACGAGCGCGCGATCATGATCGACAACATCGGCCTGCCGGATGCAATCAATCTCGCCTGGGGTGACAACTCCAATGTCGGTGGTTTCGACGGCGAGATTCTCGTCGCACTCAAACCGGCGAAGCGCGAGTCGACCCAGTTCTACATGCGCGAACTGCGCACCCGGCTGACGCGCGAGTTCCCGCAACTGCGCTTCTACTATCAGCCCGGCGACATGGTCAGCCAGATCCTGAACTTCGGCATCCCGGCGCCGATCGACATCCAGGTCGTCGCCTTCGATCCGCCGAAGGCCTATGCGCTGGCGCAGACGCTCGAGCAGCAGATTCGCGACGTGCCCGGCGTGGTCGAGGCCCGCATCCACCAGGTGATCGATGCGCCCGATCTGCGCATCAACGTCGACCGTGTCCGCGCTGCGGACCTCGGACTGACGCAGGCCGAAGTCGCCGGCAACGTCCTGACGGCCCTGTCCGGCAGCGGCCAGGTCACCCCGAATTTCTGGGTCGATCCGAAGGCCGGCCGGCCGGTGCCGCTGGCGGTGCAGGTGCCACAGCACCGGGTCGACGAACTGGCGGAGATCATGAACATTCCGGTGGCGCGTCGCGCCGACGGCGAGGTCGAACTGCTGTCGAACGTCGCGAGCATCGAACAGCGCCGCTCGCCGGCCGTGCTGTCGCGCTCGGACGCGAAGCCCGTGTTCGACGTGTACGCGAGTGTCGATGGCCGCGACCTCGGGGGCGTGGTGCACGACGTGCGCGCGATCCTTGCCGACCATGCGTCGACCCTGCCGCCAACCGTCAGCGTGTCGCTGCGTGGCCAGGCGGCGAGCATGGACGATGCCTATCGGGCGATGGCGGGCGGCCTCGGCTTTGCGGTGGTGCTCGTGTACCTGGTGCTGGTCGTCAACTTCCAGTCGTGGTCGGCGCCGATCGTGATCCTCACCGCGCTGCCGGCCGCACTGTCCGGCATCGTGTGGATGCTGTATCTCACCGGGACCCATTTCAGCGTGCCGGCGCTGATGGGCGCGATCATGACCGTGGGCGTCGCCACCGCGAACAGCATTCTCGTGGTGTCCTTCGCCAACCAGGCGCGCGCATCCGGTCTCAGCGCCCGCGAGGCCGCGGTCGCGGCCGCGACCACCCGTCTGCGACCGGTGTTCATCACCGCGACAGCGATGACGCTGGGCATGGTGCCGATGGCGCTCGGCCTCGGCGAAGGTGGCGAACAGAACGCGCCGCTCGGCCTGGCCGTGATCGGCGGCCTCTCGCTCGCGACGATGGCGACCCTGCTGTTCGTGCCGGTGTTCTACAGTCTGATGTATCAACGGAGCGACCGGCGCAAGCGCGCCGCCGCGGGATTGCCATGAAGAACCTGACGACGCTGTGTGCCATTGCCCTTCTCGCCCTCCTGCACGGCGCGCCGGTCCTCGCCGCCGCGCCGACTGCCCCGCCGGCCGACAAGCCGATCGTCGTCGTCGCCCGCGCCGTCGCCGCGCCGGCGCACAGCGAACTGCTGCTGCCAGGCACCATCGAGGCCTGGCAGGAGACGCCGATTCATGCGCGCACCGATGGCTACGTCAAACGCTGGCACGCGGACCTCGGCGATGACGTGCAGGCGGGCGATCTGCTCGTCGAGATCGATGCCCCCGAAATCGATCAGGCGCTGGCCGCTGCCCGCGCGGCGCGCGCCCAGGCGATGGCAAACCTCGGCCTCGCGCGCACGACCTACGAACGCTGGAAAACGCTCGTCGAACGCAAGACCGTCGCCGCGCAGGAACTCGATGAACGACGCGCGGGCTTCGAAGCTCGCAAAGCCGACCTGCTCGCCGCCGACGCCGAGGTCGCGCGACTCAACGAACTGCACGGCTTCAAGCGCGTCGTGGCGCCCTTCGCCGGCACCGTCACGCGGCGGCTCGTCGAAAACGGCGCGCTGATCGATGCCGGCAGCAGCGCCGGCGGCGAACTCTACCGCGTCGCCGAAACGAAGCGTCTGCGCATCCGCGTCGGCGTGCCGCAGGCGAACCTGCGTGCGATCAAACGTGGTCTGCCGGCGACGGTGCTCATTGCCGAGTATCCCGGCCAGCGCTTCGAAGGCACGGTCGTGCGCAGTGCCGGTGCGATCGATCCGGCAACGCGCACGCTGCTGACCGAAGTCGAACTGCCGAATCCCGACGGCGCGCTGTTGCCGGGTCTGTATGCACAGGTGCGCTTCGACATGCCCTTCGCCGGCGAGACCGTGCTGGTGCCGACGAATGCGATCAAGCTCGACGCCGCAGGCGCGCACGTCGCGACCGTCGATGCCGACCAGACCGTGCAGCTGCGAAAGGTCGAACTCGGACGCAATCTCGGCACGCAGGTCGAAGTCCTGCACGGCCTCGCACCCGACACCCCCGTCATCCTGAATCCGACCGATCTGCTGCAGGACGGTCTGCCGGTGATCGCGAAGGAACCGCTCGCCCCCAAAGTCTGAATCGCTGATCGCAGCTTCGCTCCCATCACGGGTTGCCATGCCAGTGCATGCGCCTGGCAAGAAGTAGCCCGGGAGCCGCACGCAGCAAGGATCCCGGGAGCGGCCTGTCAAACGGCGAAGATCCCGGGTTCCACTGCGTTGCACCCGGGCTACCCGGCGCCTTCATGAGGCCGGCTGAGGCAGCGCCTGACCATTGGGCTGGCACGGGAAGCCCAATCGGTGATCCTGGCCGATGCGCCCGTCGGGGCTGCCAGTTCACGTGGGGCAGCCGCCGGTTTTCACGTCGCATCTCCGACGCCGACATGCGCGGCATGCTGACGCAGCGCTACGCCACCGTTCGACGCGATCGCGGGAGGCTGATTCGTCCCGTGCGCGTGCCCATCGGCGCGGTAGCGAACAGACGCCCCATGGCCGACAGCGTGTAATGCGCGCTCCCCCCACGCCGCGCAGCGGCGCACGGAGCTTCCGCCGGTGTTTGCAACAGGACTCTTCATCGCGCTGGCCCTGGCGGCGCTGCTCGCCGCCGCGGCTGCCGCCTCGGCCGACCATTTTTCAATCGCCCTCGCAGTCGTGAGCCTGCTCGCGGTCCTCGCGCTGTTACTCGCCTTCGCGCGGCTCGCCCTGCAGGGATGGCAGGATCGGGATGAACGCCGCACCAGCCAGACGCCGCTCTGGCGTCCGCGACCGCGCCCCCAGCCACGGCACGGAGACGACCCCGGCTAGGGCCACCGCGATCCCCGGCGCCAACGCCGACGACGACCGCATCCGAGCTTTCCCTCCCGCCTGAAACTTGCGCACGCGCAAGGACGAGTCGCACGCTGTGCCTAGACTTCCCGCATGCAGTCTTCCTGTCCCATCGCCGGCGACGGACGTGGCCTCTGACGGCGTGCTGATTGCGCTGGGCGGCAACGCGTTCGCACCCCCCGGCGAGCGTCTGTCGCATGCCGGCCAGCAGGCCTTTGCGCTCGCCACCGCACGCGCGCTGTTACCGCTGCTGCGGGCCGCGTCGCGGGCCCTGCTCGTTCACGGCAACGGCCCGCAGGTCGGCGAGATGCTGACGCGGGTCGAGGTGGCCGGCGATCGCGCCTATGCGCTGCCGCTCGACGCCTGTGTCGCCGCGGTCGACGGTGAACTCGGCTACGATCTCAGCCAGGCCCTGTACAACGTGCTGCGTGCCGCCGGCGACAGGCGCGAAATCTGCAGCGTGCTGACGCAGGTGGAGATCGACCCGCAGGACCCCGCGTTTGCGCTTCCCGACAAACCGGTCGGGCGTTTCCATGCCGCGCACGACGTCGCGGCGCTGCGCGCGCAGGGCCAGACACTCGTCGAGGATGCCGGACGCGGCTACCGCCGCGTCGTCCCTTCACCGAAACCCCAAGCCGTCATCGAACGCGACGTGATTGCGCGGCTCGTTGCGGCCGGCGTGCTGGTCATCGCCGGCGGTGGTGGCGGCATCCCGGTGCAGCGGCGGGCGGGCCTGCTCGTCGGCGTGGAGGCGGTCGTCGACAAGGACCATACGTCGGCGCTGCTCGCCGATGCACTCGACCTGACACTGCTCGTGCTGCTGACGGACGTGGCGGCGGCGTTCACCGACCATGGCACCGCGGCGGCCCGCGAAATCCGCGCGGCCACGCCCGCCCAACTCGAGGCGCTCACCGCCGCCGGCCATTTCGCGCCGGGCAGCATGCTGCCGAAGATCACGGCGGCGAGCGCCTTCGCAGGACAGCCGGGGCGACGCGCGATCATCTGCAGTCCCGACAACCTGGACGCAGCGCTCGCCGGCGAGGCCGGCACCACCGTTCGGCTCGCCGCGGGATCCGGCCCATGAGCGAGCCCGCGAATTGCGTGATCATGGGCGCGGCCGGGCGTGACTTTCACGACTTCCTGCGCTTTTTCCGCAGCCGTCCGGCGTTCCGGGTCCGTGCGTTCACCGCCACGCAGATTCCGTTCATCGAATGCCGCGCATTCCCGCATGAACTGGCCGGCCCGTGGTACGACGCCGACATTCCGATTCATGCCGAAGAGGAACTCGCGGCGCTGATCGACAGGTATGACATCGACTGGGTCTTCCTCAGTTACAGCGACCTCTCGCACGAGGACGTGATGCACAAGGCCAGCCTCGTGCAGTCCCTCGGCGCGAATTTCGCCCTGCTCGGTCCGCGCGCCACCGAGCTTCGGGCCTCGAGACCGGTGATCGCGGTCGTGGCGTCGCGCACCGGCGCGGGCAAGAGCCCGGTGTCGCAGTGGATCGCAAAGCGCCTGCGCGCCGCCGGTCACCGCGTCGGCGTGATCCGTCATCCGATGCCCTATGGCGACCTCGCGGCACAAACGGTCCAGCGCTTTGCGCATGCCGACGACCTGATGCGCCACGCGTGCACGATCGAGGAACGCGAGGAGTACGCGCCGTATCTGGACGCGGGACTGACCGTGTTCGCCGGTCTCGACTATCAGCAGGTGCTCGCCGCTGCCGAAGCTGAGTCCGACGTCATCCTGTGGGACGGTGGCAACAATGACAGCCCGTTCGTGCGCGCGGATCTGCTGATCTGCGTGCTCGATGCGCTGCGGCCGGGTCACGAAATGCGCTACTACCCCGGTGAGAGCAATCTGCGCAGGGCCGACGTCGTGATCATCAACAAGGTCGGCACCGCAGCGCGCGCCGACATCGAACGGATGCGCGGGAACGTGACGCAGGTGAACCCGCAGGCAGAGGTGCTCGAAGCCGATCTCGCCATCGACGTCGAACGGCCGGCGACGATCGGCGGGCGAAGCGTGCTGGTCGTCGAGGACGGGCCAACGCTGACGCATGGAGGCATGTCACACGGGGCCGGCCTCATCGCCGCCCGCCGTCACGGCGCGGCGGCGCTGATCGATCCGCGCCCGTTTGCCGTCGGCACGATCGCCGACACCCTTGCGGCCTGTCCGCACCTGCAGCAGGTATTGCCGGCCCTGGGCTATTCCCCGCCCCAGCTCGCGGACCTCGCCGCGACGATCAACGCGGCGCATGCCGATCTGATCGTCGACGCGAGTCCTTGCGATCTGGGGCGCTTGATCAGGTTGACGACGCCGACCGTGCGCGTGCGCTACCGCTTCGAGCAGACCGAGGGTGTCGCCCTGGGTACGCTGATCGACGGGGCCCTTGCGCGCTGGACGCCAGACCCCGATACCGCGCGTGACGGCTGAGCGATGCCGGTCCGCTGGAGCCGTCCGGCGCGTCGATCGATAATCATGACTTCAACCTGAGGACGGAGGTCAGCGTGCGACGAATCCACGGGAAATCGATGGTCTTCACGCTGCTCGTGCTCACCGGCATCAGCGCGCGCGCGGGTGAGGTCGCTGTGCACTGGGGCTACGACGGACACGGCGCGCCGGCGCAGTGGGCCATGCTCAGCCCCGAGTATGCCGAATGCGCACAGGGCACGCGCCAGTCGCCGGTCGATCTGCCAGTGTCGGCCGGCACTGACGTCGCCGTCGAACCGCCGGCACGCATGGAGGTTTTTCATCACGAGCACGCGCTCGACATCGCGAACAACGGCCATACCGTCGCGGTGACGTACGACGATGGCGATCAGCTGATCGTCGGCGATACCGTCTACCGGCTCGAGCAGTACCACTTCCACGCGCCGAGTGAACACACGATCGGTGGCGAGCATTTCCCGCTCGAACTGCATCTCGTGCATCGCTCAAGGGATGGCAGGCTGGCGGTGCTCGGTGTGATGCTGGAACACGGCTTGCACAACGCCCGCTATGACGCGGTGGTCAATCATCTGCCACCTGCGCCCGGCGCAAAGACCCACATGGAACACGTCAACATCGACATCGACGCCCTGTTGCCGGCGTCGCGCAGCGCGTTTTCGTATGTCGGCTCGCTGACGACGCCGCCGTGCACGGAGGGCGTGCGCTGGCTGGTACTGCGCACGCCGGTGGGCATCGACAAGGGCCAGATCACGCAACTCGCCGAGGTGCTCCATCACAACAGCCGCCCCACGCAGGCGCTGCATGGCCGTCGTCTCAGTGCGACGGGGCTCGAGGCGATCGACGCACCCTAGCGGGTGGCTGCATGGGGACTGCGCGCCGTGCCGGGCGCGCAGCGCAACCGCGTGTGTCCGCGAGGGGCCGCCGGGCGCTCAGGCAGATCGGCGCGTGCCCAGGCGCAGCAGGCCGACACCGGACAGCAACAGCACGAAAGCGCCGGGCACCGGCACCGGTGTGACGGAGATATTGTCAAGCGAGCCGCCGAACTGATCGGAGAGACCCAAGGCTTCGAAACTGAGTACGGCGCTGCCGGCATTGCCGAGATTCGCGAGGCCCGATAACGCCTGCCACTCGTGCGCCGCGACACCGGGCGCATCGGCCAGCACGACGCCAGACAGGTCGCCCAGACTGAAGCCCAGCGTGCTCGAGCCGGCCGGCAGCGACGGCGTGGCACGCGGCGAGAACCAGAAGCTGAGCCTGACGAGGCCGGTGCCGACGATGACCTGGGACATGCGGCTGTTCGCGAAGGTGTCGAGTTCGACGAAATTCAGCCCGTCCTGCGCGACGCCGTCAAAGGCGTTGCGCAGTTCGATATCGGGATCACCGCTCCAGCCCGGCAGGCTGTCGTACACCCCGAAGGTGCCCGCTGCCTGCAGCGGATCCTCGAAACTGCCATTGACGACGAGATTCGCTGCCTCGGCGCCACTCGCGGCGATGCCGAGCGCCAACGTCAGCAGGTATCCGGAAATCTTCATGCGTGCCCACCCTCCGCCTGAAAAAAGTCGATAGCCGCAGGCTATGTGATTCGCCGGCCGGCAACCACGGGCAGGACTGAGAAACAGACCTCACTCGGACACTGTGCGGGCAGCAGCGACCGCTTCAAGCGATTGCCGTGCCGGCGCTCACCGGCCATGGCCGCCCGCCGCAGTGGCGAACGCGGCGGTGGCGCGAGGCCTCACGGGTAGACGATGCTCAGGCCCTCGGCGATCAGGGCCGGCTGCTGCCGGCCTTCGATTTCAATCGTGTTCTCGAAGGTCAGGCGAATGCCATTGTCCTTGACGTCGTCGGCGGCGAGCAGCTTCTGTCTGAGGCGCACGCGCGAACCGACGGGTACGGGCGCGGTGAATCGCAGCTTGTTGAGGCCGTAATTGAGGCCGCGACTGCGGTGGCTGATCGACCAGATCGTCGCCGACAGGCGGGGCACCAGCGACAGCGTGAGAAAACCGTGCGCGATGGTCTTGCCATCCGGCATCTCGGCCTTCGCCCGTTCGACATCGACATGAATCCACTGATGGTCGCCCGTGGCCTCGGCGAATTTGTCGATCGTCGCCTGGTCGATGTCGACCCAGTCCGACACGCCGATTTCTTCGCCGATGTGCTGCTTCATGTCTTTCGGATATTCGATCACGCGCATGGTCGTCGTTCCTTCATTCAAAGCGGAAAGCCGGCATTCTAACCGTTCACGCGTCGGTCGCCGCAGGTTCGCGGGCGCTGACGATGACCGGTGAATCGGCGCCGAACACGCGCCGCAACAGCCGGTCGCCCTGCGGCGGCTGACCCGGGATGATCTCGACGGTGAGCCCGGCCGCCTGCGCGTCCGTGACGATCCGCTGCAGCACCAGCGCCCCCGTGTAGTCGATGCGCCCGAGCCGGCGCAGATCGAAGATCACCCGCCTCGCGTCCGGATGCCGCACCAGCTCGGCGAGCAGCGCTTCGTCGACGACATTCGCGGAGCCGAAGTACAACACGCCCACCGGTACCAGCGTCAGCACGTGTTGCGCGAGATCGTATTCGCGCGCGATGTGGATGCGGCGCTCGCGCCACAGGTGCACACCGACGCCGAGCGCGACGCCGATACCCACGGCCAGATCAACGCGCGGCGCGAGCCACAGCGTGAGCACGAATGTCGCCCAGCCGACGAACGCCTGCGCGCGCGACACGCCGCCGAGGGCCCACAGCGCGCGCACCTGCACGAGCTTGAGCACGGCGGCGATGATGACGCCGGCCAGCACAGCCTTCGGCAGTGGCGCGAGCAGGGAGGCGAACGGGAGAAACGCGAGGACGGCGAAGCCCGTGATCGCGCCGCTCCAGCGCGTCCGGCCGCCGGCGAGACGGTTCACCATCGTGCGCGAGAACGAGCCGCCGACCGGAAACGCGCTGCTCAGGCCCGCGGCGATGTTCGCCATGCCCTGCCCGACCAGTTCGCGGTTCGCGCTCCACGGTTTGCGATCCTGCGTCGCGAGTGCGCGTGCGATCGCCGCCGGCTCGGCGAAACCGACGAGGGCAATCACGATGCCGGGCACCAGCAGTTCGCGTAGGTGGGTGACGGATTCGAGCGTGGGCAGGCCGGGCAGGCCGACCGGAATCGCACCGACGAGTGGCGCGCCGTAGCCGCCATAGCGCCCGACGATCACACCCACCGCGACCGCCACCAGCACCCCCGGAAACAGCACGTGAATGCGCCGCCCGCCGAACACGGCCACGATCGTGAACAGGCCCAGCGCGATGGCGGCCCACGACCACGTGTCCGGCATCGACACGACACTCAGCGCGCGCGCGAGCTCCTCGCCCGGCGTCGATGGCAGACCCAGCAACGGCGGCAGCTGCGAGGCGAGGATCAGCAACGCCGCCGCACTCGTGAAACCGAGCATCACCGGTTGCGACATCAGGTAGGCCACGAAACCGGCACCCGCCAGGCCAACGGCGAGCCGCAGGACGCCGACCACCAGCGCGAGCACCGGCGCGAGCGCGAGATAGGCTGCAGTGCCCGGCGCGGCGAGCCCGGCGAGTGCGGCGAGCGTCAACATGCTGGTGACCGCCACGGGTCCGGTCTGGAGATAGGGTGAGGATGCGAAAAACGCGGCGACGATGGGCGGCAGAATCGCGGCATACAGCCCGTACACCGGCGGCATGCCGGCGAGTTCGGCATACGCCAGCGCCTGCGGGATCAGGACCAGCGCGACGCTGATGCCGGCAATCACATCGCCCCACGCCGGCCGGCCCGACGGACGCGCGGGCGCGCCGGTGGCTGAAGGGTGGGCGTCGGTGTTCATCGTCGATCTTGATTCGCCTAAATAATTCTAAGCTTATATCATTCGGGCATATCTGAACTCAGGTCAGCCTCGTGAGCGCTCCCGCAGACCACCCGGCCTCCTCCGTCGACACGGCGCCTGAGATCGCGGACGACATCAAGACGACGACCTGTTACATGTGCGCCTGCCGCTGCGGCATCCGCGTGCATCTGAAAAACGGCGCTGTGCGCCACATCGACGGCAATCCGGCGCATCCGGTGAATCGCGGCGTGATTTGCGCCAAGGGCGCGTCCGGCATCATGCAGCAGCACTCGCCCGCACGCCTGACGAAGCCGCTCCTGCGCGTGGGGCCCCGCGGCGCCGGCGAGTTTCGCGAAATCGAATGGAGCGAGGCGCTCGACATCGCCGCCACCTGGCTCGGCGACATCCGTCGGCGCGCACCGCGCGAACTCGCGTTCTTCAGCGGGCGCGACCAGAGCCAGTCGTTCACCGGCTGGTGGGCCCAGCAGTTCGGCACCGTGAACTACGCGGCACACGGCGGCTTCTGCTCGGTGAACATGGCAGCAGCCGGACTCTATTCGATCGGCGGTTCGTTCTGGGAGTTCGGCGAACCCGACTGGACGCACACACGCTACTTCCTGCTGTTCGGCGTGGCCGAGGATCACGCGTCGAACCCGATCAAGATCGGGCTCGGCCAGTTGAAGTCGCGGCCCGACGCGAAGTTCGTATCGGTGAATCCCGTGCGCACCGGCTATTCGGCAATTGCCGATGAATGGGTTGGCATCCGGCCCGGCACCGACGGTCTGTTCGTCGCCGCGCTGATCAACGAATTGCTCGCCGCGGACAAGGTCGACTGGGCTTCTCTCGCGCGCTACACCAACGCGGCCTGGCTCGTGATCGACGAACCCGGCACCGCCACGCATGGCCTCATCGCGCGCGACGCACACGACCAGCCGCTGTGCGTCGATGCGCGGACAGGTGCGCTGGTATCGGCCGGCAGCGCCGATCTCGAGCCGCGCTTCGTCGGCCGCGTCGAACTCGCCGACGGCCGACACGCGGCGCCCGCCTTCGAAGGCTTCGCGCGGCGCTTTCTCGATCCGCAGTTCGAACCGGCGGCCGTGGCGGCACGCTGCGGCATCGAGGCCGGGACCATCCGTCGCATCGCCGCCGAGATCGCAGAAGTCGCGTTCGAGCGCACCGTCACGCTCGACATCCCGTGGACCGACGCGTGGGGGCGCCATCATGCGCAGATGACGGGTCGGCCGGTGTCCATGCACGCGATGCGCGGCATCTCCGCCCATGCGAACGGCTTTCATACCTGCCGCCTGATCCATGCGCTGCAGATGCTGCTCGGCACGATCGACGTGCCCGGCGGCTTTCGCTACAAGCCGCCGTTTCCGCGGCCGATTCCGCCGGCTGGCAGTCCCGCGACCGGCAGCGCGCCGGGTCAGCCGTTGACGCGAATGCCGCTCGGCTTCCCGCGCGGCCCGGAATACCTGCTGACCGACGCCGACGGCACGCCTGAACGCCTCGATCACGCGTTCAGCTGGGAGTATCCACTCGCACTGCACGGCATGCTGCACACGGTGATCCACAACGCCTGGAAAGGCGATCCGTATCCGATCGACACCCTGTTCCTGTACATGGCGAACATGGCGTGGAACTCCTCGATGGACATCCCGGCGACGATCCGGCAGCTGACCGATCGTCGCGAAGACGGCGAGTACCGCATTCCGCACCTCATCTACTCCGATGCGTACTACTCGGAAACCGTGCCCTACGCCGATCTCGTGCTGCCCGACACGACCTACCTCGAACGCTGGGACTGCATTTCGCTGCTCGACCGTCCGATCTCGGACGCGAACGGCGCCGCCGACGCGATCCGGCAACCCGTACTGACGCCCGATCGCGACGTGCGGCCGTTTCAGGATGTGCTGCTCGAACTCGGTGCCCGCCTGCACCTGCCCGGCATGACGAACGACGACGGCACGCCGCGCTATCCCGGCGGCTACAGCGACTACCTGCGCCATCACGTGCGCGCCAACGACGTCGGCCCCCTCGCCGGCTGGCGCGGCGCCGACGGCGGCGCGACCTTCCGGGGCGCCGCGAACGAGGATCAGCTCGAACGCTACATCGAGCACGGCTGCTTTTTTCGTGCCGCCCTGCCGCCGTCGCTGCGTTACTTCCGGCATTCGAACCAGCCGTATCTCGAATACGCGCAGCAGGCCGGCTGGATCGGCGCCGCGCAGCACATCCCGCTCGAGCTCTACAGCGAGACGCTGCAGAAGTTTCGCCTCGCGGCCGAGGGCCACGGCGAACTGCAGCCGCCCGACGCACTGCGTGCGCGCATCGCGACGAACTTCGACCCGCTGCCGCTGTGGCAGCCACTGGCGCCCGACGATTCGACCTTTCCGCTGCACGCGCTGACGCAGCGCCCCATGCACATGTACCACTCGTGGGGTTCGCAGAACGCGTGGCTGCGGCAACTGACGACACGCAATGCCCTGTACGTGCATCCGGACACGGCCCGCCGCGCCGGACTCGCTGACGGCGACTGGACCTGGATCATCAGTGCGAGCGGCCGGGTCAAGGCGCAGATCAAGACCATGCACGGGGTGAACCCCGACACCGTGTGGACCTGGAACGCCATCGGCAAGCGCAGCGGCGCCTGGGGTCTCGCGCCCGACGCACCCGAGGCGCGCCAGGGCTTCCTGCTGAATCATCTCATCCCGATTCACGTCGGCGCGACGGGCCGCGCCAGCGTGAACGCCGATCCGCTGACGGGCCAGGCCGCGTGGTTCGACCTCAAGGTGCGGCTCGAGAAATGCGGGGTCGACGAACCCGAGGTCAGCGCGCCCGTGTTCGCGACGCTGCCGGCCCGCGGGCCGGCGCGGACGGCCGTGCTCCGGCGCGGTCTCGCGCTGAAAGGCGAGCCGACCGGACGCGAGGCGCGCGAACATCACGAATATCTCGGCGGCAGTGCACAAGCCGGGGATGACGAGGAGGCCTCATGACCATGCTGCCGCAGACCACGGCGAAGAAGCTCGGCCTCGTGATCGATCTCGACACCTGCGTCGGCTGCCACGCCTGCGCGACGAGCTGCAAGCAGTGGAACGACGCCGGCCACTCCGCACCGCTGACGGACACCGACCCATACGGCGCGGCACCGGACGGCGTGTGGTTCAACCGCGTGCACAGTTACGAAGTGCAGACGGCGCATGGCAGCAAGACGGTGAACTTCCCGAAGTCCTGCCTGCATTGCGACAACGCGCCGTGCGTGACGGTGTGCCCGACGGGCGCGTCGTTCAAGCGTGTCGAAGACGGCATCGTGCTCGTCGACGCCGACAAGTGCATAGGCTGCAAGCTGTGCTCGTGGGCCTGCCCTTACGGCGCGCGCGAATACGATGCGACGGACGGCGTGATGAAGAAATGCACGCTGTGCGTCGACCGGATCTACAACGAAAACCTCGACGCCGCCGCGCGCGTGCCGGCCTGCGTGGCCGCCTGTCCGACCGGCGCACGCAGTTTCGGCGATCTCGGCGATCCGGCCAGCGGCGTGTCGGCCCTGGTGCGCGCACGCGGCGGCTATGACCTCATGCCGGAACAGGGCTGCGCACCCGTGAACCAGTACCTGCCGCCGCGCGCGGTGACGCCGCTGGTGCAACAGCCGCTCTCGCGGCACGCGGGCGGCATCGAGTCGGCGCTGCTGCGCTGGATCGATCGCGTGCTGTCGTGAATCCGGCGTACTCGATCATTTTCTTCACCACCGCCGCCGGCGCCGGCTACGGCCTGCTGACGATGCTCGCGTTGTATGCGCTGGCGGGCGATCCGGCCGCGAACGGGCGCGAGGCGCTGCTGCCGCTGGGGCTCGCCGGCGTGCTCGTCAGCGCCGGGCTGCTGGCGTCCACGCTCCATCTCGGGCATCCCGAGCGTGCGTGGCGCGCACTGTCGCAGTGGCGCAGTTCCTGGCTCTCGCGCGAAGGCGTGCTGGCCATCGCGTGTTACGGACCGGCGCTGGTCTGGGCCTGGCGGCTGTGGCGGGAGGCGCCGATCGGGCCGGTCGTGCCCGCGTTCACCGCCGTGCTCGGCCTCGCAACGGTGTACGCGACGTCGCAGATCTACGCGTCGCTGAAGAGCGTCGATGCGTGGCATCTGCGCCTGGTGCCGGCGAACTACCTGTTGCTCGCGCTCGCGAGCGGCAGCGTGCTGTGGCAGGCGCTCCGGGTCTGGGCCGGCGTCGCGACGGCCGTCGATGCTCTCCCCGTCGCGACGCTGATGCTGGCCGCCGGCGTCGGCAAGTGGCGCTACTGGCGCACGCTCTCGCGCCTCGCGCCGACGTCGACGCTCGCCACGGCCACGGGGCTCGGGACGCTGGGCACGGTCAGTTCGCTGGCCTGGCCGCATACCGAACAGAACTACCTGCTGAAAGAGATGGGCTTCGTCGTCGCGCGCCGACATGCCGACAAGCTCAGGCGCATCGCGCTGCTGTGCGCTTGCATCTTGCCGCCGCTGCTCGCGCTCGGCGGCAGCGTCAGCGGCGGCTGGCCGGCATCGCTGATAATGGGCCTCGCCGTGGCCCTGCTCGCGCTCGGGCTGGTGCTCGAACGCTGGCTGTTCTTCGCCGAAGCGCGACACAGCGTCAGCGTGTTCTACGGCCGGTGACGTGCGCCTGAACAGCTGATCGCAAATCCGCTCCACTCGCAGGTTGCCGTGCACGTGCGTGCGCCTGGTACGCAGTAGGCCGGGCGTGGCGCGCAGTGCGGATCCCGGGAGCGGCCTGTCAGCTCCCGCAGATCGCGGGTCCCACTGCGTGGCACCCGGGCTACCCCGAGCTTTCCTGAGGCGCCTGCCTCACCCGCCATGATTAAAGCCCGGCGTCGCTCGTCGTCGCCCGGATGCAGCATCGCGGAATCCGGGAGCGAGGGCTTGCACGGCGTTGAACCGCGGCAGCCCGACCGCATGTCAGCGGTGCGGGGGATGAGCGGCGGCGCCGCCGCGATCCCGGATTGCACTGCGCTTCATCCGGGCTACGAGAGACGCCGTTCGCGCTGCGTTGTCCGCGGCCGTTCAGACGGCGGCGACCTCTTCGCGACGGTTCCACGGCCGCTGTTCTTCGGCGATCAGGGCCTTGAACGACGGGCGCGCCCACATCCGCGTGAGGAAGGCCGAGAGCTTCGGCCAGTGCGCCGGATCGGGATCGACACCGCCGTGCCACAGGTTCACGTGGCCGCTCGCCACTGCGATGTCGGCAATCGACACCTGGCCGCCGACGAAGAACTCATTGCCGCCAAGCTGACGCTCGAGGTAGTCCCACATCGGGGCGATCTGGTTCTCGACGACTTCGAGTGCGTTTTCCTTGATCTCCTTCGTCAACGGCTGGTTCATCGCCACCGGCCCGAGCACGAGCGGGCGAAACACCATCGGACCCGCGACGGGCAGCAGGCCGCTGTCGACATACTCTTCGAGCCACAGCGCCTGGGCGTATTCGTAGTTGTCGGCGGGATACAGCGCCGGCGTCGGGTTGCAGCGTTCGAGATACAGACAGATTGCAGTCGAATCGGCGACTGGCCGGTCGCCGTCGAGCAGCGCCGGTATACGGCCCAGGGGGCTGATCTGACGGTAGAACGACGGCGGCTGAAAGGGATTCACGGATTCGTGTTCGTAGGCGATGCCCTTTTCCGCCAGGTAGGCGCGGCACTTGCGGACGAACGGCGACACGTTCGCGCCGAACAGTTTGTAAGCCATGTGAGGTCTCCGGATGGGCAGTCAGACCGCGAGCCTACCCGACGCCGCGACACGCGGCCAGTGCGCCCGCGCGCGACGGCGGCGGCTGCAGGTCGACGGCGCCGTCGCGCGCCCCCCCTCTCGCCCGACGGCCGTGTCGCTGCGGCTACAGCATGTCCTCGAGGCGCTGCACGAGCGTCCGCAGGACCTTGATGCGTGCCCAGTTCTTGTCTTCGGCTTCAATCAGCGTCCAGGGCGCATGGCCGGTGGACGTGCGATCGATCATGTCCGCCGCCGCCTGCTGGTACAGCGGCCACTTCTCGCGGTTGCGCCAGTCCTCGTCGGTGATCTTGAAACGTTTGAAGCCCGTCGCCTTGCGCGCCTCGAAGCGGCGCAACTGCTCCTCCGGCGAGATCTGCAGCCAGAACTTGCAGAGCAGCCCGCCGCCGGCCACCAGTTGCTCCTCGAAATCATTGATCTCGCTGTAGGCGCGCATCCAGTCCGCTTCACTGCAATAGCCCTCGATGCGCTCGACCAGGACGCGGCCATACCAGGAGCGATCGTAGATCGTGATCCGGCCGCGGCGCGGCAGGTGATGCCAGAAACGCCAGAGGTAAGGATGCGCGCGTTCCTCGTCCGTCGGCGCTGCGACCGGGACCACGCGGTACTGGCGCGCATCGAGCGAGCGTGTGACGCGCCGGATCGCGCCGCCCTTGCCGGCCGCATCCATGCCCTCGAACGCAGCGACCACTGCCACGCGCTCGAAGTCACGGCCGCTGGCGAGTTTGTTCAGTTCACGCTGCAGCCGCTCGATCTCGCGATCGTATTTCCTGTCCGACAGCCGCTGCGTCAGATCCATGCGGTCGAGCACCGTCATGCGATCGAGCGGCGCGACCAGCGGCGCTGCGCTGCGCGGCGCCGCGCGGCGCTTCTTCTGGGCCGCCAGCCGCTGGCGAATGGCATCGTGCAGCAGCGTGCCAACGGTCAGATTGCGGTAACGCTCGTCGCGCCCTTCGACGACCAGCCACGGCGCATGGCCGTTAGACGTCAGGCGTAGCACGTGTTCACAGGTCTTGTAGTAGCGGTCGTAACGCTTGAACTGTCGCCAGTCAGCGCGCGTGACGCGCCAGGTGCGCTGCTTGTCGCGGTCGATTTCCTCGAGCCGCTCGCGCTGCGCCTCTTTGGACAGGTGGAACCAGAATTTCAGCACCAGCGCGCCGTCGTCGGCGAGCACCTGTTCGAAGCGATTGATGCGTTCGATTTCCAGGTCGAGCGCGGACTTCTTCAGCCGCCCGTAGACGCGATCGACTATCGGATCGGTGTACCACGAACCGAACAGAATCCCGACCTTGCCACGCGGCGGCAGCGCCTGCCAGTAGCGCCACATGCGGGGCCGCTGCGCTTCCTCGAAACTCGCCTTGTCGAAGGCGACCGTGCGGATGTGTCGCGGATCCATCCATTCGTTCAGCGTGTTGACGGTTTCGCCCTTGCCCGCGCCGTCGACGCCGGCGATCAGCACGATCACCGGGAATGTCCCGTTCTCCTTCAGTGCCCATTGCGCCTCGAGCAGCGATTCACGCAGCGCCGGCACGGCCCGCTCGTAAGTGGCACGGTCGATGCGATGGCCGATTTCGGCGGATTCGAACATGTGGGGTCCTCGATCGGGACATCAGGCGCCGCGCGACGTCGCGCGCGGCGTGACGGGCGTGCCTACAGCAACTCCGCCGCCAGCAGGCGCAGCGCGTCCGGCGAGTTGACGGTGACGACTATCGTGCCGACTTCGCCGCGTTTCACCGCGTCGCGCCAGGGGCCGAGGTGATCGCGAATGCGGGCCGCGTCGCCGACGAGCGAGCATTCGTCGACGAGCTGGTCAGGCACGGCGGCGACGGCTTCGTCCTTGCGGCCGGCGAGATAGAGATCCTGGATCTTCACGGCCTGCGCTTCGTAGCCGAGGCGGCAGGCGTAATCGTTGTAGAAGTTCTTGCCGCGCGCGCCCATGCCGCCGATGTACAGCGCCAGGAATTCCTTGATGTGGCGGCGGCAGGCGTCGAGATCGTCGCCGAGCGCCACACGGACGAAGGGCGCGACGTCGAAGTTCGCGAGCGACTTGCCGCCGCCAGCCAGCGCGAAGCCCGCCTCGAGCGGCTCGCGCAGCAGGTCGTAACGCGTCGGGTTCATCCACACCGGGAATACGCCGTCGGCGATCTCGCCGGCCGCCTTCAGCCCGTTCGGCGAAATCGCCGCCGTGTAGATTGGAAGAGCCGGGTTGCCGTGCAGGATGCTCTTCAACGGCTTGCCGAGACCGGTCGTGCCGGGCCCCTGGTACGGAATCTGGTAGTGCTCGCCGCTGTGCGTCACCGGCTCTTCGCGCGCCAGGATCTTGCGCACGATGCTGACGTACTCTTTCAGGCGTGAGATGGGCTTGCCATACCGCTCACCGTGCCAGCCCTCGACGACCTGCGGACCCGACGGCCCCAGTCCCATCAGGAAACGTCCGCCGGACAGTTGATCGAGCGTCATCGCGGTCATCGCCGCACAGGCCGGCGTGCGGCCGGCGAGCTGCATGATCGCGGTGCCCGCCTTGATGCGCGTGGTGCGGGCGAGCACCCAGGCGGCCGGCGTCACCGCGTCGGAGCCATAAGCCTCGGCCGTCCACACCGAGTCGAAACCGAGCCGCTCGGCCTCGAGCACGAGGTCCAGTGGCATTTTGTAGTGGGCACCGGAGTAGCCGAGCATCAGACCAAGGCCCATCAGAGGTTCCCCCATTTGTGCTGAGGAGCCAGTTTCGCCGATCTGTCAGACGCTGCCCAGCTTGGCGCGGCGCGCGGCCAACGCGTTGGGCACCCACGCTCCATCTCTCGCCATGAGCCTGCGCGACCACCTCGGTGCACCGCGCAGTGTGCGGTGAAAGTGCATGCGCCCGGCACGAAGGAGCCCGGGAGTAGCGCGCAGCACGGATCCCGGGAGCAGCCTGTCGGACCCCGCAGATCCCGGGTTCCACTGCGTTCCACGCGGGCTACCCCGGGCTGGGCGCGGCACGCTCGGCTAGCCGCGCAACGGTTCGAAGTAGCGGTAAGCGAGCGTCAACAGGGCGGCGATGGCGGCGAGGTGCGCCGTACGCTCCGCGGTGTCGAAGCGCGCACCCTGCGCAGCTTCCGGTTCGGCGGCGAGCAACCGCGCGGCGTCCAGTGCGCCGGGATGATCGTGCTCGAAGGTCTGCCACGCCACGACATCCTCGCCTGTGCCGCGCAGGAAACCGCGCGCCCAGTCATTACCGGCCACCGCGCCCTGCGCGTCTTCGAACAGCAAGGGCTGGTAGTCGAGCAGGGGATCCACGGCTGCCGCCTCGAGCGTGGCGGCGATCGTGTGCCAGTGACGGCGCAGGAGGTCCTCGACGCGCAGCGCCTCGTCGTGGTCGGCCAGTGCCGCGTCGGCGAACACCTCGACGCCGAACACCGGCCCGAAGCGCAGGCCGGTCGACGTCTGCACGGGTGCGCAGATCAACGCCGCGAAATAGCCATCGACCATCTCGACATTCATCCAGCCGCCCGGGAGGTGACGCCCGAGCAGCGCCTGCAGCCAGTCGAAGTCTTCGATACTCAGTGGACTGCCCGGTGTCAGGCCGTCTAAGGAATGCTGCATCGGAAAATCACGCCTGCAAGTCTTCAAGTCGCGGCCTCGCTGGCCGATGCCGGGACAGAGGGATCACGGCGGCAACGCCGCCGCGCCATGTCACGGAGTGTAACGATGTCTGATTCTGCATTGCCTGCGTTGCCGCCAGCCGCGCGCTCGGCGTTGCTGGCCGGCAACCGGCGGCTCGCGATTGCGCTGGTGCGCCAGGCCACGGGCCTCGGTCAGGACGAAGCCACCGATCTCGTCGAGCGCCATCTCGCGCACTCGCCGGCACTGAACGCGCCGCTGGCGCACCTGGACCGGACCACCGCCTGGTGGGCCTTCCTCGCGGGTGTGGCCGCGATTGCCCTGTACCTGCTGCTGACAGCGGCCTGAGCCCCCGGCGCCGCTCGAGCCCCGCTCAGTGCAGACGCGGCGCGCGCGCCTCGAGCACCACGTCCGTCACCAGGATCAGGCGCGCCGCAGCGCGCGCGCCGGGCGTGTCGCTGGCGTCGGTGCGCGTTCGGGTGGCAGGGCCGTAGTCGAGCGACTGTATCTGCCAGTCGCGCCCGGTGGTGCGAATGAAATGTTCGACCTGGCTCAACACCTCCCGATAGGTGCGCGCGCGCAAGGCTCGCACCGCGGCCGACCACTGTGCAAGCGGCACCCCCGTCGGCTCGTCACACCGCCATTCCTCAAGCGTCGACCCTGCGGCCAGATCGGCGAGCGCATCGACCCGCCCCGGCCGCAGACGCGCCTGACGTCCCGCGTCCGGCGGCGCGCACGACGCGACCGCCAGCCTGTCGCGTCCGACAGGGGTGCGCACCCGCGCGTGCTGGGTCGCCGGCCGGGTACTCGGGCTCATGCGTCCCGTGCTGGCGGGGAGCACGGCCTGCGCATAGAGACGATAACGAAGGGTGTCGACCAGCGTCGCCGCGATCACGATGTCCATGGCTTGCACCTCTGCGGTTGGGTTTCACTGCAACCCTATGCCCCCCGGTGGCTCAGTCGGTGCGCCTGTGGTCGCCGGCCGGGACACCCGGTTGCCACCGACGATTTGATGCTGCATCGCACGCTCCGACGCGGGCCCGCGCCGCCCTTCACCGCCGCCTGGGCGCTGTGTGGTTCAACGTACAGACCATGACCTGCCCGGCCGGCAAGGCTGCCGGCTTTCCATGTAGGACAAGCTCGCATGACCGAACCAGTGATTCCCTTCATCGATGTCGCCATCGCCAAGGCCAATGAGGCTGCCGTGCTGAAGCTGATCGCCGATGAGGCGGCCAGGCTCGAGGCACTGAAAGACGCGGCCCGCGCGACCGCCCGGGCGCGCGGCATGTCCGAGCTTGAGGTCGACGCGCTGTTTCCGCCGTACCCGGCCGGTGCCATCGGTCTGCCCTGAGCCGACGGCTGCCGGGGTGCGGTCGTTCGCGTGGACGTGCGACCGGCACAGACGCAGATCTGCCTGCACCAACCGCCCGCGTCATGGCGCAGGCACGGTGGGCCCATTCGGCAACGGGCCGTGCCACCGGCGCCAACGGTGGCGCCGCCCGGCCGGGCTGGTGAGGTCGCGGGCCCATGGAGGGGCATGGGCCGACGATGCGTTGTGGGATGGGGTGCCCGGCCGGGCGGACCCATCGACCTCCGAAGTGGTGTTGCGGGGGTGAAGACAGTCTGCGCCGGGGGGTGGCTCAATAGGTGAGCCTGTGACCTGACCGAGCGGCACCGGCGCCGCTGGCCCGGCGGATCAAGCGCCGTACAGGGCCAGCGCTTCGCGCAGGCGCGCGCGCACCTGGGCGCGCAGGTCAGCCGGCGCCACGACCTCGCAGTCCGGCACGTGGCGCAGGATGTCCATCACCAGCTCCCGGGCATCGTGATAGGGCACGCTCAGTTCATAGCGACCGTCGTCGAGCCAGCGCGCGGCCTGTGCCGGGTGCCAGAGCTCGTCGGCGACCCAGCGCGCGCGCAGCGCCGAGAAGCGCAGCACGGCGGTCGCGGTCGGCGCGCCGGCGAAGATGCCATAGCTGCCGGCGAGTTCAGTGTCGAGTTCGGTCTCCGCGACGTCCTGCGCGCGCGTCGCGAGCACCTGGGCGTCGTGCATGCGCTCGACGGCGAAGGTGCGCAGCGCGTTGGCGCCGTGATCAAGGGCGTCGAGGTACCAGTTGTCGCGGTAATGCACGAGCCGCTGCGGCGAGACGATGCGCGCGCTGCGCGTGCCGCTGCCGCGACCGTCGTAGCCGAAGGCCAGTTGGCGACGCAGCGTCAGTGCCGAACTCGTCGGCCCGAACACCGCGGCCGCCGGCGCGCGCCGCGCCATGCCGGGGAGGCGCACGCGCTTCGCAAGCTGGCCTTTGCCGCCCTGGCGCGTCGCGAGCAGGCGCTCCAGCCGCTGTCGCAGGGGATCGATTTCGCTGTCGAGCAGACCAGGCTGCAGGGTCCGCAACAACTGGTGGCAGGCGAGCAGTGCGAAGGTCTCTTCGGCGTTGAACCACAGTCCCGGCAGTTCGTAACGCGCCCCGCCCTCTTCCTTTTCATACAGGTAGCCGTTGCGCGCGCGGTCGTAGACGATCGGCGCGCCGAGATGATCGCGCATGTCGGCAATCGTGCGGATCACCGTTGCCCGTGCGCACTCGAGCGCCTCCTCGAGCTGCGCGCAGGACACTGGCACACGGGCGCGCACCAGTGCCTTGTGCAACAGGAAAATGCGATCGAAACGATCCATGCCTGCACTTTAGCACCGGTCCCAGGGGCACTTGCTCCGCAGGCAAGGGCGGTCCTGCGTCGGGCGGAGAATTTTGCCACCGAGAACACGGGAACACCGAGATGGAATGAGTGGGTCGAGGTGACGTCCACGTCGGAGCCGAGCTCAGGCGACCCGCTCTTCCCTCATCCAAATCTTTGTGTTCTCGGTGGCGGCCCGCCGCAGGCGAACCGTCAGCGGGCACGGCTCCCTGACGGCAGCGTGTTCAGCGCACGTGCGGCAGGATTTCCCCGAAGCGCTCGATGACCTCGAGGCATTCCTGACGCGACGGGTAATACTTGCCCGCATTGACCGGGTTGCGCGTGCGGATGCACAAGGCATCCGGATTGACGACTTCGCGGATCTCGCACAGCCGGTCAATCCACTTCTGCCGGTTGCCGAGACACAGGAACATGTTCTCGATGGTGTCGAGCATGTCGGTCTGCTGGGCATCCGGGGACAGACCCTTCTCGGCGTAGAAGCCCCACTCGCGCACCCAGCGATGGCCGTGCTTCTCGCGGATGTCGGGCTCGTCGCCGAGCCAGCCTTCGATCGCCATCGTGAACTGCCAGTTCTTCTTGCCGAGCTTGTCGGCCTTCTCGCGCATCATGTCGACCTGCGGCTTCAGATCCTTGACGTTCGGCGGGAACCACAGGCACCAGCCGTCCCAGCGCAGTGCGCGTTCGAGCGCCTTGTCGGCGAATGCGCCAATCCACACCGGCGGTCGCGGCTGCTGGTAGGGCTTCGGCGTCATCTTCACGCCTTCGAAGTTGAAGAACTCGCCGTGATAGTTGACCTCTTCCTGCGTCCAGCAGGCTTCGATGATCTCCATCACTTCCTCGAAGCGCTTGCCGCGTTTCGCGTACGGCACGCCGAAGCACTTGAAGTAATCCTGGTGATAACCGACGCCGGCGCCGAACACGAGGCGGCCGCGCGACAGGCAGTCGATGTTCGCGAGCTGCTCGGCGAGATGTACGGGGTGGTGGAAGGTCGGCTGGATCACGGTGCAGGCGATCTGCACGCGTTTGGTCACCGCGGCGATCGCCGCGAGCTGTGTGACGGTGTTCGGCCACCAGGTTTCCGGACGCTGGTGGCGCTCCGGCACCCAGATGCCATCGAAGCCGACGTTCTCCGCGAGCACCGTCTCCTTCATGCAGTGTTCCATCGCGTCGGCGACTTCCGGGCCGGTCGGCGCCGTCGGCTGATCGTACTGACCGAAATGGGTATCGGGCATGAAGGCGATTTTCATCGGGCAGTTCCTCGCGGCGGTCAAATGGGTGGACGCGGATTGTATGGAGCCGTTCACGCGCGCGACAAGCAGTCATGTGGGGTAAAAACCCTTGCAACCCCAACGGATTGCTGCGCTGCAATTGGATTCAATTCGGTCGGGCGCCATGGCAGAATCCATCAGGTTTTGTATACAGCCTGCGCGCTGCCCGGCCATTCCGCCGTCACAGCCGCCACGCCACCCGTTCTGAGGAGCTGAGCCATGGCCCACGCGTTCGACAATCGCACCCAATTGACCCCGCCGAGCAAGGAAGTCCGGCACCAGACTCTGAAGCAGATGTTCGAGAAGCGCGACCGGCTCACGCAGCAGACCGGCCACTACTGCGGCGTGACCGAACTCACGCTGCGCGCCGCCGACCCGATCAAGTACGAACGCTTCTACAACAAGCTGCACGCCGCAGTGCTGGCCGCGCGCGAATCCGCGCGCTTCGTCGCGGCGAGCCCGGGTTCACGCGAAATGGGCGAAAGCCTGTGGGGCCTCGCGACACCCGAAGGTGACACGCTCGCCGTGTCGCTCGGCTTCCTGTCGCACACGGCGATCTTCCCGGTGTCCGTGCGCTACATGGCGGAGAAGGAATACGACGTCAACGACGGCATCGAGGACGGCGACGTCTACGCAGTCAGCGACGGTCTGACCGGCGGTGTGCCACACCCGGGCGACTTCTACTCGTTCGTGGCGATTTGCTACGAGGGCGAAATCGTCGGCTGGGCGGTGGGCATCAACCACCTGATGGAGAACGGCGCGCCGGTGTCGGGCAGCTGGGCGACCTTCTCGGTCGACACCTTCATGGACGGCCTCGTGTGCCCGCCGATGCGCACGGGCCGCAAGCTGAAGCAGGAATCGTGGTGGAAGGCGATCTGGCAGCGCCGCACGCGCGCGGCGACGATGAACATCCTCGACGACAAGATGCGCCTCGCCGGCTGCGCGATGGTGCACGATGCCACGCACAAGCTGATCAAGGAATTCGGCCTCGAATACTACAAGCGCGCCACGCGCGAGATCATCGAGGAAAGCCGACGCATGATCGTCGACAACATGCATTCGCTGATGGTGCCCGGCACCTACAACGGCTGTGCGTTCCGCCTCGTGAAGTACAAGGGCCTGCAGCAGATCTGGTCGCATGCCGACAAGAACACGCTGCTGCACATCCGCGCGAGCGTCGAACCGAACGACAAGGGCCTGCTGGTCGACACCGAAGGCAGCTCGCGCTGGGGCTATCACTCGTACAACGCGACGCCCGGCGGCGCCGACGCCGCGCTGTTCCTTGGCATGATGAACTCCTTCGCGCACAACACGAAGGTCACCGCCGGCATCGAACTCGCCGTGCAGCGTCATTATCCGTCGGGCAGCCTCTACAACCCGGACTACGAGTTCACCAGCAACGCGAACCTGTGGGCGCAGACGGTCAGCCTGAACAGCATCGGTTTCAACGCGATCTCGCGGGCGATGTTCTCGCGCGGCTATCTCGAGGAGGCCTTCACGGTCGACGGCAACTGGGGTGCCTGGCAGGGCTCGGGCCAGACCGACCAGGGCGTCAGCTACGGCTTCACGAACTTCGAATGGCTCGGCGGCACCGGCCGTGGTGCCTGGTGTTACAAGGACGGCGAGCCGATCGTGTGGGCGGCATGGTCGCAGCTCGCGACCTGCGGCGACGCCGAGGAGTTCGAAAGCTGCGTGCCACCGCTGTTCTATCTCGGCCGCAAGCTGCTGCCGGGCTACTTCGGCCACGGCAAGTACCGCGGCGGTCCGGGGAATTCCGCCGTGCACTGGTGCGTGAAGCCCGGCAAGCACATCGCCGTCACGCGGCCGAACGGCGGCCTGTCGTGCACGACTTCGGTCGGCCTCGGCATGAGCGGCGCGTACCCGGGCCCCGGCTCGTTCATGATCTCCGCACGCGACACCAATCTGCCGGCGCTGATCGAAACCGGCGAGACACCGCGTGACGCGCGCGAGCTGCTCGAACTGGTCGATGCCGGCAAACTCGAAGTCGCGAACCTCGAGATCTGGAAGACCGACTGCCCCGAACTCGCGCTGAAAGACAACGACCTGTTCGTCGACGCCGCGGGTTCGTCCGGCGGCTGGGGCGACCCGCTCGACCGCGATCCGGCGCTGGTGATCAAGGATCTGAACGACGGCATGGCGCCGCGCTACGAATTCACCGCGAACCTCTACGGCATCGTCGCCACACAGGACGCCGCCGGCGTGTGGACGCTGGACGCGGACGCCACCGCGGCGCGGCGCAAGGCGATGCGGCACGCGCGCCTCGCCGACTCGCAGTCCGCACAGGACTGGTGGGCGGCGGAACGCACGCGCGTACTCGCCCGTGATTTCATCCCCGAAGTGCGCGAGATGTACGAGCAGAGCATGTCATTCGCCAAGTTCGACAACGAATTCCGCAAGTTCTGGCAGGTGCCGGCGGCGTTCAACTTCCCGAAGGAATAGGCCATGACCCAGGACGTGAGCATCAGCCCGGAACTGATCGGGCAACTGATCGACGGCACCATCGACAACGACAACGCGCAGCGCCTGCTGCGCCTGGAACGCAAGGACAAGGGGCGTTTCTTCCAGTACATCGAGGCCCTGCAGCAGCGTGTCGCGTGGAAAGAGAAGATCCTGCTGCGCCTCGGCGACAAGCTGTACATCGTCGCCAGCGCGCCGGGTCAGCGCATCGTCAAGTGCGCGTGCGGCCACGAGTTCGGGGACTACCGCCAGAACTGGAAGCTGGGCTGCCGCGTGCGTGTGAAGCGCAGTCTCGACGACATGCTGACGGTTTACGATCCGGCGCCGGCGTGCCCCGAACCCGACATCCAGGAGATCCGCGAATTCTTCTGCCCGGCCTGCGCCACGCAGCACGCGGTCGAAGTCGTGGCGCCCGGCTATCCCGTCGTGTTCGAGATGCTGCCCGATCTCGACAAGTTCTATCGCGAGTATCTCGGCCAGCCGCTGCCCGACGAGGGCACGGACTGGTACCAGGATCGCAGCGATGACGTCACCCGCGAGTGGGCAAAAGCCGGCTGACCGATTGAACGCGACGACCAGCGGCGGGCCTGGCCCGTCGCCGGTCGCCTGAACCCGCTCCCGTTCTCATTCTCAAGGATCACACCATGGCGATCAGCACCACCGCCGCTGCCGAGCGGCAATACATTCTCGCCTTCGACGCCGGCGGGACCATGACCGACGCCCTGCTCGTGAAGCCGGACGGCAGCTTCACGGTCGGCAAGGCCATCACGCGTCGCGACGACGAACCGCGCAGCTATCGCGAGTCCGTGATGGACGCCGCGAACAACATCGGCGCCACCGCCGACCTCGTGCACGCGGAATGCGTTGCCGACATCTACTGCGGCACCGGCATGCTGAACACCGTGCTGACCGGCAACGGCCGCAAGGTGGGCCTGCTCGTGACCCGCGGTTTCGAAGACATCTCGGTGATGGAAGGCGGCCTGACCTATCTCGGCCAGACGCAGAGCGAGACCTTGCACCAGCAGCTGCACCGCCACACACGCCCGCTCGTCGACCCGAAGAACGTGATCGGCATCAGCGAGCGCCTGACCGGCGGCAGCTACCAGGGCAACATCCATCTCGAGCCCGGCCACGAACTGATCCCGGTCAACGCGGCGCAGGTGCGCGCGGCCGCCGACAAGCTGCTCGACAACGGCTGCGAAGTGATCGGCATCCTGTTCCTGTACTCGTTCGTCGATCCGCGCCACGAGCACCAGGCCCGCGACATCGTGCAGGACGTGCTGAAAGCGCGCGGACGTGAACTGCCGGTGGTCTGCTCGGCCGACGTAGCGCCGGTGTCGAAGGAGAACAATCGCCTGAAGAGCCTGCTGTTCCAGTGCTTCGCCGCTGAACTCGTGCGCGACTCGCTGATGGCGGTCGAGAACGAGGCGAAGGGCTTCGGCTTCAAGGGCCGCCTGCTGACGCTGCTGTCCTATGGCGGCGCGGTCAACATGGAATATCCCCGCCTGTACGAAACGATGATTTCCGGCCCCATCGGCGGCCTCATCGGCGCGCAGTTCATCGCCGACAAACTGAAACTCAAGAACGTCGTGACCGCCGACATGGGCGGCACGAGCTTCGACGTCGGCCTGCTCGTCGACGGGCACATCGGCATCACGAAGAGCGCCGACATCGCCGGCCACCGCCTCGCGCTGCCGATGGTCGAACTCGACTCGGTCGGCAGTGGCGCAGGTTCCGTGGTGTGGGTCGACGAGTACAAGCGCCTGCACGTCGGTCCCGATAGCGCGGGCGCCAAGGTCGGACGCTGCTTCAAGTTCGATCGGCTGACGGTGACCGACATCAACGTCGTCCTCGGCTACGTCGATCCGGATTACTTCCTCGGCGGCCAGGTCAAGCTCGACCGCGAGGGCGCGATGGCGGCGCTCGAGGAAGCCGTGGCCAAACCGCTGGGCCTGTCGGTCTACGAGGCCGGCGCCGGCGTGCTCGACATCGTCAACACGCAGATGAACGACCTGCTGCGCACGATGATTGCAGCGAAGGGCTACGACACGCGCGACTTCACGCTGCTGTACTACGGCGGCGCGGGCCCGGTGCACATGTACGGGTTCGCCGAAGGCATCGAATTCGCTGACGTCATCACGCTCCCCTGGGCGGCCGGCTTCTCGGCCTTCGGTGCGGCCTGCGCCGAGTACATGCACCGCTACGATCGCGGCTTGCGCGTGCTGTTGCCGAATGGCATGTCGGAAGCGGAGAAGACCACCATCGCGCAGCAGTTGCGCGCGACCTGGGCGGAGCTCGAGCAGGAAGCGCGGGACGAAATGGAGAAGGAAGGCGTCGATCCGACGCGCGTCAAGTTCCGCTATGGCATCGCGGCGCGCTATCTCGGCCAGCTCGAGAGCTTCGAGACCTCGCTGAGCGACGGCGTGATGAACGGTCCGGCCGATCTGCAGCGCGCGATCGACGCGTTCGAACAGATGTACACCAAGGTCTATCCCGAAGGCGCGCGTTTCCCCGATGCCGGCTATTCGCTGACCGCGGTGCACCTGGAGGCCATCGCGCCGAAGCCGCAGCCCATCCTGTCGGCGCTGCCGCTGTCACGTCGCGAGCCGGACGACAGCGCCTACGTCGGCAGTCGCAACGTCTATCACGGCGGCATGTGGACGCCATTCAAGGTGTATGAAATGGCCGCGCTGAAGGCCGGCAATGTGATCGAGGGCCCCGCGATCATCCGCGACCCGATGACCACCGTCGTCATTCCGCCGAAGCGCACGATGAGCTTCGATCAATACAGGATTCTGCACTACAAATGAAACTCGCGACTTTCAGCACCGGCGGCGCCACGCGCGTCGGCCGCGTCGATGGCGACTCGATCGTCGATTTGTCCCTGAGCGGTCTGCCGACCGACATGCTCAGCCTGCTCGAAGCGGGTCCGGATGCGATGCAGAAGGCTCGCACCGCGGGCGGCCCGACCTACGCGCTGTCGGCGGTGACGCTAGAGGCGCCGCTGCGACGGCCACCGAAGATCCTTGCCGTCGGCCTCAACTATGCGGATCACATCGCGGAGACCAAGCTCGAGACGCCGACTTTCCCGATGTTCTTCAACAAGCAGTCGACCGCGGCCCATGGGCCGCGCGCGCCGTTTCACATGCCGCGGGTGTCGGACAAGCTGGACTACGAAGGCGAACTTGGTTTCGTCATCGGCCGTCGCTGTCGCCACGTGCCGCGCGAACGCGCGCACGAGGTGATTGCGGGCTTCGTGGTCTGCAATGACGTCAGCGTGCGCGACTGGCAGTTCTTCGCGCAGACGTTCACCATCGGCAAGTCCTTTGACACGCACGCACCGTTCGGGCCGTGGATCGTCACCCCGGACGAAGTCGGGGATCCGCACACGCTGGGGCTCAAGACCTGGGTCAACGGTGAGTTGCGTCAGGACTCGAACACCAGCCATCTCGTGTTCGACTGTTACCACCAGATTGAAACGCTGACGAAGGCATTCACGCTGGAGCCCGGCGACCTGGTGCTGACGGGGACGCCCAGCGGCGTCGGCATCGGCTTCAAGCCGCACAAGTATCTGAAGGTCGGCGACAAGGTGCGCGTGGAGATCGACAAGCTCGGCTACATCGAAAACGAAGTCATCGCCGAACCCGCCAGCACCGCGCTGTAGTGCCGAGGAAGTGTCGATGAGCACAGCAAGCATGCAGGCCTGGCAGTTCGACAGCCACGGTCATTACAGCGACGTCCTGCACTGGACCACGCGTCCACTGCCGACCCCGGGGCCCGGCGAAGCCCTGGTGCGCACCAGCGCCGTGTCGCTGAATTTCCCGGACCTGCTGATCATCCAGGGCAAGTACCAGCACAAGGCGCCACTGCCCGCGGTGCCGGGCGTCGAAGCCGTCGGCGTCGTCGAGGCGGTCGGCCCGGGCAGCAAGTTCAAGATCGGCGATCGCGCCGTCGGCTTCTGCCACTCGGGCGGCACGCTGGCGGATGCCTTTCTCGTCCACAACCAGTCCGCCTGGACCGTGCCGGCGCATGTCACCGACGGGCAGGCCGCGGCGCTCAGCGTGACCTACGGCACGTCGTGGTTCGGCCTCACTCACCGCGCGCACCTGCAGGCCGGCGAAACGCTGCTCGTGCTCGGTGCGGCCGGTGGCGTCGGACTGGCCGCGATTCAACTCGGCAAGCTGCTCGGCGCCACCGTCATCGCCTGTGCGGGTGACGCGAAGAAGCTCGCGGTCTGTCGTGACAACGGCGCCGACCACCTGATCGACTACCGCAGCGAAGATCTCGTCGAACGCGTCAAAGCGCTGACGAACGGCCACGGCGCCGATGTGATCTACGACCCCGTCGGCGGCGACATCTTCGACCAGGCCAAGCGCTGCGTGGCGTGGGACGGACGCATTGTCATCATCGGTTTCGCGGCCGGGCGCATTCCGACGATCGAGACCAATCGCATCCTGTTGAAGAACATGGCCGTCATTGGCCTCGCCTGGGGGCAGTACCTCGACCGCGGATCGAAGCTCCCGGAGCAGGCGCAGTTCGAGTTCTACGAGATGATCGCCCGCCGCCAGATCGACCCGGTGATCTACCGCACCCTCCCCTTCGCCGACGTCCACGAAGGCCTGCGGATCATCGAAAGCCGCGAGGTCTACGGCAAGGTCGTCATCACCAGATAGGCTGAATTTTGCCACCGAGAACACCGAGAACACCGAGAACACAGAGGAAAGAGTTCTGTAATGGCGCCGCGCCACTCTGAACCTCTCGGTGTTCTCGGTGTTCTCGGTGGCAATCCAGGGAGTTGAAGATGAGTAAGACGCCAACCACCAGACCACCGCGCGATCCGGACTACGAGCGTCGGGTGCGGAAGAGTTTCGAGGGACAGCCGGCTATGTCGCGCTTGTTCGGGGCGAAGATGGTCAGCGTCGCGCCTGGCACGACGGAGATTCACATTCCGCTGCAGCCCGATTTCATGCAGCAGATGGGCAACGTGCACGGCGGCATCATTGGCGCGCTGGCGGACAGCGCCGCGGGTTATGCCGCACTGACCCTGCTCGAGGTCGGCCAGGAAGTCGTGACCGTCGAGTACAAGATCAATTTCGTGGCGCCTGCGTTCGGAGATCTCCTTATCGGCCGCGGCCACGTGGTGCGCGCGGGCCGGACGCTGCACGTGTGCGTCGCCGAGATCTTCGCGCGACGGGCCGGCGAGGAGACACTCGTGGCCTACATGACGACGACGATGATGGTCGTCGCCGATCCGAAACACGGCAAATAAGATCAACGACGGAGGGGAATCATCATGCTGACGAACGAGTTCTACAGCCAGGCCATGCAGGGGCCCTACGAAACCTACGATCTCGGCAGCTTCGCGCTCGAGGACGGCGGCACGATCCGCGGTTGCAAGCTCGCCTATGCGACACACGGCAAGCTCAACAGGAAGAAGGACAACGCGATCCTGATCCCGTCGTGGTTTTCGGGCACCAGCAAGATTTTCGAGCAGGCCTACATCGGCAAGGGCCGCGCGCTGGACCCGACGAAGTATTTCATCGTGTGCGCGAACCAGCTCGGCAACGGCGTCTCCAGCTCGCCGCACAATACCCCGGCGCCGGGCGGCCGCGGCTGCTTTCCGCGTGTGCGCATCGGCGACGACGTCCGCGCCCAGCACGAACTGCTGACGAAGCATTTCGGCATCGAGGAACTCGCGCTGGTCGTCGGCGGCTCGATGGGCGCCCAGCAGACCTATGAATGGGCCGTGCGCTATCCCGACATGGTCAAGCGCGCGGCGCCGATCTGCGGCACCGCGAAGAACACCGATCACGATTTCCTTTATACGCAGACGCTGATGGACGCCATCACGTCCGACCCGGCCTGGAAGGACGGTTGGTACGCCTCGCATGAGGACGTGCACGTCGGCCTGCGCCGCCATGCAAAGCTGTGGGCGGTGATGGGCTTCAGCACGGAGTTCTACAAACAGGAAGTCTGGCGTGGACTCGGCTTCTCGTCGGTCGACGACTTCATGACCAACTTCCTCGAAGCCTATTTCACCGCGATGGATCCGAACGCGCTGCTGACCCAGGCCTGGAAATGGCAGCGCGGTGACGTGAGCCGGCACACGGGCGGCGACCTCAAGAAGGCACTCGCGCGCATCAAGGCGAAAACTTTCGTGCTGCCCATCGACGAAGACATGTTCTTCCCGGTGCGCGACTGCGCCGCCGAGCAGAAGATGATCAAGAACAGCGAACTGCGCGTGCTGAAATCCATCTGCGGCCACCTGGTCGTCGTGGGGCTGGATCCCGACTACCTGCGCCAGCTCGACGAACACCTGAAGGAACTGCTGAGCCTGCCGGCCTGACCGGTGCCATCACTGAAGGGAGCTTTGCCATGATCAAACTCGTTTA
>LNFM01004073.1_pt1 | contig 79324 bp, 67 predicted proteins | sample 596031 | NCBI WGS metagenome assembly LNFM01 (sample SAMN04254537, study PRJNA301005) | activated carbon metagenome | isolation source: dual media filters at the Ann Arbor, Michigan drinking water treatment plant | place: USA: Ann Arbor | reverse complement strand
AACAGAAGCTGCGGGTCTGGCCGCCGTCACCGAACACCGTGATCGGGGTGTCCTCCAGGGCCTGGCGCAGGAACGTCGGGATCGCCCGCCCGTCGTGCGGCCGCATCCGGGGCCCGTAGGTGTTGAAGATCCGCACGATGTGCGTGTCCACGCCCTGCTGGCGGTGATACGCCATCGTCAGGGCCTCGGCGTACCGCTTGGCCTCGTCGTACACGCCGCGCGGTCCGATGGGGTTCACATGCCCCCAGTAGTCCTCGGTCTGCGGATGCACCTTGGGGTCCCCGTAGACCTCGCTGGTGGATGCCAGCAGGAACCGGGCGCGGTGCTTCTTGGCCAGCCCCAGCGCGTTGTGGGTGCCGTACGAGCCGACCTTCAGGGTCTGCAGCGGCAACCGCAGGTAGTCGATCGGCGACGCCGGCGAGGCCAGGTGGAACACGTAGTCCACCGGCCCGGTGATCTCCAGGTGCTCGATGATGTCGTGCTGGCAGAACTCGAAGCGCGCATCCCGCAGGTGCGCGATGTTCTGCAGGGTGCCGGTGGCCAGGTTGTCCACGCAGACCACCCGGTGGCCCTCGGCCAGCAGCCGCTCGCACAGATGCGAGCCCAGGAAACCGGCACCGCCGGTGACGATCGAAGTCGGCATGCGCAGGACCCTACACCGGCGGGTGGGAGGCCCCTCCGAGGCCGCTGCTAGGTTGCGGCGGCATGCGGATTCTGGCCACCGGCATCACCGGTTTCGTGGGGCATCACCTGGCGCGCGTCCTGCTCGAGGCGGGGCACGACGTGTCGGGCCTGGTGCTGGGACGGGACGAGCCCGTCCCCGACGGCGTCGCCGTCCAGTGGGGCGACATCACCGACCCGGCGGCCGTCGCGGCGGCCCTCGAGGCGGTGCGCCCGGAGGGCGTGCTGCACCTGGCCGGCGCGTCCTCGGTGGGGGCGTCGTTCGCGAACCCGCTGGGGACCTGGCGCATCAACCTCGACGGCACGCTGGCCGTGCTGGAGGCCGTGCGCGCGGCCGAGGTGCCGCCCAGGACGGTGGTGATCACCAGCGGCGAGGTCTACGGCCGGGTTCCCCTGGACGCCCTCCCGGTGGAGGAGGACACGCCCATGCAGCCGCTGTCCCCGTACGCGGCGTCGAAGGCCGCGGCGGACCTGGCGGCCCTGCAGTACCGCATCGGCTACGGCCTGCCGGTCATCCGGGTGCGCGCGTTCAACCACGTGGGCCCCGGTCAGGACGCCCGGTTCGTGCTCCCCAGCGTCGCCCGCCAGCTCGCGGTGGCCGAGCGCGACGGCCTGGAGCAGGTGACCCTGCGCCTGGGGAACCTGGAGACCCGCCGGGACTTCACGGACGTGCGCGACATGGTGCGGGCGTACGCCCTCATCCTCGAGCGCGGCGACCCGGACGTGCCGTACCTGGCCTGCACCGGGGCCTCCGTGCCCATCCGCGCCCTGGTGGACGGGGTCGTGGCGGCCGCCCGGCTCGAGGTGGAGGTCGAGAGCGACCCCGGCCTCGTGCGCCCGGGCGAGCAGCCGGACCTCTACGGTTCACCGCGCCGTCTGCTGGAGCTGGGGTGGACCCCGGCGATCCCGCTGCAGCGGACGCTCTCCGACACCCTGGACTGGTGGCGGACCCACGTCATGAACGAGGAGGACTGACACCCGTGCCCACCGCGCTCATCACCGGCATCACCGGCCAGGACGGCTCGTACCTCGCGGAGCTGCTCCTGGACAAGGGCTACGAGGTGTGGGGGATGGTCCGGCGGGCGTCGACGGAGTCGTACGACCGCATCGAGCACATCCGGGAGCGGATCCACTTCGTGCAGGGCGACCTGCTGGACCAGCCGTCGCTGACCGCGGCGCTCGTGCAGTCGGAGCCCACCGAGGTCTACAACCTGGCGGCCCAGTCGTTCGTGCCGACCTCCTGGAGCCAGCCGGTCCTCACCGCCGAGTTCACCGCGGTCGGGGTGACCCGCCTGCTGGAGGCGATCCGCCAGGTGAACCCCGGCATCCGCTTCTACCAGGCCAGCTCCAGCGAGATGTTCGGCAAGGTCCGCGACATCCCCCAGACCGAGCTGACCCCGCTGTACCCGCGCAGCCCGTACGGGGTGGCCAAGTGCTACGGCCACTACATCACGGTGAACTACCGCGAGAGCTACGACATGCACGCCAGCTCGGGGATCCTGTTCAACCACGAGTCCCCGCGGCGGGGCCTGGAGTTCGTGACCCGCAAGGTCACCGACGGCGTGGCGCGGATCAAGCTGGGCCTGGCGACCGAACTGCGGCTGGGCAACCTGGACGCCCAGCGCGACTGGGGCTTCGCCGGTGACTACGTGCGGGCCATGTGGCTCATGCTCCAGCAGGACGAGCCGGACGACTACGTGGTGGCCACCGGGCAGACCCACACCGTGCAGCGGCTGGTGGATCTGTCGTTCGCCCGCGTCGGCCTGGACCCCGCCGACCACGTGGTCCTCGACCCCGCGTTCGTGCGCGCTGGTGGGCGACCCGGGCAAGGCCAAGGACGTGCTGGGCTGGACGCCCGAGGTGAGCTTCGAGGAGCTCGTGAACATGATGGTGGACGCCGACCTCGCGAGGCTCTCGGCCCGCTGAGCGGGTGCCGCAGCCGCCCTCCGGCCACTAGGCTTGCCCCGCCCGCCGGAGGCGGGCTCGGACCGGAGAGCGATGGAGGTGCTGTGGCGACGAAGCGTGGTTTCCGGGCGCGCCTGAGCGGCGTGATCAACTCGCGGGCCGGCCAGGATGGTCCCGTCGCCGCCCAGGCCGCGTCGGAGGACGATCCGAACAGCCTCAGCGAACCGCTCTCCGCGGATGAGATCGAGCAGCTCTACCGCGAGCAGGTGCTCACGCAGGAGTTCTACGGCGATGCGTACGTGGCGTCCCTCACGGCGTTCGTGAGCGCGGCGGCCGCCGACCTCGCCGATGCGATCGTCCGGAGCCTGCGCCCGGCGCGCGTCCTCGACGTGGGGTGTGGGCTCGGACAGGTGGTGTGGGCGCTGCGCGAGCGGGGCGTCGACGCGGCCGGGTGCGACTTCAGCGAGGCGTTCCTCGCGAACGCGCCGGAGGAGGTCCGCCCGCACCTCCACCAGGCGGACGTCACCGACCTCGGCGCGTTCGAGACCGGCGCCTACGACCTGGTGATGTGCATGGAGGTGCTCGAGCACCTGCCGGAGCGCCTCTCACGCCAGTGCGTCCGCGAGCTGAAGCGCCTGTCGCGGGGCGCCGTGCTGGTCACGACCCCGAGTTTCGGGCGCAACTGGCCGGGCCGGTTCGGCCTGCCCCTGAACGTGCCGGAGTGGCGCGCCGATGCCCTCGCGGGGCGCAGGTTCGCAAACCTCGTCCTCGGTCCCGACGGCCGGCCGCACCACGGGCACCTCACCCTCGCCACCTACGACTGGTGGACCGGGCTGTTCCGGTCCGAGGGCCTTGTGCGCAACCGGGACATCGAGAACGAATGGCTGGAGGACCCGGAACGCCCGCTGTGGGTGCACCGCTGGAACCCGTATGTCCTGCACGAGGCGACATCACCGGTGTACCGCGTCGGGGAGACGTGCGTGCGGCAGGGCGGCCACGGCTGGAACCCCGTCGAGGACTGGGGGGACGAGGGACAGGTGCGGTGGTCCCAGGCGACGGCCCAGGTCGTGCTCCGCAGCGAGGACGAGGGGCCCGACCTCGCGCTCGTGGTCCACGGCGGGCCCGAGAGCCTCGCGTGGCCCCGCGAGCTCCGCGTGTCGGTTCGGGTGCGGGAGGGGGGGTGGACGGCCTGCACGGTGCTGGTTCCGCCCGGCGGCTTCCGGCAGGTGCGTCTGAGGGGATGCGACGCGTCACCGGGCGACCTGGTGGACGTGCGCCTCGAGGTGGAGCCGTTCCGCCCGGACCGTCTCGCCGAGGCCTTGCCCGATTCGCGTCAGCTCGGCGTGGCGGTGCGTGAGATCGCGCTCGTCCCGGCCGAGGACCGGCCGGTGGCACGGCTCGAGCCGGTGCCACCGCCGCAGACGCTGGTCTGACGCTCCTGCGTGAGGGACCCGGGCGCGCCCGGGTCCCGGGGCCGCCGGCCGGTCACGATCCGGTGGGCGGCTCCTCGCGTCGCCGTCCGACCACCAGGAACTGCTTGCCCAGCAGGCGCCATGCCGGGCGCAGCCGGAGGTAGGCCCGCAGCAGCGCGGTCGGGTACCGCGGCCCGGTGGCCATCGTGTACGGCAGGAAACGGCCGATGCAGACGGGCACCGTGAATCCGCGGGTCTCGAGCGCCTCCCGCAGCGAGGTCTCGGTGAGCGGCACGTAGTGATCCCAGAAGTCCCAGTACTGACCGGGCAGGTGCTTCACGTTCGGGCCCAGCGCGACCAGCCGCCCGCCGGGCCGCAGGCACCGGCCCACCTCGTCCAGCGTGCGGCCGAGCGCCTCCTTGTCGGGGAGGTGCTCGAAGAAGTTGCTCGTGAACACCACATCCAGCGAGGCGTCCGGCAGCGCCCAGGTGGTCGAGCAGTCCTGCTGCAGGAACGTCACCGCCGGGTCGAGATAGCCCGGGGCGGCCGGGTTGAGGTCCATCGCGTACTTCGACGCGCAGGTCACGGTGTTGATGAACTCGCCGTAGCCGCACCCGAGGTCCAGCACGCTGTCGGTGGGACGCACGTAACGGGCGAACCAGTCGTTCACGAGGACCGCCCAGACACGCCGCCGGTACTCGAGGCTGCCGTCGAAACGTGCGGCGTAGATGCGTTCCAGGTCGTCCGGTGTGTGTGTGCTCATGCCCGCAGACTAGCCGCTGGCCCGGCCTCTCCCGGCCCCGGGGCGGGCCGGGTCAGCCGACTCCGACGGCCTGGACGCGGACCCGGCGCGGGTCGCTCGGCGCCGCGGGGTTCGCGGCCGGGACCTCCATCGTCACGACCCGCGTGCCACGCGCCGGGACCTCGACGGGGACGACGACCTCGTCCTGGCGGTCCGGTGCCGCCGTGAGGCGGACCGGCCGTTCACCGCCGGCGAACGTCACCGGCAGCGGCGCGGCGAGGCTCTGCAGCCGCATCCGCAGCCGCACCGTTCGCGGGGACGATCCGCGGTTCGACACGACGAACTGCACGGGACGGGTCACCCAGGCGAACCCGCCGCCCGCGTCCTGCTCGCTCGCGAGCCAGCCGGTGCCGTACCGGGTCACGTCGACGGGCGGCGCGGCGATGAGGCGGTAGCCGGAGTTCTGCCACACGACCCGTCCGCGGATGAGCATCGGCGACGGGACGACCGCGGACTCGATGACGTAGCTCCACGGCTCGGCGGGGATGGCGTCCGGTCCGCCGCCGCCCGCGACGTAGCTGCTGGTCGTCCCCAGCCCCTGCATGTCCAGGTCATCGTCGCCCACCGTGCCGAAGTACGCCGACATCATCCGGAGCTGGAACGACCCGACCTCCTCCGCTCCGCCGCCGGCGAGAACGCTGGTGTCGCGCGGCAGCCGGTCGAGCTCACGGCCGAGCTCGACCTCCGCGGCGCGGAAGCCCGAGGCCCCGCGGAAGCTCTGCTCCACGTTCTCGACGCTCACGGCGAACCAGATCGTCGCCCATCCCACGGCGGCCAGCAGCCCCCATCGCCCGGTCCGGGTCGCACCGAGACCGACGAGAAGGATCATCGCGAGGCCGGTGAAGACCGTTCCCGTGGTGAGCGTCGCCTTGAACATCCCATAGGCCTGCGCCTCCAGGCTCGCGAACCGCCCGAAGACCACCAGGAAGGCGATCGACACACCGCCGAGCAGCGCCACCGTCCGCAGATGCGTCCTCGTCCCGATGGCGATGACCACGGCGGCGGTGAGCACGCCGACCACGAGCAGGGTGGTGAGCGTCGCGTTCCAGGACAGGGGTGAGCCGACCACCTGGGCGAAGTGCGTGGTGGTGCCCAGGCCGAACGACGCGTACCCGAGGTCCGTGTACTCGGGGTAGGTCGCGAATCCGCTGTTGGCATCGTGGATCGTCGCGAACAGCCAGGTCTGGCGGGCCTGGAACGGGCCCACGACGACGCAGCCGGCGACCAGCAGCCCCAGGGCGCGGAGGGTCCGGCCGACCGACATCGTGCCGTCGCCGCCACGCCGGGCGCGCGCCAGTGCGACTAGCACGATCGCCGCGACCGCCATCGCCAGCCAGGGGATGAGGGCCGGGTAGGTCCCCACCACCGCGAGGAGGCCCAGCACCGCCGTGACCAGATTGGCCGTGTTCGGGGCATCCATGTAGCGGATCACCATCGCGACGCCGAACGGCAGCAGGCACAGACCGAAGAAGTGGGGCGAGTAGTTCTCGGTGAAGGCCAGGACGAGCGGCGGGCTCATCGCGCAGACGACCCCGATGAGCGACGCGGTCGCCGTCCGCCGCCCGCCGAGCTCGCGCCACAGCAGGAGCCATCCGCACGTGGCGACGACCGCCCCGAGCGCGTTCACGATCCCGACCACCTCGAACGGCTCTCGGCCAGCGATGGTCCGCACCATCGTCGCGATCATCTCGAAGCCGCATCCGAAGCCGTCCTTCAGCTGGAAGTAGGCGACGTTGTTGAGCGGCTCGGCGAGGCTCGGGGCGCGGCCGTCGGCGAGGCTGTGGGACGACAACCAGTCGACGAACCCCGCGTAGCTCCAGCCGTCGTTGTTCGACCGGGCGATGGTCGTCGGGAAGCCCAGGCGCATCGTGGGGTAGAGGAGCAGCCCCGTGAGGCCCAGTCCCGCGACCCAGGCGACGCCGTCCGCTCGGTCGGGGCGGAACGCACGCACCAGCGGTTCGCCGGTCGCCCCGTTGTCACCGCGCGGCCTGCGCCGGAGGATGACGGCGACGGCGAGGGCGACCACCAGGATCGCGACGATCACCAGCGTCGCGACGTTGATCGGGATGAGGAAGCCGACCAGGTAGAGCAGGGTGATCAGCGTCGCGACGCCCAGGGGGACGGTCTCGACGGTGAGCCACCTCCCCTGCGGCCGCAGCACGGCGAGGGTGGCCACGCCTGCCAGCAGGCTCAGCAGCAGGCCGACGGCGAAGATCGCGAGGATCGCGATCACGAGGTCGGGCCCCCGTCACCGTCGATGCGGTCCGCGGCGATGTACGTGGGTCTGCGGCGGACCTCGTCGTAGATCTTGCCGACGTACTCGCCGACGATGCCGAGGGTGACCAGCTGCACGCCGGCCAGCAGCAGGATCACGACGATGAGCGATGCCCAGCCGGGGACCAGTCCGTTCCCGAGGACGCTGCCCACGATCACGAAGAGCCCTCCGGCGATGGCGATCGCCGCGGAGACGAACCCGAGCATCGTGACCGCGCGGAGCGGGAGCTTCGAGAACGAGACGATCGCGTTCACCGCGCCGGCCGTGCGGCGGGCGATCGAGTACTTGGTCTCGCCGAGCTCCCGTTCGCGCCGCTCGACCTCCACGGGAACCTGTTTGAAGCCGGCGAACGCCCGCAGCCCGGGGAAGTACCGGTTGTGCTCCGGCATGGCGTTCAGCGCGTCCACCACGCGGCGGCTCATCAGCGAGAAGGGCCCCGCATCGCGCGGAAGGTCGATGCTCATCATGCGCCCCGCGAGCCGGTAGAAGCCGGAGAACGCGGCCCGCAGCAGGACACCCTCCTTGCGCTTCTGCCGGACGGCGTACGCGACGTCCGCGCCGTCCTCCCATGCGGCGATGAGCTGGAGGACCGCGTCGGCGGAGTCCTGGAGATCGGCGTCCATCACGATGACCGCGTCGCCCACCGCGTTGCGCAGCCCCGCCTCGATGGCCGCCTCGTGGCCGAAGTTCCGGGCGAGCGACAGTCCCTGCACCCGCGGGTCCTGCGTCGCCGCGCGGCGAATCGCCCCGACGGTGTCGTCGTGGGAGCCGTCATCGATGAACAGGAACCGGATCTCGTGCCGGCAGTCCTCGAGTGCTGCGGACACCTGCCGGTGCAGTTCGGGAAGCGATTCCTGCTCGTTGAAGCAGGGCACCACGATCGAAACCAGGCTCACGCGCGCCGTCCAGGGGCCGTTGGGAGGGCGGCGGTAGGCTAGCGACATCTGCGACGGTCATCGTCGTGCCGGTGTCGGCTCCCGGGCGCCCGGCGGGCCGGGGCCGCGGATACCATGCGTGGCGTGACCGACTCCCGGCCAATCTGCGCGGCGTGCGGATCCGCCCGCACCGCGGGGACCATCTCGGCGCGCGATCACCGTGAGGGTGTTCCGGGCGTGTACTCGGTGGTGGTGTGCGCGGACTGCGGCTCCGGCCGCACGGATCCGGTCCCGGACGACCTGGCGTCCGCGTACCCGAGCTCGTACCAGCAGCACAACAGCGCGGCCCTCACCGCCCGCGTCGTGGGCCGGGCGATCACGCGCGCGGCACGGGGCGGCCCCGCAGGCCGGATCCTGCCGCGGCTCGTGCCCGACGCGGAGCTGGGAGGGCCGGTGCCCGCGGGCACCAGGGTGCTGGACGTGGGGGCGGGCAACGGCAACGCGGTCCGGGCGCTCGCCGCCGCCGGCGCGCAGGCGCACGGCATCGAACCCGGCGAGAGCGCCGTGGCCGCCGCCCGCGAGGCGGGGACGACGACGGTCGTGCAGGGCACGCTGGAAACCTCCCCGCTCGGAGCGGAGCGGTGGGAGATGGTCCGCTTCTTCCACGTGCTGGAGCACGTCCCGGACCCCCGGGCCACGCTCGCAGCCGCGCATGCCGCGCTCACCCCGGGCGGCCGCCTGGTGGTCGGCGTCCCCAACTTCGGCGGGGCGGCCCGTCGGATGTTCGGCGCGAGCTGGGACGGGCTGGAGATCCCTCGCCACCTCACGCACTTCACGGCGGCGGGTCTGCGCCACATCCTGGAGGACACGGGTTTCTCGGTGCTGAGCCTTCGCACCACGCCGCTGTTCGGGGTGCTGCCGGGGACGCTCGACGCACGAACGGCCGGCGGCGGACGGCAGCGTGGATGGGGCAACTCGCTGATCGCGCGGGTTGCGACCTACCCGGTGGAGGTGGCGCTCGCCGAGCTGCGACTCGGTGACGGGCTGATCGTGGTCGCACGTCCCGCGTGAGCGGGGGCTCATCCCGGCGGCAGATCGGAACGGCGAGCGTCGTCCTGGCGATCGGGCTCGTCGGGTGGAATCTCGGGAACTTCGCGTTCTTCGTGGTGGCCGGCCACGTGCTCGGCCCAGAGCGCTATGGCTTCGTGGCCGCGCTCCTCGCGCTCGTGGTGGCCGCCTTCGTGCCCCTGAGCGCCTTCCAGCCGGTCGCCGCCAGGCCCTTCGCCGTGGGTGCCGCGGACGCGCCGGCGCTGGCGCGCCGCGCGATCCGGGCCGCCCTGGTGATCGGCGTCATCGCGCTCGGCACCGCGTCCGCGGTGGTGTGGATCGCGCGGCTCGTGGTGGAGGACCTCCCGGCCTGGGAGCTCACGCTCACGCTCGCGTCGATCGTCCCCATCGCCCCCATGTTCCTCGCGCTCGGGGTGATGCAGGGCTCCTCCCGCTTCCGGCCGATCACCGTGACCCTGGTGTTCTGGGGCGCCTCGCGGCCCCTGGCCCTCCTCGTCCTCTCCCCGCTGCTCGACGGCGTGGCCGCCACCCTGCTGGCGAATCTGGTCGGCACCGCCGCGGCGTACGGCATGGCCGTCGGCTTCACGCGTGCCGCGCTGCGCGGCGGGCAGGCGCCGCCCGGGGACGCATGGGCCCGCTTCACGGGGTCACTGGTGGGACCCCTCGTCGGCATGAGCGGGCTCGCCGTGCTGTTCAACGTGGACGTCGTGGTCGCCAAGCTGTTCGCCGAGCCGCTGGACGCGGGGTACTTCGGGGCGGTGGCCACCCTGGCAAAGGCGGGGGTGGTCCTGGCGCCCCAGGTGCTGGGGATCGCCCTGCTCCCTCAGGTGGCGGTGCGGGGTGCGGCCGGGCGTGAGGTGGCGTCGCTCGCGGCGCTCATCGTCGGTGCGGCCGTCGCCGTCGGCGCCCTGGGGGTGCTCGTCGGGGAGGTCGGCTCGCGCTGGATCATGTCGATCTACGGCCAGGACTTCGTGCCGGGCGAATGGATGCTCGCTCCGGCGATCGCCGCGCTGATCCCGCTCGCGGTGGTCTTCGGGTTGGCGAACTACCAGATCGCCCGCGGGGACGACCGCTATCCCAGGGCGCTGGCCGGCGTCGCGCTGCTCACGGTGGTGGCGCTCGCGCTGGCGGGTCGCTCGGTCGAGGCCATCCTGGCGATCGAGGCGGCCGCGAGCGTCGCCGCGATCGCCCTCCACGAGGTCATCCACCGCCGCGACGGCAGCGGCCTATGTCGTGGCGTCCGTCTCGCGTTGGGCCGTGTGCGGCGACAGTCGGCCCGCCCCGAACCGTGAGGCCAGGTACATCGCCTCCGCCGCGACGCTGATGACCACCGCCATCACGCGGCCCCGCAGCCCCGGGCGGTGCTTGCGGTAGAAGGGGCCCATCGTGCGGAAGTAGGCGGCGTTCGCCTCGGGCGGGCGCCGTCCCGCGACGTTCGAGCCGCCGCCGATGTGCACCACGTCGACCGCCGGCCAGTAGTGGACCCGGTACCCGTGTCCGATGACGCGGAGACACAGGTCCATGTCCTCGGCGTACATGAAGTAGGACTCGTCGAAGCCGCCGACCTCGTCGAGCACGCGGCGCGGCATCAGCATGAAGGCGCCGCTGACGCTCTCCACGTCGCCCGCCCGGTCCTCGGGCAGGGTGCCGAACGTGTAGCGGGTGGACCGCGGCCCGGTGAGACGGCGGTCGAGGCCCGTGAAGTAGCAGAACGACGACCAGAGCGTCGGGAAACCGCGCTTGCACCGCCGATCGAGATGGCCGGCGGGATCCACCAGCCGAGGGCTCAGGACCCCGATCCCCGGCTCCGCCCACAGGCGGTCCAGGCATGCGCGCAGCGACCCCGGGGGGAGGACCGTGTCGGGGTTGAGCACCAGCACGGCCCTGCCGCGTGACCGTGCGATCGCCCGGTTGTTCGCCCGTGCGAAGCCCAGGTTCTCGGTCAGCGCCTCGACGTCCACCCACGGGAAGCGCTCCCGCGCGGCGGCGACGGTCCCGTCCCGTGAGTCGTTGTCGACCACGAGCACCTCCATGGCGACGTCGTCCCGCTGCGCCTCGAGGCTCGACAGGCAATCAATGAGCAGCTGCTCGCACCGGTACGAGACGATGACCGCCGAGACGTCCGGCGAATCTGGCGATGTGTTTTCCGGGGCGGGCGGCACGGCCGCAGGATCCTAGTCGCCGAGGGCCGGGAAGTCGGGCCCCGCCCTTCGGAAGCGCAGCGGAGGGCATGTAGGGTGCTTCGTCATGCTCCTGCTCGAATGCCCCCGGCGATGAGCGATCTCGCCGCACCGAGCGAGGTTGTCCACCCGCACGTGGAACGACCGCAGGTCTCCCGTCGGCAGGTGGCGGCGGCGGTCGCCGGCGGAGTGGTCGGCATCGGCTTCCTGGCGCTCGCCGCGCGCGGCGTGGATCTGCGAGCGGCGGGCAGCATCCTCGCGAACGCGGACGTCGGTCTCGCGGCGCTCGCCGCGGTGCTCCTGGTGGCCCCGCTCGCGATCATGGGCATCCGCTGGAGGCTGATCGCTCGCTCGACGCTGCCGGCGCCGACGTCGGTGTACATCGAGTTGAACTTCGTCGGCGCGGCGCTCAACAACTGCCTTCCCGGTCGGGTCGGGGAGTTCGCGCGTGCGGTGTCGCTCTCGCGATCGGGACCCGATCGCCGCCCCGTCATGGAGGCGCTCGGGACGGTCATCGCCGACCGGGCCGCCGACGTCGTGTTCTTCGCGCTGTGCTTCGCCGTGAGCGCCGGCCCGTTCCTGGGTGAGCGCTGGGCGCAGTACGTCGCCGGCGGGGGGATCCTGCTGCTGGTGGTGGCCGTCGCGGTCATCGTCATCGCCGTCAGGGTCGTCCGCCGCCACCCCACCGGCACCGCGCAGGGCCGCATCCGGCGCCAGCTGATGTTCCTCGCCCGCGGCCTCGCCGCCGTGCCCGGTACGCGGGTGTGGCTGGCGGCGGGCGCCGTCACCGTCGTCGCGTGGGGCGTGTGGATGCTCGGCATGTACGCCGCGGCCCGGTCGGTCGGCATCTCGCTGAGCCCGCTCGAGATCACCTTCGCGCTGGCGGTGCTGGGACTGGGCACCGCGATCCCCTCGCTGCCGGGCTTCGTGGGCACCTACCACTGGCTCACGACCACCTGCCTGGTGGCCTTCGGGGTCGCCCGGCCCGACGCCTTCGCGTTCGCGATCCTCCTCCATGCCCTCTGGTTCGTTCCGATGACGGCGATCGGCCTGCCGCTGATGCTGCGGGCCGGGCTCAGGTTCGGGTCCTTCCGCAGGCTGCCCCCAGAGGTCGTCCCCACCGAGGCGCGCGGGTGAGGGTCCTGGTCACCGGCGGTGCCGGCTTCGTCGGGTCGCGGCTCGTGCGGGCCCTCATCGAGTCCCAGCCCGGCGTGGACGTCACGGCGTTCGACAACCTGCGCCGTCGTGGCGCCGAGCTCCACGCCATGGACATCCAGCGTCTCGGCGCCCGGTTCGTCCACGGCGATGTCCGTCAGGCGGCGGATGTCGAGGACCTCGACGGCGCCTACGACCTCATCATCGACGCCGCCGCGGAACCCAGCGTCCACGCGGGCATGACCGGGTCCCCGCGGTACGTGATCGACACGAACCTGGGGGGCACCCTCAACCTGCTCGAGCTCGCCCGCCGGCGCGGCGGCGCCCTGATGTTCCTCTCCACCTCACGGGTGTACGCGATGGAGGCGCTCCGCGCGCTGGCGGTCACCGAGGGCGCCACGCGACTCGAGCTCGAGGCCGTGCAGGAGCAGCCCGGTGCCAGCGGCGCCGGGATCACGGAGCGGTTCACGACCGATGGCGCGCGGACCGTCTACGGGGCCAGCAAGCTCGCATCGGAGTTGCTGGTGCAGGAGTACGTGGCCGCCTTCGGGGTCCGCGCGGTGATCAACCGCTGCGGCGTCCTCGCGGGCGCCGGGCAGTTCGGCCGCAGCGAGCAGGGCGTCATCGCCCTGTGGGTGGCGAGTCACGTCCTCGGCCTCCCGCTCCGCTACATCGGCTACGGGGGCACGGGCAAGCAGGTGCGGGACATCCTGCACCCGCTGGACCTCTTCGACCTCCTCATGGCCCAGCTCGCGCGGATCGACGAGCTCTCCGGCTCGGTCTTCAATGTGGGCGGGGGTCGCGAGGTCTCCGTGTCGCTCCGCGAACTCACCGACCTGAGCCGCGACCGGGCCGGCCGTGAGGTCCCCATCGCGGCGGTGCCCGAGACCTCGTCCGTGGACATCCCGGTGTACCTCACCGACCACGCGCGGGTCACGGAGCGGCTGGGCTGGCGCCCGCGCCGCAGCGCGGCCGACATCGTCGGTGAGATCGCCGACTGGATCGAGGCCGACGAGGCCCGGTTGCGACCGCTTTTCGGGGGATGACGCGCGTGCACCCATCCCGGCACACCAGTTAACGGAGGACGCTCAGCTATGTCGGTCGCCATCATCACCGGATCGTCCGGGCTCATCGGCAGCGAGACGGCGCGGTTCCTGCACGGCCAGGGCATGGACGTCGTCGGCGTCGACAACGACCTGCGCGCCTACTTCTTCGGTGATGCCGCGTCCACGAAGTGGAACGCCGAGCGCCTGGAGCGCGACCTGCCCGGCATCCGGCTCGAGTCGATCGACATCCGGGACGCCGACGGCATCGACGCGCTGTTCGCCCGGTACGGGTCGCAGATCAGCCTGGTGGTCCACTGCGCGGCCCAGCCGAGCCACGACTGGGCGGCGCGCGAGCCGCGGACCGACTTCGGCGTGAACGCGGTCGGCACCCTGAACCTGCTCGAGTCGACGCGGGTCCACGCCCCCGAGGCCACGTTCATCCTGATGAGCACCAACAAGGTGTACGGCGACGCCTCCAACGAGTTCCCGCTCGTCGAGCGCGAAACGCGCTGGGAGCTGGACCCGGCGCACCCCTTCGCCGAGCACGGCATCGACGAGACGCTCCGCGTCGATCAGTCCAAGCACAGCCTCTTCGGCGCCAGCAAGCTGGCCGCGGACGTCATCTGCCAGGAGTACGGCAGGTACTTCGGGATGAACACCGCGGCGTTCCGGGGCGGCTGCCTGACCGGCCCGGCCCATTCCGGCGCCGAACTGCACGGGTTCCTGGCCTACCTGGTGCAGTGCTGCATCACCGGGCAGCACTACACGGTGTTCGGATACGGCGGGAAGCAGGTCAGGGACAACATCCACTCCCACGATCTGGTCGCCGCGCTCTGGGAGTACGCGAAGGCCCCCCGCCCGGGCGCCGTCTACAACATCGGCGGCTCCAGGCATGCCAATTGCTCGGTGCTCGAGGCGATCAGCCTCGCGGAGGAGCTGACCGGCCGGGAGATGAGCTGGTCGTTGAGCGACGATGCGCGCTCGGGAGACCACATCTGGTGGATCAGCGACGTCCGCCGCTTCCAGGCCGACTACCCCGGGTGGTCCTACCGCTACGACCTCCGGGCGACGGTCGAGGAGATCGTGGCCGCAGCAAACGAGCGGTACGCGGGCCAGGCGCGGTGAAGCTCTCCGTCGTCATCCCGGCGCACAACGAGTCCGGCCACATCGAGGACACGGTGCGGCTGTTCCACGCGGCCCTGAGCGAGGCCGACATCGATCACGAGATCGTCGTGGTCGACGACCACTCGTCGGACGGCACGGGCGACATCGTCCGCCGCATCGGGCAGGACATCCCGCAGGTCCGGGCGGTCGAGAACCACCGCACGGGCGGCTTCGGCCTGGCGGTGCGCGCCGGGCTGGAGTGCTTCGAGGGCGACGCGGTCGCCGTGGTCATGGCGGACGCGTCCGACTCGCCCGAGGACCTCGTGCGCTTCTGGCGGGCGATGCAGCAGTCCGGGGCCGACTGCGTGTTCGGCACGCGGTTCTCCGCGGGCGGCCGCACCATCGACTACCCCCGCCCGAAGCTCATCCTGAACCGCATCGCGAACACCGGGATCCGCCTGCTGTTCCGGCTCCCGTACGACGACATGACGAACGCCTTCAAGCTCTACCGCCGCCAGGTGGTGGATGGCGCCGGCCCGCTGGTGAGTCACCACTTCAACCTCACGGTGGAGCTGCCGCTGAAAGCGATCCTGCGCGGCTACTCCTACGCGGTGGTGCCCAACACGTGGACCAACCGCAAGCACGGCACCTCGAAGTTCAACGTGCAGGAGATGGGGTCGCGGTACGCCTTCATCGTCCTCTACTGCCTGCTCGAGCGCTGGCTCTCCCGGGGTGACTACCTCCGGCAGTCCGGTGAGCTCCAGCACGAGCCGATCTACATGGGACGGCGCATCCCGTAGCCCGCCCGTCGGTCAGGCGGCGCCGCGGAAGACGACGATGAACGGGCTGGTGTGCGTGATGCGGAATCCCCGCTCCGCCGCCAGCTCGCGCGCCCACAGCGGCACGCCGCCCGCGCCCTGGATGACGACGATCGCGCCCAGATCCGGAGTCGCGCGCACGATGCGCCGTGCCTCGGCGGGGTCGTCGGAGCGCACCCTCCAGCCGATGCGCCGCGCCTCGTACCAGAGGTTCGGCTGGAACGGGTCGGCGTTCTCCTCGATGAGCAGCAGCCGCGTGTCCGGGGTGTTCGCCGCGAGCTCCTGACCCTGGAACCGCCAGCCGAGGTTGACGGCACCGGGGGCGAAGAACGTGCCCATGAGGCTGACGAACCACAGTAGGCCGAGGGTCACGCCGATGGCGGCGACGAGCCGGACGGCGCCCGGCCGGCTCACCCGGCTCACGCCGTCGGCGATCACGCACAGCCCCATCCCGCCCAGCAGCGCCAGGACGGCGTAGTACGGGAGCTGGTAGTAGTCGTGGATCCGGTTGAGGTTGGCGAAGACGCCCATCGAGACGAACGAGCTCACCAGCAGGGCGGCGACCTCGAGCCGGTGCGGCGCCGGCAGCTGCCGGATCGCGAGGGCGCCGAGCACCACCACCAGCAGACCCACGGGGGTCAGCTGCTGCTCGAACCGCTCGAGGATCGTCCGCCACAGCTCGGCGTCCGTGAACGTGCTGCCGAGCAGCCACGGCCGGAGCTCCTCGAAGCTCAGGCCGTTCGATTCCTGGTTGACGCGGTCGGCGTGGTCCACCCAGAGCTTGAACAGGACGCCCGTGACCAGCGGCCATGCGACGAGCGCGATCCGACCCGCCATCGGCGTCGCCCGGTCGCGCAGCACCCTCAGGGCCATGATGGCCACGGGCAGGCCGAACACGAACACCATGTTCGCCTTGCCCAGGGTCGTCACCATGAGCGCCGCACCGGCGGCCGACAGCCAGACCCACGAGAACCGCTCGGTGAGGCGCAGCGTCGCGTAGACCATCACGAGGGCCGTCATCAGGAAGAACGGATCGATGATGAACGCCCGGCCGTAGAAGACCGAGATCGGCATGAACGACAGGAAGAAGACCGATCCCACGGCGGTGAGGCGGCGTCCGGTCAGCCGCTTCGTGATCCCGTAGAGCGCGCAGGCGGCGCCGGCGAACGAGGCGATGGAGACCAGCCTGCCGAGCTCCTCGTGGAACCCGGTCACCAGCGACAGGCCGTACACGACCCACTGGTAGAACGGGAACTCCAGGAGCCAGTACCCGCCGCCGAACATCGGCACGTGGTAATCGAGCAGGTCGAAGCCGAACCGGTCGTAGAGCCACACCTGGCTCGCGGTCTGGGTCTGGCGGAACGCGTGCTGGTCGCCCAGCGCCCCGCCGAAGCGGTAGAACCGGGCGAGGACGCCGATGAGGATGAGCGCCGCGGCGATGACCGCGGGGTTCGTCGCCAGCCGGCGCGCGGCCGGGCGGTGCCGGTCGACCGCGTCCAGCAGCGGCGCGACGATCCGGTGCGGCTGATTCGTCCCGTTCATCCGCCGCAGACTAGAGGCCGCCCCGGATCGCGGTGCTCCGACGGGCGGATTGGACGGTAGGGTGGCGCGGCCCAGCGCACCCACGGCCCGGAGGGCCTGCGCACCGCCGATGGATGCCCCGAGGATCGATCCACCCGCCACCCCGGCGCTGATCGCGCGCGGCCGCCGCCTGGCCGCCGCCGCCGACGCGCTGGCGTCCGGGCGGCGCCTCCCCTGGGTGGTCCTGACCGTCGGCGTGCTGATCGCCCTGCTGAGCTGGCCGATCGGATCGCTCTCCACTTCGACCGGGCTGGATCCGTCCTGGCAGGCCGCGGTGAACGTCGCGTGGCAGCAGGGCACCTCGTGGGGCGGTGATCTGGTGTTCGCCTACGGACCGCTGGGACTGCTGACCTGGCCCGCCCTCTGGTTCGGCGACACCCTCGTCCTGTCGGTCGGGTACGTGTTCCTCCAGGTGGTCCTCCTCGCCGGTGCGCTCCTGCTCGCCGCGCGGCGGGGGCTGGGGATCCTCGGCGCCGCGGCGGCGACGTACGCCGTCCTCGCCGCGGGGTTCGTCCCGCCTCCGGAGGCCGGCGGGGTGCTGGCCGCCGTGCTCGCGGTCGTGGTGCTCCTGCGGCCGCCGCCGCCCCGGCTCGTCCCGCTCGTGCTCGCCGGAGCCGGGATCCTCGCGGCCCTGCAGCTGCTGGTGAAGTTCACCGGCGGGGTGGTCGCCGTGGCGGCGGCCGTCGCCGTCGCCGCCGGCATCGCCCGAGGAGCACGCGACTGGGCCGTCGGCGCGGGGACCTTCCTCGGCGGCCTGCTCCTCGCCTGGCTCGCACTGGGCCAGTCCCTCGCGGACCTTCCCGCCTGGCTCCGCGGGAGTGCGCAGATCGCCTCCGGGTTCACCGAGGCCATGTGGCTGCAATCCCACGACGGTCGTCCGGCGTGGGACGTCGCGACCTGCCTGGTCCTCGGCGGGTCCCTGGTGTGGCTCGCGGTCCGGGCGGGCACGGACCTGCCCCGCCGTCCGCGGATCGCCCTGACGGCGGTCGTCACCCTGGCGGCGTTCGTGGCGTTCAAGGCCGCCTTCGTTCGCCACGACCTGGCACACGCGCCGATCTACGCGGGCGCCGTCGCCTGCTACGCGTTGGCGCTCTGTGCCCGGCCACGGCTGCGTGCCCATGCCCTGCTCACCGCCGGTGCGGCGCTCCTGCTCGTGACGGCGTACACCGCGACGGACTGGGCCGGGCGCCTGGACCCGCGGGACCGGCTCGTCGCCATGAAGGACCAGGTGGGGCTCGTCGTGCGCCCGTCCGAACGCTCCCGGGCGACGGCCGACGCACGGGCGGCGGCGCGGACCGAGCTGGCAATCCCGGCGTCGATGACCCAGGATCTCGCCGGCGGGGCGAAGACGGTCAACGTGGACCCGGTGACCCTGAGCGCCATATGGGCGTACGGGTGGCGCTGGGCACCGGTGCCCACCCTGCAGCGCTACGCCGGATACACGCCGTACCTCGACGACCGCAACGCCGACCGGCTGCGATCACCGGAGGCCCCCGAGGTCATCCTGCGCGAGGCCGGGGGCGCCATCGACGGGCGCCTGCCCGCGCACGAGTCGCCATCGGCGTTCCTCGCCCTGCTCTGCGGCTACCGGCAGTCGGCGGTGGACGGACGGTGGCAGCGGCTCGACCGGATCCCCGATCGCTGCGGGACGCCGGTCGAGATCTCCCGCGTGTCCGTGCGCTCGGGCGAGGCGGTCCCCGTCCCGCCCGGTGGGCCGGGGGACATCGTCTTCGCCCGGTTCGAGGCCTCCCGCGGCCTCGTGGACCGGTTCCGTGCCCTGGTCTACCGGCCCTCCACCGTCCCGACCCTGACGCTGAACGGCCTGCCCGCCCGGTTCGTGGTGACCACGGCGGGACAGGACCACGTGCTGCGCGTCCCCTCCCTGTCGGGCTGGGCCCCGGAGTTCGACGGCGGCCTCCGGGTGGACACGCTCGCGGTGAACGGCCTGGGGACCGTCGGCATCCGCTTCTTCCGGGTGCCGGTGGGGGGGTAGGTATCGTGGTCCGCGTGACCGCCGCCACCTACGCGCGTTTCCGACCGCTGTTCCGCAACCTCGTGAAGCGGGAGGTGCGGCAGCGCTACAAGGGCTCTGCGCTGGGTCTGGTGTGGACCCTCATGAACCCGCTGGTGATCGTGGTCACCTACTCGCTGGTGTTCCACTACGTCTTCCCGGTCCAGTCGATCGACGACTACCCGCTGTTCTTCTTCACGGGGCTCACCGTCTGGACGTTCTTCATGGGCGGCGTGCAGATGGCCGCATCCAGCATCGTGGCCAACGCCAGCCTGGTGAAGAAGGTGGCGTTCCCCAGGGAGATCATCCCCGCCGCGGCGATCACCGCGAACGCCGTGACGGCGGCCGCCATGTTCCTGATCGCCCTGCCGCTGTGCCTGCTGCTGACCCCCGGCTCCTACGTGCCGCTGGTCGCCTTCCCGGTGTTCCTGGTGCTGCTCACGGCGCTCACGCTCGGCCTGGGCCTGCTGCTGGCCGCCGTCAACGTGTACCTCCGCGACACCGAGCACATCCTTGCCGCGCTCTCGATGCCCTGGTTCTTCCTCACGCCGATCTTCTACACGCTCGATCAGCTGCCGGCCGGGTTCCGCGGGCACGAGCATCTCGTGGACGTCCTCTACTACGGCAACCCGGCGACGCCCTTCGTCTCGAGCATCCGGGACATCGTGTTCGAGGGACGATGGCCCGACGCCGGCGACTGGGTGTACTGCGCCATCGTGGGCCCGGCCGCGCTGGTCGTCGGCGCGTGGGCGTTCCGGCGGCTGGAGCGGGAGATGGCGATCGAGCTCTGACGCCGGCCCCCGGGTGCCGGTTGGCTACACTCGCGCGGAATGGGGACTGAGGAGCACCACACACCCGCATCGGTCGACACCGGCGCGGCGGGGCAGGTCGGCGTGATCGACGTCGAGCGCCTCGTCGAGGAGCTCCGGGGCCGGGCCGCCGCGATGCGCGCCGCCGGCGGACTGGGCGGCGATCTCGATCTCGGCGCGATTCCGGTGAGCGGCCCGGACCGCCCGCGCGTGACCTTCAATCCGGGCCTCGGGTACTCGACCAAGCCGGTGGTCGGACCGGTCATCACGGGGGTCAAGAAGACCACCCTGCGCATGCTGTTCCACGTCCTCGACGGCCTTGCGCGGGAGGCCGACACCGCCGTCGGCGCCCTGTGGAACCGTGCCGATGAGGCCGAGCGGCGGCTCGCGGCGGCCGAGGGGGTGGGCACCTCCCTGGCGGCGGAGATCACGGCACGCGAAGGGGTGCAGGCGGATGTCGCCTCGCTGGCGACGCGCCTGGCCGATCTCGAGGAGACCCTGCGGGGCCTTCAGGTGGCCCCGCGGCTGGCGCGTCTCGAGCGTTCCACCCGCGCCGCTCCGCCCCCGTCGGCCGAGGCCGCCCCGTCCGCGCCCCCCGCGCCTCCGGTGCTGCGCATGGACTACGAACGATTCGAGGACCGCTTCCGGCCGGAGACGGCCGTGACGGCGCACCAGCGCCGGTACGCCGAGATCCTCGCCGATGCCGGGAGGGTCGTGGACGTGGGCTGCGGTCGCGGCGAGCTCGTGGCCATGCTGCGGGAGCGCGGTGTGGACGCCTACGGCTACGAGCTGGAGCCGGACTTCGTCACCCTCGCGGCCGAGCGGGGTCTGCCCGTCGCACAGGGCGACGGAATCGCCCACGTCGCGGGCCTGCCCGCCGGGAGCGTCGGGGGTGTGGTCGCCTCGCACGTCGTCGAGCACCTGGAGCCCGCCGAGGTGCTCCGGCTGGTGGAGGGTGCCGCCGAGGCCCTGCGTCCCGGCGGGATCCTGATCATGGAGACACCCAACCCCGAGTCGCTGGTGGCCGGGTCCGTGAACTTCCACCGTGACCTCACCCACCGCCGCCCGATCCATCCGGACACGCTCGCGTTCCTCTGCGAGACGGCCGGTTTCGTGGACATCGAGGTGCTGCGCCTCTCGCCCGTCACCGCTCCGGACCTGCTCCCCGAACCCCCCGAGGATGCGGCCGACGCGGCGTTCCTGACGGGCGTGATCGGGCGACTCAACAGCCTTCTCTACGGGTTCCAGGACTACGCGGTCATCGCCAGGCTGCCGTGAGGCTGCTCTGGGTGGCCCCCCGGTTCGGGCCTGAGGTCCTGGGCGGGGCGGAGGCGCTCGTGCGGCATCTGGCGATGCGCGCCGCGCCGCCCGAGTGGGACGTGGAGGTGGCGACCACCTGCGCCGTCGATCACGTCACCTGGGCGAACGCCGTCCCCTCGGGGGAGTCCGTGGAGTCCGGGATCACCGTGCACCGCTTCCCGGTGGGGCCCCGCGACGCCGCCCGCTACGAGCAACTGCACCACGTCGTCCTGGCGGGGGCCGCGGGGTATGCGGACGAGCTCGAGTGGCTGGCGCAGAGCGTCACCTCCCCCGACCTCGATCGCTTCCTCGAACGGCGGGGACCGTCGTTCGACCTGATCATCTTCGCGCCGTACCTGTTCGGCACCACGCTCTGGGGCGCGCAGATCGACCCCGGGCGCTCCGCGCTCATGCCGTGCCTCCACGACGAGCCGTACGCGAGGCTCAGCACGGTCCGGGCGGTGGTGGAGGGCACGCGCGGGTGCCTGTTCAACGCCCCCGGCGAGGAGCGCTTGGCGCGGTCCCTCTTCCGCGTCCCGGACGGGGGGGTCGTGGGGATGGGCTTCGACGCCGATCAGGAGCCGTCGCGGTCCGCGGCGCCGTCGCGTCCCGACGGCGACTACGTCGTCTACGCGGGTCGCCTCGAGGAGGGGAAGGGCGTCGATCGCCTCGTGGATCACGTGACCGCCATGCGCGAGGAGGATCCCACCGCACCGCGGCTCCTGCTGATCGGGCGCGGCGGATACGTGGTGCCCCGCCGCTCCCGCGCCCACGTGGTGACCGCCGGCTTCGTCAGCGAGGACGAGAAGCGGGCGCTGTTCGCCGGCGCGGTCGCGCTGGTGAGCGCATCGCGCATGGAGTCGCTGTCCCTGGTCCAGCTGGAGGCCTGGCTGGAGGGCACCCCGTGCGTCGTCGACGACGCCTGCGTGGTGATGGCCGAGCACTGCGCCCGGTCCGGGGGCGGTCTCACCTTCACGGACGGCGCCGCCTTCGGCGCCGCGGTGCGGCGCCTGCAGCGGGACGCCGGTGACCGGCGGGCCATGGGCGCGCGCGGCCGGGAGTACACCCTGGACGTCTACGGGTGGGCCGCGGTGCGCACGCGGTTCCGCGACCTCACCGAACGTCTCGCCGCATGAGGTCCGTGCACCAGGTCATCGCGGGCGCCGCGCCCGGCGACGCCGTCACCGTGCAGGCCCTGCGGCTGCAGCGCCTCCTGCATGCGTGGGGATACCGCAGCGAGATCTTCGCCGAGCACGTCCACCCGGATGTCGCCGCCGACGTGCGGCGCCTCACCGGGCGCGGTGACCGTCGCCTGTCCGAGGGCCCCCTGCTGCTGCGGTACTCGATCTGGAGCACCGGGGCGGAGGCCGCGGTGGCGTCCGATGTCCCGCTCGGGGTCGTCTACCACAACGTCACGCCGCCGGATCTGCTGCGGGCCGCCAACCCGCAGATCGCCGCGCTGTGCGAGGAGGGACGGGCGCGCCTGCGGCTGCTCCGCGGACGGCCGATGGTCTTGCTCGCCGATTCCTCGTTCAACGCGGCCGACCTCCGCGAGGCGGGGGTGGGCGAGGCCACCGTGGTCCCGTTGCTGATCGACCCGGTGGAACCACGGTCCGTCAGCACGACGGCCACCGCCACGCCCAGGCTCCTCACGGTCGGCCGCATCGCCCCCAACAAGCGGCTCGAGGACGCGCTCCGGGTGCTCGCGGCGCTTCAGCGTTCGCGGTCCGCAGCCGCGCAGCTCACGGCCATCGGCGCCGCCGACGGCTTCGAGCGGTATCAGGATGCGCTGCTGCGCTTCGGACGGGACCTCGGCGTGCGTCGGGCGGTCTTCACCGGGCGGGTGCCACGTCCGGTTCGCGACACGGCGTACGCGGAGGCATCGGTCTACCTCTGCATGTCGGTTCACGAGGGCTTCTGCCTGCCGCTCGTCGAGGCGATGCAGCACGGGGTCCCGGTCGTCGCGCGTGCGGCGGGCGCCGTGCCCGAGACCCTCGGCGGCGCGGGCCTGTGCCTGCCGGATGAGGATGCGGCGGTCTTCGCGGAGGCGGTCTGGGAGGTCACCTCCTCCACCCGGCTCCGGGCGCAGCTGGGCGATGGCGGGCGAGCGCGGCTGGAGGAGCTGCGCCCGGATCTGGTGGCCGAGCGCCTGCACGATGCGCTGCGACCGCTGCTGGAGGCCGCATGAGCGGGCGCAGGAGCATCGCCGTCGTCGTGCAGCGGTACGGGCCCGACGTGGGTGGAGGAGCCGAGCACCAGGCCGCCCTCCTGGCGGACCTGCTGGCCCGGGACGCCCACGTCACCGTCCTCACGACCTGCGCGATCGACTACCGCACGTGGGCCGACCACTACCCGCCGGGCCCGCAGCGCGTCGAGGGTATCGACGTCATCCGCTTCCCGGTGCCGGTCCCCCGGGACCCGGACGCGTTCGACGCCCTGTCGCCCCGGGCGTTCTCCACGCCGGAGGACCTCGAGCTCGGCATGCGCTGGATGCACGCCCAGGGTCCCGTCGCCCCGGGGCTGCTGGAGCACCTCCGCGATGCGGGTGACCGCTACGACGCCGTCGTGTTCGTCACCTACCTCTACGCGACGACGGTGCTCGGGATGCCGTTGGTCCGGGACCGGGCTATCCTCGTCCCCGAGCTGCACGACGAGCCGCCGGCACGCCTGCGGGTGTTCGACCGGGTGTTCGCCGACGCGCGGGCCATCGTGTTCAACACCCCGGAGGAGCGCGACTTCGCCATCGGGCGCTTCGGCGTGTCGCGGGACCGGGCGGTGGTCGCCGGCGTGGGGGTCGACACGCCCCCCGCGGTCGATCCCGGCGAGTTCGCCCGGGCATGGGGCCTTCAGCGTCCCTACGCCCTGTGCGTCGGTCGCCTGGACCCCTCGAAGGGGACGGATGCGCTCATCGAGCACCACCGGGCGTACCGGACCGCCCGCCCCGACGGCGCCGATCTCGTGCTGATGGGAAAGGGCCCGCTCGCGCTCCCCGAGGAACCGTGGCTCATCCCGACCGGCTTCGTGAGCGACGCGGTGAAGCACGAGGCGATCGCCGGCGCCGCGGCCGTCGTGGTGCCCTCGCCGTACGAGAGCCTGTCGCTCGTGCAGCTCGACGCCTGGTCGCACGGCCGCCCGACGCTCGCGAACGCGGCGACGCCGGTGCTGGTGGGCCAGTCGCGACGCTCCGGCGGTGGGCTCTGGTACCGCGACTCGGACGAATATGCGGTCATGCTCGACATGCTCGTGCGGAACCCGGCGCTCGCCGGGGCCATCGGACGTCAGGGGCGGCGCTCGGTGCTGGCCGCCCACACCTGGGATCGCGTCCGGGACATCTGGGCGTCGGCGCTGGAGCGCGTGACGGGAGGGGCGTCATGACCGGGAACGGCGCACTGCCACCGGGATCGGTGCGGGTCGAGGACGTCTCGCGCTCGTTCAAGGTCATCCGCGAGCGCAGCCTCACCCTCAAGGAGACGCTGCTGCGCCGCCGCCGCACCGTCGCGACCGAGTTCCCGGCGCTCCGGGGCGTCGACCTGGCGATCACCCCCGGTGAGTCGGTCGGCCTCGTGGGCCGCAACGGGTCCGGGAAGTCCACGCTGCTCAAGCTGATCGCCGGGATCATCGAGCCCACCGGCGGCCGGGTCATGACCACCGGGACGATCGCCTCGCTCCTGGAGCTGGGGGCGGGCTTCCACCCGGACTTCAGCGGGCGGGAGAACCTCTTCCTGAACGCCGCGATCCTGGGGTTCTCCGAGCAGGACATCCGCGACCGCTACGACGACATCGTCGCATTCGCCGAGCTGGAGGACTTCATCGACGGGCCGGTGCGGACCTACTCCAGCGGGATGCAGCTGCGGCTGGCGTTCGCGGTCGCGACCCACGTGCATGCGGACGTGATGCTGCTGGACGAGGTCTTCGCCGTGGGTGACGAGGCGTTCCAGCGCAAGTGCATGGGGCGGATGTCCGAGTTCCGCCGCGGTGGGGGAACGCTCGTGTTCGTGTCGCACGACCCGGCCGCGGTCGAGCGGATCTGCGGCCGGGCGGTCCTGATGGAGGGGGGTCGCATCCTGGAGGACGGGATGCCGGCGGATGTCCTGGCCTCCTACCACCGGCTCCTGGCCCAGGAGAGCCGCCGCGCCAGCGTGCTCGACCGCAACGCGCCCGAGGAGGCCGGCGAGCGGGAGGCGCCGCCGGATGACCACGCGCAGGACACGCCTCGCGGGCGGTGGGGCGACGGAGCGGCGGAGATCACGCGGTGCCGCCTGCTCGACGAGCGCGGGGCGGCGGTCACGTCCTTCCGGTCGGGCGACCGGATGGTCATCGACATCGCCTTCCGGCTGCACCGGGACGTCCCGTTCCCGAACTTCGGCATCGCCGTCCACTCGGTCGAGGGCGTCCACTGCTACGGCACGAACATGGTCCGTGAGTCCTGGGAGTCCACCGCCAGCGCCCGTGCCGGCCGGGTGCAGTTCGTCATCCCCGCCCTGCATCTGCACGAGGGCCGCTTCACCCTGACGGTGGCCGCCACCTCCGGGGACGAACGCGACGTGTACGACTGGCTGGATCGGTGGCTGGAGTTCGACGTGTTCGCGGCGGGGTCCGGCGTCGGCCTGGTCGATCTGAGCGGCAGCTGGACGCTGGAGCCGGGGGCGGGGCCGGACTGAGGCCCGCCGGGGGCGCTCGGCCGCGCGGGTAGACTGGCCGCCGGTGCGCGCAGACGCCGCGCCGTCCGCCCGCGGGAGTGGGTCGTCGTTTGAAGGTCTTGGTCATCGTTCGCGCGTTGAATGAGCAGAGGACGGTGGGTGCCGTCGTCCGGGACGCGCGGGCCGCGCTGCCCACGGCCGACGTCCTCGTGATCGACGACGGATCCACCGATGACACGGCGTACGTGGCCCGGGCGGCGGGGGCGGCGGTGCTCCGGCTCGGCCGCAACCGCGGGATGTGCGCCGCCGTTCAGCAGGGCTACCGATTCGCGGTGGCGGCCGGCTACGAGGTCGCCGTGCAGGTCGACGGCGACGGCCAGCACCGGGCCGTCGACGCGGCCGCCCTGGTCGCGGCGATCCAGCGGGGTGCGGCCGACGTGGTCGTCGGATCGCGATTCCTGCGCCCGGGGACCGCCGGCCATCGCTCCACCGCCGCCCGCAGGTGCGGCAACCGCCTGCTGTCCCGCTCACTCGGGGCGATCACCGGGCAGCGCGTCACCGACGCGACGTCCGGTCTCAAGGCGACGGGGGTGCGGGGCATGCGCGTGTTCGCGGCCGAGTACCCGCGTGACGAGGTGGAGTCGGAGGCCCTGCTGGTGGCGTGGCGCAACGGGCTCACCGTGCTGGAGCTGCCGGTGGTGATGCGTCCCCGCCGTGCGGGCCGTTCGACGATCACCCCGGTGCGGTCCGCCTACTACGGCTGGCGGGCCGCGCTCGGCCTGGTGGGTCTCGCGGCCGGCCGTGGGGCGGCGCTGCAGCGGGGGGCCGCATGACCACGCCCCTGCGCGTCGGCTTCGACATGACCCCCGCGGGCCTGCACCAGGGTGGCGTGGGGCGGTACACCACCGACCTCGCCGCGGCGCTGGGGCGCACCCCGGGCGTGGAGCTCCACCGGCTGGGCTCGGCCGGCCGGGGCGGCGGGGGCCTGGCGAAGTTCGCCGGCCGGGCTGAGCGGAACCTCCTGTACTACCCGGTCATGCTCGACCGGCAGGCCGCGTCCCACGGCGTGGACCTCGTGCACTGCCCCGGGGCGCTGGTGCCGCTCAAGCTGTCCCGGCCGCTGGTGCTCACCATCCACGACGTGCTGCCGTGGCGCCTGCCGGAGCTGTTCTCCCGGTCGATGCTCGCCCGCCGGAAGGTGCTGCTCTCCCGGGCGGCCGCGCGGGCGTCGCGGGTGCTGGTGGCGTCCGAGTACGCGCGCTCTGAGGTGATCGAGCTGCTGGGGCTGCCGGAGCGGCGCGTGTCGGTGGCCCAGCTGGGCGTGGACCGCCGGTTCCAGCCGGTGGAGCCCGACGCGGTGCGGCTGGCGCACCGGTTCGGCATCCCGCCCGACCCGTTCGTGCTGTGGGTGGGCACGCCCGAGCCCCGGAAGAACCTGTCGGTGCTGCTGCGCGCGTTCGCGCTGGTGCGCCGCCGGGCGCCGGAGTGCTCGCTGGTGCTGGTGGGCGCCGAGGGGATCGAGGACCACGACACCTCCCGCGAGCTGGAGATGCTGGGCCGCAGCGTCATCCGCCTTGGCGTGGTGAGCGACGACGAGCTGGTGAGCCTCTACTCGGCCACCACCTGCTTCGTGTTTCCGTCTCTGTACGAGGGTTTCGGGCTGCCGCCGCTGGAGGCGATGGCCTGCGGCGCCCCCGTGGTGGCCTCCGACCGGGCGAGCCTGCCGGAGGTGGTGGGCGATGCCGGCATGCTGGTGGAGCCCACCGACCCCGACGCCCTGGCCGACGCGATCGAGCGGGTGGTGCTGACCCCGGACGTGGCCGAGCGGATGCGCCGCGACGGCCTGCGCCGGGCCCGGGCGTTCACCTGGGACCGCTGTGCCGAGCAGACCGTGGAGGCCTACCGGGCCGCCCTGGACGACCCGAGGTGAGCGCGTGAACGTGGTGGAGACCGGCATCCCCGGAGCGGTGGTGCTGGAGCCGGTGGTGCACCGCGACCCACGCGGGTTCTTCGTGGAGACCCTTCGTCAGGAGTGGCTCGACGACCTCGGCATCACCCACGGCTGGGTGCAGGACAACCACTCCCGGTCCACGCGCGGGGTGCTGCGCGGCCTGCACTTCCAGACGACCCCCGGTCAGGCCAAGCTGGTGCGCTGCGCGCGCGGGGCCATCCTGGACGTGGTGGTCGACCTGCGCCGGGGGTCACCGGCGTACGGGCAGTGGCGGGCGGTGGAGCTGAACGACCGGGCGCACCGCGCGATCTACATCCCGGTGGGGCTCGCCCACGGGTTCGTGGTGCTCAGCGAGGTCGCGGACGTCGCGTACCGGTGCTCCAACTACTACGACGGCGCCACCGAGGCGGGCATCGCCTGGGACGATCCGGACGTCGGCGTGGAGTGGCCGGACATGGAGGTCATGGTCTCGGACCGTGACCGGCAGGCGCCGCGGCTGCGGGATGTCGCCGACGGGCTGCCGTTCGTCTACGACGCGGGCTGACGCCCCGTCCGCTCGCGGGCGGCCTCCAGCAGCGCGACGTACCGGTCGGCGCAGACGTCCCAGCTGAAGCGCTCGGCGGCGCGGGCCGCCGCGGCGGCCCCCAGCGCGGCCCGCCGCCCGGGATCGGCGGCGAGCCCGGCGATCACCCGGGCCAGGCCGTCGGCCCCCTCGGCCAGCGGGAAGGTGGCGGCGGTGTCGCCCACCACCTCCACGTTGGGGCCGTGGTCCGACACGATCAGCGGCGCTCCGGCGGCCATGGCCTCCACGATCACCGGGTGGGTGCCGCCCACCTCCGTGGGCGCGCACATGATCCCGGCGCGGTGCACCAGCTCGCCGTACCCCTCGCCGAACACGTAGCCGGGGAACCGCACGTCCGGCCCCGCCAGCTCCCGCAGGCGGGCCTTGTACTCCTCGGCGTACGGCGCGTCGCCCACCACCACCAGCGGCCAGTCGATGCCGCTGCGCCGATGGGCCTCCACCAGCAGGTGCGCGTTGTTCTCGGGCACCAGCCGCCCGACGAACAGCACGAACCGCCCGGGTTCCACACCCAGCTCGGCGCACAGGCCGTGGTCGCCGGGGTCGGGGAGCTCGGCGCCGTAGGCGATGGACGGGATCCGCACCCCGTAGCGGCGCTCCAGCTCGTCGGCCACGGCGTCGCTGTCGGTGGCGGCGATCGTCGCCACGCGGGCGCTGTTGCGCTCGCACCAGCGGATGTAGGCCCGCGCGGGCGCCGGCCACTTGGCGCGCTCGGAGTCCAGGCCGTCGATCTGCAGCACGCTCGGGATGCCCGCCAGGCGCGCCAGCGGCACCACCGGCGCGTTGCCCGAGATGAAGTACAGGGCCACGTCGGGGCGCTCGGCCACGGCCATGCGCGCCGTGCACAGCAGCGTGTGGACCAGTGTGTCGAGGTACTTGTTGCGGATGGTGGGCACATGCACGAGCCGTGCGCCCACGTGGGTGTCGCGCCGCTCGGTCATGTGCGGCCGGCAGTAGACGGTCACCTGGTGGCCGCGGGCGGTGAACCGCTCGGCCAGGTGCTCCACGGCGGTCTCGAAGCCGCTGTAGCGGGCGGGGATGCCCCGGGTGCCGAGCATCGCGATCCTCATCCGGCCACCTCCCGCAGCACCGCCCAGGCTTCCCGGCCCATCCGCTCGGCGCTGAACGTGGCGGCCCTGGCCGGTCCCGCGGCGCGCAGGCGGTCGGCCGTGGCGGGCTCCAGCGCCGCTCGCAGCGCCTCGGCCAGGGCGGCCGGGTGCGGTGCGGTGACGAGGGCCGCGTCGCCCACCACCTCGGGCAGCGCGCCGCGGTCGCTCACCACCAGGGGGCTGCCGCACGCCATGGCCTCCACGGCGGGCAGTCCGAAGCCCTCGTGCAGGGACGGGAACGCCGTCACCGCCGCGGCCGCGTAGAGGTCGGCCAGCTCCTGGTCGGGCACGCGGCCCAGCAGCCGCACGCGCGGAGCCCGCTGCAGCGCGGCCTCGGCGCCGGCGGGCTGCCCGGCCAGCACCAGCTCCAGGTCCGGGTCTCCCAGCAGGTGCAGGGCCTCGGCCAGTGCGGGCAGGTTCTTGCGCGGCCCCAGGTCGCCCACCGCCAGGCAGTACCGCCCCAGGCCGTGGCGGGTGGCCACCCGCTCGGCGGCGCCGTCGCGCGGGCCGAAGGCGGGTGCGGGCGCGGGGGTCACCACGCGCACGCGGTTCTCGGGGACCCCCATGGCGTTCTGCGACAGCGCCAGCACGGCCGCCGCCCGCCGGGCCGATCGCGGCACCAGCGTGCGCAGCAGGGCGCGGGCCCGCGGGCTCAGCCACTCGGGGTGGGTCATGAAGGAGGCGTCGTGCACCGCCAGCGCCACCGGCACGCCGGCGCGGGGCGGGGCGATGTAGGTGAACACCGCCGCGTCGGCGCCGATGGCGCCCATCACCCGCCCGGCGCCGCGCAGCAGGCGGGCCGCGTTCCCGGCGCCCACGCCGGCGTGGGGGACCGCGTCGGGCAGCTGGGCGATGCCGCCGGGGTGAGCCACCAGCGCCCACGCCTCGTCACCGGCGGCCGCCGTGGCGGCCAGCGCCGACACCAGCCCCACGGCGTATCTGGCGTTGCCCGCGTCGCCGGCGTGTTGCTGGCCGGCCATGTGGCAGTCCACCGCGACGCGCATCAGGCGGTCCCGGCCGCGCGTCGGTAGGTCTCGGCGTGTCCGGCCGCGCAGGCCGCCCATCCGAACCCCGCGGCGTGCGCCCGGCCCCGGCGTCCGCGGGCCGCCAGGCCCTCACGGTCGCACAGCGCATCGGTGAGGGCGCGCGCCAGGCCCCGCTCACCGCCCTCCTCCACGACGATCGCCTCGGGGCCGCCCGCCTCGCGCAGGGCGGGGGTGTCGGCCACCAGCACCGGGCATCCGGCGCTCAGGGCCTCGGCGATCGGCAGGCCGAAGCCCTCGAAGGCGCTGTTGCTCACCAGCAGGGTGGCGGTGCCGTACAGGCGGTCCAGCTCGGTGTCGTCCACGAAGCCGCGGCGCTCACATCCCTCGGACGCCCCGCAGGCGGCGGTCACGGCGGCCTCGTCGGCGCCGCCGGCGCCCACCAGCACCAGCCGGCACGGCGGTGGGTCGGCGGGGGCGGCGGCCAGGTAGGCCCGGTGGGCGGCGATCAGCTCGGGCACGCGCTTGCGCGGCTCGAACTCACCCACGTGCAGCACGATCGCCTCGCGGGGGCCGTCGCCGGGGGTGCGCGGCGTGATGCCCGTGTGGATCACCCGGATCCGGGCGGGCTCGATGCCGTAGATGCGCGTCAGGTCGTCCGCTGTCGTCCTGGAGACGGCGATCACCGTGGCGGCCCGCCGCGCGGAGGTGCGCGTGAACAGCCGGGCGTAGCGCCGGAACCCGCCGGGGTAGGCCTCGGGCATCACCTCCCAGCTCAGGTCGTGCACGGTCACCACCCGGGGGCAGGGGGTCCATGCGGGCGCCCAGTTGAACGGGGCGTGCAGCACGTCGGCGCGGTGGCGCAGGGCCAGCAGCGGCAGCGCGATGTGCGTCCAGGCGAGGTCGATCAGCAGGTTGCCGATGCTGGTGAGGGCGTTGCGGCGGGGCAGCGCGGGCGGTCCGTACGCGGCGCGCACGTCGATCTCCATGTGGGCGCCGAGGGCTCGGATGAGGCCGTCGATGTACCGCGCCGACCCGGTGCGCCGGCGCCGGGCCATGCGGGCGTCGATCAGGACGACGGTGCGGCGGGGCGTGGGGGGCGCGTCGTGCTCATGCACGGAGCGCCTCGTCGTACGCCTCGGCGGTCCGCGTCGCGGCCTCCACCCAGCTGAACTGCTGGGCGCGGCGTGCACCCATGGCCACCATCCGGCCGCGCTCGGAGGGGTCGGTGGCCAGGCGTTCGATGGCCCGTGCCCACGGGTCGGCGTCCAGGCGCGGCAGGGACGGCAGGTCGGGGCCGGTCACCTCCACCAGGCCGGGCGCGTCGCTGGCCAGCACGGGCACGCCCGCGGCCATGGCCTCCAGGGCGGGCAGCCCGAACCCCTCGATCAGCGAGGGGATCAGCACCGCCAGCGCGCCGGATCGCAGCCGGTCGAGTGTGTCGTCGTCCACGTAGCCCAGCAGGTCCACGCGGTCCTCCACGCCCAGCCGCTTCACCGTCTTGGCCAGGCGCTCGGCGCGGCGGCGCGACCAGGGCCCGGCGATCTTGAGGCGCACGTCCTCCACGCGGACCTTGGCGATGGCCTCCACGGCCAGGTCGGTGTTCTTGTGGGGTTCCAGGCTCTGGGTCACCAGCACGTACCGGCCGATCTCCCCGGGGGTGCCCAGCACCGCGGTGCTCACGCCGCTCGGCACGCCGTGGGGGATCACCCGCACGCGCTCCGGCGGGATGCCGGCCAGGCTGGTCAGGTCCGACGCGGTGCTCACCGACGGCGCGATGATGATCCGGGCCCGCCGCAGGCACGCCAGGTAGTGGTGGTAGGCGCGGCGTTCGGCGATGCGGTGGCCGGACAGGTACAGGGCGGGGTACCGCAGCGGGATGAGGTCGTGGCAGGTGGCGATCACCGGGCCGTCCTCGGGGATGATCCCGGGCTGGGTGGCGTGGAACAGCCTCGGCCGCAGCTCGGCGATCCGCTTCACACCCGCGCGTCCGGGCCGCGGGTCGGGGATCAGCGGCACCGACCATTCCTTCAGGTGCACGCTGTGCTGCGCGAAGCTCTCGGGCGCCCGGTGGTCGTCGCGCACCAGCAGCTCGGGTCGCCGCTCCTCGTCCATGCGGGCAAATCCGTCGAGGAGTCCGCGCACGTAGGTGCCGATCCCGCGCACCCCGTGGGGCCCGGCGATGGGCGTGGCATCCAGCAGTACGCGCGGCGGCATCCCGGAACCGTATCCAACGGCGGGTCCCCGGTCGCGTCCGGCCTCTCAGTTCACGCGCACCGCCTCGGTGCGTGTGATGGCGGGCGCGTAGGGCCAGCCGATGTCGGTGGGCACCGCCACGCGGATGCGCAGGGTGAACCGCGGGGCCCGGGGGTTCGCGCGCAGCAGTCGCGCGAGCGCGAACCGGCCGCCGCGCTCCGTGGTGACCTGCTGCCACAGCCGCCATCCGCGGCCGGGATCGAGGTACTGGAGCTGCACGAGCTTTCCGGCCACCGCCGGGCGGACCCAGCCGGAGATCCGCACCACCCCCGGTGCCCGCACCGACCGGGTCACGTGGAGCACGCGCACCACCGGCCGCAGCTCGACCCGCACGGTCCGTTGCCAGCCGTCGCCGGAGATCGTCCAGTTGCCGGGCCGCGCGAAGCGGGTGGCGATCCGGAAGACACCGTCGTCGCCGCTGCGTGCAACCGAGTGGATCGCTCCGGACGGGTCGCGCAGCTCCAGGGGCGCGCCGGGCACGGGACCCCCACCGGGCGACAGGAGCGTCCCGGCGAGCTGGGCCACGGCCCCGAACCGCAACCTCAGGCGCGATGCGAGCCCGGCGGCGAGCGGCGTCCCGCTCGCGGTCTCCGATGGTCCATCGCCCACCGCGCCGCCGCCCACCGTGACCGTCACGGGCGTGGCCGGCACCGGGGGCCCGGCCACCACCGGCGAGGTCGCGGTCGCCACCCCGTCGGCGCCCGCCACCCCGGCCGGCCGCACGAGCGCCCGCAGCGTCGCACCCACGTCGGCCGCGACGGGCCGGTACTCCATTCCCGCCGCCGCGGTGATGTCCGCGCAGCGCAGGCTCCCGGCCTCACATCGCTGCCAGGTCACGGCGAAGCCCGCGGGTGTGGTGTCCCACACACCGGGTTCCACCGACACGACTGCGCCCACGCGCGGCGTGCCCGTTGCCGGCATCACCAGGTAGGGCGCCAGCAGTGGCTGGGGGGTCGCCCCAGCGGCGGGCGCAAGCACGGCGAGCGCGGCGATCGCGCCCGTGACCAGTGCCCCGGAGGTCACCGGACCACTCCGCGCAGCGACACGGCGGCGCCCTCGTAGTCCCAGCCACGCTGCTCCGGCACCAGGATGCGATGCCGCCCCGGTCGTGCCGGCGCCGCGATCCGCACCGTTCCGTCGGCGGCGGTGGTTGCGGTCACGACGGTCGCCCAACCGGTTCCGCCCAGCCGCTGGAGGCGGACGGTGCGGCCGGCCATGGCGGGCATCACGTGCACGCCCACGGTGAGGATGCCCGCCCGCGTCATGGCCCGGGCGACGATCACGGGGGCGACGGCGACGCGGACGGCCGCCGCGGTCCACCGCTGCCCCACCGCCCGGATGCGCCACGCCCCACCCCGTGTCGCGGTCGCCCCGGCGATGATGCGCCCGGTGGAGGTGGTGTGTCCGGAACCCACCACGGACCCACCGGGGTCGATCACCTGCAGCGCGACGTCCGCCACCGGGCGCCCGCCGCGCAGCAGCGTTCCGCCGATCCGCAGCCGCCGGCCGAACACCGCACGCCGGACGGTGGCCCCGGCGATCCGCAGTGCCGCCGGACCCGTGTCGCCGTCGACGGCGGGCGCGCGGCCGATCACCGGCACCGGCAGCGCGTCCGCGGGCGGCGCGGCCGAGGGGTGCCAGGTGAGCCGGACGACCCGGATCGACTCGTTGCCGGCCATGTCGCAGGCGCGGACCCGGATCTGGTAATCGCCGCTGGGGAGTCCGCGCATCGGCAGCTTCACCTCGCCGCTGCGGGCCAGCGCCGCGCCGGGCAGCTCCACCACGGGCGTCCACGCCGAGCCGGCACCGGCGAGCGACACCACGGCCTGGCAGGCGCCCAGGCCGGAGCCACCCTCATCGGCGAGCTGCATCAGCAGCAGCGGTCCGCCCGTCGCGGCCACATCCACCTGCAGGCGGTCGATGGTGGGTGCCGTCCGGTCGATGCGCGTCGTGCGCGCCGGGGATGCCGCGGACGCGTGCCCCACCCGGTCCACGGCCCGGGCCCGCACCTGATGGACGCCGTCGGACTGCATCGCCCAGCGGTTGGCCTGGACCACCCACGGCCCGCCATCGACGCTGAACTCGTTGTGGCTCCAGCCGGACGCGGCGTCGGCCGAGGGCTCGGAGCTCACCCAGACCTCCGCGGCATTGGTCCAGGCGTCGGTGTCGACCCGTACCTCGGGGATCGCCGGCGGCGTCCGGTCGAGGTTGAACGCGGCGGTCGCGGTGCGGGTGTCCCATCCGGGGGCGGACCGGCTCACCCGCACCGTGTGCTGGCCGTCGGGCAGGCTGCCCACCGGCACGTCCGCCGAGATCGCGCCGTCCGCGGGGTCGCCCAGGGAGACGAGGCCCCCGCCGATCGACTCGGCTCGCACCTCGCCCCGGTTGAAGGCGTTGTCGGACTGCGTGAAGCGCACCGGGACGGTGGCGCCGGTCACCCAGGCGGCATCCACCACCGGGGCGGACACCGTGGGGCCCACCTGGTCCATGACCGCGACGCGCGTGAGGTCCGTGGTCCACGTGACCGTGGTGCCGCTCACGCCACGGCGCATCACCACCTGCAGCCCCACGCACCTGCTGGGCGTCATGGCCCGCGCGGCACCGGCCCAGGGTCCGAGGGCGTCGGCGCGGCGCAGGGGGAGGTCGGCATCCGGGAGCGCGGTGAGCGTGCCGTTGTCGGTGTTCGCGAGCACGGCTGCGGCATCACCCAGGGATGTGTGCCAGCGGCCCACCAGGTACTGGAAGCCGACGATCGCCGTGCCGGGCCCGTACGGGGTGCAGTACGTCTGCGTGGCCCAGTGCGCCCCGACGGCCCCGGCCCCCGGGTAGCCGCGGACGGCGGCGTGGTTCGGCGGTCCGTCGGGCACCAGCGATCCACCCAGGGCGTCGCCGGCGGTGAAGCGCGCCGGCATCTCGAACACCGGCGTGTCGGCCACCGCCGGGACCGCCATCGCGGCCAGCGCCGCCAGTCCGGCCAGGGCGGTCGCGGCGGTCCGCCGGGGCGTGGTCGTTCGGTGTGGGTGGTTCATCGTGGTCCTCGGGAAGGTGGAAGTGCCGATCGGGGGGCGCGCGAGTTTCGGGCGGCCCCCGCTCAGGGACCCGGTCCCATGCCGATGCCTCTCGCCCCGGCCAGGTCCGCGGCGGCCCGCGTGGGCGGCGCCGGCCTGGTCACCGGCCGTTGCGGCCCCGAGGTGGGGCGGCCCACCGTGGCCGTCGTGGTGGCCGGGGCCCGGCGCCGGACGGCGGCACGTGCCCCGAGCCGCGCGACGCGTTCGAGCTCGCGCCGGCTGATGCGGACCCCGGCGCCGGGCGGGGCGGGCGCGGCGGCGGTGGTGCGTGGTGCCGGTGCGGCGTCGGCGGCGGACTCCACCATGGAGAGCGCCTGGGCGGTGGCCGCCAGCGGCAGGCGCACGACCGGCTGGGCGGGGCTGTGCCCGCCGGTGAGCATCGGCACGCCCGCGGTTCCCGCCACGGCGGCGATCGCCGCGCCCGTGCCCACCTTCGCCGCCACCGAACCGGGTGCGTCCATCGCCACCTGCAGCACCTGGCCCAGCCGCACCGTCGCGCCCGCGCCCAGCCGGTCGAACCACGCCAGCGCCGGCGACGGATCGGGTGCGCTCGCATGGCCGCCCGCACCCAGGACGAGGGCGACGGGCACGATGGCGGCCAGGCCCTCGTCCCGCCGCTGGCGATCGCGCAACGTCGCGCGGCACGCCCGGCAATGCCGCAGGTGGCGGTTCACGCGCCGCCGCTCGCGGCCGTCGGCGATCCCGGCGGCGACACGGTCGATGGCGTCGGCGAGCACCGCGCAGCCCTCGCCCTCGCCGATCGCCAGCTCCAGCCGGGTGAGGGCGGCGCGACCCTCCAGGATCGATCGCTCCACCTTGCGCCGCGAGAACCCGGTGACGGCCTCGATGGCGGCGTAGCTGGCCCCGGAGGCCTGCAGGAGCACGCAGACCCGCTGCGCCTCGGTGAGTCTGCCGAGGGCGTCCTGCAGGATGAGGTAGCGCTCCCGCCACTGCGCCCGCACCTCGGCGGGCTGTCTCGTGTCGGGGAGCAGCTGCGCGGCATCGGCCGCATCCCCGCGGCCCAGCGGGCCCTCGCGGCGGCGGGCGCCGGAGACCGCGAGCGCCTCGTTGCGCAGCACCACCCGAAGCCAGGCCATGAACCGCTCCGGCTCCGCCGTTGGCGCTCGCAGCAGCGCGATCTCCATGGCGCGCTGGTAGGCGTCCTCCGCATCCGCCAGCGAACGCGTGAACCTGGTGGCGTAGCGGATGAGGCCCGGCGCGGAGGACATGGCCTCGCATACGGCGCGGCGGCGGTCGTCAGGGGTGGGAGTGGTCTCGTTCACGTCACGGCTCATGGAAAACGACGGAATCGCCGAATTCGCGCGATGACATCACGCGGATGCGGTACTGAACGAGAGACATTCGGATGGGTGCCGTCCCCCCATCAGGAGGGACCGGCGCGCGAGACCACTTCCGCAATTTGCGAAGACTTCGCATGATGCGGGGGCGCTTCGGGCGTGAGCCGGGGTCGTCGGGCGTGGTCTAGGCTGGCCGCGTGACCCCCCTCGTCCACACCCACCGCTTCCGGCTGGTCATGTCCGAGGTCGATGTGGCGCAGATCCACTTCACCGCGCTGTTCCGGTGGATGGACCGGGGCCTCACCGAGTGGCTCGCCGAGGCCGGGTACCCGTTCACGCGGCTGCTGGCGGAGGGCCCCGGCATCCCGATCGTCGATGCCCGCGCGCGCTTCCATGGGCGGCTCATGCTCGACGACATGATCTGCCTCACCACCTGGGCCGCCGCGGTGGGGAACTCATCCTTCCGCAGCCGGCACCGCTTCACCCGCGACGGTCAGCTCATGGCCGAGGGCGAGCTGGTGCACGTGTGCGTGGACCGCGAGACCCGCAACACGCTCCCCGCGCCGGAGTGGCTGCGGGCGATCGCGGCGCCCGACGCCTGGCACCCGCCGGCGGACGCCGACGCCTGAACCGATGGGGTGCGACGCCGGCCGCTGAGGCCGGCGCCGCACGCGCACCTCAGGAGAGCGTGAGCACGAGCTCCCGGTCGGCGGTGAGCTGCAGGGGGTGCCCGTCGTCGTCCACCAGGCAGGTCAGCTCCCACGGGGGTGCGCTGACCATGGTGGACTCACCGGTGGCCGCGCCGCCCCGGCAGGAGTTCGTGATCGGCGTGTGGTACGGCCCGGAGCCCGTGATGACCACCTTCACCCGGCTCCCCTCGGCATAGTCGCCGACACAGGTCGTGACGCCGGTGCAGACGTGCTCGGCCTCCACGAGGTCGTAGCTGGTGGGCTCGCGCCACTGGAGCGAGATGCGGTCGATGGTCGCCGGGTCGCCGATGAGGTCCTTGACGGTCACGGTGATCCGGCGGGTCTCCCGGATGCGGATCGTCACACCCGGAGCTCCGGTGTACGTGCAGGTCCCCGCATAGGTCGTGCCGCCATCGGACGTGGTGAGGCGGACGGGCCCGTCGGGACAGAGCGCGATGCCGGCCCAGGACGTGGTGACGGTCAGCGTCGTCTCGGCGTTCAGCGCGAACCAGCCCGAGCACTCGGTGGTGCCGGTGCAGCTCACGTCGACGCCTTCTGAGGCGACCTTCGCCGTGAAGCTCCGACCCGAGCTCACCGTGGTCCGCGCGGCGCGCGATGGCGGCAGGGTGGCCCCCTCGAGATTCGCCCCGGTCAGGTCACCGGGGCCGAAGGTCACGTTCGAGAGGTTCGTGCCCCGGAGGTCTGCGCCCGTGAGGTTCGCGCCCCGGAGATCGACGGCTCCCCCCAGGTGCGCGCCACTGAGGTTCGCTCCCACGAGCGACGCGCCCCGCAGGTCGGAGCTCTGGATGGTCGTGTTCCCAAGGTCGGCCCCGTCGAGGTTCGCGTCGCGGAGGTCCGCATGGACGAGCACCGCGCCCCGGACCCGGGCGCCGCTGAGGTTCGCCCCCCTGAGGTCCGCCCTCGTGATGACCGCCTCCCCCAGATCGGCATCACGGAGGTCGGCGCCGCGGAGATCGCCGGTGCAGACGAGGCAGCCGCGCGCGATTCCGGCTCGCCGGCCCGCCGGTGGGTTCGTCCGGCCCAGTCGGGCCTTGCGGAGGATCGCGTTGCGCAGTCGTGCCCGGGCGAGGTTCGCGCCCCGGAGGTCGGCGCCGGTCAGGTTCGCGCGGGTCAGGTTCGCGCGGGTCAGGTTGGCTCGCGAGAGGTTCGCGGCCTGCAGCCGGGCACCCACCAGACTCGCCCGGCTGAACGTCGCCCCGCTGAGGTTCTTCTTCGCCAGCCGCGCGCCGTCCAGGTCGGCTCCGGCGCACTTTGCGGCCGGGCCCGGGCGGCACGGAGCCGTGGCGCCGGAGGCTCCCACGGCCATGCCGGCGATGGCCACCAGCCCGACCATCGCGGTGAGCAACCGCACCCGCGTCATCCCCATGCCGCCGCCTCTCCCAGGTGTGCCCGACCACCTCCCATCGACGCCGGGGCCGACCGGGTTGAACCGGGCGGCCCCGGGCCGGACCTCAGGAAAGGGTGAGCACGAGCTCCCGGTCGGCGGAAAGCTCCAGGCCGTTGCCGTCGTCGCCCGCCAGGCAGGTCAGCTCCCACGGCGGTCCGCTGACCATCGTGGACCCGCCCACGAGCGTGCCGCCCTGGCAGGAGTTCGCGACCGGCGTGTGGAACGGGCCGGAACCCGTGACGACCACCTTCACGCGGCTCCCCTCCGGGTAGTCGCCGATGCAGGCGGTGACCCCGGTGCACACATGCTCGGCCTCCACCAAGTCGGTGCTGGTGGGCACGCGCCATTGGAACGCGATCCGGTCGATGCTCGCGGGGTCGCCGATCAGATCCTTGACGCTCACGGTGATCCGGCGGGTCTCCCGGAGGCGGATCGTCAGGCTCTGCGACGTCGTGTAGGTGCACGAACCGGTGTAGGTGGCGCCTGCGTCGGACGTCGCGAGGCGCACCGGTCCGTCGGGACAGAAGGCGAAACCGGCCCAAGTGGTGGTGACGGTGAGGGTTGACGCCATGTTCCGGCCCGTGGGGAACAGGCACTCGGCGGTGCCCGTGCAGGCGGTGGTCGTCCCGCCGCTGGACAGGGTCGCCGAGAAGACCCGCCCCGAGGTGACGGTCGTCCGGAGGGTCTTCGATCCCGGGAGGATCGCGCCGTCGAGTTTCGCGCCGGCCAGACTGGCACCGGGGGCGATCGTCGCGTTCGAGAGGTCGGCACCCCGGAGATCCGCCCCGATGAGGTTCGTGCCCGGGCCGAACGTGACGCCGGACAGGTCCGCGCCGGCGAGATTCACGAACCGCATGTCCGCGCCGTTGAAGGTCACGCCCGTGAGCGTGGCCCCGGAGAGATCCAGAAGCCGCAGGTCGGAGCCCTTGTCGAAGCTCGCACCGGTGAGGTTGGCGCCCCGGAGGTCGCTTGTCTGGAGGTTTGCGGCCTGGAACACGGCGTTCGCGAGGTTGGCGCCTTGGAACTGCGCTCCGCGGAGGTCCGCGCCGGCGATCCTCGCATTCCTGAGGTCGGCGCCCCGCAGGTCGGCGCCCCGCAGATCGCCCGTGCACAGCGTGCTGCAGGCGGCGGTGATCCGCCCGGCCCCTGTTGCCTTGGCGGCGGCGCGGCCCAGCCTGGCCCGTCGGAGGATGGCGTCGCGCAACCGGGCCCTGGAGAGATTGCTTCCGCGCAGGTCGGCTCCGGTGAGGTCGGCCCTGCTGAGGTTGGCTCGCGAGAGATTGGCCCCCACCAGCCGGGCCCCGCGCAGCTGTGCGCCCACCAGACTCGCGCGGGTGAACGTGGCGCCCGACAGGTTCTTCTTCGCCAGCTTGGCGCCGTTCAGGTGAGCGCCGGCACACTTCGCATCGGGCCCGGGCCGGCAGGCCCCGGGCTTGGCCGCGAGGGAGCCGGCCGCCACCGCGGTCATCACGAGCGCCGCGGCGGTCACCGTCACGATCCTCATACGCGTCGTTCCCATGCCCCCGCCTCCGGTCGCCCGCTGACCCATCAGTCATCGGCCCTCGGGTGGACGCGGTTGAGCCGCGAACCATGGGTGGATATGGGCGCGGTGCGGTCACCGTTGCGGCACACCCGCGCGTTGAGTCGTGCGCGGGGCCCGGGGCACGCTGCGACGGCACCGTCCCAGCATCCGGAGGCTCACCCATGGAACCCCGCACCTACACCTGGCTCGTCCCGGGCCGGCTCGCCGTCGCCGAGCGTCCCGGCGGCGGCGGCCGCTCCCACCGCATCACCCGCAGGGAGGCCGAGCTGGCCTGGTGGCGCGACCAGGGTGTCCGCGCGGTGGTGTCCGGCATGGACACCCGCCACGGCCTGGTTGAGGCGGCCCTGGCGGGCTTCGCCGTCAGGTGGTTCCCCATCCCCGACGACGGCGGGGCGCCGGCTGCCCTGGTCGCGCTCGCCACGGGGGTCCAGGAGCTGATGGCCGACGTGGACGGCGCCGTCCTGGTGCACGTCAACCGGCCCGGCGAGTGGCTGGCGGCCGTCGATGCGGCGCTGCGGCTGCGGCTCGGACTGGCTCCGGACGTGCCCGAGGCACTCGCGGCGGTGGAACGCGACGGACTGCCTGTAGGATCGATCACCGTCGGTCTGGTCTCGGAGATCGGGGAGGACCTGCAGTCGCAGACGGCCGCGATGCGCTGAACGCGCACCGCCCGACGCGACGGAGCTGATGAGCACCGAACCCGCCAAGCCACCGGTTCCCCGCGGGACCGGGAACCTCATGCGCCGTGACGTGCGGTTCCTGCCGCTCCTGGCGGGCCCTGCGGCCTACCAGCGGTTCCGGCGGGCGCTGTCCGTGCTGGTGCTGGTGGTGATCGACATCACCGCCCTGTTCCTGGCGATCTACGGAGCGCTGGCCCTCAAGCTCGTGCTGGAGGGCCGGGAGGTGGACTCCAGCGCGATCTGGGCGCTGGAGCAGCAGGCCCTGCCGCTCGCCGCCGTCACGATGGTGCTCACCTTCGCCAAGAACCGGCTGTACGCGCCGCGCGAGCAGCGGCCGGGCGCGGCGGCGGTGCTGTCGTCGGTCACCACCGGCACGCTCATCGTGCTGGTGCTGGTGTTCGCCGCCGGCTGGCGGTTCGACACGTACTACATCTTCTACTCGTCCTGGTTCTTCGTCTGCCTGCTCGTGCTCGCGCTCCGCGCCAGCTACGACAGCCTCACCACCCTCGCGCTCGACCAGATGCGGTTCCAGCGGCACGTGCTGCTGGTTGGCCCCGACTCGGCCACCGAATCGGTCGCCGAGTCGTTGGGACACACCAGCAGCCGGCGCGGCGTGCCCTATCGCGTCGCGGGCCGCCACGAGCTGACGGCCGTGGGCGCCGACGCGACCCTCGACGACGCGCTGGACCCGGCCGTCATCGACGAGGTCATCCTCACCGGCATCGGCGGCGACGACTCCGGCGTGCTGGCCCTGCTGGAGCTGTGCCGCCGCCGCGGTCTGCCAGTGCGCCTGGCACCCACCTCGGTGGAGCTGCTGTCGCACACCCTGCAGGCGGTCGCGGCGCCCGGGCTGCCGCTGTTCACGGTGCGGCCCCCGGTGCTCTCGGGCATCCAGTTCGTGGCCAAGCGCGCCTTCGACCTCGTGGTGGGCAGCGTGCTGCTGGTGCTCTCCTCACCGGTCCTGCTGGTCGCGGCCCTCTGGATCAAGCTCACGGACCGCGGCCCGGTGCTGCACCGCAGCCGCCGCGTGGGCGTGGACGAGACGGTGTTCGACTGCCTCAAGCTGCGCACCATGCGCACCGACGCCGAGGAGCTGCAGTCCGAGCTGGAGCACCTCAACGAGGCCGATGGCGCGATCTTCAAGATCCGTGACGATCCCCGCATCACCCGGCCGGGACGCGTGCTGCGCCGGTTCTCCATCGACGAGCTGCCGCAGCTGTTCAACGTGCTGCGTGGCGAGATGTCGCTGGTGGGCCCCCGGCCGCTGCCGATCCGCGACTTCGAGCTCCTCGACGAGGTCCAGAAGAAGCGGTACATGGTGCTGCCGGGCGTCACCGGGCTCTGGCAGATCAGCGGCAGGTCGGACCTGTCGTTCGAGGAGCTCATCCGCCTGGACTTCTCGTACATCGAGTCGTGGTCCATCTGGATGGACCTGGTCATCATCGCCCGCACCATCCCCGTGGTGCTGTGGCGCAAGGGGGCGTTCTGACCCCCGCCGACCCGGCGCCCTCCCCGCAGGCGCTGCTCGCCGAGCTGCGGGCCGCCGCCGGGGATCCGGTGCTCACGCCGCTGCGGATCGCCGAACCCGCACCCTCCGCCCGCCCCGGTGCGGCGGGCCGGCTGGTGAGCGCCGCCCGCCGCCAGGTGCTGCGGCTCATCTCCCCGGCCCTGGGTGAGCTGCTGGCCGAGCTGGAGCGCGACCGGCACCGCCAGCACGCCCAGATCGCCGCGCTGCGCGCCCGGGTGGAGGAGCTCGAGCGCCGGGACGCCCCACCGGCCGGCTGACCGGCCGAGGCCCCATGCGCATCGCGTTCGTGGTGCAGCGGTACGGCGACGAGGTCGCCGGCGGCGCCGAGGCCCTGTGCCGCGACACCGCCCGGGCCCTGGCCGCCGCCGGGCACGAGGTGGTGGTGCACACCACCGATGCGCGCGACTACCTCACCTGGGCGCCGCACTATCCCGCCGGGGTGAGCGACGACCGCGGCGTGGAGGTCCACCGGCACCGGGTCGACCCGCCGGACCCCCGCACCGCCGCCCGTCTGGTGAAGGCGCTGGCGCTCTCGCCGGGTGACGCCGACGCCGAATCCCGCTGGGCGATCGCCCAGGGACCCGTGGCCCCCGGGCTCCTGGAGGCCCTCGCCGGCGCCGCGCGGCGGCACGAGGCCGTCGCGCTCTGGACGTACCTGTACGCCACCACGCAGCTGGGCCTGCCGTTGTGCCGCGACCGCAGCGTCCTGGTGCCGCTGGCGCACGACGAGCCGATGCTGGGGTTCACGCTCACCCGCGGGCTGGTGCGGGCCGCCGCGGGCCTGGCGTTCATGACCCCCGAGGAAGCGATCCTGGTGGACGACCTCCACGGCGTGGGCGACCGTCCCGCCGCGGTGGTGGGGGCCGGGTTGCCGCCCGCGCCCGACGCGGATCCGGCGGCCGTGCGTGCGCGGTTCTCACTGCCCGAGCGGTTCGTCCTCTACCTGGGCCGGGTGGACGCCGCCAAGGGCGTCGACGAGCTCGTGCGCGCCCACGCCTCCTACCGGGCCACGGGAGGAACGCTGGGGCTGGTGCTCGCAGGCCGGCCGGCGGGCGAGCCGTCGTTTCCGGACTGGGTGGTGCGCACCGGGTTCGTGGACGACGTGGACCGCGCCGGCCTGCTGGCCGCCGCCGAGGTCGTGGCATTGCCGTCGCGTCACGAGAGCCTGTCGCTGGTGGCCCTGGAGGCGTGGCAGCTGGGGCGGCCCACCCTGGGCACGGCGCGGTCGGAGGTGCTGGCCGGCCAGACCCGCCGGTCGGGTGCGGGGCTGCTCTACGACGACGCCGCGGGCTATGCGGAGGCGCTGCGCGGCCTGGAGGACCCCGCGGTGCGGGAGCGCCTGGGGCGGGCGGGGCCCGTGTTCACCGCCCCGCTCACCTGGGACGCCTGCGTCGCGCGGTGGGAGGGATTGCTGGGGCGGGTGGCCCGGCCGCTCAGCTGAGCGCGACCGTGATGGCCAGCACGACCCCCAGCACGAACGCGCCGCAGCCCAGCGCGGCGCCCAGCATCGCCCACCGGCGGGCGCGCGGCCGCCAGGCCCGGGGCCCGGCCACCGAGAGGCCCAGCAGCGCGACGCCGGCCAGGTCCACCGCCAGGAACACCGCCAGGTCGAATCCGATCTCGCGTCGCAGCTCGGCGCTGAACAGCAGCAGCCCCAGGAAGACGGCTGCCATGAGGTTGACCGGGAGCATCGCGGCGAACGCCCACCGCACGTCCCGCAGATGGCCCATGAGCCCCGGGATGGTGAGGATGAACGCGATGATCCCGGCCCCGATGGGCAGGTAGAAGACCACCTCGATCCGCCGGTCGGCGGGCAGCACGATCCACAGCGCCAGGGCGAAGGCGACCACGATGGCGGCGGCGATGAACGATGCGCGTGCGCTGCGGGACAACGACACCTCTGGCGGTCCGGGTCGGGGACGGCACCATGACAGGACCATCGGGCGCCGCGGCGCGTTTCCGGCGGGCCTCAGTGGGAGCCGACGGCGATCACCACGAAGAAGACGGTGAAGAGCAGGAACATCCCGGTGGCCGCGACCGGCATCGACCACGCCTGACGGCGCCGTGCGTCGCCACGGGCCGGCACCAGGGCCGCGAGCTGCACGGCGAGGGCCGCCATGCCGGCCGCCACCGCGACGATCACCCACCACCGGGTGCCGGCCTCCATGAGGTCCCACAGCGTGATCTCGGCGGGACCCCGGTACTCGTCGACCCGTGTGACGGCCACCGCCGCCCACACGATGCCGGCGGCCAGCAGCACCGCGGCGCCGGCGTTGAGCCATCTCCACCGCACCCCGCGGGTGTCGCGCACCGCGGCCAGCACCACCGCGAGCACGCCGCCCAGCAGGAGCGCGAACGGCACGCCCAGGAACAGGAGCACCCGGAGCAGGTCCACGGCGCTACAGCAGCGGCAGCAGCGTCTCGATCTCGAAGGGCGTGACCTGGGCCCGGTAGTCCTCCCACTCCTGCCGCTTGATCTCGATGAGGCGGTCGTGGATGTGCTCGCCGAAGGCCTTCAGCAGCAGCTCCGAGGCGGCGCCCAGCTCCACGGCCTCGCCCAGGGTTGCGGGCAGCAGCTCCACCCCGGCCCGCAGGCGCTCCTCGTGGGAGAGGTGGTACAGGTTGGTCTCCATCGGCTCCGGCAGCTCCTCGCCACGGGCGATGCCGTCGAGGCCCGCGTGCAGGATCGCCGCGAAGGCGAGATACGGGTTGCAGGCGGGGTCCGGGCTGCGCAGCTCGGGCCGGGCGGCGGACTGGTCGGGCACGTTGCCCTGCTGGGGCACGCGCACCACCGCCGACCGGTTGCGCTGGCTCCACGCCACGTACACGGGGGCCTCGAACCCGGGCACCAGGCGCTTGTAGGAGTTCACCCACTGGGCGAACACCAGGCACAGCTCCCGGGCGTGGCGCAGCAGGCCGGCCACGAACTGGCGGCCGTGGATGGACAGCAGGTTCGGCTCCGCGTCGTCGAAGAACGCGTTCCGGCCATCCTTGGTGAGCATCACGTGCGTGTGCATGCCGCTGCCGTTCTCGCCCATCATGGGCTTGGGCATGAAGGTGGCGTACCAGCCGTGGGCGTGCGCGACCTCCTTCACCACGGTGCGGTAGGTCATCACGTTGTCGGCCATCCGCAGCGCGTCGCGCTGGCGCATGTCGATCTCGTGCTGGGACGGGCCGCTCTCGTGGTGGCTGTACTCCACGTCGATGCCGAACTGCTCCAGCGCGAGCACGGTCGCGCGGCGGACGTCGCTTGCGGCGTCGAGGGTGGTGAGGTCGAAGTACCCTCCGCGGTCCAGCGGCTCGGTGCCGGTGGAGTCCCGGAAGTAGAAGTACTCCAGCTCGGTGCCCACCTCGAAGCCGTCGAAGCCCATGCTCTGCGCCCGCTCCAGCGCGCGGCGCAGCACGTAGCGCGGGTCGCCCTCGTACGGCGCGCCGGTGAGGGTGCGGATGTCGCACAGCATCCGGGCCACCGACTGCTCCTGCGGGCGGTAGGGCAGGATCGCGAAGGTCGCCGGGTCCGGCACCGCGACCATGTCGGACTCCTCGATGGGGTTGAACCCGGTGATCGAGGAACCGTCGAAACGCACACCGCGCTCCAGCGCGGTGGGGAGCTCCTCGACGGGGAGCGCGAAGCTCTTGAGCCGTCCGAGGATGTCGGTGAACCAGAGCCGGATGAACTTGACGTCACGCTCCTCGACGGTGCGCAGCACGTCCTCGCTGGTCATCTCGTTCCTCCGGTTCGCGTGTGGACGGGCGGGGTGCGGGCCCCGCCCGTCCATGACGCGCGGGGGACTACTTGATGAAGAGCATCTCCGAGTACTTCGGGAGCGGCCAGAGGTCGTCCGGCGTCAGCCGCTCAAGCGTATCCGCAAGGCGCCGGGTCTCCGCCATGGCCGGGAGGATGACATCCCGCATGTAGATGGCCTCCTCCATGGTGTCCTCGGGGTGGTCCAGGTTCACCTTGGCCAGGTGCTGGATCGCCGCGACGAATCGTCGAGGGCGTCGATGCCGGCGTCGTCGATCATCTCCAGGTAGCGGAGGGTGGCGGGCAGGAGCATCGTGCGCGCGATGTCGGCGGCCGTCTCGGCCTCGATGTTCACGTTCACGATGTACTGCTCCAGCAGCACCTCGTAGCGGGAGTGCAGCTCCCGCTCGTTCAGCACGCCGTAGTTGCTGAACACGGAGATGGTCGACTCTTCGATCAGCTGCGGCAGGGCGTCGGGCGTGGTCTTGAGGTTCAGGAGCTTCCGCTTCGCGGCCTCCTTGTGCCACGCCTCGGAGTAGCCGTCGCCGCCGAACACGATGCGCTTGTGGGCCTTGTAGTTGTCGCCCACCACCTTGGTGACGGCCTCGTCCACGTTGCCCTTGGTGACCTTGATGGCCGCCTCGAGGTCCTCGGACAGGGCGTCGATCGCCTCGGCGACGATGGTGTTGAGCACGGTGTTCGGGAGGCTCGGCGACATGCTCGAACCCAGCGCGCGGAACTCGAACTTGTTGCCGGTGAAGGCGAACGGGCTGGTCCGGTTCCGGTCGCCCGGGTCCTTCGGCAGCGGCGGCAGCACCGGCGTGCCGAGGCCCATGAACTCGCCGGACGGGCCCACGTGGACCTTGCCCTTGGCGATCGCCTCGAACACCTTCTCCAGCTCGGAGCCGAGGAAGATCGAGATGATGGCCGGCGGGGCCTCGTTCGCGCCGAGCCGGTGGTCCTGGCCGGCGCCCGCCACCGAGGCCCGCAGCAGGCCCTGGTGCGTGTCGACGGCCTTGATGACCGCGGACGCGAAGAACAGGAACTGCAGGTTGTCGTGCGGCGTGTCACCCGGGTCCAGCAGGTTCTGGCCCGTGTCGGTGCCCATCGACCAGTTGTTGTGCTTGCCCGAGCCGTTCACGCCCGCGAAGGGCTTCTCGTGCAGGAGGCACACCAGGTCGTAGCGCGGCGCGATCTGCTTCAGGACGGTCATCAGCAGCTGCTGGTGGTCGCACCCGAGGTTGACGTTCTCGAACACCGGGGCGATCTCGTACTGCGCCGGCGCGACCTCGTTGTGGCGCGTCTTGATCGGCACGCCCAGCTTCAGCAGCTCGCGCTCGGTCTCGAGCATGCACGCCAGGACGCGCTCCGGGATGGTCCCGAAGTAGTGGTCGTCCAGCTCGTGGCCCTTCGGGGGCTTCGCGCCGAAGAGGGTCCGGCCGCAGTTCAGGAGATCGGGGCGCTGGTAGTAGTACGACTTGTCGATCAGGAAGTACTCCTGCTCGGGACCCATCGTGCAGCCGACGCGGGTGACGGCCTCGTCCCCGAACAGCTTCAGCGCGCGGACCGCCGCCTTGTTGAGCGCGTCGATCGACCGCAGCAGCGGGATCTTCGTGTCGAGGGCCTCACCCGTCCACGACGTGAACGCCGTCGGGATCGCGAGCGTGGTGCCGTTCGGGTTGGTCAGCAGGAACGCCGGGCTGGTCGGGTCCCACGCGGTGTAACCGCGGGCCTCGAACGTGGCGCGCAGGCCGCCGGTGGGGAAGCTGGACGCGTCGGGCTCGCCCTTGATGAGCTCCTTGCCCGAGAACGACGCCAGCGCGGTGCCGTCACCGATCGGGTTGAAGAAGGAGTCGTGCTTCTCTGCGGTGATGCCGGTGAGCGGCTGGAACCAGTGGGTGTAGTGCGTCGCGCCGTTCTCCATCGCCCAGTCCTTCATGGCGGCGGCGACGGTGTCGGCGATCGAGGGGTCCAGCTCCTCGGAGTTCTCGATGGTGCGCTGGAGTGCGCGGTAGACGTCCTTGGGCAGTCGCTTGCGCTGCTCCTGCGGCCCGAACACCAGCTTCCCGAACAGGTTCGATTCGGCGGTGGTCAGGTCGCCCGCCCCGAAGGCAGAGCCGTTGGGGCTCCACCCGGCGGCGGCGACGTTGGCGAGTCGGATCCTTGGCATCGGGTTCGAGGTCCCTCCTGGCATTCGGTTTCCGAGGCGACCGCCGGGCACGTGAGGTACCGTGGGGCGGCGCGTTCGGCGGGGTGATCGGCCGCCTGAGCCTACGCCCGCGGCGGTCGCGTCGTCCTGACGCGCTGCGTCCTGACGGGTCGACCCTCTGAGCGTACGGACCCGCCGCCTCGCCGCGGATTCGACCTGCGGACAACCTTCGCCCCCGGGGTTTGGCCCCATGGATAAACCTCGCCCCGTTCAGGGGGGAGGGACCTTGACCAAGCAAGCTCGGCTCCCCATCCTGGGACAGATGACGACACGAGACGCGCGGGTGGACACCCGCCACCAGGCCCTCCCGGCCCGCCACCCCACGCTGGCGGACATCCGGGACCTCCCGTCGCTGGCGACGGCGACGGTCGTGCCGTCGGGCGCGGATCTCGCGCCGGAGGTACGCGGCATCCGCCCGGCCGGCGGCGAGGCGGCCGAGGGCGAGGTGCTGGTGTGTGACGGCGCGCCGCCGGATCCCGCGCCCCCCGGCCTGGTGGGCGTGGTCTGCCGGATCGCCCCGCCCAAGGGATACCCGGTGCCGGCCCTGGTGCTGGACCGGGCGGATGCCTGGGCCGCCGTCCTCGACGACCTCTCCGACCTGGTGGGACCCCGCCGCGGGCGCCGCGCCGCGGAGCGCGCACGGTCGGCGCTGCGGGTGCCGCTGCTGGAGAGCCGCGGGTTCCAGGGCCTCACCGAGGCCTGCCGGAACCTGCTGGGCGCCCCCGTCGCCGTCCTCGACGACTACCTCGACATCCTCGCCGACGCGGGGATGGACGCCGCGCACACCGCGCAGCTGGAGGACGCCGTCCGCGAGGCGCGCGGTCACGGGCCCGCGTCCATCGTGGGCCCCTTCTTCCACGACTCGCCGGCCGAGATGGCCCGCGTGCTGGTCCCCGGGCGGGGCGAGCGGGCGCAGGCCGTCGTGGTGGCGTGGCTCGACGCGCCGCTGGCCATCGGCGAGATCTCGGTCCTGCGCGAGATGGCCGAGGCCTGCGCGCTGGAGATCGGCCGCCAGGAGGTCCGCACCCAGACCGAGGCTGCGCTGCGCGGCGACCTCATCCGCGAGCTGATGGCCGGGGAGGCGGTGAGCCGCGACTCCCTCGTGCGCCGTGCGCGGCACCTGGGCGCCGACCTGGCCGCGGGAGCGGTCGCGATGCTGGGCAAGCTCGAGGACCCGCACGATCCGGGCCGGATGATCACCGACGAGCGCCTGGCCCGCCGGTTCCTGCAGCAGACCCGCGCGGTCCTGGACATGCACTGGCCCCGTGCGCTGGTGGACTGGGACGACGGGCGCCTGCTGGTGCTGCTGCCGGGCCCGCGCGAGCAGGACGACGCCCAGCGCGAGGAGGTGGAGCGCAAGGCGCACACCCTCTCCGGCCGGCTCATCGCCGCCACCAAGGAGACCGTGCCCGGGCTGGCGCTCACGCTCGCCATCTCGCGCTTCACGCCGGAGCCCGAGCGCCTGGGCTGGCCCTCTCGATCGGTGAGCGCCTGGGCCGGATGGGCGACGTGGTCACCTTCGAGGAGACCGGCACCTACAAGCTGCTGTTCCAGATCTTCGCCGACCGTCCGGAGGAGCTGGCCGGGTTCTACGACCAGACCCTTGGCCCGCTGGTGCGGTACGACGAGCAGTACCAGACCGAGCTGGTCACGACGCTGGCGACGTACCTGGAGTTCGACTGCAACCTGGCGGCCACGGCCAGCACGCTGTTCACGCACCGCCACACCGTGCGCTACCGGCTGGACCGCATCGCCGAACTCTGTGGCCTCGACATCGGGCGCACCGACGACCGCGAGAAGCTGAGCCTCGGCCTCAAGGCCATGCGCCTGCTGGGACGCAAGGTGCCCACGCCCATCGCCAAGGAGGGCGGCGGGCGCGCCAAGCGCTGACCGTCAGGCCATGCGGTACCCGGATCCCCTGACGGTCCGGATGCGGTCGGCGCCGACCTTCCGCCGCAGGTAGCGGATGTAGACCTCCACCACGTTGCTGCCGGGGTCGAAGTCGAACCCCCACACGCGGTCCAGCAGCTCCTCGCGCGAGCGGATGGAGCCCGGGTGCCGCATGAGCGCCTCCAGTAGCGCGAACTCCCGGGCGGAGAGCTCCTGCTCCCCGTGGTCCGGGGTGCGGACCCGGCGGGTCCGCAGATCCAGCCGCAGGTCGTCGTGGACCAGCTCCTGCACCTCGACCCGCCCCGCGGTGCGCAGGCGTGCCCGCACGCGCACCAGCAGCTCCTCGAAGGCGAACGGCTTGGTCACGTAGTCGTCGGCGCCCCGCTCGAATCCCAGCACCTTGTCGGCAACCTCGTCGCGGGCGGTCAGCACGATCACCGGCATCCGGTGGCCCTCTCCGCGCATCGTCGAGAGGACCTCGAACCCGTCGATGTCGGGGAGGCCCAGGTCGAGGACCACCAGGTCCGGCGCCCCCGCGCGCACCGCGGCGAGTGCGGCGGCGCCATCGGCGGCCACCTCGACGGTGTACCCGGCGGCGCGCAGGCCCCGCTGCACGAAGACCGCGATGCGGTCCTCGTCCTCCACGACCAGGACCCTGCTCATGCCTCGCTCCTCTCGTGGAGTTCCTCGGTGACCGGGATGCGGATCTCGAAGCACGCACCCCGGCCGTCCGCGGGCAGCAGTTCGATGCTGCCGCCGTGCGCCTCGGCGATGGCCCTGGCGATCGCCAGCCCCAGCCCGGAGCCGTTGACGCGGCGCTCGGGGCCGCGGGCGTGCCGCTCGAAGATCCGCTCGCGCTCCTCGGGGGGCACCCCGGGCCCGGAGTCGGCGACCCACAGCACGGCGTGGTCGCCGCGCAGCTCGGTGCCCACCACGACCGGCATCCCGGGCGGGGAGTAGCGCGCGGCGTTGGTCGCCAGGTTGAGCGCCGCCTGGGTGAGCCGCTCGGCGTCGGCGAGCACCACGCCCGCTCCGGGCCGGGCGCGCCAGACGGGGCCGGGAAGGCCCTCGGCCCGCCGGACGACCCCCACGGCGAGGTCGGCGAGGTCGACGGGTCCGATCCGTAGGAAGTCGGGACGCTGGGAGCGTGCCAGCACGACGAGGTCGTCCACCAGCCGCGACATGCGGTCGACCTCTTCCTGGACCATCCCGAGCACCTCGTCGCGCTCCTCCTCCGGCACCAGCCCCTGCCGGACCTGCTCGAGGTTCCCGCGGATCACGGTGAGGGGGGTGCGCAGGTCGTGGCCGGTGTCGGCGAGGAACACCCGCTGCGTCTGCAGCGCATCCTCCAGCCGGTCCAGCAGCGCGTTGAACGTGCGCACCAGCGTGGCGATCTCGTCCCGTCCACCCGGGTCCGCAAGGCGTTGCGAGAGGTCGTGCTCGCTGATGGAGCGCGCAGTGGCGGCGGCGACGCGCAGTGGCCGCAGGAGGCGCCCCGCGACCCACCAGGATGCGATGGCCACCAGGAGCACGGACAGCGCGGTGAACGCGACGAGCGTCCTGAGCGCGTCGTCCACCTGATCGCGCTGGCGGTCGGTGAAGACCGCCACGATGAACGTGCCGTCCCGCCGGCCGTCGCGCAGCACGGGAACGGCCAGGGCCAGGGCGGGACCGGCCGTCGTGGTGAGCGACCGGATCCGCACGTCCCCATCGTCGGTGGTGAGCGCGTCCAGCAGCGGGCCGTCCGCGCCCAGGCGCATCCCGTCGGCGGGTACCGCGGACTCGACGACCCGGCCGCGGGCGTCGGTGACCACCACCACCTCGTCCGGCTCCAGCACGGACCGCTCCAGAAAGCGCCGTCCCGCGGCGACGATGTCGCCGTCCACTCGGCGGCCCCGCTCGTCCCGCCCCAGCGACAGGAACCGGCGGAACTCCTGGTACTCCTGCGCGAGGGCGTCGGATGCCCGGTCCTCGAGCTGATCGAGCAGCACCGTGCGCACACCCGCCACGACAAGCACGCCGGCCAGGGCGGTCACGGCCACCAGTGCGGTGGCGAGGCGCAGGCGGGTGGACGACAGCGACGCCCCCAGGCCCGAGGCCCGCCGCCCCGCCGGCGGCGGCGTGTCAGTCATCGTCCCCGCCATCGTCGTCCCCGGCATCGTCTCCGTCGTCGTCATCGGCGGGCGCCGGCGCCGGAGCCGGAGCCGGCGTGGGGGCGGGGGCCGGGGCGGGCGCGGGCCGTGCGGGGGTGCGCGGCGGGGGTGCGGGCTGCGCCGGGGTGCGCGGCGTGGGCGCGGGCCGGGTCGGGGTGCGCACGGGAGGGACTGGCGCGGGCGCCGGCGTGGACGGGCGGGGGGCGGGTGCCCGCGGGGTTGCCGGGGCCGTGCGGGTGCTGGTCCGCACCCGGGGTGCCGGGCGGACGGTCGTCGTGCGTGGCCTGGTGGGTGACGTCTCCGCCGCGGGCGTGGTGAGGACGATCGGCCCCAGATCCCGGTCCGCGGTCGCCGAACCGCAGCCGGCGACCACCGTCGCCAGCGCGGCGAGCGCGATCACGATCGCGGCGGTTGCAACCCGCGGGAGCAGCCTCATCGTGGCGGGAACGTCACGCCGGCGACGCCCGACAGGACGGTCGCGAGTTCGCGGAGGGAGGGCCGGCCGGCCGGCTCGGGCGACAGGCACGCATCCAGGGCGTCCGGCAACGGACCCCGCATCCGCCGCAGGCGGCGCACCGGGGGCGCGACGCCCCGCAGCTGCGGCGTGTCGGTGTCCACGCCGGGGAAGGCGGCACTCCCGGTGAGCACCTCGAACAGCACCGTGCCGATGCCCCACATGTCGGCCGCCGGCCCCACCTCGCCGCCCCGCGCCTGCTCGGGCGCCATGTAGCACCAGGTCCCCCGCCCCGCGCGCATGCGTCCCGGGGCGCGGGCGACGCTCAGGTCGATGAGCACGGCACGGCCGGCCTCCGCCACCACGTTCGCGGGTTTCAGGTCGAGGTGCAGGAGGCCATGGTGATGCAGATGCCGCACCGCCGCCAGCAGGTGCAGCCCCAGCCAGGCGACGTCCGTGGCGGCCGCGGGACGCTCCGCGGTGTCCACCAGGTGCCCCACGGTCTGGCCGGTGAGGGTCTCCAGCACCACGTAGGGCATGGGGCCGGCATGCACCTCCCAGGCGCGCACGATGTGCGGGTGGGCGATGCGGCACAGCAGCGTGCCCTCACGCAGCAGCCGGCGACGGGCGACGGCATCATCCCGGCGGTCGGGCCGCGGGGTCTTGAGCACGCACCGGCACCACCGCTCCTCGTCCCAGGCGTCGAACACGTCGTAGACATTGCTGCGGTGGAGTCGTCCGAGCACGCGGAACCGGCCGTCGATCACCGTCCCGCGCCGCGGGCCGCCGCGGGCGCTCATCGCGCGGTCTCCACCAGGCGCCCGCCCTCGAGCCGCACGACGCGATCGGCCCAGGCGATGGTCTCGGGGTCGTGGGTGATGACGATCGTCGTCCGGCCGGAGACCAGCCGTCGCAGCGGCCCGCGCAGGTGCGCGCGCGCCGCGGAATCGAGTCCCGTGGTGGGCTCGTCCAGCACGAGCACGGGGGCGTCGCGCAGCAGCGCCCGCGCGATCGCCAGCAGTTGCCGCTGCCCGCCCGACAGCCGCCGGCCCCGCTGCCCGACGACGGTGTTCCACCCGTCCGGGAGCGCATCGATGAACCCGGCGGCCCCGGCGTCCTCCGCAGCCGCGCGCAGCTCGGGATCGGTTGCGTCCGGTCGGCCCAGTGCGATGTTCTCGCGCACCGTGCCATGGAAGACCAGCGTTTCCTGCAGCAGCACCGTCACGTTGTCCCGCAGGGACGCCAGCCGCAGGTCACGGACGTCGATGCCGTCCAGGCGCACCGCGCCGTCCTGCACGTCGTGGAAGCGGAGCAGCAGCTTCGCGATCGTCGATTTCCCGGCGCCGTTGGGACCCACGACGGCGACGACCTGGCCGGGCGCCAGCTCCAGGCTGGCGCCGTCCAGCACCGGCCGCGCCGCCCCGGGGTAGGTGAACCGCACGCCTTCGAGGCGAACACCACCCACCGCGCGCCGCAGGTGGTGCCCGTCGGCGGGGTCCCGCACCTCCGGCTCGTCGTCGAGCAGCTCGATCACGCGCTCGGCGGCGGCCGCCGCGGAGAACACCGACGTCGCCAGGCCGCCCAGCTCCCGCACCGGGCCGTACAGCTGCGTGACGTAGGTGATGAAGACCAGCAGCCCGCCGAGGGTGAGGCGTCCCTCGGCGACCGCCCAGGTGCCCATCCCGATGACCACAAGGGCCACGGCCAGCTCGATGAGGTCCACCAGGGGCGTGAACAGGGCCCGGATGCGGGCGGCGGCCAGCTCGGCGCACAGGATGCCATGCCCCTCCTGCCGGAAGCGGGCGGTCTCGGCGTCCTGGCGGTTGTGCGCCTGCACGAGGGCCGCGTTGGCGAGTCGCTCCTCCGCGATGGCGGCAAGGGCGCCACCCCGCCGTCGCGCCTCCCGGGACACGCTCCGGATCCGGCGTGAGAAGCGGCCGGCCAGCATCCACAGCAGCGGTGCCGCCACCAGCGCGACCACCGCCAGCAGCCAGTCCAGGTAGACGAGGATGGCCACGAACACGACGATGCGCACGGCGGCGGACAGGGCCTCGGTGACCCCGGACAGCACGATGGTCTCGACGGCGTCCACATCGGAGGTGACGCGCGTGAGGGTGTCGCCCGCCCGGCGGCGCTCCAGCGAGTCGGGGGTGGTGCGCTGCGCGTGCCCGAACACCCGCGTGCGCAGGTCGAGCACGAACCGCTCGCCCACCCACGCCGCCAGGTACTCGTCGACGAACGACAGCACCCCCCGGGTGACCACGATGCCGATGGTGACCGCCGCGATCCATCCCAGGGGGCCCAGATCGCGGGGCACGAGCACCTCGTCGACCACCAGCTTGAACATCCAGATCTCCGCGGCCTCGACCACCGGGATCACCAGGGCGACCAGCAGCGCCACCCCGATCCAGCCGCGGTACGGGCGGGCGTCCGGCCAGAATCGGCGGAAGACGGTCACCAGCCGCAGCGCGGGGGCGGCGTCCACCAGCTCGCCGCCCGGGGCGCCCATGTGCCGATGGCCCCGGGGGCTCCGGGGCCATCGGCCGTCAGTTTGGGAGGGCGAGCTCACCCGGTGGGTCAGGTGTTGGAGTTCCGGCGCACCACGCGGCGGCGACGCGCGGGCCGGCGCCTGCGACGCCGCTTGGGCCGGTCGCTGTCGTCGTTGGACAGGGCGCGGGCGCTCGATCGTGCCGGGAGCACCTGGGTGAACTTGAGGGCCATGTCACTGCTCCTTGGTCGTTTCCAACCCGCCGGCGTCGTGTCCGGCGATGTGACCAAGGCTCCCGCGCCCGGATTGGGCGACGGTGAGATCCGGATGAGAGTCCTCTCATCCGGGCGAGTGCCCTAACCGGCGGCGGTCTCCTGTTCCAGGATGAGCTTCAGCGCGCTCTGCTGACCCCGGGCCATCGGGCCGGGCCGGCCGTCGCCCACCGGGCGGCCGTCGATGGACGTGACGGCCACCACGCCGCGCAGCGCGCTCACCAGGACCACCTCCTGGGCGGCGGTCCACTCCTCGCGCTCGGCGGCCCGCTCCCGGATGCCCGGGATGAGCGACATCATCACCTCGCGTCCCACGCCCGGCAGCAGGCCGCGCGCGGGCGCGGTGAGCACCTCGCCGTCGGAGGTGCGCACGAACACCGATGCGGTCGTGGATTCGCCCATCCGCCCGTCGTCGTCCAGCAGCAGCGCCGCGTCGACGCGGGCCTCGCGGGCCTTGCGGTCGGCCCATGACCACATCGCCCGGCTCGCCGTCTTGTGCTGGGCGGTGAACAGGTCGGGGCGCCAGCTGCCCGGCATGGTGATCGCCGTGGCCGTGGCCGGCTCCATCCCCAGGGGCTCCACCGCGTCGGCCTCCACCCACAGGGTCGGCGCGGCGCTCACCGCCACCCGCACCCGCAGGTCGCCGCGGCCGGCGGCGGCGACGGCCTCGCCGATCTCCCGGCGGATCTCCGCCTCGGCCGGCAGGCCGGGCATGTCGAGGTCGCGCGCGCTCTCGGCGAGCCGCGCGAGGTGCCGGTCCAGCCGGAACACGACGCCGTTGCGCGCCCGCATGGTCTCGATGAGCCCGTCCCCGGCCCGCGCGAGCGGATCGTCCACCGACAGGGCCGCCTCGTCCGGGGCCACCCGCCGGCCGTTCACCCTCACGACGCGCATCCGACCGCCTTCATGAACGGCGCGGCCTTCGCCATCGCCTCGAGATGTTCGGCGGCGGGATCCGAATCACCTCGCCGCGCGCGAGCCACGCGGTCCTGATGAGCACGCTCGACTCGATGGAGTGGTCGCGGCCCACGACGACCAGACTGCCATACGCCGGACCGCGGCTCACCGGCTCCAGCTCGCGGATGACCTCCATGGCCCGCACCTTCGGGCAGCCGGTCACCGACCCGGCCGGGAACACGGCGCGCAGCACGTCCCGGGGGCTCACCCCGGCGGCGAGCTCGGCACGCACGCGGCTCACCATGTGCTCCACGTAGCCGGTGCGCAGCGGGACGCAGAAGTCCGGCACGGACACGCCGCCCGTGCGGGCCACGCGGCCCAGGTCGTTCCGCACCAGGTCGATGATCATCACGTGCTCGGCGCGGTCCTTCGCGCTGGCCGCCAGCTCCGCCCCGGCCCCCAGGGGCGCGGTGCCCTTGATGGGCTCGCTCACCGCGACGCCGTTGCGCACCGCCAGCATCCGCTCCGGTGAAGCGGACACCAACGTGCCCTCCGGCAGCCCCAGGTAGCCGCGGTGGGAGCTTGGCCCGGCGGCGGCCCACAGCCGCGCGGCGAACGTGATGGGGTCGGCGGTCCAGGGTGCACGGAGTCGTTGTGCGAGGTTCACCTGGTAGCAGTCGCCCGCCCGGACGTGCTCGCGAATGCGCTGCACCCGTTCGCGGTAGGCGCAGGGCGGCAGCGACGACGCCGGCGCCGGCCCGGGCGCCTCCAGGGGTCCAGGATCCAGCGGGTCGCCGCTGCGCTCGGCCAGGCGCACCAGCTCCCGGGCCGCCTCGGGCCGCCCGATGCCGATCACCTCACACGCCCCGCCGCGGCTCACGGCGGCGATGGTCTCGTACCGGCACAGCACCGCCACGGGCGGGCCGCCCGGGTCGCTCCGTGGCGCCGGAAGCCGCTCCACCGTGCCGCCCAGGTCGTACGAGAGCAGCCCGATCCACCCGCCGGCCGGCGCGAAGGCGCGGTCGGCCCGGCCCTCGGCCAGCGCGTCCCACACGGCGGGCCCCCGGACGACCTCCACCGGGTCGGCCGCCACGATCATCCGGCCGCCGTGGGCGGCCATCACCGGGTACGGACGGTCCGCCAGGTGGGCGAGCAGACGTTCCGGTACGACGCGGCGGCCCACGTGGCGGGCGCCCATCCGGGCCGGGTGTGTGAGAATGGCCGCCTGTCCGGCGGCGTCAGCGTCCTCCGGCACGAGGCCACCGTACCAGCGCGCCCGATGGGGGAGCACCCGATGCGTCAGACGATCGCGTTCCAGGCAACCGCCTTTGACATGCAGGCGGTCCAGGTCGATGGAGACCCGGACGAGCAGAACCCCGACCCGGACGCCGTGCCCGTCGCCGTGCTGGTGTTCCAGTCGGGTCAGAACGTGGTGCTCACCGTGCCGCTGTCCAGCTCGGACGCGGAGAACATGATGAACGCGTTCACCGAGGCCGAGCCGCACCGCGGGCAGATGCCCGAGGGCATGCAGTGGGAGCCGCAGCCGTCCGGCCTGCCGGAGGGCCTGTTCTGGATGCTCTCGCCGGCCGTGGTGGGCATCGCGGTGACCCCGCCGCAGAACACCCCCGACGGCGTCGTGCCGCACTGGACGCTCGCGTTCGACGACCCCGAGGGCAGCCAGGTGCAGGTCGCGGTCAGCGACGCCATGTGCGTCCAGGTGGTCCGCAGCCTCGCCCAGGCCGCCCACGGCGAGCTGGGTGACGGCGAGCAGAACGGGGACGGCGGCTCGGCCGAGTAGTGGGATGCGGGGCGCCGCGCCCACCGGGCGCGGCATAGTCCCCCGCATGGAAATCGGTCTCTACACCTTCGGGGACGTCGTCCCCGCGCCCGGCGACACGCGCGCCGCCACGCAGCGGCGCTACCGGGAGCTCATGGAGGAGATCGAGCTCGCCGACCGCGTCGGGCTCGACGTGTTCGGCGTGGGCGAGCATCACCGCCCGGACTTCCCGGTGTCGGCGCCCGTCGTGGTCCTCGCGGCCGCCGCGAGCCGCACCGAGCGGATCCGCCTCACCAGCGCGGTCACCGTGCTGAGCTCCGAGGACCCGGTGCGCGTGTTCCAGCAGTACGCCACCCTCGACATGCTCAGCGGCGGTCGTGCCGAGATCATCGTGGGGCGCGGGTCGTTCATCGAGTCGTATCCGCTGTTCGGCTACGACCTGGACCACTACGACGCCCTCTTCGCCGAGAAGCTCGACCTGATTCTCAAGCTCGGCGAGAGCGAGCGCATCACCTGGCACGGGCGACACCGCCCGTCCATCGAGGACCGCGGCGTCTACCCCCGGCCGCTGCAGGACCACATCCCCATCTGGATCGCCGTGGGCGGGACGCCGGCCTCGGTGGCGCGCGCCGGGCGCCTCGGCGTGCCCCTCGCGATCGCGATCATCGGCGGCATGCCCGAGCGCTTCGCGCCTCTGGTGGGCCTGTACCGCGACGCGGCCCGCGAGGCCGGCCACGACGCCGACGCCCTGCCGGTCGGGATCAACTCGCTGGGCCTCGTGGCGGACACCACCGAGTCAGCCGCGGACCTCTTCTACGGCCCCTACAAGACCGTGATGGACCAGATCGGCCGTGAGCGCGGCTGGGGTGCCCTCACCCCTCACCAGTACGACATGCTGCGCGGCCCGCGGGGCGCCCTGGTGGTGGGCAGTCCGGAGGACGTGACCGCGAAGATCCTGTTCGAGCACGAGCACTTCGGGCACGAGCGGTTCCTGCTGCAGACCTCCATCCAGGGCCTGCCCCACGAGGCCGCGCTGCGGTCCATCGAGCTGCTGGGCACGGAGGTCGCCCCCGCCGTGCGGCGGGCCCTGGGCGACTAATTGCCGCAAAACCCCGGGATGATGTGGTAATTATCCCCGGCGCGGCCTGGCCGCCCCGACCCCTCACAGCCACATCACACACCGGAAGGGCACGCCCAATGAGCAGCGGTACCGAGTGGAGGCGGCGTCTCATCGACCGCATGCCCGAGGATCTCGCCGAGGAGATCGACGTCTTCGAGGCCCAGCTGGAGCTGCGGCGGCAGGGGCGCGTCGACGAGCGGGTGTTCGCCGAGACGCGTCTGCGCCGCGGTGCCTACGGGCAGCGGTACGACAACGGCCTGCGGCACGACGGCGAGTCCCAGAAGCGCCTGGCCTTCTCGTCCGACCTCACCAAGGGCCCGGACACGTTCTTCGACGCGCCCGGAATGCTGCGCATCAAGATCCCGTACGGGGGCGTGACGCCGGAGCAGCTCGACGTGCTGGCCGAGTGCGCGGAGGAGTACTCCGACTCGATCCTGCACATCACCACCCGCCAGGACGTGCAGCTGCACTTCATCCACCTGGAGGACACGGTCAACACGATGCGCCGGCTGGCCTCGGTGGACATCACCACCCGTGAGGCCTGCGGCAACGGCGTGCGGAACATCACCGGCTGCCCGCTGGCCGGATGCTGCAAGACCGAGAGCTTCGACGTGAGCCCCTACGCGGACGCGATGTTCCGCTTCCTGCTGGGGCACCCCGACTGCCAGGACTTCGGCCGCAAGTTCAAGATCGCGTTCTCCGGCTGCAAGGAGGAGGCCTGCGGCCTGGTGATGATGCACGACTTCGGCGCCATCGCCGAGGTGCGCGACGGCAAGCGCGGGTTCTCCATCTGGGTGGGCGGGGGCCTCGGCACGACCCCGTACCAGGCGAAGCCCATCTACGAGTGGGTTCCGGTGGAGCAGCTGCTGCCCATCTCCCAGGCCATCGGCCGGGTCTTCGGGCGGCTCGGCGAGAAGAAGAACCGCAACCGCGCGCGGATCAAGTTCCTCATCGCGAAGCTCGGCGAGGAGGAGTTCCGCCGGCTCATCGACGCGGAGCTGGCGATCCTGCCGCACGACGACCGCTGGACCTCCTACCTGCCCGGCGCGGAGGCGTGGCAGGACGCGCCGGTGAAGCCCGGGGCGCCGCTGAACGGCGCGGCGCTGCCCGAGGGCTTCGCGGAGTGGCGGCGCACGAACGTGTACGACCAGAAGCAGGCCGGCTACTGCATCGTGACGGTCGCGCTCCCGCTGGGCGACATCACCTCCGAGCACGTGGGCGACAACGTCCGCACCACGGTCGAGCAGAACATCGTGCTGCGGTACGTCGCCGAGCACGACCTGCCCGCCGTGTACCAGGAGCTCACGGCCATCGGCCTGGGTGAGGGCGGCGCCGGGACGATCCTGGACATCACCTCCTGCCCCGGCACCGACACCTGCAAGCTCGGCATCTCCGCCTCGCGCGGCCTGGCCGGCGAGCTGCGCACCCGTCTGGCCGCGGCCTCGTGGACCGCGGACGCCGCGGTGGAGGGCCTGAAGATCAAGATCAGCGGCTGCTTCAACAGCTGCGGGCAGCACCACGTGGCCGACATCGGGTTCTTCGGCAACAACCGGAAGGTGGACGGCTACAGCGTCCCGCACTTCCAGGTGGTGCTGGGCGGCAAGTGGCAGGAGAACGCCGGCAGCTACGGCATGGCCGTCGGCGCGATCCCCAGCAAGCGCATCCCGGAGGTCGTCCAGACGATCACCACGCGCTTCGCGGCCGACCGGAACGGCGACGAGTCGTTCCAGGAGTGGATCGCCCGCCTGGGCAAGAAGGAGATCGCCGCCTTCCTGGCCGAGTACAAGGCCGTCCCGTCGCACGACGAGGACCGCAGCTTCTACGTCGACTGGGGCGACGCCCGCGAGTACTCGGTGGGCGACATCGGCATCGGCGAGTGCGCCGGCGAGGTCATCTCCAGCACCACGCTGGAGCTCACCGCCGCCGAGGCCGAGGCGTTCGAGGCGCAGGTCGCGCTGGAGGACGGCGACGCGGCGCGCGCCGACGAGCTCGCGTACAGCTCCATGCTGCTCGCGGCATGGGCGCTGGTCCGCACCGAGTGGTTCGACGTGCCGCAGGAGCCGGACGTGGTGGTGAAGGAGTTCAAGGAGCGCTTCGTCGACACCCAGCGCTTCGGCACCGGGCAGCGCGCCGGCTTCGCCCGCCCGCTGTTCGAGCGCCACGCCGAGGGCGCGCCCGCGACGCCCAACGCCGAGCTGGCCCGCATCCTCGCCAGCGAGGCGCAGCTGTTCATCGACGCCGTCCACCAGTTCGAGATCCGCGAGGCCGGCGCGACCGGCGCCGTGGTCTAGGGAGACCCGCACATGGCTGACATCACCAACGACCTCCACCGCATCGCGGTGAAGGTCCCGCTCGCGGACCCCGACGGCTTCGACGTGGACGCGGTCATCCCGGCCTTCCACGGCTGGATCCGTGAGGGCAACGTCGCCGACGGCCTGCTCATCGACGTGGCCGACTACAAGCACGTCCCGGACGGCCCGGGCATCATGCTCATCGGCCACGAGTGGGACCGCTCGGTGGACTACGGCTACGGCACCGCCGGAGTCCTGTCGGTCGCCAAGCGCGGCCTGGACGGCGACCTGGTGTCCCGCATCCGGGCGGTCGCCGCGGACGCGTACCGCACCGCCGCCACCCTTGCCCGGCCCGAGTGGGTGGGCCCCTCCGCCGAGGTCCGCACCGACGTGGTGGAGGTCCAGCTCCTCGACCGCCTCAACGCGCCCAACACGCCGGAGACGCTGGCCGCCGTGGCCCCCGTCATCGCCGAGGCCCTGGCACCGCTGGGCGAGGTCGGCGCGCCCGAGCAGCTGGGCGACGAGCGCCGCCCGTTCCGCGTGCGCCTCACCCTCAGCTCCGGCGCGACCGCGTCGGAGCTCGCCGCCTCCCTCTCGTAGGGACGGCGGGCTTCGCGGGTCCCGGCGCCACGCCGGGACCCGGGAGGCCCTCAAGGCGCAGGCCCCGGGGTTCGATACCTCAGAGACGGATGCCTCCCGCATGGGCGTCCCCGTGTTCCCCACCACGGAGCCCCCCTTGAGGATCCCCGTCCGCATGCTCTCCGCAGCGCTGCTGTCGGCCTGCACCCTCGGCGCCCCGGCGCTCGGCGCGCTCCCGCAGCAGTCCGGGACGGTGGACCTGCTCACCCAGGCCAACGTCCGTCTGGACGGGGCCGCGGCGAACCACCAGGCGGCCTCTTCGGTGGCGGGGGCGGGTGATGTGAACGGTGACGGCCGGGACGACGTGATCGTCGGCGCCTTCGCGGCGGGCAACAACGGCCGCATGGGTTCGGGGTCGGCGTATGTGCTGTTCGGGTCGGCGAGCCCGGTGAATGTGGACCTGGGGGCGCTGGGATCGGCGGGGTTCCGCATCGACGGGGCCGCGGCGAACGACCTGGCGGGGACCTCGGTCGCCTCGGCAGGCGACGTCAATGGCGACGGCCGGGGTGATGTGATCGTGGGTGCCTGGGGTGCGGGTCACAACGGCCGCACGGCCTCGGGGTCGGCGTACGTCGTGTTCGGGTCGGCGAGTCCGGCAAACGTTGATCTGGGGAGCCTGGGGGCGGCGGGGTTTCGCATCGACGGGGTCGCCATGAGCGACCGGACGGGCTTCTCGGTGGCCGGCGTCGGGGATGTCAACGGTGACGGCCGGGATGACGTGATCGTGGGCGCCCATGGCACGGACAACAACGGCCGCGGCGACTCGGGGTCCGCGCATGTGGTGTTCGGATCGGCGAGCCCGGTGAATGTGGACCTGGCGAGCCCGGGGGCGGCGGCATTTCGGATCGACGGGGCCGCCGCGGGTGACAGGACGGGGATCACGGTGGCGGGCGCCGGGGATGTGAACGGTGACGGCCGGGACGATGTGATCGTCGGCGCGGACCAGGCGGGCAACAACGGCCGCGCCGTCTCCGGGTCGGCCTACGTGGTGTTCGGGTCGGTGAGCCCGGTGAATGTGGATCTGGCGAGCCTGGGGGCGGCGGGGTTCCGCATCGATGGGGCGGCCACATTCGACGGGGTACGCGCATCGGCGGGCGCCGGCGACATGAACGGCGACGGCCGGGATGACGTGATCGTGGGCGCCGAAGGCGCGGACAACAACGGCCGTGCGGGTTCGGGGTCGGCGTACGTGGTGTTCGGGTCGGCGAGTCCGGTTGGCGTGGATCTGGCGGCCCTGGGGTCGGCGGGTTTTCGGATCGACGGGGCCGCGGGGAGTGGGGGCGCGGGGTACTCGGTTGCCGCGGCGGGGGATGTGAACGGTGACGGCCGGGATGACGTGATCGTGGGCGCGTATCTGGCGGACAACAACGGCCGCACCAACTCCGGGTCCGCGTACGTGGTGTTCGGGTCGGCGAGTCCGGTTGGCGTGGATCTGGCGGCCCTGGGGGCGGCGGGGTTCCGCATCGACGGGGCCGCCGCGGAGGACCTGGCGGGGATCTCGGTGGCGGGGGCCGGGGACCTGAACGGTGACGGCCGCGATGACGTGATCATGGGCGCGTACGTGGCGGACAACAACGGCCGTGGCGCCTCGGGGTCGGCGTACGTGACCTATGGGTTCGGGGCGCCGACGGCGTCCTATGGCGCGCTGTCGGCGACCATCGGGGTGCCGATAACGCCGCATGGGCCCACCGGGGTGGCCCGCACCGGGGTCCCGAGCTTCTCGGTGAGCCCGGCCCTGCCGGCGGGGCTGAGCATGGACCCGGTGACCGGCGTGATCACCGGCACACCCAGCGGCCCGCTGGCGACGACCTCGCACGTGGTGACGATGACCGACCTGGCCGGGGTGGTCACGCCGATTCTGGAGGTCACCGTCTCCGCCGTCCCCGAGGTGCCGGCGCCCCCGTCGGAGCCCGCGCCGCCGTCGGACCCTGCGCCGCCCGCCGCGCCGGCGCCCGCGCCCGATACGCGTGCTCCGCGGATCACGCTCCAGGTCCCGTCGGGCCTGCGCGCCGGCCCGCGGGTGCGGGTGCGGGTGCGCTGTGACGAGGACTGCCGGCTGGTCGGGCGTGCCGGTGGTGCCGCCACCACGCTGGACCTGCGTGCCGGCCGGTGGGAGTGGGTGCCGCTGAGTCTGGCCCGGTCGGCCCCGGCGGCCCGCATCGGTGGCACCGTGCGGGTCCGGCTGGAGGCGACCGACGCCGCGGGAAACCGTTCGGTGCTGACCCGCACGTTCAGCACCCTCCGGGCTGTTCGCCAGGCCCGGTAGCCCTCCCAACGGGCTCGTGTCCGGCTCAAGCGTTTCCGGAGCCGGGCCGATCCACTGGTGAGAGCCCGGCCGGTCTCGTCCCCCGTTCCCCCAGGGAGTCCCCCGTGAGGACACGCCTCCGCACGTTCGCGGCCATCGTCGCACTGACCGCCTGCGCGGGCGCAACCGCCCTGGGCGCCCTTCCGCAGCAGGCCGGGACGGTGGATCTGCTCACCCAGGCCAACCTGAGAATCGACGGAGCCGCCGCGGACGACCAGGCCGGGTACTCGGTCGCGGGGGCGGGTGATGTGAACGGTGACGGCCGGGATGACGTGATCGTCGGCGCGTCCGCGGCGGACAACAACGGCCGCGGCGACTCGGGGTCTGCGTATGTGGTGTTCGGGTCGAGCTCGCCGGTGAACGTGGACCTGGCGGCGTTGGGGCCGGCCGGGTTCCGCATCGACGGCGCCGCCGCGAACGACGACGCGGGGTACTCGGTGGCGGGGGCGGGTGATGTGAATGGTGATGGCCGGGATGACGTGATCGTCGGGGCCTACGTGGCGGACAACAACGGCCGCGGCGGCTCGGGGTCTGCGTATGTGGTGTTCGGGTCGAGCTCGCCGGTGAACGTGGACCTGGCGGCGTTGGGGTCGGCGGGGTTCCGCATCGACGGCGCCGCCGCAGGCGACGTCGCCGGGTGGTCGGTGGCGGGGGCGGGTGATGTGAACGGCGACGGCCGGGGTGACGTTGCCGTGGGTGCCTATCTGGCGGAGAACAACGGCCGCAGCATCTCGGGGTCTGCGTATGTGGTGTTCGGGTCGAGCTCGCCGGTGAACGTGGACCTGGCGGCCCTGGGGTCGGCGGGGTTCCGCATGGACGGTGCCGCGGCGGGCGACCAGGCGGGGTACTCGGTCGCGGGGGCCGGTGATGTGAACGGTGATGGACGGGATGACGTGGTTGTGGGCGCCCGAGGTGCGGACAACAACGGTCGCGGCACCTCGGGGTCGGGGTATGTGGTGTTCGGGTCGGCGTCCCCGGTGAACGTGGACCTGGCGGCCCTGGGGTCGGCGGGGTTCCGCATGGACGGTGCCGCCGTCGGCGACCGGGCGGGGTACTCGGTCGCGGGGGCCGGGGACGTGAACGGTGACGGCCGGGATGACGTGATCGTGGGCGCGGATCAGGCGGACAACAACGGTCGCAGCACCTCGGGGTCGGGGTATGTGGTGTTCGGGTCGACCTCGCCGGTGAACGTGGACCTGGCGGCCCTGGGGCCGGCGGGGTTCCGCATCGACGGGGCCGCCGCATTCGACATCGCCGGGTGGTCGGTGGCGGGGGCCGGCGATGTGAACGGTGACGGCCGGGGTGACGTGATCGTGGCCGCTCAGGCGGACAACAACGGCCGCGGCAACTCGGGGTCGGGGTATGTGGTGTTCGGGTCGAGTGCGCCGGTGAACGTGGACCTGGCGGCCCTGGGGTCGGCGGGGTTCCGCATGGACGGTGCCGCGGCGGGAGACCAGGCGGGGTGGTCGGGGACGGGGGCCGGTGATGTGAACGGTGACGGCCGGGGTGACGTTGTCGTGGGTGCGTATCTGGCGGACAACAACGGCCGCAGCGGCTCGGGTTCCGTGTACCTCACCTTCGGGTTCGGTGCTCCGACGGCCACCTACGGTGCGCTCTCGGGCACGGTCGGCCAGCCGGTGAGCCCCCTTGCCCCGACCGGGGTGGCCCGGACCGGCACCGCGAGCTTCTCGGTGAGCCCGGCGCTGCCGTCGGGCCTGAGCCTGGATGCCGGGACGGGCGTGATCACCGGCACTCCCACCGACCCGCTCGCCACCACGACCTTCACGGTCACGATGACCGACCTTGCCGGGTCGGTCGCGGCACCGCTGCAGGTGAGCGTGGCGGCGCCGCCGCCGGCACCGCCGTCCGGGCCCGGCCCGGCACCGGCGCCGGTGACTCCCGCGCCGGGCGCGCCGGGCGGTGACGTCACGGCTCCGCGGATCCTGCTGCGGGTGCCCGCCCGCCCGTCGGCCCCCACGCGGCTGCGCCTCCTCGTGCGGTGCGACGAGGACTGCCGGCTCGTCGCGCGGGCTCCCGGCGCCCGGTCCGTCGGCGTGGCGCTGCGTGCCGGGCGGTGGCGTGCCGTCACGGTGCCGATCGCCGCGTCAACCCCGGCGGCCCGCACCGGCGGCCCGCTGCGGATCCGGCTGGTGGCGACCGACGCGGCGGGGAACCGCTCCGAGCTCACCCGCACGATCAGGACCTCGGCGCCCGGCCGGAAGCGGTAGGCGCCGCCCTCGGGCGGCGCCCACCCCCCAGGGATCAGGCGGCGACGGCCTCCGCGCGGTCCGCGGCGGTCGCCAGGTGCTTCACGGCGGCCAGCAGGATGCCGGGCCGCTCGGCCGCGACGTCGTGGCCGGTGGGGACCGACTGGAAGCCGGCGTTGCGGAGCCACACGGCGAGCTCGCGCTGGACGTCCGGCGGCGTCGCCCGGTCGTGCTGACCGGCGATGACCACCGAGGGCACCTCCAGCTGCGGCAGCGCGCCGCGCCAGTCGGGGCGGTTCGCCATGGCCTCGGCGGCGTGCGCCGCCCCGGCCTGGCCGCGCTCCTCGAATGCCCGGGACACCTTCATCCAGCGCTCGTGGCCCTCGGCGTCCTCGCCCCGTGGGCCGACGCCCGACAGCACCAGGCCGCTCACGAGCCCGGGGTGGCCAAGGGCCAGCGCCAGGGCCGCCGCCGCGCCGAGCCCCTGCCCCACGACGATCGCCGGTCCGCCACGCGAGGCGACGATCCGTGCGACGTCGGACGCGAAGTCGTCGATGCTCCACGGCCCGTCCGGCGAGGGGGAGCCGCCGTGGCCGCGCAGGTCCGGCACCACCACCCGGTAGCCCTTCGTGGTGAGCGGGCGGAGGGCGCGCATCATCCCGCCGCCATCGGCGAGCAGGTCGTGCAGCCCCACCACCAGCTCCCCGTCACCGCGGGAGCGAACGTTCAGGTCGATGGCCGGAGGAAGAGACGGCATTCGTGCCTAACCTCACAAATAGCAGGGGGAAACAGAGATGCTTTACCGGTGAAGGGTATTCCCGGCGGCAGCGACTGTCAAACGTCCTCCGGTTCACCCCTCCAGCGGGGCGAGGTGGCCCTCCACCAGTGCGGCGAAGCGCTCGGGACGCTCGAGGGCGGTCATGTGCCCGGCGTCCGGCACGACCTCCATCCGCGCTCCCGGGATGCCGTCCGCCATCACCCTGGCCACCGCCGGCGGGGTGGCGGCATCGTCGGCGCCCACGATGACCAGCGCCGGGCATGCGACGGACGGCAGGTCGGGTCGCCGGTCCACGCGGCCGGCCAGCGCGCGCAGCGCGTCGCACAGCGCGGCGCCCGTCTGGCGGCCGGCGAGGCCCGCCAGCGCCGCTCGCGTCGCGGCATCGGCGACGGGGGACACGACCCGCGGCAGGAAGTCCCGCAGGTATCCCTCCGGACCCTCCGCCTCGATCCGGGCGATGCCGTCGGCCCGGGCCGCCAGCGCGGCATCGTCGTCCGGCTCGGCGCGGGTGTCGGCCAGCACCAGGGCGGCGAGCCGCTCGGGATGCCGCGCGGCGATCGCCAGCGCGACGTAGCCGCCCAGCGAGAGGCCGCACACGGCGGCCCGTCCGCCGGGCGCCCACGCCCCGATCCGCTCGGCCACGGCGTCCGCGTATCCGGCCACCGTCCAGCCCGCCTCCGGCGCCGCCGCGCCGAAGCCCGGCGCAGCAGCTGCGCCCGCACCGGGTCCCAGAAGCCCGCGTCCACGGGATAGGGGTGCAGCAGGACCAGGGGGGTGGTTGGCATCGGGCAAAGCGTACCCCCGGGTCTGTGTCCCACGGGCGCGGGGACGGTACGGTTTCGTGCATGACCGGCGCGACCGTCCTGGAGCCCCCGAGCCGGGGGCAGCTCGGCTTCGGCGGCCTGGTGCCGTGCACCGCGGTCGCCCACGGCGAGTCCGCGCTCGTCGCGGTGCTCGCGGTGGAGCACCACACCGAGGGCCTCGCCGTGCCGTTGCTGGTGCTCTCCCAGGCGCCCGGGATGCTGTCCTGGGAGGTCGAGGAGGGCCTGGAGGCCAGCGACGACGTCGGAACCCAGTACCACGTGCGCGGCCTCTCCCGGCAGGCCGGGCTGGGATCCCTGCAGGTCTCGGCATGGCTCGAGCCCGCGGTTCCCGCCGATGCGCGCCGGCTCGACCTGGTCGCCAGCGGCATCCAGCGCGTCTCCTCCCCGCGGTCCGGCATCGGTATCGAGCGGCCGCTGCCCGGCGGCACCTGGGAGCTCTCGGTGGAGCTGGTCCCCGACCGCACCGCCATGCCCGTCCCGCCCGAGCCGGGTTCGGTCGCCCTGGGACCCGCCGCGCCCCGCGTGCCCGCCCGTGGCCTCACCGGCTTCCGCGGCCTGGTCCCTGTGGGACAGGCGCGCGTGGTGGCCGGTGGCGCGGTGTGCATCTGGGCGGTCGAGCGCTATCAGGACCGCGCGGTCATGACGGTCGCAGTTCTCCGGGGCGCCGAGGGCGCCGGCCTGGGGGGCGACGTCGAGGTGTGGGACGACCGCGGCGGGCGGTACCACGTGGCCATGCTGCACGAGACGTCCCGGGACGGCTGGACCGAGGGCAGCCTTGAGCTGGTGCGCGGGTGCTGGGCGTCAAGCTCGCCGGCCTGGAGCCCCACGGGGTCATGGACGGCCCGTTCACCTTCGGGGTGGCCCTGCCGGAGACCGGGGAGTGACCCCACCGCCCACGTGGGTGGTGATCCCCACCTACGACGAGGCCCAGAACGTCGAGCGCATGCTCGCCGCGCTCCTCGAGGTGTTCGACGCATCCGGGATCGACGGACACGTGCTGGTGGTCGACGACGGCTCCCCCGACGGCACCGCCGACCTGGTGGACGCCGTCGCGGCGCGCGATCCCCGCGTGCGCGTGCTGCGCCGCACCGCGAAGGAGGGCATCGGGCCTGCCTACCGGGCCGGGTTCCGCGTGGCGCTCGACGCCGGGGCACAGCGCATCGCCGAGATGGACTGCGACTTCTCCCATGACCCCCGGGCCCTCCCGGCGCTGCTGGCCGCCGCCGACGACGCCGACCTGGTGCTGGGCAGCCGGTACGTCCCGGGCGGCGGCGTGGTGCGCTGGGGCCTGGTGCGGCGCGCCATCAGCCGTGGCGGGTGCATGTACGCCCGCCTGGTGCTGGGCATCCCGGTGCACGACCTCACCGGCGGCTTCAAGGTGTTCCGGCGGGAGGTCCTGGAGGCCATCCCGCTCGAGGAGGTCTCGGCCGCGGGCTACGGGTTCCAGGTGGAGATGACCTACCGGGCGCTGCTGCTGGGCTTCCGCGTGCGGGAGGTGCCCATCACCTTCAGCGAGCGCGAGCTGGGCCAGTCCAAGATGAGCCGCCGGATCGTGCTGGAGGCCGCGACGCTGGTGCCGCGGCTGCGCCGCACCCTCGGGCGCGCCGCGTCAGCCGCGCCGGATGTCGCGTCCGGCGATGCCGGGCGGCCCGTCGTCGGGGATCAGTAGGGCCCGCCGGGCGTCCGCGGCGTAGGGGTCCAGCAGATGGACCCGCACCCAGGCGAACCGCGCTCCGGGGTCGGTCCCCAGGACGACCGCCAGCCGGCGCCATGCGGTGGGGTTGCTCGGCTGCACGCGCGTCGCCTCCCGGAGCGCGTCCTCGGCCCCGGCGCGGTCGCCGCCGCGCGAGAGCGCCAGCGCACGTGCCTGCAGGGGACGGATCGACAGCGGGTTCCGCGACCGCGCATCTCTGGCCAGCTCGAGCGCCCCGCGCAGATCGCCACGGGCGACGGCATCGGCGGACGCGCGCGTGAGGTGGTCCGACCACCAGGGCAGCCCCGCCGACAGGGGCGCGGCGACGGCCGCCGCCGCCAGGACGGCCACCAGCGCCCCCTCGGCACCGGTGCCGAGCGCCCTGGGTCGTGCCGACCTGCAGGCGGTGGCGACCAGGATGCCCAGGGCCGCGGCCACGGGCAGACCCGCGGCGGGCCATGTGAGCGTCCAGTCGGTGAGGCTCTGCACGCCCGCGGCGGCGAGGATCGCCACCACCCCGGCGGGCGCGGCGCGCCGCAACCGCAGCAGGGCCCATCCGCCGGCGCCCCACAGGCCGATGACGAGCGCCAGCCCCAGCGACCCCAGGTCGGAGGCCGTCCCCAGGAACGCCTGGTGCGGGTCACGGGCCAGCAGGCGATCGTCGCCGTTCTCCCGCTCGCGGCGCTGCACCACCGGGAACGACCCGGCGCCGTTGCCGTGCACCGGTTCCGCCGCCCAGCCCCGGGCGGCCTGGCACCACCAGGCGCCGCGCTGGTTCGCGCTCACGGTGGTGAGCCGGCCCGGGCTGTTGTCCACCGCCTCGCCCCCGCACCCGGTGATGGCACGGTGCTCGGCGGCGACCACGGCCAGCGGGCTCAGCGCCAGCGCGGCGGCGGCCACCGCCAGGGCCGTGCGTGCCCGGGGCGCCCGCATCCGGGCCGTCAACCGGATCGCGGCCGGCGCCACCAGCGCGGCGGCGGCGGCACCGCCCACCAGCATCACGCCGAACAGCGCACCGGCTCCCGCCCGGTCGGCCGCGTCCAGGCCGTCGGCGGAGAGGTCCGGGTTGAGCAGCCCCATCGCGACCGGGGCGGCCGCGCCGAGCGCCGCGGCGGCCACCGCGCCGGCGCCCGCGCGTGCACGCGGGGTCATCGCAAGGACCACGCACACGGCGAGGAGGGTCACCGCGATGCCCGACCGCGACAGCGTGAGCACCGACGTGGTGAACAGGCACACGAGCCAGGCGGCCGCGACGCGCGGCGCCCAGGGGCGGGACGACCCGGCGGCGATCACCGCGCCCGGCACCGCGATCGCGGCCACCAGCGCCAGCGCGTTCGCGTAGTCCACCGGCGCCGCCAGCCGGGCGCCGGCGCCGTCCTCGCCCAGCACGCCCGGGAGGGACTCCGTGAGCAGCGCGAGCCCCACCGGCAGGGCCGCGGCGGCAGACAGCGCCAGCGGGAAGCGGTGCGGGCTGCGGGGCAGGGCCGCGCCGGCGGCGAGCCCCAGCAGCAGCCCGCACACGATGAGCCCGGTGCGGTTGCCGGCGATCCAGGCCGCGGACGGCTCCACCGCCCACATGACCGACATCCACGACAGGGCCGCCAGGGCCAGGCCCGCCCACAGCGCGAGCGCGGCCGGGCCGCCAGTGCCGATGCGGCGCCTCGTGCGCCACACCGCGACGGCGGCGAGGGGCACCGCGACGGCCAGCCCCAGGAACGCCGCGAGCGGGCCGCCGCCGCCCCGGCCGTCGGCGTAGTCCATGCCGCCACCGGAGGCCGCGATCAGCGCCCAGCCGGCCAGGGCGGCCGCCAGCGCGAACCTCAGCGGTTGTGAGGCCCCTGGGCCCGGGCTACGATCCGCGGCGCTCCCGGGGCGTCCGCCCTCTTCCGTCGTCGTCACCTGGTGGTGATCCTGCTGCGTCGCCTCACCGGCCTGATCGTGGCCGTCCTCCTGCTGGGCCTGGCCGTTTCGGCCACCGCGTTGGCCGACGGGCGAGCGGTGATCGCCGACTACGACGATAACGGAGTCATCGACGCCTGTTACTCGGACGCGGAGTTCACCGAGGGCCTCAAACTCGCGAACGCCGACCAGCAGCAGTACGGCGCCGCGGTCGACATCATCGAGCAGAAGCAGCTGGAGTGCGGCAGCGAGACCCTCACACCGGTGAACCCGGCCGACGCGGGGGACTCCGGTGACGGCGGCGGCTCCGGCCTCACCATCGTCATCGTGATCGCGGCGGCGGCCGGGCTCGCGGCATTCGCCTTCGTCGCCTGGACCCGGCGCCGCCCCGGACCCGGCGAGGACTGACATGCGCCGGCTCATCCGGGAGGCGATCCTCCCGGCGGCCGTCGCCATCGCGATGGCCTTCGTGATCCAGGCGGCGGTCGCGAAGCCCTACGAGATCCCGACGGGCTCCATGATCCCCACGATCAAGGAGCACGACCGGATCATCGCCAACCGCCTCGTCTACCGGTTCCGGGACATCCAGCGCGGCGACGTGATCGTGTTCACACCCCCGCCGGCCGCGGTGACGCGGTGCGACCCCCCGCAGGGCGTGCCGTTCGTGAAGCGCGTCATCGGGCTTCCGGGCGACGTGGTCGAGATCCGCCCCAAGCAGCTCCTGGTGAACGGCGAGCCCTACGTCGTGGACGGGGCGCGGCAGCCCAACGCCACCGACAACGGCCTGCCCCGGCAGGTCTTCCCCCCGGTGCCCGAGGGGCACCTGCTGGTGCTCGGCGACAACCGGCAGCTCTCCTGCGATTCACACCAGTGGCGCAGCGACCCGCCGGACCCCGCGAACGACCCGTTCGTGCCGATGGACAGCGTGGTGGGACAGGCTGAGGTCGTCTACTGGCCGCTCACGCACGCCGGCTTCCTGTCATGAACCGGACCGCGTGATGCGCCGCCTGCTGCGCGACACGGTCATCCCGGGCGCCGTCGCCATCGGCATGGCGTTCGCCATCCAGGCGGCGGTCGCCAAGCCCTACGAGATCCCGACGGGCTCCATGATCCCCACCATCCAGGAGCACGACCGGATCATCGCCAACCGGGTCATCTACCGGTTCCGCGACATCCGGCGCGGCGACATCGTGGTGTTCGCCCCGCCGCAGGCCGCCATCGAGAGCTGCAACCCGCCGAAGGGCGTCCCGTTCGTCAAGCGCGTGATCGGCATCCCGGGCGACCGCGTGGAGGTGCGCGCCGGAAAGACGTTCGTCAACGGGGCGGAGTTCGTGGTGAAGAACGCCCGCACGCCCGACTACTCCATGGAGTTCGTCCGGGTGCCGGAGGGCAAGCTGCTGCTGCTGGGCGACAACCGAAACAACTCCTGTGACTCCCACCAGTGGGGCGACACCGGCGCCGACGTCGATCCGGATGCCGCGTTCGCGCCGATCGACAACGTCATCGGACAGGCGGAGGTGGTCTATTGGCCGCTCACCAGGATGCGTTTTCTGGACTGACCCCACCGGACCCGCCCCTGGCGGACGGTGACCTCCTGCTGCGCCCGCCGCTGCCGCAGGACATCCCATGGATCGTCCGGGGCTGCCAGGACCCCGAGGTGCCGCGCTGGACGACGGTCCCCTCCCCGTACACCGAGGCGCACGCCCGGGAGTTCGTCGAGGAGAGCCCGGTCGACTGGGCACAGGGGACCGAGGCGCGCTTCGCAATCCTGTTGGACGGCGCCGGCGCGGGGATGATCGGCATCCACCGGCTCCTGGGCGACGGTGTCCCGGAGGTGGGGTACTGGGTGGGGCCGTGGGCGCGCCGCCGCGGCGCCGCCTCGCGCGCGACGCGGCTGGTGGTGGGGTGGGCGTTCGGGCAGCTCGGCCTCCCCCGGCTGGACCTGCTCACGATGCCCGGCAACACGGGCTCTGAGGGCGTCGCGGCGGCCGCGGGGTTCACCAGGGGTCCCGTGGAGGCGTCCGGATGCGACCAGCGGGGTACCCGTGTGGACGTCCATCGGTGGACCCTGTCCCGGGAGGACTGGGCGCGTTCGTGATTCCTCCGCTCAGAGCGGAAAAACGCCCTCAAGACCCCTCGTCAGGGGTTTGAATCGAAGCGCGATTTGATGGAAGGATGCCGCCCCGGCACGCTGAATGTAGCGTGTGTGTCATTCGTCCTACCCCACATCTAGTTTTCTGGCGCTGATGATCTGCCCCTTCTGCGAACACACTGAACACCGCGTGGTCGAGTCCCGCGTGCCGGACAGCAAGGACGCCATCCGGCGCCGGCGCGAGTGCCTCGGCTGCGGCCGCCGCTTCACGACGTATGAGCGTGTCGAGGAGATGCCGGTCGTGGTGATCAAGAGCAGCGGGGAGCGGGAGGCGTTCGATCGCGCGAAGCTCCTGGCCGGGCTGCAGCGGGCGTGCCACAAGCGCCCCGTCGCCACCGGTCTCCTCGAGGTCGCCGTGCGCGACATCGAGACGGAGCTCCGGAACCGGCTGCGCCAGGAAGTGCGCAGCTCGATGATCGGCGAGCTCTCCCTCCGCAGGCTCAAGGAGATCGACCAGGTCGCCTACGTGCGCTTCGCGTCGGTGTACCGCCAGTTCGCGGATGTCGAGGAGTTCGAGGAGGAACTCGCGCGACTCGAGCGCGAGCCCCCCCTGCCGCGTGGCCAGGTGTCGCTCGACGAACAGATGTTCGATACGCTGAGCGACCCGTCCCGGGGTCCCGGCCGTGCACGCCTGCGGGCGCTGCGCGGCGGACGCGACACGTCGGGAGCAGAGGCTCCCGAGCCCACCATCGTCACCACAACCACTCGGGAGGTCCCAGATGGCGACTGAGGCTGTTGAGCACCGCGCCTCCGCCGTCGAGCGGCCGGCTGCCCCTCGGCTCGGCATCAAGCGGTATTTCACGAACCCGGGCACCCACCCGTACGACGAGGTCGCCTGGGAGCGGCGCAGCGCCGGCATCACCGGCGAAGGCGGTCAGAGCTTCTTCGAGCAGAACGACATCGAGGTCCCGAAGGCCTGGAGCCAGCTGGCGACGAACGTCGTGGCCTCCAAGTACTTCCGCGGGGCGCTCGGGTCGCCGCAGCGTGAGCACAGCGTGCGGCAGATCATCGACCGCGTGGTCCTCACGATCCGGAAGTGGGGCGAGGAGGAGGGCTACTTCTCCGACGCCAACGAGGCGGACTCGTTCGAGGCCGAGCTCATGCACCTGCTGGTGAACCAGAAGGTCGCCTTCAACTCCCCGGTGTGGTTCAACGTCGGCACCCGCGAGGAGCCGCAGTGCTCCGCCTGCTTCATCCTCTCGGTCGACGACACCATGGACTCGATCCTCGCGTGGATCTCCAAGGAGGGGCGCATCTTCAAGGGCGGGTCCGGCTCGGGCCTCAACCTGTCGAACCTGCGGTCCTCGAAGGAGCTGCTGTCCGGCGGTGGCACCGCCTCCGGCCCGGTCAGCTTCATGCGCGGCGCCGACGCCTGCGCGGGCGCCATCAAGAGCGGCGGCACCACCCGCCGCGCCGCGAAGATGGTCGTGCTCAACTGCGACCACCCGGACATCGTCGAGTTCGTCAACTGCAAGGCCCAGGAGGAGAAGAAGGCCTGGGCGCTGGGCGAGATGGGCTACGACATGGGCATGAACGGCGAGGCCTGGCAGTCCATCCAGTTCCAGAACGCGAACAACTCGGTCCGCGTGACCGACGAGTTCATGTACGCGGCCGAGGCGAACGGCGACTGGCACCTCAAGGCCGTCACCACCGGTGAGAGCCTCGAGACGATGAAGGCCCGCGACCTGCTGCGCGACATCGCGGAGGCCGCGTGGGTCTGCGGTGACCCGGGCATGCAGTACGACACCACCATCAACCGGTGGCACACCTGCCCGAACAGCGGCCGCATCAACGCGTCGAACCCGTGCAGCGAGTACATGCACATCGACGACTCGGCCTGCAACCTGGCCTCGCTCAACCTCATGAAGTACGTGGGCGAGCAGGGTGAGTTCCTGGTGGACGACTTCCGCCAGGCCATCGACGTCACCACGACGGCGATGGACATCATCGTCGCCCGCTCGGGCTACCCCACCGAGGAGATCGGCAAGAACGCCCGCGCGTTCCGCCAGCTCGGGCTGGGCTACGCCAACCTGGGCGCGCTCATCATGAGCAAGGGCCTCCCGTACGACGGCGACACCGGCCGCGCCTACGCCGCCGCGATCACCGCGCTCATGACCGGCCGCGCGTACGAGCAGTCCACGCGCCTCGCCGAGCGGATGGGCCCCTTCGAGGGCTACGAGAAGAACGCCCAGCCGATGCAGGGCGTCCTGCGGATGCACCAGCGGGCCGTCGAGGACGTGCGGGGCGACCTGGTCGCCGACGACACGCTCCTGGAGGCCGCGCGCACCGCGTGGGCCACCACCGTCGACCGGGCGAACGTGCACGGCGTGCGCAACGCCCAGGCCTCGGTGCTGGCGCCCACGGGCACCATCGGCTTCATGATGGACTGCGACACCACGGGCGTGGAGCCCGACATCGCCCTGGTGAAGTACAAGAAGCTGGTCGGCGGCGGCGTCATGAAGATCGTGAACAACACGGTCCCCAGCGCCCTGGCCAAGCTCGGCTACGACCAGTCCGAGATCGACGCCATCGTCAGCTTCATCGACGAGCACGAGACGATCGAGGGCGCGCCGGGCCTGAAGGACGAGCACCTGCCGGTGTTCGACTGCGCCTTCACGCCGATGAACGGCACGCGGTCGATCCACTACCGCGGGCACATCCTCATGATGGGCGCCGTGCAGCCGTTCATCTCGGGTGCGATCTCCAAGACGGTGAACATGCCGAACGAGGCGACGCCCGAGGAGATCATGGCCGCGTACCTGCTGGCCTGGAAGAGCGGCGTCAAGGCCCTCGCGATCTACCGCGACGGCTCCAAGCGCACCCAGCCGCTGTCCACCGGCAAGTCGGAGGCCCCGGCGCAGCTCGCCGCGGCCACCGCGGCGCACCCGGCCCGTCGCCGGATGCCGGACACCCGTGAGGCGATCACGCACCACTTCTCGATCGCCGGCCACGACGGCTACATCACGGCGGGCAAGTACGAGGACGGCAGCCCCGGCGAGGTCTTCATCAAGATGGCCAAGCAGGGGTCCACGGTCGCCGGCCTGGTGGACTCGCTGGCGATCTGCGTCTCCATGGCCCTGCAGCACGGGGTGCCGCTGGAGATCCTGGTCGACAAGCTCAGCCACACGCGGTTCGAGCCGGCCGGCTTCACGCCGAACCCGGAGATCCCGATGGCGAAGTCCATCGTGGACTACGTCGTTCGCTGGCTCGGGTCGAAGTTCCTCACCGAGGAGCAGAAGCGCGAGGTCGGGATCCTCACCCCGGGGGCCCGTGCCGAGGCCGCCGGCCTCACGGTGGTCGACGACCTCTCCGACGACGCACCGTCGGCGGGCGCGCAGATCATCGAGCTGCCGGTGCAGGCGCAGTCCGGCCAGACCTCGCTCGAGCTGCCCGTTCAAGCAGGCGGATGGCGCGATCTGCGGCAGCTGCGGCTGGACGATGATCCGCTCGGGCACCTGCTACAAGTGCGAGAACTGCGGCAGCACCTCGGGCTGCTCGTAGCACCCGCATTCCAGGAGTGAACGGCCTCGGGGCCCGGCGATCGCCGGGCCCCGAGTCGTTGATGGTCTACCCGTCCCAGGCCATGGTCCCGAGGACGCGGGCGATCCGGCCGTCCTCGACGTCGAAGATGTAGGTCACCTCGACCTTCGCCCCACCCGGGTACTCGCATTCGACGTGGCAGGCCATGCCGTCGTCGGCGGTCATCGCCCGCACGATGCGGTGCGTCATGCCCGGCGAGAGCCCCTTCGCGAGGAGGGCCGCCACCTCCTCGTGGCCGTGGGCCCGCAGGGGCTCGGCCGGGCGGTGCTCGATGTCGTACTGCAGCCAGTCCACGTCTGGGGAGAACGCCGCGAGCGCGGCCGTCACCCCCCGCTCGTCCTTCGCGGAGAAGATGCCGTCGAGGAGCGCCCTGGCGTCCGCCGGCGTGTACGTGCTCATCGGTCCTCCTGGGTGTGTCCGCAGGTCCCGGGGGTCACGATCACCGCCCCGCCGAGAATCCGGCGGGCACGATGGGGGGCGATTGAACCACCGGCACTTCGAGGCGAGCAACGATCCCCGGAGGGGCGAGTCTCGAATGTGGGCTTCTTGTTGCCGGTGCTTCTCATCGCCTGGTCGACTCGCGCGAGCGTTGCCCATGTGTGCGTTTGGGGGCGTTGGCCCCAGGAACCACGCCTTGCGGCTGCGCTGCCACTGAGCTGAGCTCCCCATCCTTGGGTCGCCCTCATTTGGTCCTCGCCGTCCACAAGGGCTGCCGTGCCATCCCGTTCAGTGGTGCACCGCAGCCATGAGTTGCCGCGCCGGGACGGCGCGGTTTCCATCCCTGGCGCGCTGGCCGGGTAGCTCACGGCAGTTCGACTCTCGGTACCCGTGAGGACGCTGACCCCGGTAGGCCGCAGAGCACCCAATCCCGTGGACGACTGCCAAAGACCAATCGGCTCATGGATGAGCCGAGCAAGTTGGTTGCAGGCAGCCGAAAGGCGTGGTTCCTGGGGCCAACGTCGCCGAACGCATCTCAGCGCCAAACCTCGCGCGAGGCTGGGCGGCCATAGAAGTCCGCTGAAACGACCACAAGTGAAAAGCCAACGGCGCCCCTCCGGGGCGCCGAAACAACTGCTGCACCTCGCCACGCCCGGATCACGCCGAGCCCGGTGGGCGCCCCGTTGGGGGCGCCCACCGGGGCGTCGCCTCAGTCCAGGTCGAACCGGTCCAGGTTCATGACCCAGGTCCACGCGCTCACGAAGTCGTGGACGAACTTCAGCTGCGAGTCGTCCGTGGC
>LNFM01000721.1_pt1 | contig 79327 bp, 63 predicted proteins | sample 596031 | NCBI WGS metagenome assembly LNFM01 (sample SAMN04254537, study PRJNA301005) | activated carbon metagenome | isolation source: dual media filters at the Ann Arbor, Michigan drinking water treatment plant | place: USA: Ann Arbor | reverse complement strand
CGGAGACACCCTTTCGGGTGCGTCAACGCCACCGTGTTCTTCGATGCCGCGGAAGACGGGCTTCGCCCGGCCACAGAGAATCCCGAGGTTAGAGGGTGTGCTGGCGCAAGGACCGGACGCAGGTTGGGCTGACGCAGGAAGCCCAACATGTATCGCATGTCGGCAGTCATCAGAGGTGCCAGGGCCATCTTCGCTGCCCGGATGTCGGCAAATTGATTACCGAAAAAAACGATTCAGTCTCCTGCATCCTCCATCTTCTCGCTGTGTCCTCTGTCGCTGAATTCGACCCGATGTTCAGCGCGGGTCACGGTCCTCTTCCCGAATCACCTCGCCCTCGATGATCGTGATGTCGCGTGCGTCCGCGCGCTGCTGCATCGTGTTCATCTGCTCGCGCAGATCGCGGCGCAACGCGCGGGTTTTCCACATGAACCAGCCCCAGAACAGGACGCCGACCGCGACGGCGCCGGCGAGCACGAACACCGACACCGTGAACGCGAGCGCGAACAGGCCCACCGCCGCGATTGTCGCGACGATGCGGCCGAACAGGCCCGGCGGGCGGCCGTCGCCGGTCAGCAGGCGGAAGGGATCTTGGGGAGCGGGCATGCAGCGTCTCTTTTCGTCGGGCATTCGCCAACAGGTGACATGGGGGCCATCGTCAGCATCTCAAGGGCGGCGCGGAGATCCCGGCGCGCCGCTCAGCGGCCGGCCGCCGTGCGCGCGCGATACACCGCCGATTCGAACTCGACGAAGCCGGGATAGGATCCGATGTCCATGAACGGCAGCACCTGCGAACCCCACATGCCGCCGATGCCCGTCTGGCGATCGATCCAGTAGAAGCAGTTCGCAATACCGGCCCAGCTGAGGCTGCCGGCCGGGCGCCCGGTCGGGAAGGCTTCGTCGTTGACCTGGAAGGTGTAGGCCCAGGACTTCGACAGGCCCGGGAAGAAATCACCGCTGTTGGCGAGCGGCGGCATCGCGGTCCGCCAGGCGCCACACTTCAGATCGCCGAGACCGTTGCGCGACATCGCGGCCACCGTGTCCGCCGCGAGCACGCGGCCGTGCGGGCCGGCACCGTCGTTGAGCATCATGCGGATGAATTTCATGTAGTCGCCGATCGTCGCGTACAGCCCGTGACCGCCCATGTCCATCAACGGCGGCTGCGGCAGCACGAGTTCGGGCAGTGCGGCGAGACTGCCGTCCGGCGCGCGCTGGTGCACGACGGCGAGCCGCGCGCGCATCGACGGGCTCATCTCGAAGCCGGTGTCCTGCATGCCGAGCGGCGCGAAGATGCGTTCACGAAATACCGTGCCGAGCGACTGGCCGCGCACCGCCTCGACGACCTTACCGAGCCAGTCGATATTCGGGCCGTAGGACCAGCGCTCGCCCGGGTCGTGGATCAGCACGGTTTTGATGGCGTCGTAGCAGCTCGAGAAGATCGACGGTACGCCGGCCGCCGCGCGGTAGCGCGCTTCGTCGGCGCTGAAGAATTCATAGCAGAGCCCGGCGGTGTGCAGCATCAGGTGACGCAAGGTGATCTCGCGTGACGGCGCGCGCAGCTGCGGTTGACCGGTGCTGTCGAAACCCGTCAAGACCTTGCACCCGGCGATATCGGGCACGTATTTGCTCGCGACATCGTCGAGCGACAGCAGGCCTTCCTCGACGAGCTGCATCACCGCGACACCCGTCACCGCCTTCGTGCACGAGGCGAGCAGCATCACGCTGTCGGTCGTCATCGGCTGCGGCAGGCCGAGCTGGCGCACGCCGGCGGCGCCCTCGTAGAAGTTGCCGTGGCGATCGGTCGCCATCGCGACGACACCGGGTGCACCGCCGGCGTTGCCGACGGTGAAATTCAGAATGCTGTCGAGCACGGGTTCGAGTGCTTGCGTCATGGTGCGTCCCCTCTGCTGTGGCTGGCCGGTCCGAAACAGGATTAGGCCACGACTGCGGTCCGGATGCAGCAGGTCGCGCGCCCTCCGTCCGCATCGCCGGGCCGATAGTGTCATCCGCGGTCAACAATGGTGAAATGACGGCCAGATGCGCGCGCGCCGACAGATTGTCGCCGACGCGCAGCGCAGGCTCGCCTTCCTGCCGCGACGGACCGCTGCATTCGACTCAACCGCCAGGGGTATGCGAATGAAGAGGTCCCGTTTTCAGATCATCCTGCTCGCCGTGCTGGCGTGCGGCGGCACTCCCGCGCTGGCGGCCCCGGACGACGGCGCTGCCGCCTTCGAACGGGCGCTCGAACTGCTCGGGCGCGACGAGCGGAAGGGCGCGCTGATCGAATTGAAGAACGCCGTGCAGGCCGCGCCGAACTACCTGCCTGCGTGGCTGAAGCTCGGCGAGGTCTATCTCGACGCTGGCTACGGCGCCCTGGCCGAAGGCGCGTTCGAACGCGCCAGCAAACTCGGCGCCGATCCGACGCTGACGGTGCTGCCGCGCGCGCGCAGTTACCTGCTGCAGGGCAAGCTCGATGAACTGCTCGCGCTCGATCCCGCCGGCAAGCTGTCCCCGGCGGACGAGGGGGCTCTGCTCATCCTGCAGGGCAACGCGCAGCTCGAGACCGGCTCGCCCGCGGAGGCCATTGCCCTGTTCGATCGGGCGCAGGCGGTCAATGCACTCTCACCCGCGCCGCTGTGGGGCCGCGCGCTCGCCAAGCTGCGCCAGGGCGATGCGGGCGGCGCGCTGTACGAGGCTGATCGGGCCAAAGCCCTGGCGCCTGAACAGGCCGAAACCTGGTTCGTGCGCGCCGACATCGAACGCCAGACCGGCCAGCGCGACGACGCGCTGCGCGATTTCTCGCGCGCGCTCGAACTCGAACCCTCGCACACGCCCGCGCGCCTCGGGCGCGCGGCCCTGTTGATGGACGCAGGCCGGCTCGATGAAGCCGCCCGCGATCTTGCCGAAGTGCGCGCCGCGCAACCCGACGATCTGCAGGGCATGCACCTGCAGGCGCTGCTGTTCGCGCAGCAGGGCAAAACGGCGGAGTCCGAAGCGGTGCTCGCTGCCGCGCGGGCACGGCTGAAGGAATTGCCCGAACGCGTGATCGCCGGCCATCTGCCGAGCCTGATGCTGAACGCGGTGGTCGCGCTGAAGGAAGGGCAGCCGCAGGTGGCCGCCGAGCACCTCCGGCGCTATCTCGCGCGCGCCAAAGATCATCTCGGCGCGACCAAACTGCTGGCGGCGGCGATGCTGCAGGCCGGGGAGTTCAACGATGCGCGCGCGCTGCTCGAGCCGCTCGTGATGCGGCACAAGCAGGATGCGGCGCTGTTGTCGCTGCTCGGCACGACCTACGCGCGCCTCGGCGACAACACCCTCGCCGAAGCGATGCTCGAACGCGCGATCGAACTGGGCGCCGACACCGCGACGTTGCGGCAACAGCTCGGGCTGGTGCAGCTCGCGACGGGCGACAATGCGGCGGCGCTCGCGTCCTTCGGCAAGGCCGCTGCCGCGAATCCCACCGGCGACGCGCCGTTCATGCAGGCGCTGACGGCCCTGCGCGACGGTTCCCTCGAGCAGGCGCAGACGCTCGTCGACAAGCTGCTGATCTCCCAGCCGAAGGAACCCGCCTACCACAACTTCAACGGCAGCCTCGCCCTGATGCGCAACGATCCGGCGGCGGCGCGTGCGGCCTGGCAACGGGCGCTCGACATCCGGCCTGACTACCTGCCGGCGCAGCTCAATCTCGCGGGCCTCGCCCGCACCGAACGCGACTGGACCGGCGCCGCGAAGCTGTACGCACAGATGCTGGCCAGACATCCGGGCGACGCAGACGTGCTGCGCGGCCTCGCCGATCTGGCCGCCGCGCAGGGTCAGACGAAACAGGCGCAGCGCCATCTGAAAGCGTTGCGCCAGCAGCATCCGCAGGACCTGGACGCGGGCCTTGCGCTCGTGGCGTCGCTGCTCGAGAGCCATGATCTCAACGGCGCGCGCAGCGAGCTGCAGTCCCTGACGCGGCAACACCCCGGTGACGTGCGGCCGCTGCTGCAGGACGTCGATCTCGCAGCGTTGACCGGTGACAAGGCCAGCCTCGCCGCGAGACTGGGCAGCGCGCGACAGGTCGCCGCGGGCGACATCGATGCCCTGCGCCTCGTGCTGCAACGACAGGTGCAGTACGGCCTGCTGGACGATGCACTCGACACCGCGCAGCACGTGTTGCAGTTGAAGCCCGACGAATTGCGTGCACAGCAGGAAGTCGGCGAAATCGAAATCCAGCTGCGGCGTTTCGAACAGGCCACCGCGCGGGCACGCACGCTCGAAACCACGTTTCCCGACAGCCCCGTCGGCCCCGGTCTGCGCGCGAAGATCGCGCTGGCGCGGCAGGATCCCGCAGCGGCCGTTGAGGCCCTGATGCTCGCGCTGGCGCGCGCGCCCGACGCACTGCCAATCGCCGTTGCCCTGGCGCAGGCACGCCTGCAGGCCGGCGACGCGGCCACCGCCGTGACGGAGCTCGAGGCCCTGGCGAGCCGGGCCCCGGCCGCACTGCCGCCGCTGGGCGACGCGCTGCTCGCCACAGGACGATGGCAGGAGGCGGCCGCAGTGCTCGAGAAAATCCTCGGCGCCGACGCGCGCAACGTCGCCGCGCTGAACAATCTCGCCTGGGCCTATCAGCAGGCCGGCGATGACCGTGCGGTGGCCACGGCGGAACGCCTGCTCGCCCTCGCCCCGGACGATCCGGCGAGCATGGACACGGCCGGCTGGGTGTTCATCGAGTCGGGCAAAGCGCGCGAGGGCGTACGGGTCCTGCGCAATGCGCTGGCCCGCGAGCCCAAGGTGCCGGCCATCCGCTATCACCTCGCGCTGGGTCTCAGCCGTCTCGGCGAGAAGGCCGAAGCGGCCGCCCTGCTCGACCCGTTGACGTCGGCGCCCCCCTTTCCGGAGCAGGCCGCAGCGAGCGAACTCCTGAAGGCACTGCAGCGGGAGCTGTAAAGAATCTCGACACGGCTGGCCGGGAGAAATTCATAAGCTACTGCTTTAAATAGATAAAATGAACGATATGGGCACTTTTCCTACACCACCTGTGGCAGGTTTCGACTCCCTGTCACAAATGCCTGATGGCGCAGGAAAATTTCCCGCCGGGTGAAGATGATGCGCCAAACAGCTGTCAGCAATTTTTACAGCCTGCAAGGAAGATGCTACGCGGCTCTCGTGCAAGTTATTGATCCTGATAACGCTTCATTCGCTGGATCGGTTATTGCTGATGTATCTGCCAAACAATCCCTAGGGGGCCCCATGCGTCTCTTGAAATTCGCCCAAATCGCGACCGCCATGGCCGCCTGCTACGCGGGCTCCGCGTCCGCCTACATCATCACGACGACAGCCACCGGCGGTTCGGACGGCAACCCGTCGCAGCCGACGTATCAGACCACGATTGCGAAACCGAAAATCGCCGGCGACGACCCGGGCACGACGAGCTTCACGATCAAGTGGAAATTGCCGGCCGGCACCGCCACCTCCGGCGGCACGCCGAACCCGGACCTGACTGCCGAAGCGCTGTTCGACGTGACCACCTTCAACAGCACCACCCTGGCCTTCGACATCACGATCAAGAACACGACCGTGCTGCCACCGGGCGATTTCAACACCAACATCCTGTCGTTTGGGTTCAACATCGATCCGAACGCAACCGGCGTCACCGTCAACGACACTGCGGTTGGCGATTTGGCGACGACCTGGGAGGGCGCGCTGGCGCAGAACTTCCCCGCGTTCCAGACGATTGATGTCTGCGTGTGGGCGGCCAACGGCTGCACCGGCGGCAACGTGAACCAGGGCCTCGCGGCCGGCGCCACCGACAAGCTGACGCTGACGCTGACGGGCAACTTCGCGGCCCCGACCGGTTCCGACAACAAGTACTTCGCGATGCTGTCCGATTTCCCGCTGAAGTTCCAGGGTAGCTGGGGTTCGTTCGAAATCCCGGGTGGCGGCAACGGCGGCGGCGGTTGCACCACGCCCGGTGGCTGCGGCGGTGGCGGCGTGCCGGAACCGACGACGCTCGCGCTGCTCGGCCTCGGTATGGTGGCCTTGCGGGTCAATCAGCGCCGGCAGACGGCCTGATCGCGGGCCGCGGTACGCGGCCCCTGAACGAAAAAGCCCGGGTTGGCGCGAGCCACCCGGGCTTTTCATTGTCCACTCACCGGGCTGGCGACGACTGTCGCCGACGCCCGCCGCGTCACTCGCAGGGCACGACCTTGCGCTGCGTATCCTTCGCAAACAGTTTCTGGCCGTCCGGCGTCTTGCCGTCCTCGTGCCACTGCTCGGCGACCTGCAGGCAAAACGAACCCGCGTTCTCGACGGTCGGCGCGAGGTCGACGGGCTTCTCGCCGCCCACCTGGATGTTCGGGTTCGACGTTTCGTAATTCGGCACAATCGTGTTGCTCGCGCAGCCGGCGACGGTCGCCGTCAGCAGCAGCAGTCCGGAAATCTTCAAGCGCATCATTCCTCCAGGCGCCACGGGGCGCGATAGGGCGAAGAACGCAGCGGCAAAGCCCTGCGCGGAGCGGCATTCTGTGGACGTTGATGCAGCGCGTCAATGGCTTCGGGTCAAAGCTGTTTTGCCACCGAGGACACCGAGAACACCGAGAGAAGAAGGAGAAAGCAGAATGTGAATGACGGGCTTGCACGGCCACCCCTGCGCCTCGCTGGAAAACACTCGCGGCAGCCCTGCCCGACCAATACATGGTCTTCTCGCTCTTTCCTCCGTGTTCTCGGTGTCCTCGGTGGCAAACCGACGGCATTGCCGACAGCACCCCGGCCGGCCGTGGCCGGGGTACCCAACCAGAATCAGGCTTCCGCGCAGACCTCGTACGCTTCCGCGTCGACGCCGCTGGTGCGTTTGACGAAGGCGTCCATCGAGTGGGGCCACTGCGTGACGAAGCGGCCGGTCGGTGACTTGTAGTAGAAGTCGTTGCCGCATTCGGCCTGCCACACGTCGACGTTGCGGATGTCGACCTGGATCTGATCGTTGTAAGCCTTCATCGCTTCGGGCTTGACGTCGATCCAGCGCAGCTTCTCCGCGCTCATGCGCTGCAACTGGCGCACGATGTAGCCCACCTGCTGCTCGATCATGAACAGAATGCAGCCCTGGTTGGTGTTCGGGCCGTAGATCATGAAGAGGTTCGGGAAGCCCGCGGTGCTGACGCCGACATAGGCCTGCGCGCCGTCGCTCCAGGCGTCGTTGATGTCACGCCCACCGCGGCCGCGCACGTCGATCGCCGACAGGTAACGCGTGGTCTGGAAACCGGTGGAGTACACGATGGTGTCGACTTCGTGCACCTTGCCGTCGACGGTCTTGATCCCCTTGTCGGTGATGCACTCGATGGTGTCGGTGATCAGATGCACGTTGTCGCGGTTGAACACCGGGTAGTACACATCCGAGAACAACGGCCGCTTGCAGCCGAACGGATGGTGCGGCTTCAGCTTCTCGCGCGTGATCGGGTCCTTCACGACCGACAGGCGTTCGAGGCCCTGGCGCTCGATGTCGGCCAGCACTTCCTTGTCGTCGAAGGTGGCGAGCGTGTTCCACACACCGTAGATGTCCTGACGGCTCTTCTGCACGGCTTCCGGATGCTGCCGGAAATAGTCGAGCTGCTCGGCGGTGTACGGTTCGTTGCCTTTCGGCACCACCCAGTTCGCCGTGCGTTGAAACAGGTGCAGGCTGCCAGCGGTCTTCGCGAGCTCGGGCACGAACTGAATCGCGCTCGCCGCGATGCCGATCACGCCGACGCGCTCGCCGCTGAGGTCGTGCTGCCAGTTCCAGCGCGCGGAATGGAAATAGGTCCCCTTGAAGTCGCTGATGCCGGGAATCTTCGGCCACACGAGTTCATTGAACATGCCCTGTGCGCTGACCACGGCATCGGCTTCGATCACGCGGCCGTCGCGCGTGACCACTTTCCACAGTCCGCGATCTTCCTGCCAGGTCGCCGCGTCCACGGTGGTGTTCAGCTGGATGTGCGGGCGCAGTCCGTACTTGTCGGCGCAATGATTGAAGTATTCGAGAATCTCGGCCTGGCCGGCGAAGGGCCGCGACCAGTCGAGCTTCGGCTCGAACGAGAACGAATAGAGATGCGACTGGACGTCGCATTCGGCGCCCGGATAGGTGTTGTGATACCAGGTGCCGCCGAGACCGCTCGCCTTCTCGAGCATCACGAAATCATCGATGCCCGCTTCCTTCAGCTTGATGCCCATGCACAGCGCGCCGCCGCCGGCGCCGACGATCACGACGCGATGTCGTTCGATGTTGGCCATGTTCAACTCCCCGTTCATGTAGATGTTTTCGTGCGGCATGAAGCCCCATGCCATGGGCCGAGGGTAACGGCAGGTCCGACGGGGCGCAAATCGCCAGCTGTCGATCTATGCTGTCGCCCTACAACGAAAACAGCATTCCCCCCCAAACAGAGGAGAGGACGAACCATGGACATGCAGACGCTGCAGGACCTCGAAGACATCCGGCAACTGAAGTCGCGCTATTTCCGCCTGATGGACACCCAGCAATGGGAAGCGTGGAAGTCCTGCTTCACCGAAGACATTTCCGCGTTCTATGAAGGCGCGCCGCGTCCGCGTCAGGACATGCCGACCGACATCGGCTGCGAAGGCCGCCCGGCGCTGATCGAGGGCGTCAGCGGTCTGATGAAAGGCGCGAAGTCGATGCACCAGGGTTTCATGCCGGAAATCACGCTGACGAGCGCGACCACCGCGAAGGCTGTCTGGGCCATGTTCGACTACGTGCGCCTGCCGACCTGCCACTTCAAGGGCTGGGGCCACTACCACGAGGACTACGTGAAACAGGCCGACGGCTGGAAACTGAAGAAAATCCACCTGACCCGGCTGCATACCGAGGAAATCTGGGTTTAGCGTCGAGCTTCGTTCAGGTTTTTTTTGCCACCGAGAACACAGAGAACACCGAGAAAAGAACAAGAGTTCTTTATTCTCATCCGATGATGTCGCATCCACATCAGGGTGGCTATGCGAGACTGTCTAATTCTCTACTTCCTCGTCTCTGTGTTCTCTGTGTGCTCGGTGGCCATTCTTCCAAAACCCACCGCGCCCCTCACTTCGACGCGATTTCCCGCAGAGCCTGTTCGAAAACGGCCGCGGGCTGACCACCCTGGATCAGATACTTCTCGTTGACGATCACCGCCGGCACGGCCTGGATGCCGAGCGCATGGAAGTGTTCTTCGCGGGCGCGGACTTCGTCGGCATAGTCATCCGACGCGAGGATCTCCGCCGCGCGCGCGGCATCGAGACCGACGTCGCCGGCGACGCGGACGAGCACCTCATGGTCGCCCGGGTTCTCGCCTTCGGTGAAATACACGCGGAACAGCGCGTGCTTCAGTTCGAGTTGACGCCCTTCTTCTTCGGCCCAGTGCAACAGGCGATGCGCATCGAAGGTGTTGTAGATGCGGTTGCGCCGGTCCATGCGAAACTCGAAGCCGAGTTCTTCGCCGCGCTCGCGGATGGCCTGGCGCGTGCCGGCGAACTGTTCGGGCGTGGCGCCGTACTTCTGCAGCAGATGCTCGTCGAGATCCTGGCCCTCGGGCGGCATCTGGGGATTCAGTTCGAACGGCTGGAAGCGGATTTCCGCTTCGATTTCTTCGGTCATGTTCGCGACCGCCTGCTCGAGCGCCTTCAGGCCGATCACGCACCACGGACAGGAAACATCGGAAACGAAATCGATCGTGACGCGCGTGGACATGGAGCCTCCCGGGGCGATGAATGGCAGGAGGCGCCACTATAGCGCCAATGCGCGGAAAGCCTGCGTCAGGCCAGCACGGACAGGCGCGCGCTGAACGGTGTGGCAAGAGCGCGGGTGCTGGCGAAGGCGTCGAGGGCGTCGCGCCGGTGCTCGGCCGCGCCGTCGAGGGCGTGAACACGCAGGCCGAGCAGGTCGGAGCGGACCTCAGGGATGGGTGACGTCGCGGCGCTTTCCACGGGCGGGTGCGCGTCGGGCGGGGAGGCCGGCGGCTCGATGCCAGGCATGCCGGCAGGCACACTGGCGTTAGACGCTGGCACCGCAGCACCGAGCATCCACCCGCCGCGGGGCGTGGCCGACGCCGCGGCGATCGTCGCCGGCGCGGTCGGCACCGGTGACGCGGGCCCCAGCGGCACGAAGGGCGCGACGGTGCCGGTGGTCGCAGCAGCGATCAGCCACCCACCGCGCGGCGCCTCCGCCGCGGCGGCGATCATCGAGTCCGTGTCGGGCAACGGCGAATCTGGCGTCCCTTCAGGGGCCGTGACCGCGTCCTTGCCACTTTCGATCACGAGCCCCGCCACCGACAGCGCGGCGCCCAGGGGCCCCCCGAACAAAGCGCCCCCGGCGACGCGGACCGCCGGCGCCAGTTCGTCACCGGTCAGTTCGCGATAAATGTTGCCGACGACGGGAATGTGCTGCAGCGGGTTCACCAGGTCGAGTACATCCCGGAAGCTCAGACCGTCGTCGCCGAACAGCTTGCGCGCAATGCCGCGCAGCGGCCCGACGGTCGGGGCTGCGGCGGCGCTCGGCGATACGGCGGTCGAGTCCACGCGGGGGGCGTCCTGATCAATGAATTCAGGTCTGACGTTGCACGCGCCATGCCAGCCACCGCTCGATCAGGCCCTGACAGGCTGGTGCCCGGGTGCTGGCAGGTCACGCGGCAGCCGGCTGCCGCCGGACTGGCAACATTGCCCGCCCGACCCGGCAAGGTCGGGAGGATGCGACAGGGAGGGAGAGGAACCCGCGCCGGCAAATCTGGCGGCGTGGGGGAGCCAGATGCGACAGGAGGAGGGAGTGTCCGGCGCGGGTCCCGTGGTGTTCAAGGTAGGCGAGGAATCGGACTCCCGACGTGAAGCACGTCACATTCAACGTGGCGGATTGATAAATCCGCGGTGAGGGGAAAAAGGGGACAGACCCCAATTACCGCGCCCTGCGCAAAGGTAGTTGGAACGGTCGGTAATCGCGGTAATTGGGGTCTGTCCCCTTTTTCTGGGCCGAACGTGGCGATTCGACGAGTCGGCGCTCCGCTACAATGTCGCCGCGCAATCCGGCGCCCGCCATCCGATGCCAGCGATGACTGCTATCCCGACCGATGCCGCCGCCCTCCTCGACTTCTGGTTTGCCGACGCCGCGACTTCGTATGCCGCGGCACGTAAACGCCTGGACCTGTGGTTCGGCCATCACCCTGACTTCGACGCTGCGCTGAAGGCGCGTTTCGGCGGCTGGCCTTCGCGTGCGTTGAACGGCGAGTTCGCACACTGGCGCACGACGCCACGCGGCACGCTCGCCCTGCTGATCGCGCTCGATCAGCTGCCGCGCAACCTCCACCGTGGCAGCCCCCTTGCGTTCGCCTGTGATCCCGCCGCCCAGGCCATCGCGCTCGCAGCGGAGCGCGAGGATTTGCCGGCGCAACTGCATCCGATCGAAGTGCCGTTCTTCTATCTGCCGTTCGAACACGCCGAAGATCTGGCCTTGCAGCGGCGCTGCATCGCTGGCTACGAGCGCGAGCATGCGCGCTCACCGGCGGAATTCACGCCGGTCTTTCGCGACTGCCTGCAGGCGGCGCACGACCACCATGTGATCATCGAACGCTTCGGGCGCTTTCCGCATCGCAACGCGATCCTCGGGCGGGCGTCGAGTGCGGAAGAGCTCGCTTACCTCGGCAACGGTGGAAAGCACTGGCACCAGGTGGTCCCCGACGATGTGGCGTCGTCCCAGGGTTCGGCGTAACGACCGACGCCGCCCCTGGAACGGTCACAAACGCTGCAACTTCCAGCGGCCGCGACGGAAGACGACGACCGAGAGGCATGCGATGAATGATTCGGCACACAGGACGGCGACGTAGACACCGGTGGGGCCGAGCGCCGTGTGGCGCGTCAACGCCCAGGCGAGCGGAATCTGCAGCACCCAGAAGCCGATCAGATTGATCAGTGTCGGGGTGGTCGTATCACCCGCGCCGTTGAAGGCCTGGCTCACGATCATGCCGACGGCGTAGAAGCTGTAACCGCAGGCGACGATGCGCAGACACGCAACGCCGTGCGCGAGCACCGCCGCGTCAGCGGTGAACACACCGATGATCGCCGGTGCGAAAACGAATGACAGCACGGCCACGCCTGCCATGACCGTCGCGCTGAATTTCGCCACCTCCCACACCGAGTGCTCGGCCCGCGCCGGTTCCTTCGCGCCCAGGTTCTGACCAACCAGCGTCGCGGCCGCGTTGGCGAGTCCCCATGCGGGCAGCAGCGAGAATGCGAGGATGCGGATCGCGATCGTGTAACCGGCGACCGCGGCGCTGCCGTAGGGCGCCATGAAGCGCATCAGCACGACCCAGCTCGACGTCGCGACGAGAAACTGCGCGACGCCGCCGAGAGACACACGCAGCAGCGCGCCGATGATTCGCGGCACCGGACGCAAAGACTGCCGTGCGAGTGGCACGCGGCTGCGCGGCCCGGCGAGGCACGCCAGTTGATAGAGCACACCGGTGCCGCGGCCGATCGTCGTGGCGACCGCCGCGCCCGTGACGCCGAGTTCGGGAAACGGTCCCCAGCCAAAGATGAGACAGGGATCGAGCACGATATTGATCCCGTTCGCGAGCCACATCGAGCGCATCGCAATCGTCGCGTCGCCGGCACCGCGGAACACGCCGTTGATCAGGAACAGGCTCGAAATCGTGCCCGATCCCGCGAGCATCACCAGCGTGTAGCTGCTTCCTTCCGCGATCACCTCGGGCGCCGCCCCCATCGCTTCGAGGATGTCACGCGCGAACAGTGCGCCGCTCACGCCGAGCGCCAACGCGACCAGCGCCCCGACCCACAGCGCCTGTACTGCCACGAGCCGGGCACCCGCGGCGTCGTGCTCGCCGATGCGCCGTGCGACGAGCGCTGTCGCCCCCATGCCGAGCCCGAGCCCCAGCGCATACACCAGCGTCAGGACCGCTTCGGTCAGCCCCACGACCGCCACTGCCGCCGCCCCGAGCCCCGCCACGAAGAAGATGTCGACGATCGTGAACAGCGACTCCATCGCCATCTCGAGCATCATCGGAATGGCCAGCAGGATCGCGGCCCGCCTGACCGAGCCCTGGGTGTAATCCTGTGTTGCACCGGACAGCGACAGGCGCACGACGGCGCGCACCTCGCGCCATCCCGCACCCAGGCGCGAGAGTTGAGCTCTGATCATAGGAATGGGCCGGGATCGGGCCTTGGAATTCGCCAAAGTGGGCAGACGCGGATCATACCCGGCCGGACAGGGCCGGCGGTGTGCGTACGCCCTATTCCACGACGAACGCGAGGATGACGGCGCCGACCCCGAGCAGCAGCAGACCGGTCATGAAAATCCACTCGGCCCGCTGCTCCAGCCGCAGCGACCGCGCGAGGCCATGCGACACATCGCGCAGCGACACGAAGGAACACAGACAGCTGGTGAGGAACAGCAGGGCCGCGAGCGCGACCACCTTGTCGATCAGCCAGTACGGCAGCGGATCATGGCTCAACTTGGTCAGCGACAGCACGGTCATGCACACACCGAGCATCGTCGAGGACGTCGACAGGATATGTGGCATCGCGTGCGAGCGCTGCAGCGCACGGGCCTCGTCGTGATCTGTCTGCATGGCCATAAGCTAGCCGGCCCGCCTTAAGCCAGACTTAAACTGCCGCAAAAAACGCGAGCCAGCACCGGCGCTGCGCCGCCGATGGCCGCCGTTCGTGTCGCGACGAATCAGCGCCGCGGGGCGCCGCCTGTCATTCGGCCGGCGAGCGGCTTGCGGCGCGCAACAGCCACCACAGCACTAAGGCCATCGCGAACAGTGCCGGCACATCGCCAATCAGGTTCGCACGTTCGGCGTGATCGTGGCCGGCCTGGATCGCCATGATTGTCGCGTGCACGATGCTCGACCAGATCGTGAACTGGATCAGACTGCGGTGGGCCAGCGGCTCGCGCACCGCGAGCAGCAGGAACACGCCGAGCGTCGCATAGACGCCGGCAATCATCTGCTCGTACTCCGTCTGTCGCGGCTCCCAGGCCCAGCCATCGGGCCACAGCCAGTTCATCAGCGGATACACGCCGATGACGAGAAACACGCCGAAGATGCCGAGCGCTATCGCGAGATGTCGAATGCGTTGCTGCTGAGTCATGTGCCCCCCCTGGATTGAAGTTGCTTCTGCCATTGGCCGCGCACCCGGCGTCCGGCATGCGCGAACACGACAGCCACCCGATTCCTTGTTCACGGCGGCGATGCCAGCCACGGGATCGCCCCGTTGTCGGACGATGCCCGCATGCAAAGGCAGGCAGCGCCCCCTCCGCGTCAATGTATTCGGCTCGCGCACTGATGGCCATCGCCCGCTGACGCCTCGCGCGGCCCCGGCCAGGGCCGCCGCAGGGCAACCGGTTGGCGGGTGCAGCCGTCAGTCGGCAAGCGCCGCGACCACGCGTCTCACCTCGTCGGGCACGAACGGCTTTTCGATCACGGGCCGACCGCTGTGCGCGAGAAAATCGCGGATACCGACGCTCAGGTTGTCGCCGGTCACGAATGCCGTACGCAACGCGAGCGCCGGCCAGCGGCGCGCGATCTCCGTATAGAGGCTTTGCCCGTCCAGATCCGGCATGCGCAGATCGGTGATCACGATGTCGCAGTGTTGTTCCGCGAGCCGGGACAGGGCCGCACTGCCGCTCGCCACCGTGTCGACGGCATGCCCGGCGTGCTCGAGGATGTCCGCCAGCAGCAGACGTACTTCCTCTTCATCGTCGACGATCAAGACCTGCTGAGGACGCTGTGTGCCCGCGGTGGACGCCTGCACTTCAGACGTCTTAGGCACCGGCTTGCCCACCGGCAGGACGACGCTGACGCAGGTGCCGCCGCCCTCGACATTGCGCGCCGACAGTTTGCCCCCATGCGCGTGCACGATGCCGAGACTGACGGACAGGCCGACGCCCGTTCCTTTGCCGAGGGGCTTGGTCGTGAAGTAGGGATCGAACGCGCGCGCGAGCACTTCGGGTGACATGCCGGTACCGGTGTCGATGACCTCGACGATGATCGAGGCCGTCTCCTCGACGCGCCTGGCGCGCACCGTCATGCGCCGCGTGCCGCTCACTTCAGCCATCGCATGCTGGGCATTGACGAACAGGTTCGTGAACACCTGGTGCAACTGATCCGCGTCACCCGCGATTTCGGGCAGGTCTTCATCGCACACCAGCTCGGCCGTGATGCCGTGGCTGCGCAGGCCGTACTCGACCATCTCCAGCGCACCCCCGAGCACCCGCTCGATCTGCACCGGTGCAAAGCGCGCCTTCTGACGCCGCGCCATCGCCAGGAACGACGCCACGATTCTCGCGCAGCGCTCGGCGGCCACCCGGATCTTCTGCGCCGCCTGGCGGGTGCTTTCCGTCCCTGCCTGCTCTTCGAGCATCAGCGAGCGCCCCACCACCACGGACAGCGGGTTGTTCAGTTCGTGCGCCACGCCGGCGAGCAGCGATCCCATGGCCGACAGCTTCTCGGCCTGGTAGAGCGCCTCGCGCTGCTGCGCGATCTCCTGCTCGGCGCGCACGATATCGGTGACGTCGCGCACGTTCGAGATGATGCCGTGGACAGTGGGATTCTCGAGGAGGTTGATCCAGGTCGCTTCCAGGTACTTGTAGCTGCCGTCATGACAGCGCATCCGGTAGCGAAAGGGATGCGTGTCCGTGCCGGGCTTCGCCAACGCGATGTCGATCTGTTGCCTGACCGCGTCCAGATCCTCCGGATGCACGAGTTCGAAGCCCGTGACACCGATGCGTTCGTCCGCGCTGTAGCCGAGGATCGTATGCATGTTCGGGCTCACGTAGACATTGCGCAGATCACCGTCGAGCACGACGATGAAATCCGAGAGCCGGCGCGTCATCGCCCGCCAGCGCTCTTCCGTGTCGCGACGGGCCGCGAGCGCCTGCTGCAGTTCGGCCTTCTCTTCGCGCAAGGCGACATCGCGCTCGGAGATCTTGTCGGCCATGTGGTTGAAGGCCAATGCGAGCCGCGCGAGCTCGTCGTGATCGCTGGCGACCAGGTGTGAGATCCGCTCCCCGGCGGCAATGCGCTCTGCCGCGCGGGTCAGTCGCGCCAGCGGTACAGCGATCTGCCGGCGCAACACCATCAACAATGCCGGCACCAGCAGCGCAAACGCGCCGAGCCCGCTCCACAGCACCCATTGCGACGACTTGAAGGCCTGGGCACGCACGAGCGAACCGGGTATCGACGAGGCGAAATACCACGAAGGCCCCGTCAGACGGCTGATCGAATAGTACTGATCGGAGATCGGATCGAAGCCCGCCAGGCTGGCTTTTGTACTGCCCTGCACCGCGGCCAACAGCGCCATGAGCATCGGATCACCGCTAGCGGTGATGAAGTAATGTCCGCCCGCGGCCTGAATCTCGTCGAACTTCTCGGAATGCGCGATCAGGCGGCCGTCACCCTGGAACACCGCATGGCGCGCGCCGGCGAGGCCGGGTGCGAGCAGTCGCTCGTTCAGATCGTCGATGAGATGATCGAAGCTGATGCTGCCGAGATGCCGTCCGGCATGATCGATGGGCGTCGCCACGGTCACCATCAGCTTGTTCCAGACCGGGTCCACGTACACGCCGGTCCACGCGGTTTCGCGTCGCGGGTTACGCTGCGCCTCCGCGATCTGCGCCCATTCCTCCGCGTTCTGATCGAAGTCCGGCGGCACCGTCATTGCCCACAGCGTAAGGCCGGGCGGGTCGGTGCCGAGACTGACCTGCTCGGGCGCCGTGAAATAGATGTCGGAAAATCGCACGAGCGCGCTCGGCATGAACTGCCGGACGACGTCATGGAACAACACCATTCGCTGCTTGAGTTCACTGCCCAGCGGCGTATCACGGTGCACCCACCCGGTGATGGGCGTGTCGCCCATCGTCTGTGACGGGCGACTGCGCACCGCGCCGTCCGGATAGCGCATGAACAGTTCATCGAAGCGCGCCAGCGCGTCAAGGCTGCGGTACCGCGTCATTTCCGCGAGCACGGAGCGTCGAATCGCCTGCTGCAGGTCGCGCGCGAGCCGGAACAGTTCATCTTCGCTCTGGCTGCGCTGCACGACGTACTCGTTCAGCTGGGCGAGGACGCGTTGCTCAATCTGGTGTGAGATGAGTCGGTAGCCGACCAGCGTCGCCAGCGCCAGTGCCAGCGTGGTGCCGACGCCGACCTGGAGCAGCGTCGCGCCGGCGAGCGTCTTGCGCCGGACACCGCGTCCGGTCCCGGCGCCGGCCGGCTGCTCAAGCGCGTGGCTTGGCATAGAGATAGCCGGCACCGCGCACCGTCTTGATCACCGTCGGCTTGTCGGGCACCCGCTCGATCTTCTGTCGCAGGCGGGCGATGCGGATATCGATGCTCCTGTCGTGACCGTCCCAGTCGCGCCCCTGGACCCGCTCGAGGAGTTCGTCGCGCGAGAACACATGGTTCGGACGCTCGTGAAACGCGCACAGCAGGCGGAACTCCGCAGCGGACAGCGGAATCTCCGCGCCCTGCTCATCGAACAGCGCCGCCTGTTCGAGATCGAGACGGCAGTGCCCGAATGGCACGCCCGGCGCGACGGCAGGACGGTCGTCGTCACCCTGGTGCTGCCGACGCAGGATCGCCTTGATGCGCGCGAGCAGTTCCCTCGGATCGAAGGGCTTGGTCAGATAATCATCGGCGCCCACCTCCAGGCCGACGATGCGGTCGACGAGATCATCGACCGAGGTCAGCATGACGATGGCCATGCGGTGATGCGCGCGCAGATGACGCAGCAGACTGAGCCCGTCTTCGCCGGGCATCCGGATGTCGAGGATGGCCAGATCGGGCGCCGCGGCTGCGACCTCGGCGCGCGCCATCGCGGCATCCGCGGCGGTGGCGACGTCATAGCCGAAGCCGGACAGGTATTCGGCCACCATGTCACGAATGCCGGTCTCATCGTCGACTATCAGAATGCGCGCGGCGTCGGGCATCGTCATCCCGCGCGTTCGGCGCAGGGCCCGGTCGATGGCGTGCCACGCACGGTGCGGCCCGCCGCAGGATTGGGCGCAGTCGCGCAATGACAGGTTCGCAGCTGGCGAGCCATGGGTGCCCCGGTTGGTTGGTTCGCGCGCAACGACCCGGACGATGGACGTCAGGCCGCCGGCAGGCAGTCGGGAGCTGAATAACACGCGACCTTGCGTCCGGCTGTCGGACAAGCGCGACTGCTGCCGGCAGTCGACAGCGGGCGGGGGTCGTCAGACGAGGTACGGGCGCGCGCCGAATCCACGATGAACGCTCAATCGCTGGGCGCAGATTCGATCACTCACCATGATCACGGCGACGCCGCCGCTCACCCCTGGCACCTCTGATCTGGGGCGGGCTGCCGCGGTTCATCGCTGTGCTAACCCCCGATCCCGGATTCCGCGATGCTGCATCCGGGCGACGACAGGTGATACCGGGCTTTCAAGTGGCCGGGTGGGGCGTGGCCGTAGGGCTGACGGATGCGACGTCCGGGCTCGTATCCGCCGGATCAGCGTCTGAACGCATCGGCCAGCGCCGGCAGTCCGAGCTGGACGAGGAACATGAAGCGATAGTCTTCGCCGTCATCGCGGAAACCAATCGGAAAGCTCCATGCGAGTTGCACGGACGCGCCGTTGACCGGCGTGTAATCGAGGCCGAAGCCGGCCGAGGTCAGGTAGTCCTCGGCGCCGATGTCGCGGCCCGCGCCCTTGAATGGAAACGCGGCGCCGTGATCGACGAACAGTTTGCCGCTGACCCGTCCATCGAGGCGTTGACCCAGCGTGCCGTAGCGGGCGAGCGGCAGCGGCGCGCGCAGTTCGGCATCGACGAGGTAGCCGTCGTCGCCGATCAGCAGGCCTTCCCGAAAGCCGCGCACGGTGTAGCGTCCACCGAGTTGGAACTGCTCGGACGGCGGCAGCAGCGCCGTGTCCGACCACTGCCCCTGCACCCGCACGCGCAGCAGCGACGCGCCCCACAGCCGCTGCCAGCGCTGGACTTCGCCGCGGTACAGAAAGAAGCTCTGATCGCTGCCGATGCCGTCGATGCCCGACACGAAGCCCTGCTGCGTGTACCACGAGCCACGCTCGTCGAAGCGCGTCAGCGACAGGCTGTAGTCGAGCGTGCGCACCGTGATGTCGGCGATCTCGATGTCGAAGAAATCGGTACTCGAGTGCTTGGCGCGATAGACGAGGCCGCCATCGACGCGCAGTGCGGGTTGGGCCACGAACGGATGGGTCAACTGCAGGCTCAGCGTGCTGGCGGTGCCGGCGACGTCGGCCTCCGCCAGCGGGCCGTTGACGATCTCGATCTCACTGGCATCGAAGCCGACACCCGCCCGCGTGCCGCGACGGCTGACGGGCACGTCGAAGAGGACGGAGCCCGTGCGCGAGCCCTCGGTGAACATGCCAGCGGCGATCAGCCGATCGCGGTAGCCGCTCAGGCTGCGCGCGACGACGTTCAGCGCCACGCGCTCCTCGCCCACCGACTCGGTGCCCGCATTGTCGAAGCCGAGTGTCGCCTCCCAACGGGGTGGCTCCTGGGCGATCAGCACGATGTCCGTGGTGCCGAAGGCGCTGCCGGGCGCGAGTTCGGCGCGCAGGCTGAGATCGTTGCGAAGGTTGAAATCGACGAGGCTGTCGCGCAGCCGATCGAGCGCGACCAGTTCGCCCTGCGCCACCGCCATCCTGCGCGTGATGTAGACATCGGCCGTCGAGCGGTTCTCACGGAGCTTCAGCGCATCGATGCGCGCCTCGATCAGGCGCACCGTCACCACGCCGTCGGTCACGCGCTGCGGCGGCAGCACCGCGCGCGCCAGCACGTTCTTCGCTGCGTAGAGCGCATTGAATTCGGCGATCAGGCTGGCCAGGTCGCCGAAGAGGATCTCCCGGCCCTCGTAGTGCCCGGTGATCGTCGACAGCTCCTCCGCGCTGAGAATCGCGGACGGCTCATGCGCGATGCGCGTCACGCGGAAGCGGTAGTCTTTCAGGGCCGGCGGGACCTGCAGCGCCGGCACCGCCGGCGGTTCGAGCGCCGGCCGGCGCCCGGCCGCCTCGCGATCGCGCATCTGCTGTTCGCGCCGCGCCTGGTCGAGCGTGTCGAGCGCACGACGCTGAATTGCGCCCGCGTCGTCGCGCGCGGCGGCCTGGGCCCGGACGGTCTCGACGGGCAGCGCGACCAGCCCTGCCAGCAGTACCAGCGCGCACATGCCAGCCCTGGCGGGCTTTTTTTGCATCGCCATCGAGCGCTCCTAAGGTTCGACGGCTGCGCCGTCGCGCGCCGGCAGCGTCCAGAAGCGCTCGCCGCCGAGCGGCCCGAAATCGAGCAGCGCCGCATCTTCGAGTGCATCGGGTTCGAACAGCGGCCCACCCTGGCTGTCCTGCACCGAGAACACTTTGCGCGTCTGGCGCAGCACGCTGTTCTCGGTGCTGAACGCGTTGAGAATCAGGCCGTCGTCATAGTCGACGATGACCGCATCGGTGACGAGCCGCTGCCCGTCGGTCAGCACGAGACGGAACGCCCGACCGTCGCTGAACAGCTGCACGTTCGCGCGCGTCAGGGTCGGTACGCCATTGACGACGCTGACCACCGTGCCCGGGTGCGCGATGTTGGCGTCCTGCGCGATCGTCGTGTCCTCGAACTGGAGCACACCGCTGCTGCTGAAAATATTCGCCGTCCGCGCCCGGAGCTGGTCGAACAGCACCGGCGACGGCGACTCGATGTGCATCGTCACCTCGTCGGACAGCCCGCCGTCGTTGCCAACCGCGGCGACGCGCAATGTGTCGGGTACGCCCTTGTGGAACACCTGCGGCAGATAGATGTGATCGGCCTTCAGGCGCACCGCGTCACGCACATGCAGGTCACCCACCGCCAGGCGCGCCCCTTCCTCCAGCAGCGACAGTTCGACGCCCAGCGCATCGATGTAGGCTACGCTGAGCGAGCCGCCGGCAAGCGTGAGCTTCAGCACCTCGTCCGACACGAGCGTGTCGAAGATCGCGTTGCCGTTGCGCACGCGCACATTGAGCGGCCCCGTCCGGGTGGCAATCCGGCGCGCGAACAGGTCGCCGTTCCATTCCTCGAGCCACAGGCCCGTATCGGCCAGTGCCGTGACGCCGCCGTTCGAGTCGATCGAGAAGACCGCGTCGGGGCTGCCGAGCGTGCCGCCGAGCGCCTGCAGGCTGATCTCCCGGCCGATGACGTTCGGCGCCGCGCCCGTGCTCTTCAGTGACCCGGCGCTGACGAGCCTGACGTCGCCACCGGCGACCAGGGATCCAATCATCAGGTGATCCGCCGGACTCGTGAGGTCGATGCTGCCCGCGGCGCTGCCACCGACGCTGCCGCCATCGCGTGCGCGCAGGGCAAACGGGTGCGCGGCGGTGCCGATGTCGCCGTGCCGGCTCGTCAACCGGACGGCCGCCGCGTTGACGGCGACGACCGCCGCCGCCCGCGTGTCGAGGATCGAGCCCTCGGCCGCGAGACTCGCCGTATTGCGCGCGAAGACTTCGGCGACGCGCAGTTCACGCGCCCCTTCGTCGATGAACAACGAGCCGCCGGCCCGCGCCGTGAGGCTGGTGCCCGATGCGAGCGCGATGCGCAGCGGATCGCCCGCTGCTCCGATGTCTCCCTGCGCGGCCTCGACGATGAGCCCGCCGGCCTGCACGGTCGGCGCCGGCCCGGTCGACACGTCGAAGATCCCGCCCGCGCCCTTGATCCGCACCTGGCCATCGCTGGTCACGGCCTCGACGTTCAGGTCGGTCTCGCCGCCGAGATACACGTGATCGCGGCCTTCGATGGCGATGGCGCCGGTCGCGAAGACGTCGACGTCTTCGCGGCGCAGAACGGTGACTTCCTCCTTCACCGTGTCCATCGCGATGTCGTCGGCTTCGGCCGCGGCGAGCGCGATGCGCTGGAAGTCTTCGAGCCCTTCCTGCTTGCCGTCGATCACGATCGGTGTGCGCTCCGCACCGACACTGCCCTGGCGTGCCGTCAGGCTGACGTGGCGCCCGGTGACGTTGGCCTCCTCGATCGCGGTTTCGGTATCGGTGACGGTCTTGAACACGACATTGCCGGACAGCCCGTAGCGCAGCTCGTTTTCCTGCCACAGGTAGCCTTCGCTGAGCCTGCCGAGTTCGGTGTCCGGATCGTCAATCGTGCCGGTGACCGTGTAGCTGAAGTCCGGATTGTAGGATCCGCCCCCCCAGGTCCCGTGCAGGCGGTGATACTCGCTCGTGCGGTTCTCGGCGTATTCCCCGATGGCGCTGGCGTCGAGACCGGCGTCGGTGAGACTCTGCCGTTCCGTGCCGCTGACGATATAGGTGAATGCGGGGTCGTAAGCCACGATCTCGCTGCCGGTCACCAGGCCGTCGTCGTCGAGGACTTCGCGCGTCCGATACTGCCAGTAGCGACGATATTCCGCTTCCTTGTTCGCCTTGTAGGCCGCAATGGTCTCGAGACGGCTCGTCTCCGCTTCGGCGCCGGTCAGGCCGAGCCCCTTCCACAGCGCGAGCAGTTCGGTCTCGGCCCGCGTATCGCGCACGTCATGCGTGTTGCCGTCGAGCAAAGAGCCATCGAGGGCGGCGATCGTGACGTCGCCGTCGAGCGAGACCACGCTGTCGAGGGCGAGATCGCCACTCGTCTGCACGAGATCGATGTTGCCGACGGCCAGCGCCGACAGCCCGGCATCGAGCCCGCTGTCAGGGCCCGTGTCCGTGCGCACGCCGGCCGCGATCCGCAGCGCCTCGCTGCCGGATCCGATGCTGCCGAGCGCCGCATTCAATTCGATGCGCCGGGCGGACACGTGCGGCAACAGGCCGCCACTGGTGCCGAGCAGGCTGCCATCGGCGCTCAGCAGCGCGCTGCCGCCACCGGTCGACACCTGCCGGATCACGAGATCGCCCTGCCCGGTCGCGAGCGCGACGTCGCCGGTGGCTGTCGTCGCCGATACCGCGCCACCGAGCGCCTCGGTGACGACCGGTGCCGCGACGCTGCCAATCCCGGTCGAGGCGCCGAGGTTGATGTCCCGCGCCCGAATCGCCGCAAAGTCGGACATCGCATCGATGCTGCCATCGGTCGAGGTCAGCGCGGCGGTGCCGCTCGTGTTCCGGACGAGGCCGTTCAGGTGCAGGCTCGCATCGCTGGTGATCGAGAGCGCGCCGACGTCGTCGCCGATGAAGCGGATGTCGATCTGATGATCGGCGCGCACCGAGTGGGTGTTGAAATCGCGGCTGCCCGAGATCCAGGTGTCCCTGATGTAATAGGTTCGCGCGATGCAGCCGAAGAACCAGAAGCTGCATTCGGACCAGCTTTCACGTCCGGCGTACTGGGCCTCGCTGCCCGGCGTCGTGTGATGCTCGAAGTCGTAGCTGTAGTCCGGGGCGTCAGCGCCCGCGACTTCGACGAACTCGCCGAGGCGAATCGGCTGATCCTGCACCGCAGTCGGTCCGAAATAGCCGATGTTGTAGGGACTGCTGTCGATCGGAATGAAGCCGAACAGCGAAGTCGTGGACGCCATCCCAAGGTACTTGTCGACGTAGTCCTTGCCGGTCGTCCAGACGTAGTGCGTGCCACTCACCGGAGTGTAGTGCGTGTCACGGGTGCCAAGCTCGAAGTCCGGATCGTCGATCGCGACCTCTTCGCCGTTGATCAAGACGAGATCCTGGCGCCGGACGTTCGCGCCGAGCCGCTCGATCTTCGTCGTCACCGGCCGTGCACGCAGCGCAGCGCCGGGGTTCTTCGGATCCACCACCGTGGCCATGCGGCCGGTGTTGGTGATCATCAGCTTGCCCTCGATGCCGTTGCCGGTGTCGAGACTGTTGACCACGAGTTCGCGGCCGGTGTCGTTGGTCACCGAGATGCGGCCATAGCCGTCGATCACGTTCAGCTGGCCACCGCCGGTGCTGATGATCTCGCCGAACAGCTGCATGTAGCCGCCGCGCACGCGCACACTCTCCAGTTCGATGCGATCGGTCTCGGCGTTGTAGAATGCGCCGATCGTGCCCTGCGGATCGTCGATGAACGCCGACAGCTGGAGCAGGCTGGCCTCGGGCGTCCCGCCGGCGAGCAACGTCGCGCGGTAGTCGTCACGGAACGCGTCCATGTCGTCGGCGAGGTCCTCATCCAGCGTCAGCGACCAGTCGTCGATGCCACTCTGGATAGTGCCATTGATATTGAGATAGCGCGCGCTGATGTAGACATTGTTGCCGGCGATGATCGAACCGCTGCCGTTTCTTGCGCCAGTGTCGTCGACCCGATCGGTCTTCTGCGCCTCTGCCGCCAGCGCGATGTCACGCCACAGCCTGCTCGGATCGTTCGCCTCGCCGCCGATGTTGTACAGGCCGTTGACATAGGCCTGGACGAAATCGCCGCCGGCCGCGATGTCGATCGTGTCGGCGGTGATGCGCGGGCCGGATTCGGGATCGTCACCGGTGACGAGCACGCTGCCGCGCGCGTTCTTCACGCTGATCACGCCGTTGAGGTTGGTGAGATCGTCGGTGATCTGGATGTCCGGCGCGCGGTGGATGCTGCCATCGATATCGGGTTCCTGCCCGGGCTCCGGCTCGGGCCTGGGATCGGGAATGTACGTATTGTTGACGCTGATCTTCGGCGGCCCGCCAGCGCCTGGGCGATTGGGAAAGTCGAAGTCGGCTGTCGCACCCGCCCCGTTGCGCAGGTTGATGTCCACGTTATTCCTGACGAGTGCGCCGTTCAGGGTCAGGCGCCCGCCGACGTCCTCAATTGTCATCTTCTTGAGCCGGACGTTCATCGCGCTCGCGTTGTCGATTTCGATCGACGCGTCGCCTGGCGCATCGAGCAGGCCGCTGCCGACCAGTGCGCCTGCCTCCACCGTGACGTTGCCGCCGCGCGCGCGGACATCCTCGACATTAACGAACTTCGCCATCACTTCGAGTACCGGCACGAGTTCGCTGCCGTCGTTCTTCGTGACATCGGCCGTGTAGCCGAGATCGCGCAACTGGGTCTGAATCCGCAGCACCTCGTTTTCGTACGCCGCCTGGGCCTTCGGATTCCCCGCGTAATCGGCGACGAGGGCTTCGTAGTCCTTCAGGTCGCTCAGCAGGTTCTGCACGATGTCTTCGTCCGTGATCGTGTAGCGCACGCCTTCGGTCTGTGCGGTCTTCTCGCCGGCACGGTTGAACGCGAGCTTCTGCGCATGCTGGATGCCGGCCGCGACTTCGCCGTTGACGCGTGCGATACCGAGATTCTGCACGCTGCTCGAACCACCGTGGATGTCCAGCGACACGTCGCCGCCACCGAACAGGTTGCTGAAGAAGCTCGCGATCGCGGCGATCAGCTCGCGGTACAGGTCCTTGCCGATGCCGCTGCCATCGGCGACGACGTAGCCGCGATCGGCAATCAGCGTGATGTCCTGCACCGCGTTCACGCGGCCGCCGGCCGCGACGTCCACGGTGCTGTGATGCACGACGCTCGCGTCGGCGTCGGGCGAGGTCTCGACCGGGAAAACGGTCTTGTTGTAGAGATCGGTGCGCGCCGTGGCCGTCAGCGCGTCCGCCGCGCCGTTGGCGTCGCGGCCCGCGGCCAGCGTGATGTCGCCGTCGCTGCGGATGCGCGCCAGCGTGGCCACGCCGACCAGCGCGTCAGCGTTGATCGTCGACACCGAATGGCCCTGCGCCGCCCCGGCGAGGCCATAGGTCTTGGCGTTCGCGCTGGCGAAGGCCGACCCCTGGTTGCCGGCCGCGAAATAGACATCCCCGAGGCTGTCGAGCAGTGCGCCTTCGCCGAGCGTCGCGCTCGCGAGCAGGCTGGCACTGATCGTGGACTTCGCGAGCGCGACGGCAATTGCGCCACCGGCGTCCAGTTTCACGCGGTCGTTCAGCTGGATGTGGTTCTCGGCGGCCACGGACGCCCCGCCGCCGGCGTCGGTCGGCGCGGTCAGCCGCACCTGCGCGTGCGGGCCGATCACCGCCCTGGTATTCAGCGTCACACCGCTGTAGGTGCTCGCCGCCGCACCACCGAAGATGCCGCCCGCGCCGGCCGTGAGGTCGAAGCCATTGCTGAACTTGTAGGCACTGTTATGCGCCAGCATGCCGAGCCCGCCGGCCCGCAGGTTCGCGTTGTCGGTTATCTCGGCCGTCACGGTCGACACCACCGAGTGCACCGCCTCGCCGCCACTCGCGCCGACGACAGACGCACTGGTGGAGTTCACGCTGCCGCCGAGGTCGGCGCGATGCCGGGCCTCGATGGTGAGTCGCCCGCTGACGACCGGCGCCGACGTCACCGTGGCGGTGGCCGTCGACGTGTTGAAGGTCTTCGCGCTCGCGACCGCCCCGGCGACGATGCCGCCCGCGCCCGCTTCGGCCGACGCCCAGGCACCATCGCTGCCGACGGCGCTGACGGTGAGATTGCCGTCGATCGCCGTGCCGTCCGCTGCGTCATTGCGCACCGCGGCGATTTCCGCGACGGTCGTGCCGGTCGAACTTGCCGTCGACTTGTTCGCGCCGAAGGCGAAGGCGCCGGCCGCGAGCCCGCTGACATCGGCCTGCGCGAGGCCGCTGCCGGTCGCGAACACGCCGACATCGCCGCTGATGTCGAGCAGCGTGCCGCTGTTCAGCGCGGCGCGCACGTTCGCACCGGTGATCGCGTCGCTCTGGCTCGCATTGATGCCGACCAGCAGGCCGCCGCCCGAACCGCTGGCGTATGAATAAGCAGTCGGCATCAGGCCGAATTCGCTGTCGTCGCGCCGCACCTGGGACGCGCTGACGCTGAGGCCGCCGGCGGCGATCTTCGTGGCTTCGTCGAGCAGCGCCAACACCGTCGTACCGGCCGTGGCCTTGGCGATCGAGACGCCGACGGCAGCGCCTCCCGACACGCTATAGCCATGGGCCAGCGCCCGCGTCGCGCTCTCGCTGACCGCCGACACGTTGAGCGCGGCGCTGCCGAGGCGGAACTCGCTGTGCCGGCCCGTCTTCGCGGTCACGGTGGACTGGTCATCGGCGCGCGCGTCGGCACCACTGGCCGCGATGCCGAGTCCGCCGGCTGCCGCCGTCACCTCGACGTCGATCTTGCCGCCGCTCGCGGCCCTGATCGTGACGCTGCCGTCCGGCGTCGTGGCATCCGTATCGGTCGTGACGATCGTGGTGTGGCGCGCCGCCGTGCCGCCGACGGTCGCTGCCGTGACGTGGCTCGTCTTGTTCGCGCGGCCGAACGACACACCGGCCGCCGCTGCGCCGAGAGTCGAGTTCGTCGCGTCGATTTCGATGCTGGTGTCGTCGCGCGCTTCGATGACGACGCTGCCGGCCGTCACGCTGCCGTCGACCTCGGCGCTGACGACGTTGTCGACCTTCGCCACGCCCACGGCCGCGCCGAGGCCCACGAGTCCCGCCGCGCCGGCGATCGCCTGGATGTCGACGAGGCCGGAGATTTCCGGTGGCGTCGTTTCCGGATCGGGACCGACCAGCGCACGCACACGCAGGGCTTCGCTGAGCGTGAGAGAAGAGTCGGCGTCGATAGAGGCCTGCACATTGCTGCGCATGAAGGTCACGCCGACGCCGCCGCCGGCGCCGAGTCCGAGCGACACGCCGAAGCCCCCGACGAGGGTTTTCGCGACGCTCTCGTCACGCGCCTGGACAAGCGTGGTCGCCGCGTCGATCGTCGTGTTGGTGATGCGCGCCGCGGTCTCGTAGATCCTGCTCGTGTCGTTGACGTTCTGCTTGACCGCGTGCGTCGACTGCCCGTCCACCGCTGTGCGATCGTCTGCGCCGAAGGCCACGTTGTCCGTCGTGCCGACGTCGTCGAGGCGCGATGAACTGCCGAGACTGTCGGCCGTCGACAAGGTGCCACTGCCGCCCTGGTCGATCTCGCGATTCGCCTCGGCGTCCGGCTTCTCGCCGATCAGCGTGACGACCGCCGCGCCACCGATGCCGAAGCTGCCGCCAGCGCCGGCCATGATTGCAGTCGCATCGACGTCGTTCGTGCTGTGCGCCGTCACGTTCACGGCACCGCTGTTGGCGCCGGCCTTTTTCGCCTTGACGGTGCTGTCGGCCAGTGTCGCGACGACGCGGCTCTTCAGTATGTTCACGCTCGCGCCGGCGCCGACGCCGCCGCCGAAGCCCGCGCCGACGCCACCGGCAATGTTCATGAGGGTGATGTCACCCTCGGCCTCGATCTCGAGGCTGCCGACCGGCCGCTCGGTGTCGCCGACTTTCTGGCCGATGTCGGCCGCCTGCACCCGCGCTTCGACGAGCCCCGTCGCAAGGTTCACCGACGCCACGCCGGCGATGCCGGTGCCGCCAGCGCCCGCGCCACCGATGGCGTAGGTGGTGATGTCCATCAGGCCGTTGGCGATCACCGATACGCCGTCTGCCGCCCACAGCGCGGAACGCGCGCTCAGCCCCCCGTCGATGACGGCGCGCGTCGTGCTGTCGTTGATCGCGAGCGCAAAGGTGCCGGACGCGGCGGTGCCGGCGCCGACGGCGAGTCCGCCGCCCGCGAGGTGCAGGCGATCCTCGGCGTCGGCCCGAATGTCGATGCGGCGCGCATCGAGGTTCGAGTTCGACACGAAAGCCTCGGTGACGCCGGCGAACTTCGCGACCGAGCCACTGCCGACGAGTGCCACCCCACCGACCGCCGCGCCGATCACCAGCGACGAGGCGCCCTGCAGCGATTCGGCATCGACGCGGATGCTGTCTTTCGCGTCGAGCGTGCTGTTCGTCACGCCCGCACGTGTCGTACGGCCGAACACATGGGTGTCCACCCCGGCGCCCGCGGCACCCATGCCGACGGTGACATTGCCGACGAAGCCGTTGCCATAGGCGACATTGCCCGCGGTCACGTCGACCTGCTGGTTCGCGGCGCCCGTGGCCCGGTTGATATCGGCGTTGATGATTTCCGCGGCGCTGCTGCCCTTGATGAGATTCACGTTGACCGCCGCGCCGAGCCCGACCTTGCCGGCACCGACGGTGACGTCGATGTTCTCGATGTGCTGCGTGCTCATCGAATTGACTGCGACGCCGGTGACCTGCTTCGTGGCGTCTTCGCGCAGGCTCTTCAGATCAGGGCCGCTGTACTGGGCTATCTCCACCGCGTCGCCGAGCACGACATCGCCGGCCAGCCGGCCGTTGGCGACCGTGAGGCCGGTCCCCGTCGCGTCGCCGGTCCGGGCGAGCACGTGGGTGCGATCGCCGGTGCCGTTGCCAATGCGCGCGGTCGTCGCGCTGTCGATCTTGTTGACGGTGATCGCGGCACCGAGGCCGACGCCGTTCAGGCCGATGCCGGCGCTGCCGGCCGCGACCGAGATCCGGTCGTCGGTCTGCGCGCGAACGCCGACGTCGTGCTTGGCTTCCACCGTCGCGCCGCCGTCGATGCGCGCAGAGGTGGTATTGCCGATGTAGTTCGTCACCACCGAGCCACCGAGCCCGAAGCTGCCGCTTGCGCCGACGCCGGCGGCGATCGCCGTGATCGAGCCCGCGCCGGTCGCGTCCACCGTCACGTTGTTGGCCGTGATGTCGGCGAGCGGGCCGCTGATGAAGGCATCGGTGGTGGCCGACAGCCGATTCACCGCGACAGCGACGCCAGCGCCGACGCCCTTGCCGATGCCGACCGCACCGGCGATGACGCGGATCCCGCCGCTGTCCGCTTCATTGTCAGGATCGTCGTCGAGGTCATTGCCGTCCGTCGCCGCGAACTGGCCGGCCAGGCTGCGCGCCGCCAGGCTGAAATCGCGATCGACGCGGTGATAGCCCACGTTCTTCGCATACGCGCTCACACCGCTCTGTTCGATGCGGTTCACCGCGACGGACACGCCGATGCCGGCTGTCTTCGCGGCGCCGGCGGCGGCCGCGATGGTTTCGATTTCGGATTCGTCCTCGGCGTCAATCGTCACATTGCCGAGCACATGGAGTTCGTAGTCCGGCGCCGCCGGACTGTTGGCGGTCGCCGGCGTCATGTAGGCCGTGCCGGTATTGTCGACCCAGGCCGCGACCCGGTGGCCCTTGAAGGTGTTCGCGACGCCGACGCCGGACGCCGAGAACGCGCCTTGCGTGATGCCGAGCGAGGCGCCTATCGAACGGATGTCGTTCGCGTTGCGCGCGCTCAGCGCGAAGTCCCCGGCGGTGCGCACGCGCGAGCGGCTGCTGTAGGCCTGGGTCTCGTTGCCGACGTCGTTGACGACGACGGTCGCGCCGAATCCGCCCTTGCCGCCGAGTGTCAATGCACCACCGATGGCGTAAATCGATGAGTCGTCTTCCGCCGACAGCGTCAACGCACCCGCCTGTGCATTGCTGGCCTCGGCCGACGCGTTGATGTCCGCCCCCAGGAGATAGGCCGCGGTGACATTGTCGAGTTCGTTGATCGACACGTTGCCGGACAGGTTCAGGCCCGACTTCTGTGCCGTGCCTGCGACACTGGCGGTCAGCGCGCGGATGCCGCCCGAGCGCGTGGCGTCGAGCGTGATGTCGCCCTTCGAGCTGACGGGCCGGCTGCCAGCGAGGAAGGCTTCAGTGGCACCGAAAATGTCGTTCAGCGCGAACGATCCGGCAAGACCGACCGAGGTGCCACTGTCACCGGTGCCGAGATTCGCCGTCACCGCGCCGCCAAGCGCCCAGATCTCGCTGTCGTTGGTCGCCGACAGTGCCAGTGACGCGGGCACCGTCGCGCCCACCGCCGGCGCGGTCGCCACGCCGCTCGACACGCTCGCGCCCCCGTTCACATAGGCCTTGGTGTCATCGTCGATTTCGTTGATCGCAACGTCGGCCGAGATGTGCAGACCGCTGAGGCCCTTGTTGCCGGTGGTGCGGGCCACATCGGCCTTGGGCTTCGCGGCTGGCCGCGCGGGCGCGCCGGGTTCCTCCTCTTCCGCGCCCGGTTCAGGCACGGATTCCGGATCGGTCTTGACCGTCGGCGTCGAGGCCGTCGGTGTGTCCTTGTCGTTGCCGGCGACCGCGCCGGCCAGTGACGCGGTCCAGATGTCGCCGCCGCTGGTGGCGGTCAGCGACATCGCCCCGTCCGCATTCACGCTACCGCTGCCGGCCACGGGCGTCGCCGCGAACGGATCGGTGCCGATGAGGGCGAGCGTCTGGCGTTCGATGTCGTTCCAGGTGATGGAGGCGCCGACGCCCAGGTTCTTGGCCACGGCAATGCCGCCGGCGACGTTGACGTCGAGTGCCGTGTCGTTGGCGAGAATCGACAGCACACCGGTGGCGTCGACGTCCGCGCCGTCGCCGATGCGCGCGGTGGTGAAGTTCGTCACCCCGACGCGCGAGAAGCTGCCGCCGAACGCAAACTTGCCGGCCTTCGCGCCCGATATCGCGATCGAGACGTTGGTCACGTCCGTCAGCGCGGACACGAGGAGATCGCGCGCATCGACTTCGGCGCCATTCTCGATCGATGCCAGCACATTGTTCGTGTACGAGGTGCCGAGATAACTACCACCCACGCCGGCCTTGCTGCCGCCCGTGGAGAACATCTGCTTGTAGTTCTTGATGGCTTCGAGAAAGAACTCGGCGACCCCGGACATGTTGACCGTCATCACCTCGGCGCTCGCGGTGACTTCGACATCACCCGCGCTATCGCTGCCGAAGAATGTCGCATCGCCGTTGATCACGGCGTCATCGATCCGCGCTTCCGCCGTATTGTCGAAGTCGAGCACGTTGACGCTGCCCGCCACCCCGATGTCTTCCCCTTCGGCCGCTGCCTGCGCCCAGGAATTGAAGAAAGTGCCCGGCACACCGAAGTCGGATCCCGGAATCGCATCGAGAAAGCCGGAGATCGTGAAGCCGTCCTCGGCCAGTTCCAGCGGCGCCCAGTTGATCTCGTACGGATTGAGCGTGTTGGCCTCCACGGCGATCGTGCCGAGGGCATCGAGCCGCGCCGGGCTCGCGCCCGTGCCGTCGACCACGGCCTTCGCGACATTGTCGAAATTGGCGACGATGACGGACGCGGCCAGTGCATTCTTCTTGTCGCCGGGCGGTGGCGGCGCACCGGGCTCGTCAGGGTTGTCCCGCGACGGCGCGACTTCGCTGGTCGCACTGAGCGTCTGCTGATCGCTGGTTTCGGCGAGCACCGACAGGTCGCCACCCGCTTCGAGATCCGCTCCCCCGCCGATCACCGCGTGCGCTTCATTGGTGTGGTTCGCAATCAGGACCGCCGCCGCGATGCCGTTGTCGCGCATGAAGGAGTTCGTCTTCGTATCGCTGCCATCGGCTGCGCTGCCCGCTTCCCCGGCCACTTCGCCGCTGGCTTCCTGCTTGTCGAAGACCCATTCGGTGAGGCGCTGAAGGAAAGTGGCCTTGTTCAGTCGCGCATACTTGGTGTTGGCGAGGTCGTCCTTGGAGTACTCGAAGAACGTGTCGCCGATGGCGCTGCTCACTTCGCCCTCATTGCCCTCGGTGGTGACCGTCGCCTCGACGGCGAGCTTGCCCGCCGCTTCCACGGCGCCGTTGACGGTGGTGCGGGCCTGCGTATTCGACAGCGTGACGCCGACGGCAGCGCCGAGAAAATCGTTGCCGGCCCCGGCATCGACGCTGGTCGACAGATCCTTGTCGACATGCGAGACGACGCTGACCGTATCCGTCGCGCCGGTCCCGGTGCCGGTGAGCGTGGCGCCGGACGCGATGGTCGTGGTCGCCGTGCCATAGGCCTCGGTGACCGCGACCGCGACATCCACCGGCACGCTGCCCTTGTTCTTCTCCGACGGGTCGATCACCGTCGCCGTGACGTCGATCTCGTTCTCGACGTAGGCGCCGACCGTCAACGGACCACCGGCCGAGATTCTGCTCCCCGCCTTCACGTCGACGGTCGCGTCGGCCTTGCTGCGCGCATAGCCGACCGACGCCGCGATGCCATAGGTGTCGATGTTCGCGGCGGCGGACGCCTGGGCCGTCAACTTCGCCTCGCCGGTCGCCTCGATCGTGGTCGTCGCGCCCAGCGCGCTGCTTTCAAGGGTCAGCGTGGCGGTCGAGCGGGCAACCTTGACGCCGAGAAACGTTCTGAAATCGGTGAAGAAATTGAAGAACTCGTTGCCGAGCAGCTCCGCGTTCCAGAATGGTGAATCCTCTTCAACGACGCTGGCCAGGTCTTCGTGATCCGACAGTTCGACGAAACCCGCATCCGCGGCTGCGGTCACCTCGATCTCGCGACCTTTCAGTTGCGCCCCTTTCAGCCCGATGACGCCATCGGCCTGGGCCACGAACGGATCGGGCAGTGGCTCACTTTCGCTCGCCGTGACGAGAATCTTGCCGCCGTTGCCGGCGATGTTGGCCGTGGCGAGCAGCGATGAATCCTCGATGAGCACCTGGCCACCGGTGGCCGAGAGGGACTTGCCGGTCGCGAGCAGCGAAATGTTGCCCGCTTTCCGTCCGTTGTTCGCGCTGGCGTTCAGTGTCGAGCCGTTGAGGAGTTCGATCTTTTCCGAGATCAACGTGATGCTGCCGGAGTCGGCCGTCGAGTTGCCGCTGCCGTCCATCACCCGCGTCGAGATCGAGAAGTTGTCGAGGCGGATGAAATCGTCCGCCTCGAGCGTGAGGCTGCTGCCGCTGAACACCAGCGTGGACGGTGCGCCGGGGCTGGCGCTGCCGTCGGTCAGTTCGAAGCTCGGCGGATCGAGCAGCACGTCGCCGCCGCGGCCGTTGGGCGCGCCGGCATCGAGGCGCCCGCCGGCGAGGTGCACGCGTTCGCGGGCACTCAGCTCGATGAAGCCACCGTCACCGGACTGATCCCCGCCGCGGGCTTCGACGGTCGCACCGGCCGCGAAGTGCGTGGTCCTGTCGGCCATTACGACGACGCGGCCACCGTCGGAGTCCGCGCCGCGGCCGGACACGCTGACCCGGGCCGGTGCCTCGAGCCGGATGTCGCGTCCGGCCGCGATGGCGATGTCACCGCCGTTGACGCCGTCGCGGCCCTCGGCCACGAGCGTGCCGGACAGTTCGACATCCCCCGTAGCCTGCAGGCTGATCTCGCCGGCCTCGAGCGTGACACCGGCGGCGGTGTCGAGACCGGACAGGTTCACCGCATCGGCAAAGCCGGCAGCGGCCGGCGCGGTGGCGCGGATTTCGCCGGCGACGTTGATCCGGCCCGCGTCGAGCGTCGCGCCCGACACCGTGTTGACCTTGCCCTGGATCGAAATGAGCCCGTCGGGATTCAGCGGCGCGCTGCCGTTCATCAGCTGCGCGGTGGCGTCTGCCGACGGCTCGCCGGGCGCATTGAAGAAGCGCCGCATGAAGTCCTGCGTCGGCGTCACGGCGTGCAAGGCCCCCGTGTTCACCACGCCCGACGGGCCGACGACGAGGCCGTGCGGATTGGCGAAGTACAGCGTGCCGCCGACCTGTCCGTTGCGGATTGAATTCAGCACGCCGTCGATCGCCGTGCGCTCGTCGTGCACGAGGTTCAACAGGTGCTGCGTGCCGTTCGGCAGGTGCAGATTGACGGTGTCGCCGGCGCCGACATTGAAACGGCTGAAGGAGTTGAAGGCATTCGCGCCACGGACCGTGCCGGTGCTCACGTTCGCCACGTGGCCAGCCGCCTCGACCCGCGTGGCCGTGTTGCCGTCGGGCAGGATCATCGTTTGTGCGGGTAGCACGCTGGACCAGAACATGCTGAATGCCGTGAACGCGGCGATGCCGCGCTGGGCACGACGACGGGCGGTCGATCGCGACATGACCCCTCCTGCAGGGAGGCGGGCGCCACGGGGGCGGCCGCGCAGAGGAGTGGGCTCCTCTTTTGTTGTTACTGGTGACGCCTTTTGTCAGTATCCGTCTGTCACGGTATCAGCGATTGACGCCGATCAAGCAGGCGCGCGGGCAGCCACCGCTGCGCGAGGCGACACGCCATTCGGCGCCTTCAACGCGACGCAGACGTCTTCACGTTAGTGTTCAGATGACGCGCTGGCGCGCGCTGTTGGAGGGCAAGCAGAAAGGCTCGCGCAAGCGGCCACAGGTCACGCCGCCGGCCCGCGGCGCCCTGTAGAATCAGCCTGTCACAGACGTCGCGATCAGAACCGGAACTCGAGGTTCATCACGCCGAGCAACTGGGCGTCTTCGCGCGCCAGCCCGTTGCTGCCGACGGCGAACAGATGCCCGCCGCCGTCGTACACGTCGAACTTGATCTCCGGCCGCAGCAACAGAAACGGCGTCGGCTCCCAGGACACATTGGCCGTCAGCGCATAGACATCGCCGCCGACCGCGCCCACCCCACCCCAGCCGACATTCGCCGCATGTTCGTCACGAAACCACTCGCCGCGCAGCGCCGTGTGCACGCGCTCGGCGAGCTGATAACGAAAGCCGAGATTCGCGCCATAGAACGCTGAGTCCTGCGTGATTGCGAACGGCAGCGGACTCAGATCGCCGCCGGCCTGGAACCCGAACATCGACTCGAATACGACGGCGAGCTTCGGAGTCCACTGGTGTGATGCATTCAGGAACGCCAGTGCGCGATCGAGATACTCGTTCGTCGAACTGAGCGCCAGGTACTGCGTGCCACCACCGCTCGAACGGAGGATGCCGTCCTTGACGACCGTGTCACCGAAGTCGTCTTCGCCGTTGCCGTAGATGATTTCGAGATCGACCCAGGTACGCATGTCAGGACTGCGCCATGCGCCGAAAAACAGGAAACTCGGGCCGGTGTCACCGGATCCGAAGTCGATTGCATTCCAGTCCGTGACCACGCCGAAGCTCGCGCTCGCGTGGCCGAATGCGGGATTCAGCGGCAGCTTGAACTGCGCCAACCCACCGACATGCTTGGCGGGCGCCGCCGCGAACGCGTAGGTGCGGCTCGAGAACCAGTTCGGCGGCACGAAGGGATATCCGATCTCCTGCGCCAGCGGCGAGTGCCAGCTGCCGAGCAACACACTGGCGCCCTCCCACACCGGCAGATAGATATCGAGATACCACTGCGTGATCGCGAGCCGATGTTCGCGATCGGCATCCCACGACCAGTCGTCCATGCCCTTGGTCTTCCAGAACACCGCGTCTTCGCCATAGACCGCCGACACCGCCCAATCGACGATCACGGCCTCGCCCCGCGGACCCGGCAGCGGCGTGACCCGGCTCAGCACGTTGCGATTCGCCTCGAACAGGCGCCCGGGCGGACAACCGGCCCCCTTGCACGCGATGAGGCCGAGCTGGTTCAGGTTCACGCCCTCGTCCTGCAGCAACCCGCCCTGCGGTTGAATGCTGCGACCGCGCCCGTTCTGCAGCCTCGTGGTCGCGATGTCGTTGTTCGACCAGGCCCCGGTGAGATGCCCGAAGCCGAGCACGCTGATGCCGTAAGTGCGTTCGATGTCGCTGCCGCCCAGCGCGCGGAACAGCGCGCCGTAAGGGCGATCGCCTTCAGTGAGTCTGGGCGCGTCGGCCGCGGCCGGGTGCAGCGCCTGTGCCGCCACGGCAGCCCACAGGGCGAGGGGGCGCAGGTATCGCGCAGCGTGGGGCATGACTTGCATCGCTATCCTTGGGGTCTGTCAGGGTGGTGATGCGAGTGTCGGCGCGACATCGCACATGTCAGTGATCGTGGTTTGGCACCGAATGCTAATGCCCGCTGCCGGGACTGTCATCCATCAAGCCGATGAAAGCCGCCCGCGGGCGATGCCCACGTACACGCCACCGGGGACCGCAGTCCCTGTTCTCGAGCCTGCTAAACTCGAGGAACCATCAGAGGAGTCTCACCGTGTCCGATCGTCGCACTCAACTCACCCACATCATCGAAGCCTTCACCGCCTGCTTCAACCGCAACGATCTCGACGGCCTGATGACCTGGTTCGCCGACGATGCGGTGTACGAGGAGGTCAACGGCCCGGTCAATCACGGCAAAGCCGCGATCCGCCGGGCCTTCGAACCGCTGTTCTCGGGGCAGTTCGGCGCCGTCACCTTCGTCGGGCGCGATCTGTTCATCGACGTCGACGCCGACAAGGTGATGGCGAGCTGGGACTGTCACCTGACGATGGACGGCAAGGCGAAGGTGCTGGAAGGCCTCGACCTCTACCACTTCCGCGGTGACCGGATCGTGCAGAAGCTCGCCTACTGCAAAGCGAAACAGCCGCGCTATACGGACGCCGCCTGACCCCATCGCAACGTAAACATCGAATGCTCGCGCAGGCTGCGGTGAAAGTGCATTGTCCGGCGCTCTTTGGGTGCCCGGTCGCAGCGCGAGCATGGCCTCTCGCCGCCCGGATGAAGCGCAGGGCATTCCGGCATCGCGGCGCCGCCGCCGCTCATCCCCGGCACCCCTGACCTGCGGTCGGGCTGCCGCGGTTCAACGCCGTGCAGACACCCGATCCCGGCTTTCGCAGGTTGCTGTCAAAGTGCATGCGCATGGCACGAAGTAGCCCGGGAGGAGCGCGCAGCGCGGATCCCGGGAGCGGCCTGGCAGCGCCCGTAGATCCCGGGTTCCACTGCGTTGCACCCGGGCTACCCCGAACTTTCATGTGGTCGGGTGAGGCTGAGACCTCATGACCGTTGGGCTGACACAGGAAGCCGAACAAGGGCGTCCCTGTTGGCAGCCGTTCAAGCCGGACCGCCGGCCCCGGCCCTACACCCAGCTCCCGGATCCGGGCCCCTTCACGCGCCGCTTACGGACGCCGATCGTCGTCCGTCAGCACCGCCGCGCAGGCGGCGATGTTGCGCTCATGCACGTCGAGCATCGCGCGCAGGTCGCGCGCGAGTTCGGGGTCCTGCACGCGCGGCAGGACGTCAAGCAGTTTTCTGACCACCCAGACCTGCCCGCGATTGAGCAACGCCAGCTGCTGCGCGTAATCGTCGACCGCGATGAGCCTGTGATAGAACTCGCCGGTCTGCGCCGACGGCGTCGCGCCGAGCCTTGCGATCTGCCGTGTCAGCATCGCGCAGCACGAGGCTTCATCGTGCACGACGGACTGCAGCAGGGCCTGCTCGCCCCAGGCGGCCTCGCGCTTGGCGATTGCCGCGACCGCACGGGCACCCGCGCGCTCGGCCATCAGCAGTTCGTTGAGAGTGTTCGCCAGCGTCGGCGCATCGATGTACCCCATGTAGTCGGCCGGCGCATCGGCGATCTGGCACGGTGAGGATGCGGGCGCGCGCGACTCGCGCGGCGGATCGGGCATCGGTGCGTCGGGTTCCAGCCAGCCATCTTCGGTGACGATGCGATCCATCGGGATGTCGTGCGCTTGCGGGTGGATGGTGTCGAGCCTGCCGCCCGCGCCACCGACGCCTATCGTCAACGGCTTCTCGTGCAGCGCCGCCAGCGTGCGATCGTAGTAGCCCCCGCCGTACCCGAGCCGGAACCCCGCGCCATCAAAACCCAGCAGCGGCACGAGCAGCAGACTCGGCTGTACCGGCGGCCCGTCGGCCGGGATCGGAATGTCCCAGATGCCGCGCGCGAGCGGCTGTCCCGGCGCCCACGCTCGGAAGATCATCGGCGCCTGCTTCTCGACGACGACGGGGAGGGCTGCTGTCGCGCCACGTTCGATCAACTGCGCGACCAGCGGATGCAGATCCGTCTCGCCCTTGAACGGCCAGTAATAGCCGACGCAGGCGAGCGGCAGCGACGCCGCCACGTCGAGCAGCTCGCGTTCGATGCGCGCCGCAATCGCCGTTCGTGCGGCGACCGTCATCGCCATTCTGCGGGCCAACAGCAGTTCGCGCTGCGCGCGACGCCAGGTGCGAATCTCGGGCCAGGATTGCACGTCGATGCTCCGTGTTCGCAGGCAGTATATGCGTGCCCCCGTCGCCCCTGGCCCACCCGGCCGTGACGCGCGCGGCTGTCTGACAGGCACACTGCAGCGCATCATCGGCCACGACCCGACACGCGGTCGTCGAGGTCCGACCAGCGCCGGCGCAATGTCGCAGGCGCCCCGTATAATCGGCGCACCATCACCACTGTCAGCCGGGGGCCCCGTGTCGAATTCCGCGATAGACCAGCATCTGTCCACTGCCATCGCCGAAGGCGCCGTGCCCGGCATCGTCGCCCTCGCGGCCGACGCCAACGGCGTCATCTACACCGGCGCCTTCGGCAAGGCCGGCCCCGGCGACACGCCGCCCATGCAACTCGACACGGTGTTCCGCATCGCGTCGATGACCAAGGCCATCACCGCGGCCGCCGTGATGCAGCTCGTCGAGCAGGGCAAGCTCGCGCTGGACCAGGCGATGAAGGAGATCGCGCCGCAGATCGGCGAGGCGCAAGTCCTGCTCGGCTTCAACGCGGACGGCACACCCCAGCTGCGCGCGCCGAAGCGTGACGTCACGCTGCGACATCTGCTGACGCACACGAGCGGTTACTCGTATGACCTGTTCAACGCGAACGTCGGCCGCTACATGGCGCAGGCCGGCCTGCCGTCGATCGCGACCTGTCAGTACGGTTCGCTGCAGGCCCCGCTGGTGTTCGATCCGGGCGAGCGCTGGGAATACGGCATCGGCATCGACTGGGTCGGGCGTATCGTCGAAATCGTCAGCGGCCTGAAGCTCGAGGACTATCTGCAACGCCACCTGCTGGGCCCGCTGCAGATGAAGGACACGAGCTTCGTGCTGCGACCGGACATGCAGGCACGCCTCGTCGCCGCCGCCGCGCGCACGCCGGACGGCGCCGTCAACCGCCTCGACTTCGAGTTCCCGAGTGACGCCGACTTCCACATGGGCGGCGGTGGTCTTTACTCGACCGGGCCGGACTACCTGCGCTTCACACGCATGATCCTGAACGGTGGCAGCCTCGACGGCGCGCGCGTGCTGAGCGAAGCCACCGTCAAGCTGATGGGCCAGAACGCGATCGGCGACATCGAGGTGCCACCTTTCGTCAGCGACAACCCGGCGATGGCACTGTCCGCCGAACTGTTCCCGGGCCAGGTGGCGAAGTGGGGGCTGTCCTTCGTGATCAACACCGAAGACATTCCCGGCTGCCGCGCGGCGCACAGCCTGGCCTGGGCCGGCGTGCACAACACGTTCTACTGGATCGACCCCACGCGAAAGCTGACGGCCGTGCTGATGATGCAGCTCTTGCCGGCGAACGACCCGCAGGTGCTGAAGACCCTGATCGGCTACGAAGCGGGACTGTACGCCAGCATCCGATAACGAGCGCCACCAGCGCCAGAGGGAAGCGAGTCATGTCCATCACCGACAAAAGCGTTGGCGTATTCCTGTATCCCGACAATTTCTCTGGCGCCGAACTGGCGACTGCCGCCCGGCGCATCGAGGCGCTGGGCTACCAGTCGATCTGGTATCCGGAGGTGTATTACTACGAGAGCTTCACGCTCGGCGGTTACCTGCTGAGCCAGACCGAGCGCATCACCATTGCGAGCGGCATTGCGAACATCTACGGGCGGGATCCGATGACCTGCGTGCAGAGTGGCCGCAGCCTCCGGTCCTTCCACGGCGATCGCTTCGTGATGGGCCTCGGCGTCTCGCACGAGTCGATCGTCAGCGGCGCGCACGGCCACGCCTACGGCAAGCCGCTGACGACGATGCGCAACTACCTCGATGACATGGACCGCGCGCGCGAACATCTGCTCGGCGAAGATCCGCCGGTGGTGCTCGGCGCCCTCGGCTGGAAGATGATCGAACTGTCCGGCACGCGCACCTGTGGTGCCCACCCGTTCAACTCACCGCCCGAGCACACCCGCCGCACGCGCGAGATCATCGGCCCCGACAAATGGCTCTGCACCGCGCAGCACGTGTGCTGGACCACGGACGCCAAAGCCGCGCGCGCCGCGGCCCGCAAGGCGCTCGAGTTCTACTTCGTGACGCCGAACCACTACAAGAACTGGCTGCGCCTTGGCTACACCGAGCAGGACCTGCAGGGCGGCGGCAGCAACCGCCTGATCGACGCCCTCGTCGCCTGGGGCACGGAAGCGCAGATCCGCGACCGCGTCCAACAGCACTTCGACGCCGGCGCCACGCAGGTCATCCTGAACACCATCCGCCTGCTACCACCGGAAGCGACGCCGAAGGTGCTCGCGGCGGGGGTCAACTACCAGTCGGTGCCGGATTGGGAGGCGCTGGAGGGCTTGGCGACACGACTGTGAGGCCGGTGTCCAACGCCCGCCCTGCCGCCCTGCCGACACGCAACCGAATCCGGGCGGCAGAAGCATCGGCCCCTCTATAATCCGACGCTGCCTTTCCACTGCCCGAGGTCTTGCCGATGCCCTTCCGTTACCAGACCCGCGTCCGCTACGGCGAGTGCGATCAACAGGGCGTGGTCTTCAACGCCAACTACATGGTGTACATGGACGACGCGAGCGAGCAGTGGATCAGCAGCCTGTCGCCGGGTGGCAACTTCAAGTCGCTGGGCTGGGACTGGATGGTGGTGCGCTCGGTGCTCGAATGGCAGGCGCCGGCGCACAGTGGGGACCTGCTTGTGATCGAAGTCGGCATCGTGCGTTATGGATCGACGTCGTTCGATATCGGGTATGTCGGGACGGTCGACGGCAAGCCGGTGTTCACCGCGCGGGCCATCTGCGTGAGCGTGGAGCCGGTGACCCTGAAGAAATGCCCGATCCCGGCCGAGATCAGGGGGAGGCTAGGCGACGCGGCGACGTTGGCAGTGCCGGTCTGAAGATCCAGGATCTCACCAGGCGCCGTCCGGGGCGCGGGAAGTCGAAGTGTCAGGCGTTGTCTTACAGACAAGAACCCTGTCCGCCGACACCATTCAACGGCTGTTCACCGAGTTGCCGGAGGCCGCAATGATCATGCCCCAGATGGCCTTCTCCGCGCGTCCGCTGGCGGTGGAACGTGTGCCCACCTGCGTGCATGAACTGCCCTCACCTGCGGCCGCCCGCTCACTGCGACGCGTGGCCGCCGATGTCTGACGTCGATCACGACGGATTTTCCGAACCGCTGAGGGATGCCTCGCGGCTGGCAGTCGTGCGCGCCTCGGGCCTGCACGGGCCGGAGCCGGACGCGGAACTCGACCGTTACGGCAACCTCGCGCGCCACGTGCTGAAGGCGGCGGCGTGCTACATCTCGATCACCGACGACCAGTATGTCTTCGTCAAGAGCGCGGTCGAGAACACGGTGGGCACGGAAACACCGAAGCTCGAGCGCGTCGGGCCCGGCATCAGTTGCGCGTACGTCGCGATCACGGACCGGCCGCTGGTGGTGTCCGATCTGAGACTGGACCCGCGCTTCGAACACCATGCGCTCGAAGCCACGCCCGACCTCGCCGCCTATCTCGGGGTGCCGCTGCACGTGCGTGGCCGCTCGATAGGCGCGGTGTGCGTAATGGACGACAAGGCGCGGAACTGGTCCGCGGACGAGATTTCGACGCTGCAGGAAATCGCGGACGTCATCGGCAAGCTCATCGAGATCGTCAACCGCGCCGAGCTGTCGCGCCTCGCACTGCAGGACAATGAAGTGCGCTATCGCGCGCTGGCGGAGGATGCGCCCCTCGTCGTGTTCCAGGCGCATGCGGACGGTTCATTGCTCTACGTGAACCCGTTCACCGAGCGGTTCACCGGCCTGCCACTGTCTGAGCTGCGGGGCATGGGCTGGGTCAACGTGCTGCCGCCCGAGACCCGCAGCGAAGCATTCGCGCGCTGGCGCACGCTGTTCGAGTCGGGCGAGGCCGGCGACCTCGAGCTCCCGGTGCGCGGCGCGGACGGGATCTACCGGATGCTGCACGTCCGGGTCCAGCCGGTGAAGCAGGCCGACATCACCGACACGCACTGGGTCGGCGTGGCCCTGGAAATCGAGGACCGCAAACAGGCCGAGGCGCAGGTCCGCACGAGCCAGAACAAGTTCATGATGGCGCTGGATGCCGGCAAGCTCGGCTTCTGGGACTGGAACTGCGTCACCAATGACGTGACCTACGACGGCAAGTGGGCCGCGATACTCGGCTACGAGCTGCACGAACTGGAACAGAGTCTCAGCACGTGGGAGCGGCTCGTCCATCCCCAGGACATGGCGCGCGTGAAGGCCATCCTCGCCGCGCATCTCGATGGCACCACGGCCTATTACGAGTCAGAACATCGCCTGCGCCACCGCAATGGCTCCTGGCGCTGGGTGATCGATCGCGGACGTGTCGTCGAACGCGCGCCGGACGGCACGCCGTTGCGGGCGCTGGGCACGCACGCGGACATCACCTCGCGCAAGGAGGCGGAACTCGCGCTGCGGCTGTCCGAAGAACGGCTGCAGCTCGCGATGGAGATCGCAGCCGTCGCGACCTGGGACACGGATCTCGTCAGCGGCGTCACGCACTGGTCGAAGAGCCACCATCTGCTGCTCGGGCTTGGCGCCGGCGACGAATGCGAGTCACCGTTCGAAATGTGGCAGCAGGCGGTGCCGCCGGACGATCTGTCGCGCCTGCTCGCCGAGTGGTCGCGCGCCGAGCGCGAGCAGGATGTGTTCCGCTGCGAACATCGTCTGCAGCGGCGCGACGACAGCCGCCTGCTGTGGGTCGACACGGCCGGCCGCTTCTTTTTCGACTCGCACGGCCGGGCGGAGCGCTTCGTCGGCGTGTGCGTCGACATCACGGAGCGCAAGCAGGCCGAGACGCTGCTGCAGGATTCCGCGCGCCGCAAGGACGAGTTTCTCGCGATGCTCGCGCACGAACTGCGCAATCCGCTGTCGCCGATCGTCAATGCCGTCGAACTGATGCGCTCGGCCGCGCCACGCGACCCCACGATCGAGGGCGCACGCGCGATGATCGAGCGCCAGGTCAACCAGCTCGTGCACCTCGTCGATGATCTGCTCGATGTCTCGCGCGTGTCGCGCGGCCGCATCGTGCTGCAGAAGGAGCCGGTGAATCTCGCGGAGGTCGTGCGCCACGCGGTCGAGACGAGCCGGCCACTGCTCACGGCCCGCGAACATCAACTGACGATCCAGCTGCCGGCGGTGCCCGTCACGGTCGATGGCGACTTCACGCGCCTGGCGCAGGTCGTCAGCAATCTGCTGAACAACGCCGCCAAGTACACCGACAACGCCGGCCATATCGAGATCACGCTCGAGCGCAGCCGCTGGAGCGACGGTGAGTTCGCGGTGGTGCGCGTGCGCGACAACGGTCGCGGCATCGACGCCCACTCGCTGAGCAACATTTTCGAGCTCTTCTACCAGGCGGACAACAGCCTCGATCGCGCCGAGGGCGGTCTCGGGATAGGCCTTTCGCTGGTCAAGCGGCTGATCGAAAAGCACGGCGGTCGCGTCAGCGCGCACAGCGCCGGCCGCGGGCGTGGCAGCGAGTTCGTCGTGCGGCTGCCGTGCATCGAGACACCGGTGGTGACGCTCGAGACGCCGGCGCCGCGGGCCACCGCTGTGCCCGTCGGCAAGCGCATCCTGCTCGTCGACGACAACCGCGATGCGACCGACAGCCTGGCGCTGCTGCTGCAGATGCATGGTCACGATGTGATCTCGGCCTACGAAGGCGCGAGCGCACTGGACCTCGCGGCGCGTGAACGGCCGGCGGTGATTCTGCTCGACATCGGTCTGCCCGACATGGACGGATTCGAAATCGCGCGCCAGCTGCGCGCGGATCCGCGCACCGCGAAGAGCGTGCTGATTGCGTTGACGGGATACGGGCAGCCCGAAGATCGCGAGAAATCGCTGCAGGCCGGTTTCGATCACCACCTCGTGAAACCGGCAGCAGCCGAAGCGATCCTGGGCCTGGTGCCGGCCTAGCGGGCGGCCGTGCGGTAAACGGGCTTCGTCAACCGACCCTGGCGGCAGCCGGGTGGCGCGCCTGAGGTTGTTCCATGGCGGGACAGCCTCTGGATGGCCAATCACGATCCTGTTCCGGTCGCAGGTTGCTGTGAAAGTACCTATCCGGCGCCCTCGAGTGGCCCGGGTGGAGCGCGCAGCGCGGAACCCGGGAGCAGCCTGTCAGACGCCGAAAATCCCGGGTTCCACTGCGTTGCACCCGGGCTACCCCGAGCTTTCATGAGGCCGAGTGAGGCGGGTCCCTCATGGCCGATGGGCTGACGCAGGAAGCCCAACGCATTCACCCTCGCAGCGTCACCAGCCGGCGTGATCGGGTAGTCATGCAGAGACCGATGTTGGGCTTCCTGCGTCTGCCCACCCTACGCCATGGACCGGGGCTTGCACCCGGGTGCATGGCCGCGCTTCGCGCTCAGGTGAAGCGGATGGAAACCGAGCCCAGGTCCTGATAGCGCGCCACGACGTGATCGCCGGGTTCGACGGCGATCGCTTCGGTCACGCCGCCCGTCATCACGAAGCTCCCGGCCGGCAGCACGCGCCCGCGCGCGTGCAGATGCGCGACCAGCATGCTGACGGCGTTCAGCGGGTGCCCCAGCACGGCGGCGCCCGCCGCCATCGCGAGTATCCTGCCATTCTTTTCGAGCACCACGCCGAGCGTGCGCAGATCGAGCGCCTGGAGATCGCGTGAACAGGTGCCGGCGACGAAGCGCGACGCCGAGGTGTTGTCCGCGACCACGCTCTTCAAATCGAACTTGAAATCACGATAGCGGCTGTCGATCACTTCGAGCGCCGGCAGCACGAAGTCGACTGCTGCGAGCACTTGCCCGAGGTGGCAGGTCGGCCCGCTGAGCGTGGTCTTCGTCACCACGCAGATTTCGGCTTCGACCTTCGGGTGGATAAGTCCAGCGACCCGAATCTCGCCACCGTCCTGACAGCTCATGTCGGCGGCGACGAAGCCGAAGACCGGGGTCGCGACGCCCATCTGCTTCATTTTCGCAAACGACGTCAGCCCGGCCTTGTAGCCCACGACCGGATGGCCGCGCGCCTCCCGGCGACGACGCAGCGCGTCCTGGATGGCATAGGCGTCCTCCCAGTCCATGCCCGGGTGATCGTCGGTGATCTTGGTGACGTCGCGGACGTTCAGTTCCGCGGCCTCGAGATGCGCGGCGAGGCCGGCAATCGTGTCGTCGTCGAGTGTCATGGTGACCCTTGAATACTGTCGGGATCAGGAGAAGCGCACGCTGGTGCTGCCGAGGCCGCCCACGCTGCACCGCAGGTAGTCGCCGGCGACGACCGGCACGAGCGGCGACTGCGAGCCCGACAGGATCACCTCGCCAGCCTTCAACGGAATGCCGAGGCGGCCCAACGTATTCGCAAGCCACACCACGGCGTTGACCGGCGAACCCTGCACCGAGGCGCCGGCCGAGGTGCTGATCACTTCGCCGTTCTTCTCGAGCACCATCCCGGCCAGCGCTAGATCGAGATCACGCGGGCTGCGACAGACACCGCCAAGTACCAGCACGCCGCACGACGCGTTGTCGGCGATCGTGTCCTGGATCCTGATCCGCCAGTCGTGAATGCGGGAGTCGACGATTTCGAAGCACGGCAGCACGAACTCCGTCGCGCGCAGCACATCGGCCGCCGTCACGCCGGGGCCGTTCAGATCGCGCTTCAGCATGAAGGCGACTTCGGCTTCGGCCTTCGGCGCGATCAGCGTCGACATCGCGATCGCCTCGCCCTCCGGCATCACCATGCCCGACAGCAGATGGCCGAAGTCCGGCTGGTCCACGTTCAGCATGTCCATCACGATCTTGCTGGTCACCCCGATCTTCTTGCCGATGACGGTCTCTCCGGCGTCCAGCCGATGCTGGATCATCCGCAGCTGGATGCGATAGGCGTCGTCGATCGTGATGTCCGGCTCGCGATCCGTCAGCGGTTCAACGGTCCGGCGCGCGGCGAGGGCCGCGTGCAGTTCGTCGCCGTAGTGCGTGATTTTTCCGGCGTTCAACCCAGTGCCCTCATAATTTGACCATCACGTTGCGAAGTTCGCTGTAGAACTCCAGCGAATGCACGCCCCCCTCGCGGCCGATGCCGGACGCCTTAGCGCCGCCAAACGCCGTGCGCAGATCGCGCAGGAACCAGCTGTTGATCCAGCACAGGCCCACGTCGATCTCCTGGCCGCAGCGGTTGGCAACCGACACGTCCTGCGTCCATACCGTCGTGCACAGGCCGTAATCGGTGTCGTTGGCGAGCGCGATGACTTCGTCGACCGTGTCGAACGGCGCGACATGGCAGCACGGCCCGAATACTTCCTCGCGCACGACTGCGGCTGTTTCCGGCAGGCCGGTCCAGATTGTCGGCTGCACCCAGTGCCCCGCCGCCAGCGCCGCCGGCATCTCGGGCACGCCGCCGCCGGTCACCACCGTCGCGCCCTCGGCGCGCGCGCGCTCATAGTAGGACAGCACCTTGCGTTGGTGCTCGGCGGAAATCAACGGCCCGAGCCCGACACCGGGTTGTGTCGACGGCCCGATCACCAGCGCCTCGGCGCGCGCTTTCAGCGCCTGCACGAAACGCTCGAAAATGGGTCGCTGCACGTAGACGCGCTCGGTGCCGAGACACACCTGGCCGCAATTCTCGAAGCTGCTGCGCGCGATGCCGGCAACGGCCTGTTCGAAGTTGGCGTCGGCGAACACGATGCCCGCGTTCTTGCCGCCGAGTTCGAAGCTGACGGGCCGCACGCCCCGCGCAGCCGCCGTCATGATGACTTCGCCGGTGCGTGTTTCACCGGTGAACGTGATGCCGCTGACGCCCGGATGCCGCGTCAGGTACTCGCCGGCGGAATCCGGCCCGAATCCGTGCACGACGTTGTACACGCCGTCCGGGACGCCGACGGCCTTCATCACTTCGCCGAGCAGCGTCGCGGTGGCCGGGGTCTCCTCCGACGGCTTCACCACCACCGTGTTGCCGCAGGCGAGCGCCGGCCCGACCTTCCAGGTCATCAGCAGCAACGGCAGGTTCCATGGACACACGACCGCAATGACGCCCAGCGGCGAACGCACGCCATAGCTGACGGCGGTGCCACCGTCCGGGGTCGTCATGCGGAAGCTTTCGGTCGGCACGTTGTGGACGAGATCGGCGAACACCTTGAAGTTCGCCGCGCCGCGCGGGATGTCGATGTGCGAGGCCAGCGAGAGCGGTTTGCCGGTGTCGGCCATCTCCGCCTGCAGGAAGTCATCGAAGCGGCGGTTGATGCCGTCGGCGACCGCATGCAGCATCTCGGTGCGCTTCGCCGCACTCATGCGACCCCAGTCGCCGCGCAGCGCCGCGCGCGCGGCTTTCACCGCCGCGTCCACCTCGGCGGCCCCCGCTTCGTGCACGAGCCCAATCAGCGAGTTGTCGGTCGGCGCGCGGTTCTCGAAGGTCTTGCCGCTGGCGACGAACTCGCCGTTGATGAAATTCATGAACTGTTTCATCGCAGCAGGCTCAGGTCACGACGCTCAGGAAGGCCGGGTTCAGCTTGCGATCGTGGTAGTAGATCGCGCGCCCCACTTCGTCCCACGTCCAGGTGATCGGGTTCTGGTCGGGATACCACTGGTAGCCGCCGCTGAAGGTTTCGAGCCGGTTGCCGGACGGGTCGAAGAAGTAAATCGTCGTGCCGCGCGTGATGCCGTGGCGGGTCGGCCCCATGTCGATCGACACGCGGTTCATGCTCATGATGTCCGCCGCGCGCAGCACCGACTCCCAGGTTTCGAGCATGAACGACACGTGATGCAGTTTGGCGTCCTCGTGGTGACGCACCATCGCGATGTCGTGCGCCTTGTTCGAGCAGGTCAGCCAGGTCGCGAGATCGGTGGTCCCGTCCTCGAGCTTCACGCGTTCGACCAGTGTGAACTCGAGGACGTCCTCGAACAGCCGGCGATTGCCGTCGATGTCGCCGCCGTAAATCAGCGCGTGATCCATGCGCAGCGGCGAAATGCCTTTCTGGTTTGGGGCCCACGCTTCCGGGTTCAGATCGCCGAGCCCGTTGCCGACCGAGGTCTTCTGCGCATACAACTCGATCAGGTGACCAGTCGGGATCTGGAAGCGCACGCGCTCGCCGGTCTCGAGCATGTCGCCGGCCGGCACGCGCTCGGTGCTGACGCCATACTCGCGCAGCCGTCCTTCGAGCGTGTTCAGCGTGGCGTCGTTCAGGACCTTGAAGCCGAAACAGTCGAGCCCGGCGCGATCGGCCTGGCGCAGTACGACGCTGTTGTGATCGCGCTCGTCCCAGGCCTTGAGGTAGACGCGGCCCGACTTGTCACGGCCCGTCTCCTGGAGACCGAGCACTTCAGTGTAGAAGTGCACGGATTCGTCGAGATCGAGCGCGCGCAGCACCGCGTGGCCGGGCCGCAGAACTCCATTGATCGCCATGTCGTCTCCTTCGTTTCGTTGTCAGGGTGCGTCGGTCGCCGACGCCCTGGTGTCGCCGCAGACCGTCGCGCGCATCGAGCCCAGCACGCGCAGCCTCAAATCCGTCGTCGGCCTGATTCGGCACGCGAGCGCGCGGCCGGAGGCTTCCTCTTCCGCGCTCACGTGCGCGCGGCTCATCACGCGCGTCACGTACTGCCCGCTGGTGACTTCCACCTTGCACACGCCGCAGCCGCCGTTGCGACAGCCCACCGGGATGCCCTTGCGCCCCAGCGCCTCCATGCCGAGGAGCACGGACTGCGCCTCGTCGCAGGCGAAGCTTTCCTGCGTGTCTTCGATGAACACTCGGTGGCGCGGCATCGGATCAGCCCGCCTGCGCGCGCGATTCGACAGAGCGCGCGGCCGGCAGCATCAGAACTTCCTGAACAAGGCGCTGCGGCGCGCCGGGGCTGCCGCATCGGCGGCGGTGAAGAACTGCTCGGTGAAAATGTGCTCCTCGAACAGGCGGCCCCGCATCAGGGTGGTGAGGCAGGCGTCGATCATCGCCGGCGGGCCGCACAGATACGCGTTCAGGCCCTCGAAGCGGCCGTCGTACAGCTGGCCTGCCACTTCGTGCACGTAGCCACGCGCGCCCGCCCACGCCGCGTCGTCGGCCGCGTCCGACAGCGCCGGCACGTAGCGGAAGTTCGCGTGGCGCCCGGCCAGTTCGGTGAAGAGCGCCACGTCATACAACTCGGCGCGGGTGCGCGCGCCGTGCACCAGGGTGATCGCGCGCGTGTCGCCTGCCGCCAGCAGGTCGAGAATCATCGATTTCGGGCTCGACAGCCCCGAGCCGCCGGCCAGGAACAGCAGCGGTCCGGGCGCGGATCGCCGCACGAAGAAGCGGCCGAGCGGCGCGGTGAACACCAGTTCGGTGCCCACGCGGAGCGTGTCGTGCAGCCAGGCCGTGCCGGCGCCACCGTCGACCCGGCGCACGTTCAGTTCGATCTCGTGGCGGCTCGCCGGTGCGCTCGCGATCGAGAAGGCGCGCGGGGCGTCCAGGCCCGGGAGCTGCAGATTGACGTACTGCCCGGCCTGAAACGCCAGGCCGTCGCCGTCGAGCGCGAGCCAGATCCCTTTGATCGTCGGCGTGAGATCGGCGATGCGCGTCACGCGGCCGCGATAATCGCCGACGGGCAGGCGCGCGGCGTCGGGCTCTTCGTCGAGTTCCGCTTCGATCGTCACATCGGACAGCAGCGTCGCGCAGCACGCGAGTGCCTTGCCCTCCTCGCGCTCGAGATCCATCAGCGCGAACGACGACGCATGGTGGTGCGCGACCTCACCGTCGACGATCTCGATCTTGCAGGTGCCGCAGAGCCCGTGATTGCACGCATACGGCAGCCAGATCCCGGCGCGCAGCGCGCAGTCGAGAATGCTCTGCCCGTCTTCGACGTCGAGTGTTTCGCCCAGTGGCTCGATGGTCAGGCGATAGCTCACCGGTGCCTCGCGCTCAGTAACCCTTGCCGTCGAGACCATCGAGACCCGGCGCGCTGAACTCGATGTAGCTCATGTGACCGATGCCGTTGTCGGCGATCGATTTGCCGAGATCCGGCTGCCACGGGGCCTTGTCGAGCTTCCAGACGCAGCGCGCGAAGTCGAGCCGCGCGGTGTCCGGATGCGCCGCATAGTCCGGTCGCAGCATCTGTTCGGCGAAGTCTCCGAACGGCATCGCGACCGGCGCGCGATAGGCCGCGGGACAGGCGAACATCAGGTGCTGCTCCCAGCGCACGTAGAAGTTGATGTCGCCGCCGTAGCGCTCGATGCGGTTCTCGGACGGATACTCGTAGGCCTCGCCCAGGTGCTTCACGCTCATCGCCAGAATCCCTCAGGCCGCATCCGCCGGTGTGGCCTTGTGGGCCTGCTGCCATTGCGCCCAGTGCTGCTGGTCGGGCGAGCCGCGATACTCGCCGGTGTCGACATCCTTCTCGAGGTGCAGCCACGCCGCATACTCCCAGATGTCGCGCGCCCCGCCGGCTTCGCCGCGGTAGATCTGCTGCGGCGGCAACAGCGCCTGCACGTATTTCTCCGGCTCGCGACGGAAAATGTCCGCGCAGCCGTCCGAGCAGCAGTGATGCTTCGTGCCGCCGGCTTCGACGATGCGCACGCACTGGACCAGCGGGTCGTCCGGCTCGGTGTAGAACACCGGAATCTGGCACACCTGGCAGACCATCGGCAGCCGGTTGTTGAAATAGCGTTCGCCGCGCTGCTCGCGTTCGCGCAGATAAACGAGACGCGGGCGGTAGCGTTCATCGAAGCTCGCGCCGTACTTCTCGCTCATCCAGTCGAGTTCGGCATCGTCCGGAATCCAGGTGTGCAGGCTCAGCGCGTTGCCGTACTGGTAGAGCGTCAGCCACATCTCGTGGGTCAGGCGGTGCTTCTCCTTCGCCGCGACTTCGTGGTGCTTCGGCAGCCGGATGCCGTAGCGCGCCAGATCGTGGAACAGCGCGATGCCGTTCTCTTCCCAGTAGATGCCCCAGGCCTCCTGCCAGGACATCACCTTCTTCGGCAACATGTAGTCCATCATCGTGCCGACGAGGCCCAGCAGGCGATAGCCGCGCCAGAACCACTTGTCGAGCCAGGCCTGCACGATCGGCACGTTGTCCTCGTGCTGCTGGAGCATGAACTTGACGACTTCGAGGCCGAGCGTCATGTGGCGCGACTCATCGGACTGCGCGGAGAAGCCGAAGGTGGTCGTCGCCATGTCGCCGTTGTACGCCGCGCCCGACACGAAGGGCATGAACAGCAGGTTCGTCAGCACGTACTCGAAGGCGAAGGAAATCGAGGTCACGAACTCGAACGGGCCGGCCGTCATCGCGTCTTCGAAGAAGCTCTTCGGGATCGACAGGTACCACGCGCGATCCCGCATGTGCGCGAAGCCGTGAAAGCCATGGAAGAACTTGTTGTAGTGGCTGAACGCATGAAGCTGCGTCTGCGCGTGACGCAGTTCGTCGAGCGACTGCATCTGGCACGCGATGCGGGCACCCGCGCCGCGGAACGCGCGCCCGGCATGCGCAAAGCCGCGATGCGCGGCGTATTCGAGCGGCGTGATGCCCTGCAGCCAGAGCTTGACGGCACTCAGGTAGCGCGCCTCGGAAATGTTCAGCTGGCCGTTGTTCTGCTGGAAAGCGTCGAGGATCGCGTAGAGCTTGCGCTCCTTCTCGGCCTGGTACTTCCAGTACGCATCCATCGTCAGGCGGAACGGATCGGCCCAACCGTCCCAGTCCTTGATCTTGATGCCTTCGTAGTGATCGTAAGGAAACACCGCGTCCATCGGCTGATAGCTGGTTTCCCAGTCGAGGCCGCGCGTCATCAGCGCGTAGCGCTCCTTCAGTCCGAGTTTCTTTCCTTTGGCCATGTGGCTGATCCTCGTTGAACGGGGGTGGCGCGCGCTCAGCGCTGCCAGGACAGGACGAACTCGTCGTCGTCCTCGTCGATGTTGCCACCGAGCGAAATCAGGTTGAGATGAAGCTCCTGCAAATCGAAATCGCGCCCGATTTGCGCCTCGATCGACGCGCGGCGAATCACGAGCCGGCCCGGGCAATCGATCTTGACCATGCCGGGCGACTCGACGACGACCGCCTCCGGGTTGTCGGCCGCGATGGCCAGGATGATCGGCTGCGCATCGGCATTGTTCTGGAGCGCGATGAAGACCTTGTCTGCCATGGCCGCCGCTAGCCGCCGAGACCGAGCTTGCCGGCGCGCGCACGCAGCGCGGCGGTGACGTCCGTCAGCGCGCCGGTGTCACCGAACGCGAACGCCGCGAGCGGCTCGAGCGCGCCGGCCACCGCGGGCAGCCACTGCGCGAACCAGGCGTCGAGGTGCTGACGGTTCGCCGGCGTTTCGGCCGCCGCCATCTTCAGCATCGCGTCGACCCAGCGCGCCGATTCGGCATGCCAGTCGACGATGAACTCCGTCAGCATCGGAAACGCCGCGCCGCCGTGCGCAACGAGGTGGGCATCGAAGCGATCGAAGGCCAGCGGGTAGATCAGGCCGTCGATCACGAAGTTCTGCGCGACGAACAGTTCGAACCAGTCCTGGGTCACCATCGAGCGTTCGACGAGTTCGCGCAGCGGCTGCCACATCGGGGCGGTCATCCAGGCGTCTTTGGCCGCGTCCAGCAGCGTCGTTTCGTTGTCGGCGAGCACGAGCCCGATGCGACTGATGTATTGCGCCACGCCCAGCTCGTCCATCATGTGCATGCCGGCGGCGGAGGTGATCGGCGCGCCGTAGCCATACGCACAGATGAACGAATTGTTGGTGTTGCCGGCCCAGGCCACGTGGCGCAGCGGCAGCACGAAGCGTGTGAGCCGGTCGCGCCACGCGGCGTCGAGTCCCGCGAGCAGTTCGCGTTTCTCGACGAGTTCGAAGTTGCGCTCCTGCGCGTCCTGCTGGCGGCCGCGCTGCATCGTCCACGTGCCATAGTAGTACTGTCGCGGGTCGACGAGATCGTCGAAGTCCTTCATCACGATCGCGGTGCGGCGCGGATCGTACAGCGCGTAGCGCTGATCCCAGGTCGGCCGGTAGTGGAAATTCAGCTGGGGCTGCAGCCCCCACACCGCTTCCTGGTAACGCGTGGCCGCCTTGTCGCCGCCGAGCTTCTCGGCGATGTGATCGAAGGTCTTGCGCAGGGGCTCGATGCTGGTGGTCTTCAGATCAATCGACATGAGGGTCCTCGCTCGTCGGAGAGCCGGCGTACCAGCGTTGATCGGCGATGTCGACCGCGGCGGCCTGTTCGTCACTGAGGTGGACGACGGCATGACGCGCGCAGAACTCGTCGAAGGCGGCCGGCGGCAGCGTCATCTCGAGATACAGCGACGGATCGCCCATCGAGAACTGGAACTCGACGTAGCCCCGGGGGTGTTCGCGCGTCACGCGCACGTAGTGCTGCGCCGGGCTCGCCGCGTCGGGGACGTGCGTGGGAAAATCGAGGACATCGCCCAAGGGTTGGCCTGCCGTCAGCGTGTGGGTTCGTGCCGCATGGTGGTGGGGAAACGCGCAGGCGTCAAACGGGTCGGATGCTGCGTCGCACATTCGCCAGTGCCGGTTTTATCATCCGACCTGCCGGCCGCGGCATGCGCGATCTGCAATCCGATCGTCGATGGTTGTCGTGCCCTGCGACGGGCGACGTTTACTCCCCCTTTCTGATGGTTTCGACCCGGGCCGCCAGCGCCGTACAATCCCGGATTCCCGGCCGGCGGCAGACACGTCGCCGACGTCGGCCCCCGGACCCACACAAGATACACAAGGACACCCAGGCGTGAGCCTCAAACGAAAAGCCTGCATCGTCGGCATCTACGAACACCCCACGCGCAAAGCGCCGGACAAGACCATCGCCCAGCTCCACGCGGAAGTCGCCCATGGCGCGCTCGCGGACGCGGGACTCACGCATCGCGACATCGACGGCTATGCCTGCGCCGGCGACGCGCCGGGCCTCGGGCCGCTGGCCATGGTCGATTACATGAACCTGCGTGTGCGGCACATGGACTCCACCGACACCGGCGGCTCCTCGTACCTGATCCACGTGGCCCATGCAGCCGAGGCGATCGCGACCGGCAAGGCCGATATCGTGCTGGTGACGCTCGCCGGGCGTCCGCGTTCCGAGGGTTCGAGCGGAACCGTGCCGCGCAATTTCGGCGCGAATGCGCCCGACGTGCCGTTCGAACTGCCGTATCACGCAGTCACCCTGAACCAGTATGCGATGGCGGCGAAACGCCATATGCACGAGTACGGCACGACGAGTGAACAGCTCGCGTGGGTCAAGGTCGCGGCGTCCCATCATGCGCAGTACAACGAGCACGCGATGCTGCGCGATGTCGTGACGGTCGAAGACGTCGTGAATTCGCCGATGATGTCCGATCCGCTGCACCGGCTCGACTGCTGCGTCGTCAGTGACGGCGGCGGCGCGGTGGTGCTGGCGCGACCGGAGATTGCGCGCACCCTGAACAAGCCCGTGATCAACCTGCTCGGCGCCGGCTGCTCCATCAAGGCGCTGAACGGCGGCAAGATCGATCTCACGTACACGGCCGGCCGTTTCTCCGGGCCGGCGGCGTTCGAGGAGGCGGGCGTCAAGCCCGCGGACATCCAGTACGCCTCCATTTACGACAGCTTCACGATCACCGTGCTGATGCAGCTCGAAGATCTCGGTTTCTGCGCGAAGGGCGACGGCGGGCGCTTCGTCGCGGACGGCAATCTGATCTCGGGCGTCGGCAAGCTGCCGTTCAACACCGACGGCGGCGGGCTCTGCAACAACCACCCGGCGAACCGCGGCGGCATGACGAAGATCATCGAAGCGGTCCGTCAGCTGCGTGGCGAAGCACATCCGAAGGTCCAGGTCGCGAACTGCGGGCTCGCGCTCGCGCACGGCACAGGCGGCGTGATCAGCTCGCGCCACGGCAGCGCCACCCTCATCATGGAGCGGGCTTGAATCATGACCACCGTTTACCAGGATCGCACGATCACCGCGCCAGTCCCGACGCCCGAGAATCAGCCCTTCTTCGACGCCGCCGCCCGCGGCGAGCTGCTGATCAAGCGCTGCCTCGCCTGCGGCGAATACCATCACCTGCCGCGCGCAATCTGTCCGCACTGTTTCAGCGACTGTACCGAGTGGGTCACGGCCAGCGGCACGGGCACGATTTACACCTTCAGCGTGTCCCGCCGCGTGCTGCCGACACCCTACGCGATTGCCTATGTCACGCTCGATGAAGGGATCTCGATGATGACGAACATCGTCGACTGCGATCTCGACGCGCTCGAGATCGGCCAGGCCGTGCGCGTGGTGTTCAAACCCTCCGACGGCGGCCCGCCGGTCCCGATGTTCACGCCAGTCTGATCGCAGCCTGCGGCAGCCCGGATGGCACGCGCAACGCGTCGCCCTCCGGGTCGCCGCTGCGGGCGTCGACACATCGCTCCCTGATTCAGCGACACGTGCTGCACGTGGCGGCAGGCACACGCACCGACGTGCGTCGGCAGCGCGCTGTCAGACAATTGCCAGCCCGTATCGGGATCGGACTTTCGTCACCTGCATTTCTTCCCCGGCTGGCCGATGCTGTGCATTCAGCCAGTGCAGTCGGCGGGCAGAATGATGGTGAGGCCATGAGCTATCTCTACAACGTGAGAACGATTGGCGAAGTCGTGCACGTGGAGTTGGGTCCCGCGTTCGTGATTTCACTCGGGCACATGCTGCCGCTGTGGGGCGAGGTGCTCGTGATCTGTCGCGACCACCAGTGCCAGCGCGTGCTGATCGAGGGCCACAGCCCACCACGCAACATGGGTTCGCTGGACGCCATCAAGCATGGCGACTTCCTCGGTGCGCTCGAGCAACCGGGCCTGCGCGTGGCGTTCTGCCTGCACGAATACGCGACCGATGACATCACCCGGCAGTTCAAGGCCACGGCCAACGCCGGCAGCAGCGACGTCATGTTCTTCAACGATATCGATACCGCCCTCGCGTGGCTGTCGGCAGTCAGTATCGGGACACGCGAACTGCCGTTCCCTGCCGCCGGGGACGGCGGTTGAAGCCTCCGGAACCGACGCGGGGACATTTTGTCGGGCTTCCCGCCCGTCACCACCAAGGCCATCAGCAGGCCCGGTACAAGCATTGGAATTCAAAATGCCAGACCACATTGCTGACGCACTCGAGATGTTGCGAACCGCGAAAACGACCGCGCGCGACGCCCTCGCGATGCTCGACCAGATTACTGGCGAAGCCCGGCCGGACGTGCCCGCCGATCCGCGCGCGATGCTGGCCGAGGCCAAACGCAAGCTCGGCGTCGTCCAGGGCCTGCACCTCGAACTCGCGCACAAGCTGCTGCAGTTGGAACAGGAGCACCGCGAGCAACACCAGATGCGCTTTGATGATCCCGTGTATTGGCGACAGATGCCGGGCGGCGAGCGCCTGGGTCCGTATTGCACGATCTGCTGGGATGCCACCGGCAAGGCCATCACGCTCAGCAACAGCCCGTTTCGCGGTCACGACCGCTGGATCTGTCGCGTCTGTGCCAAGACCTTTTTCAGCCCGGGCGCGCGCGATGCGCTCGAGGCCTCGGCGAGCGCCCATGACCGGGGGCCGGGCCGACGCTGAGCGTCCAGCGTTCGCCGCCGCACGGCGGTGCATCCCCGGCAGCGGCGCCGCCCCGGGAGGACTATGCTTGCCGGGACGCGCGCGGCGCGCGACCGCTGTTCGACTCACACGCACGAGAGGAGGGACGCATGGCAGGCACACTGGACGTTTGCGGGCTCAACCTGCAGGAGCACGACAATCTCGACGCCGACATGAAACGCGTCGTCAAGGGCATCGTGAAGAAGTATGGCTTCATGCCGCACTTCATTCGCGTGTTCAGCACCGACAACCAGCGCCTGAAAGTATTTCTGCAGCTGTATGCAGAAGTGGAGCGGACGGATGCCGGCCTCACCCACCTCGAACACGAGATGATTGCGCTGGTCAGCGCGGCCACCAACGGCTGCGTGTACTGCACGGCGCACCATGGCGCCTTGTTGCGCGGTGTCACGGGGGACGCGCTGTTCACCGAGTACCTGTCGCGCAACTACAAGCTCGCCGACCTGTCGCCGCGTCATCGGGCGATGCTGGACTTCACGGTGAAGGTGCATCGGCAGGCGGAAGCGATCGAAGAAGAGGACCGCGACCGCCTGCGCGACGTCGGCTTCAGCGACGACGGCATCTGGGCCATCGCGTCACTCGCCGCGTTCTACGCCTACGCCAACCGCGTCGCGCAGGCCATCGGGCTGCGGCCGGCACCGCAGTACCTCGAGATGAACCGCGGCGACCACGGCAGGAAGGCCGCCACGGGCTGAATTGACCCGTCTAGCGGCAACAGTCCTGAATCGTTCAAGCAGCACTTCTCCAGCCGGGAGGATCAGGCGGGCCACCATCAGGACAGGGAATATCGAGGGGAAGTGCTGCAGCGGCAGTCTCTTGCATGACAGGCCGAAATGGGCGCCGCCAGGGCGAGCCTCACCGGGCTTGCCGCATCATTCAAGCCCGACTCACTCGTCGCTGTCACGGCGCGCGTCTGGCGCATGAACTATCGGAAGTGTCGGCATCGACACGGAGCAGCGAGATTCGCACGCGCGGCCCGTTTGTTTCCCGCGCTTACCCCCGGCGCCGGGCACTCGCTGCCGCAAACGGGGCTTCGAACAACACATAAAAACCATACACCAGCAGACAGGTCAGCACGATTGCACCGACATCGTGGGCAATTGAATTCATCGGCAGTATTTGCCGCACGAACTGCGTCGTCAGCTGTTGCAGTCGGCCGTGGAGGAGATAGAGCGAGTAAGACATTGAACCGAGTGCGGCACAGCCGGCAGCCAGCACCCGTCCCGGCAAGAATCCGCCATACAGGAGGTTCACGAACGAGTCATCGAGCGCGAACAGACACCAGGTGGCAATGGCGAAGAAGGCGGCGAACACCACAGGCTCTACCTCGAGCGCCATCAGCACCGTAAAGGCGTATAGCACCCCGATTGCGCCAACGAGCACCGTTGCCAGCATTCTGTGCCTGGCGCCCAGCATTCGCTGCGGGGAAGTGCCAATCTCGAGCAACAGGTAAACCAGCATGCCGAACACGAACATCGGCCAGTAAGGAAGGAAGATTCCGAAGATCGTGCTCGCAGGCCAGAACACAAAGGGCACCGAGATGATCGTGATCAACGCCAGTATCCCGATGAAATGCTGGCGCCGCGTCAATGCCACAGCGACCACGACGTAGAACTGAAACTCGATGGCCAGAGACCAGTAAACTGCGTTGAGTTCGGTGAACTTCACTGACAGTGCGTTGGCATCAGGGAATGGATAGAAGACCTGCGTCAGCGAGGCATAGCGAATCCACTCGAAGAAATCAAAATCATGAAAGGGTGCGCGCCACTCGTCGCCGCTGTGGGGCAGCCCGTACAGGCCGGATTTCAACATGCCGAGAAAGCCGGCCGTGAACGGCACTGCGATCACCACGAGTATGGACGCCCAGTAGGTCGGGAAGATCCGGAGGGCTCGTCGGACGAGAAAGTCGCGACTGGGGCCGGCTCGCCGGATCAGGGACTTCGCGGTGGCCATGATGCAGAAGCCCGAAATCACGAAGAAAACGGGAACGCCCCGATCGCCCTGTTTGAACAGTTCGTGCAGGAACGGAAACGATTGCCGGAATGCAGTCGAAAAAGTGTAGTGGTAGGTGAATACCCACAGCGCCGCCATTCCCCTTAACGGATCGAGTAGGTGAAAGCGCATAGCGTCGCTTCTCCAGGAACTCATCCTCAGCCGCGGTGGCCGGCGCAAAGCCTGATGGTTCCCGACTTTTGTGCCCAGGAATGCGGACGTCATCAGGTGCCAGCATTACCATGCGCCGACGGCGGGCGAACATAATCGATATAGACTAGTAAGCCGTCCTGCGCTGCCTCGTGACGCTTCCCGCAGGGGAAATACTTCACACAACAGCACCCGAGTTCGATGCACAGGACATTGCTGCGCCGCAGGTCGGCAGTGACAGACAGGCTCGATGACACACCTGTCTGGCGGCCGACGAGGTCTCCCCGGGCGCAGACCACTTTACCCGTCGTTGTCGTTCGCAAACGGCTGACGCCGCAGGAAGGATGTCCACTGCCGAGCAGCCGCCCGGTTTCGCGCTGGGCGCACGAGTGGCTTCAAGCCTTGCTCACAGGTAATAGGCCGTCAGGAACACGCCGATCATCGCGAAGATCAGCGCGACCTTCAGCGCCACGCCTATCAGGATGCCGAGCCAGGTGCCGATCCCGACCTTGCCGGCGTGCAGCAGATTGCCGTGGCTCATGTACTGTCCTGCGGCCGCGCCGATGAACGGGCCGAGCACGAGCCCCGGGATGCCGAAGAAAATGCCGACGACCGAGCCCAGCGCCGCGCCCCACAGCGCCTTGCCACTCGCACCGACGCGTTTGGCACCGAGCGCCGTGGCCAGGACGTCCGCGACCAGCGACAACGCGGTCAGCAGACCCAGCACCGTCAGCGTGGGCCACCAGTCGACGCGGGTGAAGTCGTCGATGTACGCGGCGAGCACCAGCCCGATGAACACCAGCGGCGTGCCGGGCAGCGCGGGAAACAGCACGCCGGCGATACCGATCAGGATCAGGAGGGCCACGAGCAACCAGAGCAGAATGGTCATGCGGTGTACAACGGGCAGGAACTGGAGGTCCAGTTAACGCTGCTTTGGCCGGCAGCGCCAGTGCGCCCGGGCGCGAATGTCGCGCGGCGGCCGGGCCGCGAGGGGCCGCAGGCAGTAAACTCCCTTCACTACTCTGTACGGAAGTCCTCATGCCTCGCCACGACAACGAAGAAAACCGCTCCGTCGCGCTGTACTGGGATTTCGAGAATCTGCATGCCGGCCTCATCGAGGCGAAGTTCGGCGAGGGCTACTACAGCAAGCCCGACAACCGCTTCAAGGTGCAGGAGCCGCTGGTGGACATCCAGGCGATCGTGGAACTCGGCGCCTCGTTCGGGCCGATCGCGATCAACCGCGCGTACTGCAACTGGCAGTACTACGGCCGCTACCGCGATGCGCTGCTGCAGTGTGCGGTCGAACTGATTCAGCTGTTTCCGCCCGGCGCGTCGGCGAAGAACGGCGCGGACATCAAGCTCTGCCTCGATGCGACCGAGGACATCGCCCGCTTCGCACATCTCGGCACCGTCATCATCGTCGGCGGCGACAGCGACTTCATGCCCGTGTCGCAGAAGATCAAGGCGGCTGGCAGAACCCTGATCGGCGTCGGCACACGCAAGGCCACGAATCGACACTGGGCCAAGAGCTGTCACGAGTTCCGTTATTACGAGAGCCTGTTCGACGATGCCGCGGCGCCGGACTCAGCGTCCGACGACGGCGACACCCCGGCCACAACGCCGGTGCCCAGCCCCGCCGCCGAGTTGCTGAAACGCGCCGTGCGTCTGCTGTCCGAGGCGAACGGCGAACCGTGGGTCAACAAGGGCCCCGTGTGGCACATGATCAAGCGCCTCGACCCCACCTTCGATACGAAGGATCACGGCTATGCGAATTTCTCGGACATGGTGAAGGGCCTCGACGCGATCGTCGAAGTGCGCAAGGGCGAGTCGGATCACGTCGTGCGGCTGCGCTGATCGCACGTCGGCCTGTCGGGCACACCACGGGCACGCCGAGAGGCCCGATCGCAGCGTGCTCAGCGCCCTGCTTCTTTCAGGGCCCACAGGGCCCAGCGCCGATCCGCCGTGGCGTACGGGCGCTTCGACGCGTAGGCCACCCAGCCGTCGCCGACGTCCTCGCGCGACGCACACGCAAGTTCGCCCATGTCGTCGTTGGTCAGCAGGTGATGGCAGAAGTAGCCGACTTCCAGGCTTTCGACGCCATGCACGACCGCCGACAGCGAGCCGTCCGCGCCGCCATATTCGGGGAACGTGGCGCGCCACGCGGGCCTGATGAACAGATCGGCCGGTGCCGCGCCCTCGTAGGGCAGGTGCACGAAGCCGCCCCAGGCCTGCAGCGGCACATGGCCCAGGTCGGCGTCCGGCCCGGTCAGGCCGAAGGCCAGCTGCGGATGCACGTCGAGCATCGCCGCGCGCCGCAGTTGCTCGTCGACGAGCACGCGCCACACCGCCGGATCCTTGAACGGACAAGACACGGAGCGCACGGTCTCGAGCCGGACCAGGCGCGCAATCGCCGCGAGCAGCGGGGACGGCACCACTGGGAACAGATGGCCGTTCGTGAGCTTGCTGAAGCGTTTCATGGTCGTCCTGCGTGCGGCACCGGATTGATGTTCGCATGCCGGCCGAAGGCTGGGAAAGCGGGAGGCGCCCGGCCGCCGTTCGCGCATTCGAAGGCACATCCCGTGTGGCGACGCGGCGCGCCGGGCGTGCCCATCGCTCGCTCAGGGCACGTCCGGTCTGGGGTCCGGGACGAAGCCGTCGCGGTTCGGCATGCGCACCGTCGGTAGACGCGCGCGATCGAGCACGGTGTCGGCGGCGACGATGCCGTTCGCGTGCAGCAGGAAGGCCGTCAGCGCATACACGTCGTCCGCCTCGAGCGAGCCGGGCGCGGTGAACGGCATCGCACGCCGGATGTAGTCGAACAGCGTGGTCGCGTACGGCCAGTAGCTGCCGATGGTGAGCACGGGCGCGGCGCTCGCGAGCGTGCCCTGTCCACCGACGAGTTTCATGTCCGGCCCTTCGTGGCCGTTCGCACCATGACAGGCTGCGCAGCGCCCGGCGTAGATCGCGGCACCTTCGGCCACGCTGCCGGCGCCCGGCGGCAACTCATCCCCGCGCGGGCCGATCGCGATGTCGAGCGCGGCGATGTCCGCTGCGTGCGGCACGCTGCCGAGGCCGCGTGGCGCGGCCTGGGCACGCGTGGCGCCGCTGGCGAGCAGCGCGATCGCGATTCCACACGCCACGTGTCGCCCCCTCGGGCGGCGAGGTTCAGACATTCTCGAGCGTACCCGACGCAGTGACGCGCCACTGCTGGATCGCGTTGTAGTGATAGAAAGAACGCACGCCGCGCACGGCCGTGAGCGCCTCGCGCGTCGGCTGGACATAGCCGGTCTCATCCGTCGCGCGTGAGGCGAGCACGGCAGGCCCCCCGTCCCAGCGCCAGGGCAGGGTGAAACGCGTGTGACATAGCGGCATCACCGGGCCGTGCAGCTGTGCCGTCTGCCAGCTCGCGCCGCCGTCCGCCGACACTTCGACGCGCGTGATGCGCCCGCGGCCGGACCACGCGAGGCCGCGGATCTCGTGCTCGCCGCGCACCAGCGTGGATCCCGGCGACGGCGTCGTGATCACGGACTTGGCTTCCATCACGAAGCTGAAGCTGCGGGCCCGCCCGTCAGGCATCAGATCGGTGTACTTCGCGGTTTCTTCGCGCGTGTAATAGGGCTCGGCCGTCACTTTCGCGCGGCGCAGCCACTTCACGTGCGTGCTGCCTTCCCAACCCGGCACGATCAGCCGCAGTGGGTAGCCCTGCTCCGGCCGCAGCGCTTCGCCATTCTGCGCATACGCGAGCAGCACGTCGTCGAGACACTTCGCGAGCGGCAGGCTGCGCGTCATCGCGGCGCCGTCCGCGCCTTCGAACACGATCCACGCCGCCGCCGGCTGCACGCCGCATTCCGCCAGCACCTCTGCGAGGCGCACGCCGCACCATTCGCTGCAGGACATCAGCCCGTGCGTCTGCTGCACGTCCGCGCCGCGGGGCCCTGCCCACTCGGTGTTCGTATTGCCGGAGCATTCGATGAAGTACTGACGCTGCGTCACCGGGAAACGCCCGAGCTCCTCGACGGTGAACGCGAGCGGGCGATCGACCAGGCCATGCACGAGCAGACGGTGCGCGACCGGATCGATGTCCGGCACGCCCGCATGATGCCGTTCGAAATGCAGCGCAGACGGCGTGACCGTGCCGTGCAGCGCGGCCAGGGGCGTGAACGACGCGGTGCTGGTCGGATAGCGCGACGGCACCAGCCAGCGCGCGGCTTTCTCGTAGGCCGCGCGGACACCGTACGCACGTACCGGCGCGCCCTGCATCTTCGTGGTGTCCGCGGCCGCGTGCGCGCCCACGCCACCGAGCGCCACAGCGCCCAGCCAGCCCGAAACGCGCCCGAAAAAGTCGCGGCGACTCGCCCGCATCACAGTCTCCCGTTCGCCGTCGTCATCGACACTCGCCATGGACTGGGGCGAAAACCCCGACTCACGGCGTTGGTTGTTGTGCACGTGCATGCCCGGCGCGCTTTGGTCGCCCGCTTGCAACGCGAGCAGGGCCTCACGTAGCCCGGATGAAGCGCAGCGCAATCCGGGATCGCGGCGGCGCCTCCGTTCATTCCCGGCACCCGCGCCACGCCACCCGGCTGCCGCGGTTCAACGCCGCGCAAGCCCCCGATCCCGGATTCCGTGATGCTGCATCCGGGCTACGGCAGGCTGTCCCGAACTTTCATGATGCCAGGTGATGCACGTCCCTCATGCTGCAAGCGCGGAGTAGCCCGGGTGAAACGCAGTGGAACCCGGGATCTGCGGCGTCTGACAGGCCACTCCCGGGTTCCGCGCTGCGCGCCATACCCGGGTTACACGGAGGTGCCGGACAGGCACTTGCTCAGCAAGCAACGACTGGCGCGCTTTCACCATCAGCAATCTAGCAGAAGCGCGCGCGACGACGCGAGACGCGTGGCGCTCGTCGTGAATTCAATGACACGCACGACCTTGGGAGTCTGCGCCCGATGCGCGCCATCGCCCGACTTCGCCACACGCGGACATGCGGACCACCCTCAGTCGAAGCCTGCTCACTGCCCCACGCAGCAGTTATGCTGCCGGTCTCCGCCAGCAGCCGCCACCATGAACGCCCTACGCCACCGTGTCCTCACTGCCCTCGCCCTGAACCGCACACCGGGCTTCACCTTTGCCGGCAATTTTCTCGGCGTGCGCTTTGCAGAGTCCTCGCCGCGCGGCGCGCGCGTGGAGATGGATCACGGCGCGCACAGCGACGATGGCGCGGGACAGACGGATCCGAGTGCGATCTGTCTGCTCGCCGATGTCGCGATGGCCACCGCCGTGCGCGCGCTGCTCTCGCCCGAGCAGCGACTCGCGACGGTCAGCATGAGCCTGCAGTTCACCGGTGCACCGCTCGCCGGCGCGCTCGAGAGCCGGGGCGAGTGTCAGCAGTTCGTCGACGGCAGCGACAGCCGCCAGGGCCTGTGCAGCGTATCGCTGCATGCGAACGGCCAGCTGGCGCTGTTCGGCACCGGCGCCTTCATGGTGATGAATCCGCCGCTGGGCACGACGATGCATCCGATCGTCAGCGCGGTGCACGCGGGCGCCACCCCGCTCGCCGAACACGCACTCGACACGCGTGAAGCCCTGATCCTCGCGCGCGCCGAACAGGCGTTGTGCGCGGCCGGAGATAATGAAGGTTTCCTGCGCCATTTCTGGGGTTTCCTGCCCGAGGCCACCGCCGACGGCGCGCACTGCGTGACGCCGAACGGCCCGCACCTCGGCAACCGCGTCGGCCACCTGCAGGGCGGCCTGCAGCTCGGCATGGCACTCGCGACAGCGGGCGCCGCGTTGCCGCGCGACTGGGCGGTCTCCGGGATCTCCGCGTGCTTTCTGAGCGCAGGCGAAGGCAGCCATATCCGCGCCGACGCGCGCCTCGAACATCGCGGGCGGAACACGGCCGTGGTGCGCACCGTGCTGAGCGGCAAGGACGGACGGCGCGTACTGGTCGCGGATACCACGCACCTGCGGCGCGGCTGACCTGTCGGTTGCAGGCGCGCGGGGCCGTTCGCATGGCCCGGGGTTTGCGCCCGCTCAGGCCGCGCGGCGCATCCGCCGGACCACGGCCACCAGACCGGTGCCGAACAACAGCCAGCTGGCAGGCACCGGCACCGGGCTCGTCAGCATGCCGCGCGCCGAATACGGAAACGTCGTCCCCAGCACCGTCGCCTCGGTCGCGCCGACCTTGCCGGATACGGCGTAGCGCAGGCTGCCCAACTCGAAAAAGGCCGTGACCATCGTTCCCGCCGCGATGCCCGGGCCATCGACGGCAGAGGCGCGGTCGAGATCGACCTGGAAGTGCAGCTCATCGAGCGGCGCGAGATCGAGCTCGAGGGTCACGGCCTGGCTGCCATCCGTGATCGCGCCATTCGGCCGCACCCAGGTAGCGCCGGGACTCGCGTCGATCAGGCTCCATGCGGAGAACTCGGTGCCCGGCAGCGTGGCTGCGGCATCGATGAACGTGTCGCCTGCCAGCCGGAGGTCGAGACCGACCAGTCGGGCTGTCGGCGAGAGATTGCGAATCGCGCCGAGATGATCGTTCGTCATCGCGAAATCGAAGCCATGGCTGCCGAGCGTGTACTCGACCAGGTAGCCGCCGTGCAGGAACGCATTCGCAGCCGAATCATTCCAGCCGCCCTGGTACATCACGAGATAGTCTTCGTTCGGTTGAACGTTGTTGGGCTCGCCAGGCCGCCAGTTCGCGTACTGACCGTCGGGCGTCGCCCCGTCCTGCCAGAAGATCGTGCCGGCTTCGGGACCGGTCTCCCACCGCCAGGTTCCTTCCTGCGCGGCATCGCTCGCGCCGAGCATGACATAGGTGTTCGGCACCACGAGCGACGCAACGGCGGCCTGTTCGGCAGCCGAGGTGATTGTCGCGAGCCGGCCGCCAAAGCCGTGATAACTCATCGACTCCGCTGCCGCCTTCGCCACGTTCCAGGTCGTGTAGGTGGGCACGTATTCATAGAGGCTGCCGCCCCACAGCAACTGCGCCGCCGCCTGCCCGGGCAATGAGGCCAGCAGACCGAGCGCGCAGCCGAGACAGGTTCGGGCAGTTCCGCGTTTGCGCATCACACACCTCCGTCTGAAAGATTGAACGTCGGCATTCAATCTGCACCCCTGACGGGCGCCGGAGGCTGACGCCGATCAGGCAATGATGCAGCGGCGCAGGGACCGTTCGACTTTCGACACCATGTTCCCGCCTGGCTGTAACCAATGGCCCCTGCCGTACGAATGGTTCGTTGGGCGGCCCTGAATCCCGGCGCGGACTTGCCGGTGAATTGCGCCTTGCATGGCGCGCGCGGGCCGCCGACCTTCCATCATCTCGAGAGGAACGCCATCATGAATATTCAGCAAGTCCAGGCCGGCACCGACAGCATGCCTCGCACGAGATTCCGGCGCCTTCACGCGCTCGCCTGGCTGCTGACCGCGCTCGCCAGCGGACCCGCTGCGGCGGGCACGGAACCGTTCAGCGAGAGCCGCTTTGCCGAGTTGCAGGCGAAGGACGCGTTGATCCTGGTCGATGTCCATGCGGACTGGTGCCCGACCTGCAAGAAGCAGGCGCGCGCGCTGGACGCGTATGAAGCGTCCCGGCCGGCGGTGACCCTGCATCGGCTCGTCGTCGATTTCGACAAGCAGAAAGCGTGGGTCAAGCACTTCAAGGCGCCGCGCCAGTCGACCCTGCTGCTGTTCCGCGGTGAGACACGCACGTGGTTCAGCGTCGGCGAAACCCGGCCGGCCGCGATTGCCGAAGCGTTGGATGCGGCCGCCACGCCATGAGCGTCGAACTCGGCACGCTGCCGCTCGCCTTCGCCGCCGGGGTGTTGAGCGTGCTGTCGCCGTGCGTGTGGCCACTGGTGCCCATCGTGATGGGCAGCGCGGCCGGGATCGGTCGTGCCGGCCCTGTGGCGCTGGCGGGCGGTCTGTCGCTCGCCTTCGCCCTCGCCGGGACGCTGCTCAGCTTTGCGCTGGTGAGCCTGGGGCTCGATCCCGAACTGTTCCGCTACGTGGCAGCGGTGCTGCTGATCGTCGTCGCGCTCGCCCTGGTGCTGCCGCGCTTCGGCCAGTGGCTGACCGCAGCTCTGTCACGCCTGACAGCCGGGTTCAGCCCGGCACGCGAACACGGCGCGAATGGCTGGCCCGGCCAGTTCTGGATCGGCCTGATGCTCGGCCTGGTCTGGCTTCCGTGCGTCGGCCCGACACTTGGCGCCGCCATTGCGCTCGCCTCGTTCGGGCAGCAGCTGCTGCAATCCTTCATCGTGATGCTCGCCTTCGGCCTGGGCACGGCCAGCACGCTGCTCGTGGCGGGGCTCGCCTCGGCCGGCGCGCTGAAACGCGTGCGCCCCGGCCTGCTGGCCGGGGCCAGCGCCGGCAAGCGCTGGCTGGGCTGGGCCCTGCTCGTGCTCGGCGTGCTCGTGTTGAGCGGGCTCGACAAGCGACTGGAAGCCTGGGCGGTCAACTGGCTGCCCGACATCGCCACGCGTCTCTGATCAGCGCCGTCTGCCGCGCTCAGTACAGCAGGACGATCTCGTCCTTCACGAAGGTGTAGCGCGGCTGTTTGTACCAGCCATAGAGCGGGGAGTGGCGCGGCTCCTTGTGGATTTTCTCGTCGTAGATGCGCAGCCGGCCTGCGTCAGGCCGCATCCAGAAATCGAGGTCGTAGAGCTTGTCCGGCTCGCCGACGACGTGGAAGTCGGTACAGGCGAAATAGGTGCGACCGTCGATGCGGCGGACGGGGTCGTGAATCTTCACGAACTTCAGCGCGAGAGTTTCGCCGGTTTTCTCGTCGCGGATCCGGAACACGCCGGCGTCGTCCACGCGCGCCCCGATGTGCGCGAGCATCGCGGCCTTGATGTCCTCGACGTAGTACTTCTGCGGTGGCGCCTCGACCGCGCGCGGCGCCGGGTCGTCCGCCAGCGCCGCGCACGCCCACAGGGCGAGCGCGACACCGGCGCCGGCGCAGAGTCCGCGTTTCACCGTCCGGGGCACGACCGGGTGACGAGCGTGGGGCGCGCGTTACTCCTTCGCATCGGCCGGTTCGCCGGCGTGTTCGGCAGCCTTACCCGCCTCATCGTCTGCAGCGGCCGGCGTCGTGGCCTCGTCCTTCGCTTCCGCGGGTGCGCCGCCATGTTCCATCGGTTCTGCTGCTTCACCCCCGTGATCGGCGGCCGACACGAACAGGGGCAGGCAGAGCAGCAACAGGGTGATGAGTTTCATGGGATGAGGTCCTCTACTGGATGGTGGAACGGTGGTGGACGCAGCATACGGCACTCGCCCGCCGGCCTGATGCTACGTCGAATCAGGGGACTCGTGCACCCCCGCCGGTACCCGGGGCAGGGCGAGATTGCGCGAACGGAACGGCTCGTCGAGCCAGGCCCGCCAGGACAGCGCGAGCGCACGGCCTTCCGGCAGGCCGAGTGCGTCGGGGGCGCGCGTGGTCGCCCCATGCGCGGCGGGTGCGGCGTAACTGCCGAACAGCCGATCCCAGACGCTCAGAATGGTCGAAAAATTGGCGTCGCCGTAACGCCTGTCGACCGCGTGATGCGCGGCGTGGTAACGCGGCGTGACGATGAACCACGACAGCACGCGTTCGATCGGATCCGGGAAATCGATATTGCTGTGATGGAACTGCGCACACAGGCTGATCAACGCCTCGAACAGGAACCACGCCACCATCGTCGGCCCCCAGATGAACACCCAAATCGCCTTCGCGACGCCCGAGTACATGAGTTCGCCGGGGTGAAAGCGCAGCGCGGTCGTCACGTCCATCGCCGTGTCCGCGTGATGAGCCTTGTGCATGCGCCAGAGCGGTCGGACGCGATGGTTGGCGCGATGCCAGAAGTAATCGAACAGATCGAGCACGACGATCGACAGCACGATCTCCGTCCAGCCGACGAGACCGAGCATGCGCGAAATGCCCCAGCCCTCCTCTTCGACATACACGAGCCACAGCAGCGAGGGCACGTAGACGACGAGCCGCATCAGCACCGTGTTCACGGCCGCCACCCCGCCGTGAAACGCCCACCGGCGCCAGCGCGGGCCCGTCCACGGACGCGCCGGCCACAGGCTTTCGATCAACGCGAAGCAGGCGAGCCCGCCGAGAAAGACGTAGAGCCTGCCGGTATCGAGGTCGAGGTCCATGGGCGCGCAATGCTGATGGTGATGCGTTCAAGCATACGGCCAAACGGCGCAGCCCGGATTGAGCACCCGCGCATCATTCGCGATCGGGCCGATCGCGTCACCCGCCGTTCGCCGCACGCAGGTGCGCTGAGCGGGGACGCCCACTTTCCCGGCCGCGTCGCATGCTGCGGCACGGCGTCGAGTTCGTGTTCGCGCGGGGACACCCATCGTTTGCCGGGCACAGCGGCACGTGGCCGAACGAACCGATGGGTGTCCCAGAATTCGTAAACGCATGCTGCGGCACCGAGCCGGGTTCATGCCCAATCAGGGACACCCACCATTTGTTGCACGCAGCCGCACGTTGCCGAACCAAACGATGGGTGTCCCGGAATTCGTAAACGCATGCTGCGGCACCGCGCCGGGTTCATGCCCGATCGGGGACACCCACCGTTTGTCGCACGCAGCGGCGCGTTGCCAAACGAACCGATGGGTGTCCCCGCATTAACCATCCGCTTCCGTTGACCCTGTCGGATTGTCCGCGGGTTGGCCATTCAGGTTTGCGGGATCAGTCCGGACGAGGCCAGCCACCGTAGTGTCGAGCAGGACAGACCGCGCGTGGGCATGGGCCGGCGGCTGACCGCGACTCGTCACTGACCTGCGAGGCGCACGCGCCTCAATCCGGAAGATCACGACAACCCAATGCTCGACCTCACCGCCACTCGCGCCCACGGCCTGGCGCGCTGCCAGGCCTTCGCGCCCGCCATGGGATGGCGCTATGCCAACGGGCGCAACCACGACCATGGGCCGGGGAAGCACACGGCGGTGTCCGTCCTGTCGCCCTGGATCCGCCGCCGCCTGGTGACTGAAGCAGAGGTTGTCGCCACGGCGCTCGCCGCGCATGGTCCGGGGCCGGCCGGGAAGTTCATCGAGGAAGTGTTCTGGCGCGGATATTTCAAGGGCTGGCTGGAGCATCGTCCGCAGGTCTGGGACAGCTATCGGGAAGGACTGGCGATCGATCTCGCCGCCGTCGACCGCGACGATCGGCTGCGCCTGAACGTGGTCCGGGCCGAAGCCGGCGAGACCGGCCTCGCCTGTTTCGACGCCTGGGCGCAGGAACTGGTGGACACCGGCTACCTGCACAACCACGCGCGGATGTGGTTCGCGTCGATCTGGATCTTCACGCTGGGCCTGCCGTGGCGGCTCGGCGCAGATTTCTTCTATCGGCACCTGCTCGACGGCGATCCGGCCTCGAACACGCTGGGCTGGCGCTGGGTTGCGGGGCTGCACACGCGCGGCAAACCGTATCGCGCGCGGGCCGGCAACATCGCCACGTTCACCGCGCAACGGTTCGTCCCGCGCGACGGCGACCTCGCGGAAATCACCCGAAGCCTCGAGTCGACCGAGCCCGACGGACTGCCGCCCGTGCTGCCGCTGCGTGCCGTCATCCCGCCACAGCCCGGCCGGCCAACCGGGCTGCTCATCACCGAAGAAGACTGCCGGCTCGAGGACTTCGCGCTGGACGGGCTCGACCTCCGCGCGGCCGCCACGCTGGCCGCCAGCCACCTGCGCTCACCGCGCAGCGTCGCCGAGGGGGTCGCGCGCTTCGAACGCGCTGCGCTGGCGGATGCGGCTGCACGCGCCGGGGTCACGGCGAGCGCCCTTCGGGCCGAGCACCCGGAGGAACTTGCGCGCTGGGCGACAGCGGCGGGCGTGACGCAGATCGTCACGCCCCATGTGCCGCGCGGGCCGCTTCACGACTGGCTGGCCGACGCCGCCCTATTCCTGACCGCGCGGGGCATCACTCTCACCGAATGGCAGCGCGACTGGGACAGCGCGCTCTGGCCCCATGCCACGGCGGGCTTCTTCAAGGTCAAGCAACGAATCCCGCGCCTCCTCGCGCAGTGGGGGCTGACATGATCCGCGTCGCCATCATCGGGGCCGGGATGGCCGGGCTCGCCTGCGCGCGGCGGCTCGCGCAGGCGGGGGTGCAGCCGGTGCTGTTCGACAAGGGACGCGCGGCCGGCGGCCGGGTGTCGACCCGCCGCTCGGACGGGTTGCAGTTCGACCACGGCGCGCAGTACGTGACCGCGCAGGGGCCGGGTTTCGCCGCCGTGCTGCGTGAGCTCGCGGCCACAGGCGACGCCGCCGCCTGGCTCGAGGGGTCGGGCCGCGCCCGCGTGGTCGGCACGCCCGACATGGCAACGCTCGGCAAGGCCATGGCGTCGGGGCTGGACGTGCGCCAGGGCTTTCATGTCTCCGCGATCCGGCCCGCCGATGGCGGCTGGCAGGTGCTGGCGGGGGATGCAGGCCTCCGTGCGGCGCGCGTCGTCATCACCGTGCCTGCGCCACAGGTGGCGGGGCTGCTCGGCGCTGAGCACCCATGGGCGGCGCGGCTGGGCGCCGTGCGCATGGACCCGTGCCTGACGCTGATGGCCGGCATTGCCGCGCCCGCACCGTTCGTGACCCGCGCGGCGCCGGACGACGCGCTCGCGTGGATCGCGCAGGACAGCGCGAAGCCCGGCCGCCCGACCGCCGAGGTGGTGACCTGGGTGGCGCAGGCCGGCCCGACGTTCAGCGCTGCGCACGTCGACGATGAGCCGGCGGCCCTCGTCGCGCGCATGCTGCCGATGCTCTGCGAACGGCTCGGTGTGACGAGCGACCGCGTGAGGCACGCCACCGCGCACCGCTGGCGCTACGCGCAGGTCGCGGCCCCGCTCGGCGTGCCATTCCTGCGCGACGCGGGCGGGTCGCTGTATCTCGGCGGGGACTGGTGCCTCGGCCGACGGGTCGAGGATGCCTGGACCAGCGGCACCGCCATGGCTGACGACCTGCTGTCCCATGCGTTGCTGGCGCAGCTCCGATGATGGACGACCCGCGCATTGCCCGCCTGCTCGCCCTGCTGCGCGCGGCTCTGCATCCGCCGCCGGGGCCGGCGCGGATTGCGCTGGCGCTGGGGCTCGGGCTGACCTGCCACACGGTGTTTGCAGCGGCGGTGATGGCCATGATCGCCGCGATGTTCTTCGGCCTGAGCGAGAGCCTGGGCCGCGTGCCCTGGCCCTGGGCGCTGCTCGCGAACGCGACGCTGATCCTGCAGTTCCCGCTCGGCCACTCACTGCTCCTGACCGGTCCCGGCGGGCGCTGGCTGGCGCGACTCATCCCCGGCCCGCATGGCGCGACGCTCGCCACCACGACTTATGCCATCGTCGCATCGCTTCAGTTGCTCGCGCTGTTCGCGCTCTGGACACCGTCGGGAATCGTGTGGTGGCGAGCCGAGGGCGCCGTGTTCTGGGCGATCTGCGTCGCCTACGGCGCGAGCTGGCTGCTGCTGTTGAAAGCGAGTTTCGACGCCGGCGCCGAGGTGCAGTCGGGCGCGCTCGGCTGGCTGTCGTTGCTGGCGAAAATCCGCCCCGTGTTTCCGGCGATGCCGACTGCGGGTCTGTTCCGGCTCATTCGCCAGCCCATTTACGTCGCCTTTGCGCTGACGCTGTGGACCGTGCCGGTGTGGACACCGGACCAGTTGGCGCTGGCGATCAGCTACACCGCCTACTGCCTGCTGGCGCCGCGCCTCAAGGAACGCCGCTATGCCGCGCGTTATGGCGAGCAGTTCCGTCGCTACCGCGCCAGCGTGCCCTACGCCATCCCGCGCCTGACCGACGCCGAGGACCCACCCCATGCGCAATGACCTGAGCATCTACGACCGGGCGGCCGACCAGTGGTGGTCGGACGAAGTGCGCTGGATCCGCACCTTGAAAAACCTCGTGCCAGGCCGGCTGACCTGGTTCGACCGGCACATCGAGTGGCGCGGCAAGGCCGTGCTCGACCTCGGCTGCGCCGGTGGTTTCATGGCCGAGGCACTCGCGGCGCGGGGCGCCCGGGTCACCGGGCTCGACCCCGCGGCCGGCGCGGTCGCGGCAGCGCGTCGCCACGCCCGCGCCGCGGCGCTGGAGATCCGCTATGACGTGGGTGTCGGCGAGGCCCTGCCCTATGCGGACGCCGGCTTCGATGCGGTGATCTGCGTCGACGTGCTGGAGCACGTGGCCGATCTGCACCGCGTGCTGGCCGAGATCGCGCGCGTGCTGCGCCCTGGCGGCCTGTTCCTGTTCGACACGATCAACCGCAATCCGCTCGCGCGCCTTGCGACGATCACCGTGGCCGAGGATCTCCTGCGACTGTTGCCGCGGGGCACACACGATCCGGCCCGCTACATCACGCCGCGCGAGTTGCGCAAGGCACTGGCGCGCGTGGGCCTGTTGCCCGGCCCGCTCACCGGACTGGGCCCGCGCGGGCTGAACCGGCGGCTCGATCTCACGTTCGGGCCGGTGCCGCTGACCGCGATCCTCTACATGGGACTCGCGCGCAAGCCGGAGGCCGACGCATGCTGACCGCTGCACTGTTGATCACCGCGTTGCTGTTCGGCGGCATGGTGCTGTACTCCTTCGGCTTCGCGGCCTTTCTCTTCACCGCCTTGCCGCCCGAGGTGGCCGGGCCGACGATCCGGCGCGCGTTTCCGCTGTTCTACCTGTTCGTGATCGGTATATCCGCCGCCGCCACCGCACTCGCCTGGCCGTTCGATGCGCGGTCGGCAGGCCTGCTGGCCACCATCGTGCTGACGACGCTGCCCGTCCGGCAAATCCTGATGCCCGCCATCAATCGCGCCACCGACACCGGCGCGCGGGCGCGCTTCAAGACACTGCACGGACTGTCGGTGGTCATCACGTTGATTCACATCGTGCTGGCCGGCGTGGCGCTGGCACGACTCGCCGGCACCACGGCGGCATGAAAAGCGGGGACACCCACGCTTTGTGGCCCGCGGCAACGCGGTACCGAATAATCCGGTGGGTGTCCCGGATTGAAGCAACGATCGCATGCTGCGGCACGGCGCCACGCGCAGCTCCGATCGGGGACACCCACGCTTTGTGGCACACATCGGCGTAGTGCCAAACGAATCGGTGGGTGTCCCGCATTGAAATCGCGATCGCATGCTGCGGCACGACGCCACGCACATGTCCGCTCAGGACGCTCGGCACTCCCGCCTCTCCTGCATTCCCCGCGCTTCCATTCACGCCCACGCCAGCTCGCAGACCGACACGTCAGTGGGTGCACTGCAAGATCGCGTTGAGTCGAAAACTGGGGTTTCATACTGCGCGCACGACATGCGCGTTGACGCATGACCCGTGATGGCGATGCCCGACCGGGCCGCCCAGCCGCACCCCTGGATTCGTCGAGGAGACCACCGATGAAACTCGCTCTGTATCTGCCGAATTTCCGTGACCAGGTCACGGTCAAGGAACTTGAAGACCTCACGGCGCTCGCCGAGTCGCTCGACTTCGACTCGGTCTGGACGCTCGACCGGATCGTGGTGCCCGAAGCCTCCGACCAAGCGAAACTCCAGCACCCGTTCGGCATGATGGAGCAGTTCCCGAAAGCGCTGCCGGTATCCGCGCGCGGCCAGTGGCTGCACGGCATGCCGCTGATTCCGTGGCTCGCGGCAAAGACCAGCAGGCTGCGCATCGGCATGAGCATCATCGACACCCCCTACCGCGCGCCCGGCGTGCTGGCAGGCGAGCTCGCGACCGTCGACCACCTGTCGAACGGCAGGCTCAACGTGGGCCTGGGCTCCGGCTGGATGCCCGAGGAGTTCGCGGCGGCGAGCGCGGCGCACATCTTCCCGAAACGGCACCAGCACGTGCGCGAGACGATCGAAGTGCTGCAGGGGATCTGGACGAACGAACTCTTCGAATACCACGGCGAGTTCGCCGACTTCGAGAGCTGCGGCTTCGGCGCCAAACCGCTGCAGAAGCCCTGCCCGCCGATTTACTTCAGCGGTCTCAAGGATCCGAAGCGCTCCGCGCGCCGCATCGCGAAGTACGGGCTCGCGGGCTGGATCGGCATTCAGGACACGCCGCAAGAAATCGTCCGCTGGCGCAGCGAGATCCAGCGCGAACTCGATGCACTGGGCAGTGGCCGATCACTCGATGACGGCTTCGATATGTGCAGCATGATCTGGTTCACGATCACCGACGAACCCACCGACCAGACCCCGAACGGCAAGCTGAGCAATCTGCTGGTCGGCACCGCTGCCCAGATCACCGACAACCTGAAGCGCTTCAAGGACGCCGGCATGAACATGCCGCTGCTGTGGCCGCCGTTCAGCGGTGTGCCGGTCTCCAAGACCCTCGATGACATGAAGCGGCTGGTCGAAGAGATCATGCCGAAGGTCAACGCGAGCTGACGCAGATCCGCACCGGCTGTGTGGTTCGGCCGGACCCGCACAGCAGGCGGTGCTGTCGACGCATGGCCCGATCGCCACCATGCGGGGGTCGAAGTTTCCGGGTGACGTGTGCCAACTGCCTCGGCGCGGGATCCCCCCGCCGAGGCCGGAGACCCCGGGTGGCGCGCTGCGCGCCCGACCCGGGCGACGAGGAATTGTCTTGATGGGAAGCCACCGCGCATTCGACACCCTGCCGTGTGCGGACGGCGCGCGCGCGTGAGCGAGACACCGAAAGCCGGCCGCCGCGACATCATCGAGGTGCAACGCGCGCTTGGCATCTGGCTCGCGACCCGGCCCGGCTACGCGGGTGCCGAGGTTCGCGGCCTGACGCGTCCGTCCGGCGCCGGGCTGTCGAACGAGACCTACCTGTTCGAGTGTCACCTGGGCCCGCGCTGCGAATCGCTCGTGATGCAGGTGGGCCCCGCGGGCGCCGGGCTTTTCCGCGATTACGATCTCGTCACGATGGCGCGTATCCAGCAACGCATCGGCGCAGTCACGACGATCCCGGTCGCGCGGGTCCGCTGGGTCGAACCGGATGCCACACTGCTCGGTGCGCCGTTCTACGTGATGGACAAGGTCGACGGCCGTGTGCCCAGCGACAATCCTTCGTATCACGGCGGCGGGTTTCTCGGCGACATGGCGCCGGCCGACCAGGTCGCGGCGTGGGAGGCGGGCATCGCGGCGATGGTGCAGCTGCATGCGCTCGATCCCGTGCGCGACGGCTTCGACTTCCTCGTCGACGCGCCGTGGGGCATGGCACTGGACGCCGAGCCGGCGCTGCGCCGCGTGCAGCAGTGGCGCGATCTGCTGGCCTGGGGATCGCGCTGGCCGGTACCGTTTCTGCACGACGCACTCGACCGGCTCGAGGCCAGCCGCCCACCGCAGACGCGTCCGCGCGTGCACTGGGGCGACGCGAAGATCAGCAACTGCGTGCTGCAGGGCGCCGGGCTGCGCGCGCTGCTCGACTGGGAACTGTGCGGCCTGTCCGATCCGCAGGAAGACCTGAGTTTCTGGCTGGTGCTCGACTGGGCGCAGTGGCGCGCGCCGGGCCTCTCTCGCCTGCCGCATCTGCCCTCGCCGCAGGCGACCGTCGACACCTACGCGCGCCTGGCCGGGCAGGCGCAACCCGATGTGCTGTGGTGGTTCCAGTTCGGCATGGCGCGCCTCGCCATCATTTACCATCGCTTTCTCGAGCGGCGCATGGATGCCGGACGGCTGGCGCCCGACGCGGACGTGATCGCCCTGAACCCGATGTGCGCCCTGTTGACCGAAGCCCTCGCGATGGAGGAACTGCCGTGAACGCCCCACACCCCGACGACGAGTTTCACCCGCCGCTGGACGACGATCCGGAGCGCACCGAGACCTGCTGGTTCACTTTCACGGTGCCGGCACACAAACTCTCCGGCCAGCTCTATCCGTTCTTCCGGCCGAACCAGAAGGTGATGGCCGGTGGCGTCTATTTCTGGAACGACGAAGGCGATCAGCCGTGGAATTGCCTGTATGCGAAAAACTTCTGGCATCTGCAGATGCCGGATCAGCCGCTCTCAGACATCGTCTGTCCGAACGGGATCTCCATCCGCTGTCTCGAACCGCTGACGCGCTACGCGGTGGGCTATCGCGATCCGGACGGCAATGACGAAATCAGCGTCGACCTGACCTTCACCGCGATCGCGCCACCGCATTATCTCGGCAAAGGCCATCTCGATCAGCCCGGCCGTTACGAAGGCCGCATCGTGTTGCACGGCCGTGAGTACACGGTCGACGCCTACGGCTTTCGCGATCGCTCGTGGGGCCTGCGCTCGCAGTTCGGCCGCGGCATCGTGCCGAAGGGGCCGGCACGCAATGGCTATACCTACGCGACCGCCTCGCCGCAGGACGCCTTCCACACCATCACGGCCTGGCGTGACGGTGCTTACGAGTCCTACCACGGCTACCTGATCCGCGACGGCGTGTGGTCCAAGCTCGCGCAGGCGCAGCGCGAAGTGCTCGCGCGCGACGTCACCACCGGCTACCCGACGCGCGTGCGCGTCACCGGCGTCGACGCACTCGGCCGCACGCTGGACGCCGAAGGCCGCTGCCTGAACAAGCTCGGCGTGCCGCTGAACCCGAACATGCTGTCGATCAACTGTCTCACTGAATGGGACCTGGGCGGCGGCGTGGTCGGCTACGGCGAAGATCACGAGAACTGGACACCAGCGGCGGCGCGCAGTTTCTTTCGCGATTACCTGGGGTATGCGCGTCTCTAGGCGTGAGCGCGCGGCCACACCTCTCGTGGACCGGTGCGATGGCGAACGCTCGCGCGCTGACGACACACCCGACCGAACTTCACCCCCGGGAAGTCGCGGCTGCGCCAGTTGGCCAAACAGGCGCCTTTCGCCGAACACGGGCCAGTCGACAACCGTCGCCTCGACCAGACCCTGACTTTGGCCTGGCCTCGATCCCAAAGCGGCGTTCCCACCCACTCACAAGGAACATCCAACACCATGCCGACTTCCAATCGCCAGCTTGTCCTCGAGACGCTGGAAGCCTTTTCAGCCGGTGATCTGACCACGGTCATGCGCAATCTGGCGGACGATGTGACGTGGACCTTCTTCGGGACTCACCGCTTCGCGGGCAGCTTCCATGGCAAGGACGAACTGTCGAAAGGGCTGTTCGAGGTCGTCGGCTCCGTGCTGAAAGCGGGCATTGTCGTGCAGGTCAATGCGGTCACGGCCGAAGGCGATCGTGTCATTGTGGAAGCGAAAGGCCACGCCGAGTCCCATGCCGGCCTCGCGTACAACAACGACTACTGCCTCGTATTCGAACTCGCAGACGGGAGAATCCGGCACGTGCGCCAGTACCTCGACAGTGAACTCGTCACGCGGGTATTCGGCCCCCGCTGATCACGCATCCGGCCTGCGACGAATCAGCGCGCGCGTGGTTGCCCTGCGCGCCACCACGCGCGCGGCGACGCACCGAACGCCCGCCGGAACATGCGTTCGAAGCCCGAGCGATCGCCGAAGCCTTCATCGCTGGCGAGATGTGAGATCGGGCGCCCGGTCATGTGCGGCGTGATCGGCTACAGCGAAGATCACGAGAACTGGACGCCGGCGGCGGCGCGCAGTTTTCTTCGCGATGACCTCGGGCATGCGCAGCTCTGAGTGTTGGCCAGCTTGGTGAAAATCGCCCCCTTTCAGACCCTTCGCGAGTTCGAATCAAGCGCGGTCGTGTGGACGCCGCGACAGGCGTTAGTGGTGATCTGCTCCTTCGATCGTGACTGACGTGCGTCAAGACGACAGCCGCATTCGACTCCGAGAATGGAGAGATGCAATTACGCCAAGGCCGATCTTCGTTCACCGCGGTGCTCACGCTTGCCCTCTGCGCACTGGCAGGCTGCGTGGTCGTACCGTTGCCGGGCGCAAAAACCGAGACGACCGGGAAGGCAGTCACGACCGCCCAAACCGGCGCCTTGCGTGTCGGGGTGTCCACTCGGCAGGAAGTGATCGCCCAGCTCGGAGAACCGACTGAAGACTGGGAAGCCGAGCGCGTGTTGCTGTATCGCTGGACCGTTTCTGAGAAGGGCTACCAGGCCCTGCTGGTTCTGACACCGGTGCCCCTGCCGCTCGATATCCTGAAGCGCGACCGCGCCAGCGGCGGCTATGCCGCGCTGATGGAATTCGATGGCCACGACAGACTGCGTCGCGTCGAGCGCATGGTTCTGAATGACCCGACG